>Ga0207713_1003175_pt1 | contig 11380 bp, 12 predicted proteins | sample KBSS64metaG_FD_184404 | JGI IMG/M metagenome (GOLD analysis project Ga0207713, IMG submission 184404) | Switchgrass rhizosphere microbial communities from Kellogg Biological Station, Michigan, USA - KBS S6-4 metaG (SPAdes) (version 2) | ecosystem: Host-associated > Plants > Roots > Rhizosphere >...
ATGGCGGTCGCGTATTACCGTCGCGTCGTCGACGGCGTCGAGGAAGTGGAGATCGATATGCTGGCAGGCATTTACAAGTTCGGCGGCATCGACCGCTATGCCGAGATCATGGCCATCCTCACCAGTTGATGTCAAAGTACACAGCACGGCTAGGTGCGGGTCCCTAGCACGTAAAGGCGCGCAGCCTACCACGGTTCGCGCCGGGCTTGGGATGGGTCGCGGCACCCATCCCAAGCCCTCTTCATGTCGCGATGACCATCCCACGGGCTGGTGACGTAACAAATTGCCGGAACAGGTTAAATCAGCTAGAAATGTGCCCGCGCCCCCCGCTTCCACGGCGAGCGCACGGCCTGGGGTCGACCCCCATCTCCACCCCAGGCCGTTCCCCTCCGGTAGCGCGGCTCTTTACCCGCCGTCGTGCTGGCGCGCGCGCGAGCCCTACCCCAAACATCCCACATCGCAGATCCATCGCCGGTCCTGTTGCGGGGCGCCGGTCGATGGTGGCCGGGGGCGCTTATCCGTTTCCCGCCCCCGGCCTTCCCGCCCCGCCTAGCACAGGAAGCCCCGCACATGGCCGATAGCCCGCCCGACGTCACCGAAACCAACCCCAGCACCGTCACGGTCGAACTGTCTGAACCGATCAAGCGCGGCGAGCAGACCATCGCGTCCATTATGTTGACCAAGCCGCGCGGCGGCGCATTGCGCGGGCTTTCTCTGCAAAGCCTGCTGCAAAACGATGTGGTGGCGGTGCTGACGTTGCTCCCGCGCATTTCCAACCCGCCACTCACCGCTCCCGAAGTGGATAATCTGGCAGCAGATGACTTGGCCGAACTCGCGGGAGTGGTGCGCGGTTTTTTCATGTCGGCGACGGAGCGGAAACTGATGACGATGATGCTCGAGGAATTCGCGCCGAAGACATGATCGCCGATATCGCCGCGATCTTTCATTGGCCCCTGGCAGAGATCGAGGCGCTCGACCTTGCCGATCTCATGCTCTGGCGCGGCAAGGCGATCGACCGCTGGAACCGCATGTGGGGCAGTAAGGACAAGCCATCATGAGCAACAAGCTCTCCCTGCTGATCAACTTCGTCGGCGTCGACAAGATGTCTGGCGCGCTGCGCAACATCGTCGGCCTAAGCCGTCAGGGCAGCACGTCGATCAAGGCGCTCACCGGCGAGAACCGCAAGCTGGAAAACCAGCTCAAGGCCACGCGGCGCCAGATCGAGCAGGGCAACGGCAACCTTACCGAGGCGATCAATCGTGAGCGCGAACTCGAGCGCTCGATCGAGGGCGTGAACCGGCAGCTGCAGCGCCAGCGCCGCCTCGCCGCCGTGAACGCCGATGTGGCGGCAATGGCCCGGCGCGGCCAGGAAATGAAAAGCCGGGGGCAGGACAACATGCTGGGCGGCGTGGCTATGGCCGCGCCGTTCGTCCTGGCCGGCAAGGCCGCCATGGATTTCAGTAGCGGCATGGTCGATATTCAGCAGAAGGCTGAGCTCACCAACGCCGAAACCGATCGCATGGCCGCCAGCATCATGCAGCTGGCCCGCGCTTCCCACCAGTTGCCCGAGGATATGCGCGCCGGCATCGATGTCCTGGCGGGCAAGGGCATGGATCCGCGCCAGGCCATCCAGATGATTGGCCCGATCGGTCGATTGGCAACTGCCATGAAAGTGGATTTGGCCGACGGTAGCGCAGCGGCCTTTGCCAACCTCAACAATCTGCAAGTGTCGTTGGCGGACACTACAAAAGCGCTCGATATCATGGCGCTCGGCAGCAAACTTGGCAGCTTCGAGGTTGCCGATATGGCACGAAACTTTCCGGCGTTGACCGCGCGCCTTCAAGCTTTGGGAGATGTGGGCACGCCGGCAGTCGCAGATCTAACGGCCGCTCTGCAAATGGCCATGAACACTGCAGGCAATGCCGACGAAGCGGCCAACAACATCACCAACCTGCTGTCCAAGATCAACTCGCCCACCGTGATAAACGCCTTCCAGAAGAAGTTCGGCGTAGACCTTCCCGCAGCAATGAAGAAATTCAAAGCTCAAGGCATGTCCTCGATGGAGGCCTTCGCTACCGTCACACAAAAAGCAATCGGTGGCGACCAAGCGAAACTGGGCTGGGTGGTCGAGGACATGCAGGCGCAGATGGGCTTGCTTGCGTTGATGAAGGACATGGACGCCTATCGGAAAATGCGCGCCCGCCTTCAAAGTGAGAGCAAGGGCACGATTGATCAGTCATTCGGCCAGCGCGAAGCACGTGACGCCAGCGTCCAGTGGCGGGACTTCACCGGCCAGCTCCAGCGCCTGGCGATCGTGGTGGGCACCCAGCTCTTGCCGCAATTCATGCCGTTTCTCGGCGCCATCACCAACGCAATGGACAGCGTCGGCCAATGGGCATCGGCTAATCCGCAATTGGCCAGCTCGATCGCCTCGATCGCGGCCAGCGCCGTGACGGCTCGCGTCGGTATCGGCGCGCTACAATTCGCGTTCGGGAGCGTGCTGGGGCCGGTCTCCTCGCTGTGGGGTCTGTTCGGCCGCGCCCAGGCGCTGGGCACGGTGGCCAGCCTCCTGCCCCGCCTCGCCGCTGGCTTCACGCTGCTGACCGGCCCAATCGGCCTGACGGTGCTGGCCGTGGCTGGCGTCGCCTACGCGGTCTATCGCTATTGGGGGCCGATCTCCGGCTTTTTCCAGCGCAACTGGACCACGATCCGCAACGTCTTCCTCGGCGCCCTGGTCATCTTCACGCCCTTTCTGGCCGCGATCGTTTACGCCGCCTCACTGGTCTATCGTCACTGGGATGGCATCAAGGCCGCGACGATGACCATGGTGCGCACCGTCGCCGGCATCGTTGCGCCCTTCATCCAGCCATGGATCACCATTGGCACGTTCCTGGCAGGACTTGCCGGCAAATTCTTCGGCTTTGGCGTGAACATCATCGGCGGGCTGATCCGGGGCATCGCCTCGATGACCGGCAGCGTGATCCGCGCCTTTCTCGATCTCGCCGGGGCGGTGGGCGCGCGATTCGCCGCGGCGTTGGGAATCAAGTCCCCGTCCCGCGTGTTCATGGCGATGGGTGGCCACATCACCGATGGATTGCGCCTGGGCATCGACGGCGGGCGCGGCGGCGCAGCCCAGGCTGCGCGGCGCATGGCCATCGGCGTGGCGTCAGCCGGCGCGCTTTCGCTCTCGCCGTCGATCGCGTCGGCCGTGCCCCGTCTGGCCCCCGCCGCCGCGATCCGCCCGGCCGCACGCGCCGCCAACTCGGTGCCCGCTGCCGCCGCTTCCATCGTCATCCACGTCCACGCCGCCCCCGGCATGGACGTGAAGGATCTCGCACGCCAGGTGCGGCGCGAGTTGGAAGCCGCCCAGGGCGTTTCCACCCGTTCGCGCTATGACACGGACGGCCGCTGATGGCATCGGCCGCTACTCCCGGTCAGCTCCTGACGCTGGGCATGTTCATCTTCGGCATGGACACGCTCGCCTATTCGGAGCTGCAGCGGCGCATCACGTGGCGCCACGAGGCGAGCGAGCGCTTTGGCGCCCGCCCGGCCGTGCAGTTCATCGGCCCTGGCGACGACGACGTGACGATCGCCGGCAGCTGCATCCCGGAGATCGCGGGAAAGTATAGCGCGCTCGATACGCTGGTAAGCATGGGCGACACTGGCGATGCCTGGGCGCTGATGAACGGCCTGGGCGAGGTCTGGGGCTATTACGTGATCGTCGGCCTCGATCTCACCCACCAAACCATCATGGCGGGCGGCATCCCGCGCAGCATCGATTTCACTGTCACGCTCAAGCGCAAGGCCTGACCCATGGCCGCAAACAAGGCCGGCATCCGCCTCACTCTCGACGATGGCACCGATCTGGCCGACAAGATCGACCCGCGCTATCTCGAGCTGACCCTCACCGAAAAGCGCGGCGGGGAGGCAGACGAGTTGTCGCTCACCCTCCACAACCACGATGGCCAGTTGAAGGCGCCCAGCACGGGCCGCTACATCCGTCTGGCGCTAGGCTGGGAAAGCGGGGACGACGTGACCGTCGGCCTGGTCGACAAGGGCGCGTTCCGCGTGGACGAGGTGGAAGAGAGTGGCCCGCCCGACAAGATCATGATCCGCGCCCGCTCGGCCGATTTCACCGGCACCGCGCGCCAGCGCCGGGTGAAGGTGTGGAAGGATACCACGCTGGGCGCCCTCCTCTCCGCCATCGCCACGCGCAATGACCTGGCGGCGCAGGTGCACCCCGATTTAGCCGGTCTGGCCATTGCCCTGCTCGAGCAGCACAACAAGAGCGACCACGCCTTGGTCAAAGATCTCGGCCAGCGCTATGATGCCGTGGCGACGTGGAAGAACAAGCAGCTTATCTTCATGCCCGTGGGCAGCGCCACCACAGCCACCGGCAAGACGATTCCTACCATCGCTCTCACCCGCAAAAACGGATGGACATGGTCCTGCCGTCAGGCCGATCGCGGGCAGTATGACGGGGCCGAGGCGCAGTGGCACGATTCCGGCACCGGCCAGCGCCGCACGCACAAGACCGCCGGCAGCAACCGCAAGCGCCTGAAGCGCGTCTATGCCAGCGAAGCTGAGGCCCAGCAGGCCACCACGGCCGAGGCGAAGAAGCGCGCACGGGGCAAGCGCGTCTTCACCTATGAACTGGCAACGGCGAACATGCAGATCCAGCCCAACGCCAAGGCCACCTTGTCAGGCTGGACCAGTGCGATCGACGGCACATCCTGGCTGGTAGAAAGCCTCGAGACCACCATGGGCGGCGGCGGCCTGAAACAGCGGCTCGAATTGCAGAGCGTTTAACGCCAGGGCCGCGCCAGCCCTTGGCCGATCAGGTAGGCTCCGGCATCGTGCCCATTGACTACCACCCGCGCCAGCAACCGGCCGTAGCGATCACGGCCCACCGGAGCGATCGAGGTTTGCCCGCGCGCAACCAGCGCGGCCAGGGCATCCCTCGATCGCTCGCCTAGCGCGCTGTCGCACCAAGCTGGATTCCGGCTCCTGGCAAGGCGCCGGCGGGAAGCGGCGCTGCACCGCTCGCTCCCCAAAAGCTCCGGCGCATCGATATTAGCCAAGCGCACCCGCTCGATTCCGCAGCGGATGGTGTCACCATCATGGACAACCGGATTAGGGCAGGCGGTGAGCGCCGTCATGGCGATCAAGGTGGAGAGCGTTGGCATTTAGGTGATGTGCATCACCCGCCGCCCTTCAGCGAGCGTAGATGTATCCGATGACGGTCTAACCCGGAGTTGTCTTTGGACGCGGCCATGTTCAATCCTTAGATGGCGATATCTGGCCGATGGCAAATCCGTCTACAGAACTGATCTTACCCCTCCAGAGCATACCTTCGTTGTAAGGAATAGGACTTCCACCAGGGGCTACAATTCGAGCATCCACAAGGTGAAGATAATTCCTAGTTATCTGCCCCCTCTCGAGAATTTCTTCAGGGGATGGATATTCTTCCTTTGAAATCTCGATCAATTTGGTTGCAACATCATCGCCAAGTTTTGAGTAAATCTTCTTAAATACACTCAGAAGTTCATCCATGTATTGCCGGGCACTGATGCATACGCCGCTGACCGTAGCACCACTAACATTCAGCGTTAGCGTAATTGGAATACCAAGCTCGACAAAATTCAGTATCTTCTCGAGCAAGAACCAATCAACTCCCTCTGGAATTTCTTGCTCGTTTAAAACGTCCGCATCCAATACAGTATCAGCGCGGCTTTCAGCATCTTCTTCCATGGAATTTCTCCAAAAAGGCAAGCATAAATTTAATGCACAATGCTTACAGGCTGCAATCACCCAGCGTTGGGCCGCCGAGCACCTCATCTACCTTGGTGCATGTCACGGTCAGTTTCTGGCCTTTGTCGATGTTCGCCGCCTGCTCTTTGGACAGGCCGCTAACCGTTACGTCGGTAATCTTGCCCCCCTGGCTGATGCCCATGCCTTGGACCTCACCGGCACCCTTCAACTTGATCTGGGGTTCGTTGGTGAAGTCCAGATCGATGTCCTTGACGACGCCAGTTACCTGCAGCGTTTGACCGTCAAACGCGAGCTTCGCTTTCGCCTCATTGGCTTGGAAGGCCGCAGAGAGTTGCGCAGCTGTGACCTTCAACGCCGTATTTTCAGGTGCATCGCTCGTCGCGGCCGCAGGTGCATCGGTAGCGGCCTTCTTGCCGCCAACGATCGCACCGATCACGCCCAGCAGCACGAAAATGCCGATGATGCCCAGACAGCCGATTCCAAGGATCTTCCCGATCCCCAGCTTCTTCTTTTCACTCATGTCGGTCCCCTATTGCCCTATCAAATCAACGCACTGAATTAGCGATGCTATTCATCATCCCAAACCGGATCTGGAAAAAAGCTCGTGTCGTGGTCGAAAGACGATCGCGTCTCTCGCACCGCGTTGCCCTCGGGCTCCTCGAGCGCGACGGTTGGCGTCTCGCCGTTGAATGCCACCCGGATCCACGCCCCGAACGGCGTTTGCTTCTGAAAGACAGCATCAATCTCGATACCGGCGCCGATCAGGCCGCCGATCCGGCCGCATCGCTCGGCCGTGAGATATCCGATCTGCACCCCGCGCGCCGAGAACACGGCAACCGCTCGGCTATCGTGCCGATTGCGCGGCTCCGGGCGAAGCTCCACGACCTCGCCTGGCTTGCACAACAGGATCTCGAACCGGCGGTCTGAGCCATCGCGATTGGCATGGTCTGCGCCCACCACTGCGAGCGACATCGCCGGAAGCTTCGTCTCGGCCGCCCAGGTCATAGCTTCCGAACGACAGCGACCACGCGGCCGACGACGTGAAGCTCGCCATCGGTAGCCCGCGCATCGCGCACCAGTTGGTTGTCGGAGCTGATCAGCATCGAACCGTCCGGCAACTGCCGCAGGCGCTTGATCATCGCCATGCCACCATAGACGATCGCCCAGACCTTGTCGGCGAACTCGGGCACCCGGTCCGACTTGTCGACCACGACGATGTCATGATCGGAGATGGTCGGCGCCATCGAATCGCCGATGCCCTTGGTGGTGAACAGCTGGTTGGGCGCCGAATGCGTGAACTGGCGCAGCCACCGACGGGAAAAGCCTACCTTCTCGACATCGATGTGATCGGTATCCGTGAACGTGCCGCCCATCCCATAGGCGAAATCGATCATGTCGATTTCAACATGGTCCGCGTCAGTTGTTTCTGCAGGCGGGTATTGAACCGCCGGGACGAAACGTATCTCGCCGCTCGCTTTTGGGTCGTCAGTTTCGCCCATTAGGTATTCAGCGCTCGTGCCCAATTCTCGGGCTATTTTGTGAGTGTGCTTCGAACCCTGAGCAGGATCGTTGAGCAGCTTCCAGATAGCAGTGTTTGATACCCCCACCCGCCGCGCCAGTGCGCTCTGCGTGAGGTTTTCTTGCGCCATCAAGGCAAGGAGACGATCGCTGCGGAACACGGGTTGAGCATTACAACCTTGGTAAAAATGCGCGATGCAACTTTTGTTGTTGATGAACCCTTCAACCTCGGTTAAACCTTCAACCATGGTTGAAACACCCACCATCTATGAAGCCCTTTTGCAGGCGATCGATGCCCTCGGGTCGCAATCCGAACTGGCTCGCGTTTGCGAAGTATCGCCCACCGCTGTCTGGAAATGGGTGCAAAGCTCCAAGCGCCTTCCCGGCAACTACGTATTGCGGGTTGAAGCCGCCACCGGTGTCCCACGTCATCATCTGCGCCCCGATCTCTATCCTGTTGATTTGGCGCCAGGACCTCGCTGGCATGGCACCGATCAGCGCGTAGATCGCTACCAGGCTGCGGTCCTCTTCAATCAGCAACGCGCTTCGAAGCGGGGTGCTGCGGCATGACGAAGCGGCGCGAACCCCTCACTTACGAGGCCACCCTCACCGAGGTTGCCGCCGTGATCGGTTGGGACACCTGCGGCGCTATCTGCGGCGTTTCCGGCCGGGCCGTGCGCCTCTGGTCGGACCACGATTGCGAAACCGAGATCCGCATGATCGATGCCGAGCGCCTCGATCGCGCCTTTGTCGAGCGGGGCGGCGGTTATGCGCCGTTCCACCGCCTCATGGCCTTGCGCCTTGATATCGCCGCGCAGGATGGTCTGGGGCAATCCTTGTCAGAAATCGCCATGGGCGCCGCGAAGGAAGCCGGGGAGGCGGTCGCCGCCCTGATCAAGGCGGGTAGCCAGCCTGACAGCCCTGCGGCGCGCCGCGAGGCCAAGAAAGAAGTGCGGGAAGCAATCGAGACCCTGACCGAGGGCCTCGCCACCATCGAACGCGCCGAAAACACGGGAGGGACCCAATGAGCGGCGAAGGCCATCTACAATCGCGGCCGCTGATCCATGCGCCGCTGGAATTCCGCATGCGATCGGGCGGCACCCAGGCGAACCGCGCCTTCGTGCTGTGCCCCAAGTGCGAGGCGCCCGGCTTCGTTCGCCGCAGCGAGCGGATCACCGCCACGGTGAAACACCTGCACTGCCACTGCACCAATACCGGGTGCGGCCACACCTGGCTCAACGAGCTGACCTTCGTGCACAGCTTCAATCCTGGCCTGATCGACCGCCCGGACCTCGATTTGAAAGTCTGCCCGCGCGACCAGGTGCCGCATGTCATGCCGCCGGAAAAGGGCGAGGATGATAGCCAAATGAGCATGTTCACCGGCTGATCAGGCCGGGCACACGCCCGCCAGCCACCCACACGACCGAGAATTTTCAACGGCGATTTCGCCGGAGGGGGACCTATGCCCAGCGCACACTGCGCCGCCAGCCAACGCGCCCTGCCCACACCGGGCAGGATTTCCTTTGTCCACGCCCTGCGCCTCACCGCCCCAGCCCTCAATGCGGCCGAGCGGGCCTTTCTCGCATCCGTCGCCGGCTTTGCCGAACTGCAGTTTTGGGCGCCTGCCGCCTATGTCGACATCGAGGGCGCACCCTTCGGCGAGGGCGAGGGGCTGGTGACATACACCGATGCCGCCTGGAAGCGCGCGCTGCAAAAGCTGACCCGCGAGCCAATGCGCCAAAGCAGCGCCAGATTTGCCCTCACTCCCGCTGGCCGTGACCTCGTGCTGCGCACCTGCCAGCTGATCGAGGGTCGCGCCGCGTGAACCTCGAAGCCGAAATCTTGAAGGGCCTCCAGGCTCAATACCAGTTCCGCAAGACCAAGGGTGCCTGGTTGCAGGAGGGCACATGCCCCGCCTGCGGCAAGCGCGAAGCCTTTGCCGCCGCCAAGGATCCCAAGATCGTGCGGTGCGGCCGACAGGACCGCTGCGGGTGGGAAATCTCCGTGCGCGACGCCCTGCCCGATCTGTTCGAGGACTGGTCCAAGCGCTTCCCCGAAACCGAGGAAAACCCCACCGCCACCGCCGATGCCTATTTGCAGCACGAGCGGTGCCTCGATCTGCGCCTCTTGCGCGGCAGCTATACCCAGGAACTCTACCGCGATCACAAGACGGACCACACCTCGGCCACCGTCCGCTTCGCGGTGGGCGATACCTATTGGGAACGGCTGATCGACCGGCCGGGCCGGTTCGAGAAGAAGGCCCATTTCCGCAAGGGCGGCACATACAAGGGCCATTGCTGGATTCCGCCGCGCCTCTCGATGGAAGAGATCGCCAAGGCGGAAGAGATCCTGATCACCGAGGGCATCTTCGACGCCACCGCCCTGTGCCAGGTGCACAAGGTGGCGGTCTCGGCCATGTCCACCAACAACTGGCCCGAACTGTTCCTGGCCGATCTGCGCGTTGAGCTGGAGCGCATCAAGCGCACCACGCGCCCCCGCCTCGTCTTCGCCTTCGACGTTGGCCGCGCCGGCGTCGAATACACCATCAAATATGTGAAGCGCGCCACGGCCGAGGGCTGGGACGCGAGCGCCATACAGGTGCGCCCCGATGGCGAGGGCACCAAGAAGGACTGGAACGACCTTCTCAAGGAACACTTGGACTGGGCCGGCGACAAGGAAAAGGCCCCACTCTCCGACTGGGCATTCGACCAGTATCGCTACAACGGCGCGATCACGATCGCGGAGACCGCCCGCGACAAGGCCCGCCTGATCGCGGACCACAAGCAGGCGGTTTCCACGTTCGAATTCCGCCACAAGAACCGGCTGTGGTCCTGCAAGGTCTCTTTCGACGAAGAGACCCAGAAGCGCCGCATCGTGGTGGAGGAAATCGCCAACTGCGCGTTCCGCCTGCTCTACCGCGAACGCGACGAAATCGCGGACGAAACCTCTTACTTCCTGAACATCGATTTCCCGTTCGAGGACCGGCCCGTGAAGGCCCGGTTCTCGTCTGCCGCCTGTGCCAACAGCGGCGAATTCAAGAAGCGCATGATGGCTTTCGCCGGCATGTGGAGCGGCAGCGGCGAGCAGCTGGACCGGATGATGCGGGCGCAGACCCGCAATTTGAAGGTGGTCGAGCCGATATACTTCACCGGCTATTCCGCCGCGCACCGCGCCTGGCTGCTGGGCGATCTGGCCGTGCGCGAAGGCCGCGTGGTGGAGATCAACCGCGAGGCCTATTTCGATTTCGGCAAGGCAGCGGTGAAGCCGCGCAGCAACGAGCGCTTGCTCGATATCGAATATGACCCGGAGCGCCTCGATCTCGCCTGGGTGCCCGATCTGTGGACGGCGTGGGGGTCAAAGGCCATGGTCGGCCTGGCCTTCTTCGTCATGTCGCTTTTTGCGGTGCAGATCCGCCAGCGCGAAAAGTCCATCGGCTTCCTCGAAATCACTGGCCAGCCCGGCTCGGGCAAATCCACCCTGATCGAGTTCCTGTGGAAGCTGCTCGGCCGCAGCGGATACGAAGGGTTTGACCCCAACAAGGCCACCCCGGCCTTCATCGCGCGCAGCCTGATCAAGGTCGCCAACCTTCCGGTCGGCCTGATCGAAAGCGGCCGCCAGGATGACAAGCGCACTGGCGGCCGCCAGTTCGATCACAACGAACTGCTCGTGCTGTTCAACGGACGTTCGCCGCGCGGCACCGGCCAGAAGAGCAACGGCGTCGAAACCAGCGAACCGCCGTTCCTGGGCACGATCTACCTGGTGCAGAACGAACGGATCGACGCGATCCCCGCCGTGCTCGAGCGCCTCATGTCGATGGAAATCGACAAGGCCGGGCGCAACGAAGCGACCCGCGCCGCTGCAATCCGCCTCGAACAATGGCCGATGGAGCAGGTTTCCGGCACCATCGTCCATGTCGTGCGCAACGAGGCCAAGTGGCTCGAGCGCTATTTCGCGCGCTCCGAGTTCCACGAACGCGACATGCGCACCCGTGTCGAAGGTCTCCACAACGACCGCGTCATCAAGAACCATCGCCAGTTGGCGGCGGCGGTCGAAACTTTGCCGGCGCTGTTCCCCGCCATCCGCCCGGAAT
>Ga0207713_1003180_pt1 | contig 11355 bp, 10 predicted proteins | sample KBSS64metaG_FD_184404 | JGI IMG/M metagenome (GOLD analysis project Ga0207713, IMG submission 184404) | Switchgrass rhizosphere microbial communities from Kellogg Biological Station, Michigan, USA - KBS S6-4 metaG (SPAdes) (version 2) | ecosystem: Host-associated > Plants > Roots > Rhizosphere >...
CGCGATCGGTGTGCATGCGCGGCCCGCCGAGAAGCCTTAAGATTGCGACAGCACGTTCACCTTGAACCATGGGTTCAAGGGTTACAGCCTGCGACGGCATCTCGGAGATTCCCCATTCTCAGCGGTTTATGTGTGCTGCACGGCCACATTGAGCAAGCCTGACACCATGTCTTTTCAACCTCGGTTTTCCCAACAGCGCCAACGCATTCGCCAGCAAATTCGCCAGCGCCGACGCGAACTTACGCCCGCACAGCAGTATCTTGCCGCCAAAAAAATCGCCGCGCGCGTCGCCACGCATCCGCGAATTGCGGCGGCGCAAAACGTTGCGGTGTTTTTGTCGTTCGACGGCGAGCTCGATACCGCCCCGTTGATCGAGCGGCTGTGGCGATTAGGCAAACGGGTTTACCTGCCGGTGCTTCACCCTTTCAGCCTGGGCCATCTGCTGTTCCTGCGCTATACCCCGCATACCCCGCTGGCACCCAACCGTTTCGGTATTCTGGAACCGCGGCTCGACGTGCGCCAGGTACTGCCGCTTGGTGCGCTGGAGGTGGTATTGGCGCCGCTGGTCGCCTTCGACGACGCAGGCCAAAGGCTGGGGATGGGCGGCGGCTTTTACGACCGCACCTTGCAGAACTGGCAACGCGGCGGCCCCTATCCCATCGGGCTGGCCCACGACTGCCAGCAGGTGGAACGCCTGCCGACCGAACGCTGGGATATTCCGCTGCCGGAGATCCTGACCCCGTCGCGCGGCTGGGCATGGCCTGGCGTTGAATAGCAAAAAGGCCGGAGGATCCGGCCTTTTTCATGCGTACGCTTGCGCTATCAGAGCAACAGGCGAGCGCGGATGGTGCCGTCGATGGCCTTCATGCGCTGCAGCGCGGCGTCGGCGCGTTCGGTTTCCGCTTCGACGTCGATCACCACATAGCCGATTTCCGGGCCGGTTTGCAGGTACTGCGCGGCGATGTTAACCCCTTCTTCGGCGAAGATCTGGTTAATCTGCGTCAGCACGCCTGGGCGGTTTTCGTGGATATGCAGCAGGCGGCTGGCGTTAGGGCCATGCGCCGGCAGCGAGACTTCCGGGAAGTTGACCGCCGAGAGGGTCGAACCGTTGTCGGAGTATTTGGCCAGCTTGCCGGCCACTTCGTCGCCGATGTTCTCCTGCGCTTCCTGGGTGGAGCCGCCGATGTGCGGCGTCAGCAGCACGTTGTCGAACTCGCACAGCGGCGAGTTGAACGGATCGCTGTTGGTCGCCGGCTCTTCCGGGAATACGTCGATCGCCGCCCCGGCCAGGTGATTGCTGGCCAGCGCGTTGCACAGCGCGGGGATATCCACCACGGTGCCGCGCGAGGCGTTGATCAGAATAGCGCCCGGCTTCATCAGCGCCAGCTCTTCCGCGCCCATCATATTCTTGGTCGACAGGGTTTCCGGCACGTGCAGCGTCACCACGTCGCTCATATTGAGCAAATCGGACAGGTGCCGCACCTGCTGAGCGTTGCCCAGCGGCAGTTTGTTCTCGATGTCGTAGAAGAACACCTTCATGCCCAGGCCTTCCGCCAGAATGCCCAGCTGGGTGCCGATATGGCCGTAGCCGATAATGCCCAGCTTCTTGCCGCGCGCTTCATATGAGCCGACGGCCAGTTTGTGCCACACGCCGCGGTGCGCCTTGGCGTTGGCGGCCGGAATGCCGCGCAGCATCAACAGCAGCTCGCCCAGCACCATTTCGGCCACGGATCGGGTATTGGAGAATGGCGCGTTAAACACCGGAATGCCGCGTTTGGTCGCCGCTTTCAATTCAACCTGGTTGGTGCCGATGCAGAAACAACCCACCGCAACCAGTTTCTCTGCGGCGGCGAAAACCTCTTCGGTCAGATGCGTGCGCGATCGGATGCCGACGAAGTGCGCATCGCGGATGGATGCCTTGAGCGATTCGGTGTCTAACGCACCTTTATGGTATTCAATGTTGGTATAACCGGCGGCACGTAAGTTATCTACCGTGCTCTGATGAACCCCTTCCACCAACAGGAATTTAATCCTGTCTTTCTCCAATGATACTTTTGCCATTTACCCGACCCTATGTTCAGACTTCAGAAGCGGCTGTTGTGAAACAGCACCCATCCAACATAACAAAAATAACGCGGTCGGCAATACAAACGATTGCCTGCCCGACAGTACAAGGCTCAAGGTTGCTAACGGTTTCTGGCAGAAAATGCCACAGGGAAAGATTTCGACAGAAGCTTTAGGGAGCCAACGTCAGTAATGTGACATAAGTCACCAAATTTGGCGCATTCGAGAAAAGATATTTTAGCCAGTGAATTATGCGGCCGGGAAGCCCCCCAGGCCGCAGGCGGTGATTTATTCTACGACCTTCACGCCGTCCGGCGTACCGACCAGCGCCACGTCCGCGCCGCGGTTGGCGAACAGGCCGACGGTGACCACACCGGCGATGCCGTTGATTTTGTTCTCCAGCGCCACCGCGTCGGTGATGCTCAGGTTATGCACGTCGAGGATCACGTTGCCGTTGTCGGTCACGACGTTCTGGCGATACTCCGGCAGGCCGCCCAGCTTCACCAGCTCGCGCGCTACGTAAGAGCGGGCCATCGGGATCACTTCCACCGGCAGCGGGAATTTGCCCAGCACGTCCACCTGCTTGGAGGAATCGACGATGCAGATGAACTTGCGCGCGATGGCGGCGATGATCTTTTCACGCGTCAGGGCCGCGCCGCCGCCTTTGATCATCTGCATATGGGCGTTGATTTCGTCCGCGCCGTCGACGTAGATATCCAGCGAATCCACTTCGTTGCTGTCGAACACGTGAATGCCGAGGCTTTTCAGCTTGGCGGTGGAGGCGTCGGAACTGGATACCGCGCCCTCGATCTGATGCTTGATGGAGCCCAGCGCATCAATAAAATGGGCGGCGGTCGAACCGGTGCCCACCCCGACGATGGTGCCCGGCGTCACGTACTCCAGCGCCGCCCAGCCAACCGCTTTTTTCAGTTCATCCTGCGTCATAATATGTCCATTGCCTATGTACGAAAACCTGTGCGTATTATAGGGTAAAACGCGATTTTTCACTCAGGCAGGATCACACTTCTTCACCCTGAGCCGCATTTTTAGCCGCGCCGCAGCCAGATGACCGCGTGATTTTTACACCTGCGCAACCTGCAAAATGTGGCATAGTGCCGGTATCAATTTAATTTAAGGGATATCTTTCCGATGAAACGCCCAGACTATCGAACGCTGCAAGCGCTGGACGCGGTGATCCGTGAGCGCGGCTTTGAGCGCGCTGCACAAAAACTCTGCATCACGCAATCGGCGGTATCCCAACGCATCAAACAGCTGGAAAACCTGTTCGGCCAACCGCTGCTGGTGCGCACCGTGCCGCCGCGCCCCACCGAGCAGGGGCAAAAATTGCTGGCGCTGCTGCATCAGGTTGAGCTGCTGGAAGAAGAGTGGCTGGGCAACGACACCGGCGTGGATACCCCGCTGCTGCTGTCGCTGGCGGTCAATGCCGACAGCCTGGCGACCTGGCTGCTGCCGGCGCTGAAGCCGGTGCTGGCCGACTCGCCGATCCGCCTGAATATGCAGGTGGAAGACGAAACGCGCACCCAGGAACGGCTGCGCCGCGGCGAAGTGGTGGGGGCGGTGAGTATTCAGCCGCAGCCGCTGCCGAGTTGCCTGGTGGATCAATTGGGCGCGCTGGACTACCTGTTCGTCGCCTCGAAAAGCTTCGCCGAGCGCTATTTCCCGAACGGCGTCACCCGCTCTGCGCTGTTGAAGGCGCCGGCGGTGGCGTTCGATCATCTCGACGATATGCATCAGGCTTTCCTGCAGCAGAACTTCGATTTGTCGCCGGGCAGCGTGCCCTGCCACATCGTGAATTCGTCGGAAGCCTTCGTGCAGCTGGCCCGCCAGGGCACCACCTGCTGTATGATCCCGCATCTGCAGATTGAAAAAGAGCTGGAGTCGGGGGAACTGATCGACCTGACGCCGGGGTTGTACCAGCGCCGCATGCTGTACTGGCACCGCTTTGCGCCGGAGAGCCGCATGATGCGCAAAGTGACCGACGCGCTGTTGGCGCACGGCCGCCAGGTGCTGCGCCAGGATTAAACGAAAAAGGTTCGCCGCGGCGAACCTTTTTAATTGCCGCTGGCCCGGCGTTACTGCGCGGCGTTGCGCTGCAGTTCGAACACCACATCCACCTGATCGTCGAAGTGAATGCTTTGCTGTTCATAGGTTTGCGCCACATCGCTTTCCGCCGCTGCGCCCGCGGTCTTGTACATGCGCGCCACCGGCATCGGCTGGTAGTTGGCGACATGATAGCGAATGCTGTATACCGGCCCCAGCTTGGCGTTGAAGCCTTTGGCCAGCGAAGCGGCCTGCTGGGTGGCGTTTTCGATGGCCTTCTGGCGCGCCTGCTCGCGGTAGACGTCCGGCTTGGCGACGCCCAGCTCAACCGCGCGGATCTCGTTCAAACCGGATTTCAGCGCGCCGTCCAGCAGCTCATTCAGTTTGTCCAATTGGCGCAGCGTCACCTGCACCTGGCGCACCGCGCGATAACCTTTCAACACCGATTCGCCGGTTTTCAGGTAATCGTATTCCGGCTGAGTGCGCAGGTTGGCGGCGCTGATGTCTTTCTTCTCGATGTTATTTTTCTGCAGGAAATCGAAGTATTGCGCCACGCGCTCATCCACCTGCTTTTTCGCCTGCGCGGCGTCTTTGGAAGACACGCTGACTTCGATCGCCAGGGTGGCGATGTCCGGCGTAGCGTCGACGCTGGAGGTGCCTGACGTGACCACATGCGGGCCTTCCGGCACTTCGGCCGCCTGCAGCGCCAAAGGTAACGTCCCTAATCCAACCATTGCGGCCATAGCCAATGCTTTAAGCTTCACAGTGTCTCCTTATGACGGGCTGTCTCTGATTACCGGCCAGCCCCAGTGAGAACGGCCGGTTCCTTGGCATAAAACGTAGCATATCGCGCGGTGATTTAAATTCGGATTAGTGACAAATTCTTATAAATTTGCCCCCTGCCAGGCCAGCTGCAGCGCGATGCCCCACATCACCAGCCCCACCAACCCATTGATGATGCGCTGCGCCAGTTGGGTGTTCAGCCAGGGCGCCAGCCAGGAAGCCAACAACGCCAGCCCGAAGAACCACACCACCGAGGCGCTGACCGCGCCCAGCGCGAACCAGGAGCGCACGTCCGCCGTCAACTGGCCACCCAGGCTGCCCAGCACCACGAAGGTGTCCAGATAGACGTGCGGGTTCAGCCAGGTGACCGCCAACATGGTGACCACGATGCGCCAGCGGCTCTGCGCCAGCGCCTGAGTCACCGCCTGCACAGGCTGCGGGCTGAACGCGGCGCGGAATGCGCCCCAGCCGTACCACAGCAGAAACGCCACGCCGCCCCAGGTCACCAGCCCCAGCAGCAGCGGCGAACGGGTCAGCAGCGCGCTGCCGCCAAAGATGCCGGCGCAGATCAACAGGATATCGCTCAGCGCGCACAGCGCGGCAATCATCAGGTGATACTGGCGGCGAATGCCCTGATTCATCACAAAAACGTTTTGCGGGCCCAGCGGCAGGATCATCGCGGCGCTCAGGGCAAAGCCCTGCAAGAAAACGGCAAGCATGGTATTCCTCGAAACAGTAAAGGCGCCGGACGAGGGCGCGTATCGGTCAACACGCGCATCATACGAGGAAGGGATTATTAGGTGAAATTGATGTTTCTAATCAGCCATCAGAACGGCTAATAGCCAGGTTGGCGTAACGGCTCCCTGCGCCTGAGGGATGCGCCGAGCGGCCGGCCAAGTAGCCGCCACCGCATCGCCCGCAACCCCCTGGCTCTGGTGTATAATCGGGTTTCTACGCCATGCCAGCCAAAGCGGCTTTGGATCAGGCCCATTCCAGAAGGAACTGGACGCCTGCACTGCCCTCCAGCCAGCCCCACACCAGCCTAATGAAAGTGGAACGCCCATGAGCCCAAATACCGCTCGCATCAGTGAGATCATCGATCAGGCGAAGATATCCCCCTACCAGATCCTGATCCTCAGCCTGTGTTTTCTGATAGTCCTGCTGGACGGTTTTGATACCGCCGTTATCGGCTATATTGCCCCCGCCCTGCGCGAAGAGTGGAACCTGCAGCCTGCGCAGCTGTCGCCCACCTTTGGCGCAGGCTTGTTCGGCCTGCTGCTCGGCAGCCTGATCTTCGGCCCGATCGCCGATGCCATCGGCCGCAAACGCGTGTTGCTCGCCTCGATACTGATTTTTGGCGGCGGTACTTTGGCCTCGGCCTATACGAACTCGATCGCGTCGCTGACCCTGCTGCGATTAATCACCGGCATCGGTTTGGGAGGCGCCATGCCCACCTGCATCACGCTCAGTTCCGAGTACTCGCCGGCGCGCCGGCGAATGCTGATGGTCACCCTGAGTTGGAGCGGCTTTACGGCGGGCCTGGCATTGGGCGGCATGCTGGCCGGGCAGATTATTCCCACTTACGGTTGGCGCGGCGTGCTGATGCTCGGCGGCATTGCGCCGCTGCTGTTGCTGCCGTTGCTGGCCTGGCAAATGCCCGAATCGGTGCGCTTTATGACGTCCAACCCCAAATACGCCGACAGCCTGCGCCGGGTCGTCGGGCGCATCACCGGCAAAAGCTGGGCGGGGGTGACGATTATCGATGACGAACGCTCCGTGCAGGCTAGGTCGCCGATTTCGCACCTGTTCACCGAAGGCCGCGCGGTGCGCACCCTGCTGCTGTGGCTGGCCTTCTTCTGTTCGCTGTTCGTGTTCTACCTGCTCACCAGCTGGCTGCCGAGTATTCTCAAAGACGCCGGTTACGATATCGCGCACGCGTCGCGCATTGGGGCGATGGTGCCGCTGGGCGGTACGCTCGGCGCCATTTTGATGGCGCTGCTGATGGACCGGGTCGGGCCATACAAAGTACTGGCGTTGTCTTATTTGGGCGCCGCGCTGGTGGTTGGCGCCACCGGTTACCTGATGGGCGACGTCTATACGCTGGCCGCCGCCGTCTTCCTCATCGGTTTCGGCGTGGCGGGCGCGCAAAACGGCCTGAACCTGGTCTCCACCACCCTCTACCCAACCGCCGCTCGCGTTACCGGGGTAAGCTGGGCGATGGCCAATGGCCGCTTCGGCTCCATCGTCGGCTCGATGCTCGGCGCCTGGATGATTAGCGCGGCGGGCAGCGCCGAGGCGTTCTTCATCTGGCTGGCACTGCCGGTATTGGTGGGCTCCGCCGCCATCTTCCTGCTCTACCGGCTCAGCCGAAGCCGCCGCAAGCCGGTCGCGCTCCCCTCACCCGCACCTGACGGCAAAAACAAAAAGGGGGCCGAAGCCTAATGCTTGTCAGTTAGCGTTTTTCTGCGGGCGTTGGTGAAGTTTTCGGTCGATGAATATGAGATGTACCATGAAGCTCACGCGCCTCGACCGAGCAAGGGGCCGTAGGCGCGGCCCCTTGCAACCCGCTCCCTTGCCCAATCAGACGGTTGGCTGCGCCAACTACCCTCCCTCCGTCACAGCGCATCACGGCCGGCTACGACAGGCGTCCCTGCCTGTCTCGCCTGAAACCGCCGTCCATGGCGGTTTCGCCTATGCGCCGCTCCTGCGTTCGGCGTCTTCAAGGGCGCCAACACCCCGCTCATCTCACTATTTTCACTGTCTTCGATAACTCAATATCAAACCGAGGGGACAAATTGCCCGGTGGCTGCAGATTCGGGTGTTGACCTTGGGCGCGCATCGCCGGCTGCCGAGCAAGACGGCGTTGTCAGGGGCAACCGGCCAGGGAAGGCCGGTTGAGGCGAGACTAACAGGGACGTTTGTCGTAGCCGACCCGCCCGACAACGCAGGTGCAGCGAGGGTATTCGCGCAGCGGACAGACGGTGTTAAGCGAGGGCGCGGGTGGAGGGGCCGCGCCTTCGGCCCCTCCAATTGCCGTTCATTGCGGTAGCAGAGAAATGCAGGGTATTTACGGCAATTCATCCTGCGCAGAGCGTACAGAGATTGGATAAAAAAATGCCAGTCAGGCTTAACTGACCGGCATTAGAGCCGAAGCCCCCCTTTCGCTTATTCCGCCTTGGCGGATGCGTCTTCAGTACGATACAGATGAACGTCCATCTGTGGGAACGGAATGCCGATATTGTTGGCATCCAGCGCGCGCTTGAAGTTTTCCATCAGGTCAAAGTACACGTTCCAGTATTCTGCGTTGGTGGTCCAGGAACGGGTGACGAAATTCAGCGAGGACGGCGCCATTTCGTTCAGACGCACGGTCACGCCTTTAGCGTGCATGATGCGTTTGTCGGCGGCGATCACGTCACCCAGCACCTTCTTCACCACGTCGATATCGGCGTTGTAGGCGACGCCCACCACGATATCCACGCGGCGGTTCGGCTCGCGAGAGTAGTTGATGATGTTACCGGCGATGATTTTGCCGTTCGGCACCACGATGGTTTTGTTGTCGGCGGTGCGCAGCGTGGTGGAGAAGATCTGCACCTGATCGACGGTACCGGCCACGCCGCCCAGGTCAACGTACTCGCCTACCCGCAGCGGACGGAAGATAACCAACAGCACGCCGGCGGCAAAGTTGGACAGCGAGCCCTGCAGCGCCAGGCCAACGGCCAAACCGGCGGCGCCCAGTACGGCGATCACCGAAGTGGTCTGCACGCCAACGCGACCCAATACCGCGATAAAGGTGAAGGCCAGCACGCCGTAACGCACGATCGCCGACAGGAAGTCCGCTACCGTGGCGTCGATGCCGCGCAGCTTCATCACGCGGTTTAACGCATTGCCGACCACGCGGGCGATGATCGAACCGATGATCAGGATAACGATGGCGGCGACAACGTTCACCGCGTACTGGATCAGCAGATCCTGATTCTTCACCAGCCAATCGCTGGCGCCGTTGATGCCGTCTACTACATTCAAATCTTTCATTCGTGTCGTCCTAACTCTGCCCCTAAAGGGATAAACGCGCAAAAATACACCGGCCTCTTTGGCCAGTAGGAAACCACCGCATTAGGGTAACCAACATTAAAGCCGCATGCCAACCGTAAGCGTTAAAAATAGCCGAAACACCGTCCGCGTCTTCTATGCTGAACACAGCGCTCTCGCTTTTTAAGACAAGGATCCCGCCCGCCATGCACATTCGCTCCTCGCTCAGGCACTACTGGCAGGTTCGGCCCCGGCTGCTGTTTTCGATCGGCGCCGGGCTGCTATGCTTTGCGCTGCTGCCCGCGCAGCTTTCGCTGCTGCAGCGATTGATGATTGGCTGGAACGTGCTGGCCTGGCTTTACCTGCTGTTTTTGTGGCGGCTGATGTTGGTGAGCACGCCAACGCATATCCGCCAGATCGCCCGCTCGCAGGACGAAAGCGCCAGCAAGGTGCTGGCGTTAGTCAGCATCGGCTGCCTGGTGAGCATTCTGGCGATCCTGTTCGAGCTCGGCAGCGCCAAACAGGTCAGCGATTCATTGAAAACTCTGCATCTGGCGCTGACCGGCGCCACGCTGGCGGTGTCCTGGCTGCTGCTGCCGACCGCTTTCACCATGCATTACGCCCACCAGTTTTACCGCCAGGGCGCACAGCAGGATCCGCTGCCGCTGCTGTTTCCCGGCAATCTCACCGAGCCGACCTATATGGATTTCGCCTACTTCTCGTTCACCATCGCGGTGGCGTCGCAAACCGCCGACGTGGCGGTCGGCGCGGCCGAGGTGCGTAAAATCACCCTGCTGCAGTCGGTTATCTCCTTCGTGTTCAATATGGTGATCCTGGGGTTGTCGATCAACGTCGGCGCCGGCCTGCTGGGCTAGAAACGAAAAAGGCTCCCGATAGGGAGCCTTGCATGTCTTGCAGCAGGTGCCGAAGATTACAGAACGTCTACCGCGTTCAGATCTTTGAAGGCCTGTTCCAGACGGGTCACCATGCTGGTCTGCGCTGCGCGCAGCCATACGCGTGGATCGTAGTATTTTTTGTTCGGCTGATCGGCGCCTTTCGGGTTGCCCAACTGGCCCTGCAGGTAAGCTTCGTTCGCTTTGTAGTACTGCAGGATGCCGTCCCAGGTCGCCCATTGGGTGTCGGTGTCGATGTTCATCTTGATCACGCCGTAGCCTACAGACTCTTTGATCTCTGCGTCGGTAGAACCGGAACCGCCGTGGAACACGAAGTCCAGGCTGTTGTGCGGCAGGTTGTATTTCTTGGACACGTAATCCTGAGAATCACGCAGGATGGTCGGGGTCAGCTTGACGTTACCTGGCTTGTAAACGCCGTGCACGTTACCGAACGACGCAGCGATGGTGAAGCGCGGGCTGATGGCGTGCAGTTTTTCGTAGGCGTAAGCCACGTCTTCCGGCTGGGTGTACAGTGCGGATGCGTCCATATGGCTGTTGTCTACGCCATCTTCTTCACCGCCGGTGCAGCCCAGTTCGATTTCCAGCGTCATGCCGATCTTGGCCATGCGGGCCAGATACTTGCTGCAGATCTCGATGTTTTCTTCCAGGGACTCTTCAGAAAGGTCGATCATATGGGAAGAGAACAGCGGTTTGCCGGTAGCGGCGAAGTGTTTCTCACCGGCGTCCAGCAGGCCGTCCAGCCATGGCAGCAGTTTCTTCGCGCAGTGGTCGGTATGCAGGATAACCGGCACGCCGTAATGCTCTGCCATCTGGTGAACATGGTGTGCACCGGAGATTGCGCCCAGAATCGCTGCGCCCTGCGGGACGTCAGTCTTCACGCCTTTGCCGGCGATGAACGCCGCGCCGCCGTTGGAGAACTGTACGATGACCGGTGCACGCACCTTCGCCGCTGTTTCCAGCACGGCGTTGATGGAGTCGGTGCCCACGCAGTTAACCGCCGGCAGCGCAAAGTTGTTCTCTTTAGCTACTGCGAATACTTTCTGAACGTCATCACCCGTGATGACACCCGGTTTTACGAAATCAAAAATTTTAGACATGTTTCTTTGTCCTGTTTCGTCAGCCTAGATGGAGGTAAATCGATTTTTCACGCCGCGCCGCCGTTGCCGCGCGGTATAAAACAAACGGGCGGCTTTCGCCCCCCGTTGTCTGAATTACTGCTTAGCGCGCTCTTCCAGCATCACTACGGCCGGCAGTGGTTTCCCTTCCACGAATTCCAGGAAGGCGCCGCCGCCGGTAGAGATGTAGGAGATTTTGTCAGCGATACCGAACAGGTCGATTGCTGCCAGAGTGTCGCCGCCGCCGGCGATGGAGAAAGCTTCGCTATCGGCGATCGCGCGGGCGACAATTTCGGTGCCCTTACGGAAGTTAGGGAACTCGAATACGCCAACCGGGCCATTCCACAGAATGGTTTTGGCGTTCTTCAGGATAACGGCCAGACGCTCGG
>Ga0207713_1003184_pt1 | contig 11345 bp, 4 predicted proteins | sample KBSS64metaG_FD_184404 | JGI IMG/M metagenome (GOLD analysis project Ga0207713, IMG submission 184404) | Switchgrass rhizosphere microbial communities from Kellogg Biological Station, Michigan, USA - KBS S6-4 metaG (SPAdes) (version 2) | ecosystem: Host-associated > Plants > Roots > Rhizosphere >...
TTTCCGGGTCGTTGTAAGCCTTCTGGTGATTGAGGCCCATGACGCTGCCGATCACCGCGCCGCTGTCGTCGTCTTCCGCCAGCCAGTACACCGGGCCGCCCTGATGGTGCGGGGTGAGCAGGGTGGCGTCGATCGGCAGCATGCCGCGCGCCTGATACAGCTGATTGATCCCCTGCCAGTCCGCGTCACTTTGCGCACGACGGATGCGGAAGCCGCGAAACACGCGGGTGGCCTGACGATAATCGCTGAACCACAAGCGCAGGGTATCGGACGGGTCGAGAAACAATTGAGTCGGTTCCAGCCCGAGAATCTGCTGCGGCGCGGCAACGTACAAAGCAATGTCGCGCTCGCCCGTCTGCTCGTTGAGCAGTTCCCGGGCAAGGCTTGCCGGATCGGGGAAGGTGTGACCGATGAGCAATCGGCCCCAGCCGCAATGCACCGCGATCGGTTCGGCGGCAGGCTCGCTGCCATCTTCGGCCAGGCGCGCCTGCAAGCGTTCGTAGGACGGCGTCTGACCGCGCAGCAGGCGTTGGCTGTAAGCCGTGGCGTGAGGTTTCATCGATCAGATTCCTTGTTCGCTGAGCCACAGGTTCACAGCTGCCAGTTGCCACAGTTTGGAACCGCGCAGAGGCGTGAGTTGACCTTGTGGATCAGTGAGTAGCTTGTCGAGCATCACCGGGTTGAACAGGCCGCGATCCTGACTCGGATCGAGCAGCAGTTCGCGCACCCAGTTCAGAGTGTCGCCCTGCAAATGCTTGAGGCCCGGCACCGGGAAGTAACCTTTCTTGCGGTCAATCACTTCACTCGGGATGACCAGTCGCGCGGCTTCTTTCAACACCTGCTTGCCGCCGTCCGGGAGTTTGAATTTACCCGGAACGCGGGCCGACAACTCCACCAGTCGATAGTCGAGAAACGGCGTGCGCGCTTCCAGGCCCCAGGCCATGGTCATGTTGTCGACACGTTTGACCGGGTCGTCCACCAGCATCACCGTGCTGTCCAGACGCAGGGCCTTGTCGACCGCCGCATCGGCGCCGGGCTGTGCGAAATGTTCCTTCACGAAGTCGCCGGCAGCGTCATTGGCCGTCAGCCATTTCGGCTGCACCGTGGCGGCGTAGTCGTCGTAGCTGCGGTCGAAAAACGCTTCGCGATAAGCCGCATACGGATCGGCCGCGCCGTCGACTTGCGGATACCAGTGATAACCGGCGAACAACTCGTCGGCTCCCTGGCCGCTTTGCACAACCTTGCAGTGCTTGGCCACTTCGCGGGACAGCAGATAGAAGGCGATGCAATCGTGGCTGACCATCGGCTCGCTCATGGCGCGGAACGCGGCGGGCAATTGCTCGATGATCTCTTTTTCGTCGATGCGCAGTTGATGGTGCTGGGTGCCGTAGTGCTTGGCGATCAGGTCTGAGTACTGAAACTCGTCACCGCGCTCGCCCCCGGCATCCTGAAAACCGATGGAAAAGGTCGACAGGTTCTCCACGCCGACTTCGCGCAACAGGCCCACCAGCATGCTCGAATCGACACCGCCGGAAAGCAGCACGCCGACATCCACCGCTGCCCGTTGGCGGATCGCCACGGCTTCGCGGGTGCTGTCGAGCACGCGGTCACGCCAGTCTTCCAGGGTCAGGTGTTTTTCGTCGTCGTGTGGTCCGTAGGGCAGGGTCCACCAGATTTTCTGCTCGGTGGTGCCGTCTGCTTCAATGCGCATCCAGCTGGCTGGCGGCAGCTTTTCGATACCGGCCAGCAAGGTGCGCGGCGCAGGTACCACGGCGTGGAAATTCAGGTAATGGTTGAGCGCCACCGGATCGAGGATCGGGTTGATGTCACCGCCCTTGAGCAAGGCCGGCAGGGCCGAGGCAAATCGCAGGCGCTGGCCGGTGCGCGACAGGTACAGCGGCTTGACGCCGAGACGGTCGCGGGCGATGAACAGGCGTTGGGCATCACGCTCCCAGATGGCGAAGGCGAACATGCCATTGAGTTTCGGCAGCAGCGCTTCGCCCCAGGCGTGATAACCCTTGAGCAGCACTTCGGTGTCGCCGCCGGAGTAGAACGCATAACCGAGCGCTTCGAGTTCGGTACGCAATTCAGGGAAGTTGTAGATCGCGCCGTTGAAGGCCAGGGACAGGCCCAATTGGCTGTCGATCATCGGCTGCGCCGAGCCGTCCGACAGGTCCATGATTTTCAGGCGTCGATGGCCCAGGGCAATCGGTCCCTGGGCATGGAAGCCCCACGCGTCGGGGCCGCGAGGCGCCAGGTGATGGGTGATTCGCTCGATGGCTGCAAGGTCTGCAGGTTGTTGATCAAAACGTAACTCGCCAGCTAATCCGCACATAAGGTCCTTACCGGTTTTTCCGTTGGGGAAGGTGTCACTGCACCGCGCCGAAATGGCCGGTACTCAGAAACTGACCCGGCTGGGATGTGGGAGTTTTAGAACGATCGGTTATAAGCGGTTGGGCCTGACCGATGGGCCATTAGCTTTCCGATTGGATTTATGGGTAGTAGATAAATAGCGAAAACATGCGGATATCTGCTTGTTTGCCGGCCTGATCACGTAGTTTTTCGTGTTTTTTTTACGCAGGCAGGATCGTTAAGGTAATGGTTCCAAAGTGCGATAAAGGAATATTGCCCATGTCGAATACGCAGTCGGATACTGCGACACCGCTGACCCAGGAACAGATACTGGTTTTTTTGCTGGAAGCCACCGGCGATCTGGATACTGCCCAGGCCTTGCAGAAAATCCTGCCCCCCAGCCTTCTGAAAGGTTCCAGCTCTGCACTCGCCGCGCTGGACCAGACCGCGCGTGAGTTACACGCCGCTCAGGCGAAGGTCGAAGCCGATCTTGGCCGCTTGCAACCTTTGAACAGCTTTTGCGCCGCGCTGTTGACCAGCGCCCTGAAAGCTCGCTGGCCAGTGCAGTTCGATGTCGAAAAAGACTATCTGGAGCTGCCTGGGGAGTACTGTGGTTGCGAGCCCGTCACCCCGCCCGGCGGAGGATCGCCGGTCACGCCGCCGGCAACGCCGACGCTTCTGGAAGCGGCGATGCAAAACTTCACGGAGCGGGAGGCACAGGACGATTTTTTCCCCGCAGGCAGTGTCGTGCGCATCTCTGGCCATCCTGCAGGGATTGCGGGCCTGACACCCACCGCGTTCGCCGGACTCTGTCGCGAGCTCGATCTGGGGCAGAAATACCAACAGCATTTTCAAGAGGTATTCGGTATCACCCAGGTTGATGGCAAACCGGTTGCCACCGGTTCCATGATCCGCAACATCATCGACCTGAAAAAACAGTTGATGCGACTGGATCTGCATCTGGCACTGTTGAATGCACACATCAGCCAGGGCGCATACGAAAGCCTGGAGCGCCTGCTCGAGGCCGGTGGTATCGCTGATGCCAAAAGCCTGAATTACCAGGGCCGGCCGCTGCTCATGCAAGGCATCGAACTGTTCGATTGTTGCATCTGGGGCATCGTGGTGTTTTCCGAGCGCTCGGTCGAGTCGGAGCCGGATCAATGGTGCCTGGTTTACATGCCCGGCTCGCCCTCTCAACCGTTGTACGAGTATGCGAGTTTCTCGGCGTTTCTCGTGTACCTGGAATACCAATTGGGGGTGGCCAGTTACAGGAGCTACTTCACTCATTGCATCGGCGAGGTCGACAAGGCGGATTTCTTCAAAAACTTCGCGGACGCTCGCAGCCTGGGTCGTGCCAAATATTTGCCGATAACCGTGTCGTTGCTCGACTTCATGCACCAGAGCCATATCGGCAAACTGCAGATCGATGCCCGCGCGCTCGCCGTACCGACTGCCGATGTGGATGAAGAGGCGCGCAAGAAGCGCCTGCTCGAGTATCTGGAAATCGGTCTGACGGTCGCCAATGTGGCCGGGATTTTCGTGCCGGTCGTAGGGCAACTGATGATGGGGGTTGCCGTGGGGCAAATGCTTGCGGAAGTTTATGAGGGCGTTGAGGACTGGTCGCGGGGAGATCGTGAGGAGGCGTTTTCGCACCTGCTCAGCGTTGCTGAAAGCGTAGTGCTGATGGTCAGCGTGGGGGCCGGTATCAAGGGCCTGAAAACACTGGCAATCAAGACGGTGCGCAAGCATCCGGATTTCTTCCAGCCGTTCACGGCCATATTGGACCGTGACGGTCAGCCTCGATTGTGGAAACCGCAGCTACTCGGTTATGAACAGCCGCTTCCGACAGGTGCCGAACCAGAACCCGATACTGCAGGCTTGTTCCGGGCGAACGGCAAGCAGTTTGCCCATTTCGACAATCGGGCTTACGAGGTAGCGCTGGAGCCTGCATCCAATACCTGGGAAGTCCAACACCCTGTGCGTGCACAGGCTTATCAGCCGGTATTGAAGCGCAATGATCGCGGAGGCTGGCGTCATGACTTCGAACAGACCGAGCGATGGAGCGGAGCGTACACGCTCAAACGCACTGATCCTAGTCTTGAGGGTTGGGAAGACAGTCGACTGGAGATGGCCCGTCGGTTGACCGACACCCGGATCGATGAGCTGCATCGCCTGAGCGATGACAACCGGCCGCTACCGCCTCGCTTGCAGGACATGATCGAGCGTTTTGGAATCGAGCGCAGAGTGCGCGAATACATCGCTGCCATGGAGCGTGGCGAGGCGAGTGATCCGCGTTACGTCAACGAACAGCTGCATGCTTTACCCCGGCTTGCGAACTGGCCGGCCGATCGCTACATCAAAGTCGTGGATGAACAAGGGCGGATCACCGCGACCTACCCGCCCGGATCGATCGACGACGATACCGTGAGCGTCATTGTGAAGCATGCGCAACTGGAGAAGGGCGAGTTGCTGCAAGCGGTCGTCGATGTTCTGCCTCCCAAAGAAGTGGAGGCCTTGGTGGGGGCTGACGTGGCCCCGGCCGACACCAGTCAGCAGTTGGCGAAAGTGATCGGGGCGGCGATCAAGGCCGATCGAAGGTCGACTTTCGACCATCTCTACAGCCGATACGATCAAGACGTTGCCGGAGAATTGCTCAAGTTGCGCAGGGCCTTTCCCGATTTGCCGGTGCGCTCCGCCCGGGAGCTGCTCAAACGGACGCCGAGCATTGAACGGATGCGCCTGCGCAGCACCGGGCGGGTGCCCATGGGGTTGGCACAACGGGCGCGTCAGGCTTTGAGCGATGGGCGAGTGGATCGGGCATTGGCAGGTTTTTACCTGGCCGACATCGCCAATGCCGATACAAGGAAACTGGCGATCCGGTTGCTACCCCGTCTCGCAGGCTGGGATCCCGAGTTCTATCTTGAACTGCGGGCGAAATCCTTGAGCGGTCAGCTCCTGGAAACGCTGGGCGAAAAACCGCTGGTTACGTCGAGTTCATGCACGCTGGTCAGACTCGACAATGGTTACGAGGTGTTTGGCAGCGACAGGAAGTCACTCGGCAGGATCGCGGCCGGGCCGGAAGATCTCTATCAGGCGATTCTCAAAGGTCTTTCAGCGCAGCAGCGCAAGGCCATCGGATTTGTGCAACCGACGCCGGAAAATGGCGGGCGCCTGCGCGGCAAACTGTTGGAGAGTGCTCTGGATGAACGTGAGGCATGCGCCCGGGTGTTGGCAGGCGGTCAGTGGCAAGCGGCGACCGCCGAGCCCGTGTGCACGCCTGCCGACTCTCCCGCCGGGTCGAACACTCATTCGCGTCGTTTATTGCGGCAGGTGAAAAAGCTCTATCCCTTGTTTTCTGACGTTCAAGCCAATGAGTTCCTTGACCAGCTGGGCAGCGACCATCTGACCAGGGCGGTCAGGGTCCGACAGTTGCGAAAGGATCTGGGCCGACTGCGGGATGTGATGGACACCTGGGTCCGAGATGAAGCAGCCATGAAGGTCCTGGGCGGTGATCTGAACGAAATTCGCGAATGCCGGCAAATCGTTGCGTTCGAAATCGAAGACTGTTTTCGCCGTTTGATCTCCCTGCCCGATGACGCCGGGCGTCTCGTCTATGGTTTGAAGCTCGATGGCATGCGCTTCGGCAAGTTTCCGACCTTGCCGGTCGGTTTGACGTTTGATCATGTCAGGCAATTGTCTCTGCAAGACATGTTGCTGGACGACGATGCCGCTTATTTCCTCAAAGCGTTCACGAACGTCGAGTCCCTTGAACTGGATCGCAATCAGATCACCCGGTTGCCCGAGATCATTTCGCATATGCCGAACCTCAGGCGGCTGAGCCTGGCCGGCAATCGGCTTCAACTGACCGAGCACGCCCTGGCGAAGCTGGCCGGGTTGCGCACCTTGCAAAGTCTGAATCTGAGCGGGAACCCCCTCGGCGCCACGGTGGATGTCCGCAACCTGTTCGATCTGACTTACCTCTCCTTGCGCAATACCCGCGCCACGGAGCTGCCAAAAGGCCTGCAGTTTCTACCCAATCTGGATCGGGTGGATCTGCGGGATAACGAAATCCGTGATCTGCCTGCCTGGCTTTTTGAAACGTCCAGGCGCTTCAGTGAAGCGATCAATTTGCGGCGTAACCCGATTTCCGATGTCAGCAGAGCTTACCTTGAAAACTACCGCACGACGGTCGGCGTCGGCATGGGTTACCTGGATAACGATATCGCGCGACTGGACGAAAACCAGGCACGTTCGATCTGGCTGACCGAGACGGGAGGAGAAGAAGGCTCCCGGCATCTGCAGATGTGGAACGCACTCAAGGATGACCCAAGGGCCGAAGGCCTGTTCGCACTGCTGGCGGAGCTGGGCAATTCTGCCGAGTCCGCCAACGTGCGCGAGGATATGCACCGGCGGGTCTGGACGGTTCTGGATGCTACGCAGGCCGATGCCGAATTGCGGGAGCAGATTTTCGATCTGGCGGCCAACCCGATCAATTGCACGGACAATGCGGCGTTGAACTTCAGCCACCTGGAAGTTGCAGTGCACGTCCACCATGTGACCCGTGGTCCCAGGGGGCAACGCCCTTCGACGAAGGCGCTGATGAAACTGGCGAGGGGACTGTTCCGGCTTGAGCAGATCGACCGGATCGCCGCGGAACACGCGCAGGTCCATGCGGCACCTGACCCGCTGGAAGTGACTCTTGCCTACCGCTCCGGTCTTGCGCAGGCACTCGAATTGCCCGGGCAACCTTCGCACATGCATTACGCCTCACTCGCGGAGGTGACAGGGGCGGATCTGGTGGAGGCTATCAATCGAATCCAGACTGCTGAATTGTCTCCCGAGTGGCTGGCGTTTCTGGTTCGCCAGCCTTGGTGGAACGAATACATGAAAAGCAGTTTTGCCCAACAGTTCGACGATGCGCGCGCGCCTCACCAGGAAGAAGCCCTGGCGTTGTTCGAGAAAGCCGAAGAACTCAGCTCGGCCGACTATCTCAGCGAAATGAACCTGTGTGCCGCCCGGCAGGAACAGACGGAAAGCGCCTTGCTCGAGCGGTTGACCGAGCAAGTGCTACGACTGGTCGAGGGCAATATCTGCCTGTTGCCCGGTGGTTGATTCCAATCCCGGATTCGGTCATTTGCCCCGGATCAGCCACCGCAAGGCAAACCGGTTCGGATGACACGCCTCTGCGACACCTCTGGGCAGGGGCAGCGGTTCGTTGTCCAGCCAGGCTGCCAGCAGTTCACCGGACAGTGGCGCGGTGATCAGCCCCCGGGAACCGTGGCCACTGTTGACGTACAGACCGTCCAGCCATGGGCAGGCAATGTCCGGCACTTGCCGGGCATCCTTGCTCAAGGCGCGATAGGCCTCGGTGAAGGCTTCGCGATCGGCGAGCGGGCCGACGATCGGCAGGTAATCGGGGCTGGTGCAACGGAAGGCTGCCCGGCCCTGGAGACTTTCGGCGTCGAGCTCGCTGACGTGCAGGCGCGCGACCAGATCGGTGGAGATCTCTTCGAGCATCGCCAGATTGCCCAGATGTTCGGCGGTGGTCGGAGTCAGGTCGTCGCTGTTGAAATCGAAACTGGCGCCGAGGGTGTGCTCGCCCAGGCGTGCCGGTGCGACGTAACCTTCGGCGCACACGACGCTGGTCAGCGCATGGCTTTGCGTGGTCTGCGCGAGGCGGGTGATCTGCCCGCGAATGCGCTTGAGGGGCAGGTCGGCGCTCTGGGGGAAACGCTTGATGTCGGCGGCGCCGGCCAGCACCACGACCGGTGCTGTTGCGATCAATCGTTCACCGTCGAAGGCTTGCCACTGACCGTCGACCTTGCGCAACTCCACGGCTTCCTGATGGGGCAGCAGCGTGACGCCCGGTTGTGTCGATTGCGCCTGACACAACGCCGGCGGATGCACCCAGCCGCCCTCGGGATAATACAAACCGCCATGGGCCAGACCGATCCCGGCGCGGGCCTGTGCCTCGGGTTGATCGAGCCATTGCAGCAGGTCTTCGGGAAACGCGGCCGCCAGTTGCGCCTGACGTTCGCGTTCCTTTTCGTTGAATGCCAGTTGCAGCACGCCGCAGTCGTCCCAATCGGTGCCGCGTTGCAGGGTTTCCAGCAAACGTCGGGTGTAGCCGAAACCGCTGACGATCAACTGCGACAGTGCGGTGCCGTGGGCGGACAGTTTCAGGTACAGCACGCCTTGCGGATTGCCCGAGGCTTCCTGCGCCACCGCGTCATGTCGTTCCAGCAGACTGACCTGCCAACCCCGCGCCGCGAGGCTGGCCGCCGTGGCACAGCCGGCCAGGCCGGCACCGATCACCAGCGCACGACGCTCTCCATTGAAAGGCGCCGGGCGGGCGAACCACGGTTTGTCCGCCGCGGGTAAAGGAACGTCCTGCGGCCAGCCGAGAAATTCGCCGCGCAGGATCTCCCATTTGTGGCCGATGCCCGGTGTGCGCTTCATCTTGAAACCGGCGGCGTTGAGCAGGCGGCGCACCCAACCGGTGCTGGTAAAGGTGCTGATGGTCGAGCCGGGCGCCGCCAGCCGCGCCAGTTCGGCGAACAGTTCGGCGGTCCACATCTCCGGGTTTTTCGCGGGGGCGAAACCGTCGAGAAACCATGCGTCGATCTGCCCGTCCAATTGCGGCAATTGCTCCAGCGCATCGCCGATCAGCAGCGTCAGGGTCACGCGGCCGTTATCCAGAACAATGCGCTGAAAGCCTTGATGGATGGCGACGTAATGCTTGAGCAGTTGATCGCAGAAAGGCTTCAGGTCGGGCCACAACGCCAGCGCCCGCTGCAGGTCGGCAGGGCTCAACGGAAATTTCTCGACACTGACGAAATGCAGCCGCGCACCGGGCACCGCGTGCTGTTCGAACAACTGCCAGGCACAGAGAAAATTAAGCCCGGTGCCGAAGCCGGTTTCACCGATCACCAGTCGCCCACCCGCCGGCAGTGCGGCGAAGCGCTCGGCCAGACGGTTCTGTTCGAGGAACACGTAGCGGGTTTCATCCAGCCCCGACTGGTCGGAAAAATACACATCGTCGAACACTCGCGAACGCGGGCGTCCCTGGTCATCCCAGTCGAGTTGGGCGTGGGGCAATACAGGTTTCATGGCAGGCTCGGCAACGGCAAGGCGGCCATTCTAGCCGATCACGCAGGCGGCGCTTGATCCATGGCAAGCCTTGCCGACGATCACTCAAGGACAATCCGCCGCCGGCGGGAATTTCTGTGCCGCGCCTGTGCCCAATCCGCTAGTCTTGCTGAATCCTGGAAGGAGCCGTCCCATGTTCGAATCCGCTGAAATCGGTCACGCCATCGACAAAGACACCTACGAAGCCGCCGTGCCCGCCCTGCGTGAAGCCTTGCTCGACGCCCAGTTCGAGTTGCAGCAGCAGAAGCGTTTCCCGGTGATCATTTTGATCAACGGCATCGAAGGCGCCGGCAAGGGCGAGACGGTCAAGTTGCTCAACGAGTGGATGGATCCGCGCCTGATCGAAGTGCGCACTTTCGACCAGCAGACCGATGAAGAGCTGGCGCGGCCACCGGCCTGGCGTTACTGGCGGATGTTGCCGGCCAAGGGGCGGATGGGGATTTTCTTCGGCAACTGGTACAGCCAGATGCTGCAGGGCCGGGTGCATGGTTTGTTCAAGGATCCGCGACTGGATCAGGCGATTGCCGGCGCCGAGCGCATGGAAAAGATGTTCTGTGATGAAGGCGCGCTGATCTTCAAGTTCTGGTTCCACCTGTCCAAGAAACAGATGAAGGCGCGGCTCAAGGCGTTGGCCGACGACCCGCTGCACAGCTGGCGCATCAGCCCGCTGGACTGGCAGCAATCGCAGACCTACGACAAGTTCGTCAAATACGGCGAACGCGTGTTGCGCCGCACCAGTCGCGATTACGCGCCGTGGCATGTCATCGAGGGTGTCGACCCGCACTACCGCAGCCTGACGGTCGGCAAGATCCTGCTCGAAGGCCTGCAAAATGCCTTGAAGCGTCCCGATGTGCATCCCCATGAGGTCAACGCTGCACCGCTGGGGACTTCCGTCGACCAGTTGAACCTGCTCGACAGCCTCGATCTGACCCAGCGTCTGGACAAGAAAGACTACGAAGAACAATTGATCACCGAGCAGGCAAGGCTGTCGGGGCTGATGCGTGACAAACGCATGCGCCGGCATGCGCTGGTGGCGGTGTTCGAAGGCAACGATGCCGCGGGCAAGGGCGGTTCGATCCGTCGAGTGGCGGCGGCGCTCGATCCGCGCCAATACAGCATCGTGCCGATTGCCGCGCCGACCGAAGAGGAACGGGCGCAGCCGTATCTGTGGCGGTTTTGGCGACATATTCCGGCGCGGGGCAAGTTCACCGTGTTCGACCGCTCGTGGTACGGCCGGGTGCTGGTGGAGCGGGTCGAGGGCTTTTGCAGCACTGCCGACTGGATGCGCGCTTATGGCGAGATCAATGATTTTGAGGAGCAACTGGCCTACGCCGGGGTGATCGTGGTCAAGTTCTGGCTGGCGATCGACAAGGACACGCAGATGGAGCGCTTCCAGGCGCGCGAAGAAATCCCGTTCAAGCGCTTCAAGATCACCGAAGACGACTGGCGCAACCGTGACAAGTGGGACGCCTACCGTGCCGCCGTGGGCGACATGGTCGACCGCACCAGCACCGAAATCGCGCCGTGGACCCTGATCGAGGCCAATGACAAGCGCTGGGCCCGGGTCAAGGTGCTGCGCACGATCAACCGGGCGCTGGAAGACGCTTTCGAGAAATCCGACAAGCGAGCCAAGAAGCACAAGGACTGAACCGATGGGCCCGCATACGCGAGGTGAATGATTGTCGCGGTCGGCGATGGGGGGGACTTATGCTCGGTTCACTCTCAACCGACTGCAACAATGAGGTATGCCATGCGTGAAGTGGTGATCGTCGACAGCGTACGGACCGGCCTGGCCAAGTCCTTTCGCGGCAAGTTCAACCAGACCCGTCCCGATGACATGGCGG
>Ga0207713_1003189_pt1 | contig 11339 bp, 9 predicted proteins | sample KBSS64metaG_FD_184404 | JGI IMG/M metagenome (GOLD analysis project Ga0207713, IMG submission 184404) | Switchgrass rhizosphere microbial communities from Kellogg Biological Station, Michigan, USA - KBS S6-4 metaG (SPAdes) (version 2) | ecosystem: Host-associated > Plants > Roots > Rhizosphere >...
AAACCTTCAGGTCGTATCGAATTACAGCATCATCAGTTGAAGCTGGAAAAAGGTGCCGAACTTGGACGTTTTTATTTAGGTTCTACGGCAGTTATTTTATTTGAAAAAGATAAGATCGAATGGGAACAACGTTTTAAAGCTGAGTCTGTAGTTGTAATGGGCGAGCGTATGGGACATACAGTTTAGTAAGCGATATAATCCCTATAAAACAAGTAAACCCTAAGTTTAATTATTCAGGGTTTATTTTTTGCTTTAAATTATATAAAAGTAAAATACATAACTATGTTTTGATTTATATTATATAGAATTATAATTATTATTAAGTGAGCTAAATTAGAACATTATATGAACTAGGCTATTCATATGTGTCTGAAGGGAGCAAAAATATTAATATGATTGAAAATTAATAAATAAAAAAAAGGAAGAAATATTTAAGTTAGACTTAAGTCGTAATTTTTATTTTACTTGCAGATAAGTTATTAAATATAAAAAAATTATTTAATTTTATAAATATGAAGCGCTTTTTAGATATTACACAGCCTTTAGCCTTGGCACAATGCTTGCTAATTATTCAGGACCTTACAGTAATTTTCATATTTTTTAGGTTCTGAAATCATGTTAAAAGTTAAACGCCTGACAGCTTCGGTTTTATCTGTACTTTGTATTTCACTCAGCCATGCCAATGATTTTAAAGTTTTAAATCAAATTTCAAAACAGCCTACTCAACTTCAAAGTGGCGAATATAAAGGTAATTATTACGTTCCATCTACTTTAAATACCATTACTTGGGGCTATTTACCGAATCGGGAAGCCAAACCCGTACTTACTGTTCCGTCGGGTAGTGTTGTGACATTTGATACGGTTTCTCATGAAGGTTTGCTTGAAGACCAAGGGCGTAATGCTGAAAAGTTCTTTCAATCGAAAGGTGTAAAATCTAATGAAATATTGGAAGATGCAAAAACAATTACGCAGTCAAATTTAAAGCATGATTTTCATAAAGATGGTCCACATATTGTGACAGGTCCCGTTGCAATTGAAGGCGCACAGCCCGGTGATATTTTGAAAGTTGAAGTACTTAAAGTTGAGCCGCGTGTACCTTATGGTGTCATTTCAAATCGGCATGGTAAGGGGGCTTTAGTGGGGGAATTTCCTAAAAAAGCAAAGCAAGAAAATGCATCGGCTGAGCACCCTGAGCGTTATGGAAATGTCTCAATTTTCACACCAATTGAAAAAAATGCTAAAGGTGAATATGAAGGTGTATTAAAAACAGAATCGGGTAAATCAATACGTTTCCCGCTGTATCCTTTTATGGGAATTATGGGTGTAGCAGCCAATACTTCTGAGCCTGTTCACTCTGTACCACCTGCGATGTATGGTGGAAATATTGATATTAATGAATTAGGTGCAGGTTCAACCGCTTATTATCCTGTTCAGGTCAAAGGCGCGTTATTCTATACGGGTGATAGTCATTTCGCGCAAGGGGACGGTGAAGTAGCATTAACTGCACTAGAAGCTTCAGCACGTGCGACACTAAAATTTACCTTGCTCAAAGCAGGTAAAGACAAAATACCGGGCAAAGAGCTAAAACAACCTTTAGCTGAAAATGCTGAGTTTTGGATAACGCCGGGACTTGATGAAGATTTAGATGAAGCCATGAAAAAGTCTACACGTGAAGCCATTCGTTTCTTAAATCAAGAATATGGTATTGATGAAGCAACGGCTTATGCCTATTTAAGTGCCGCAACTGATTTTGAAGTTTCACAAGTTGTAGATAAAACCAAAGGTATTCATGCAAAAATCAGAAAAGCTGATTTTAAAGAGTTTGAGAGTAAATAGTTAAATGATCTAAACTTGGTATTTAAAATATTAACTGCCAAGTTAAATCCGATTTAAAAATTAATAATTTTAAAAAATAAAAAGGGAGCTTAGCTCCCTTTTAAATTATTTAGTCCAACCATATTTTTTGAAAATAGTATTGCCTTGCTGAGACGATAAAAACTCTACAAAGCGTTTAGCTTCAGCATCTTTTAAACTATGCTTTGTTAAAGCAACACCTGTATCGCGATAGACAACTAGTTCTTTCTCTATAGGTATAATTTGTCCAACATCTGGGTTACTAATTCCCCAAATATTAAAGACTAACCAAGCATCGTAGCTACTATTTTCTTCCCAGTTTTTCTTGGCAATACCTGTATTGACTGCATAGGTGGCAATATTTTTTCGGAAAGATTTGGTTAATTGAATATTTCCAGTTCTACCCGCAATATCCTCCCACATACCAACTTGACCTGCACCATGCGTAACCAAAACCTTGATGTTGGATTTGGCTAGATCTTTAAATCCTTTAATATTTTTAGGATTTCCTTTTCTCACTAAAATGGCTGCAGGACGTAAATACAAAGGTTCCACCGAGTCTTTTATAATTTGTGAAGAAAAAGCATTTTCGAAATCAGACATCATGGCTTCTGAACCACTATATATAATATCGGCATCTAATTTAGCTTGGTCAGACCATTGAGAAGTAGGACCAGATGTCACATGGACAGCTATTCCAGTTTTATTAGTGAATTGTTTGGCGGCTTCTTTCATTGCTGGTGCTGGCCCGCCAGGACCATATACCTGAATGTCTGCAAAGCTATAAATCGGTAGAGAACAGAGAGTAAGGTAAATCAGGTACTGTATAAATTTATATTGTTTTGACATTTTCATAGCTATAGTAATTAAGAAAATATCAGCATATATTTTTTACTATTTAAATTGGATTAATTTTTGCAACGATATTTATAATACCTTTCTTTAAAATATATTTTAATTAAATTTTAAGTGGTTATATATAAATGTAATTGAGTTTGAATTGAATATAAATATAGATAGTTTTATGGTAGTTTAGATTTTGTAAATTGATGATTTAGATAGATATAATGTAAATAATAGAGGAGTAATCCCTTGATTAGAAAAAGTAATTCTTTTTTTAAAATTTTATTTAGCAGTGCTTGTTTAGTGACTGGTGCTGCTATGGCTGCTCCAATTACAGATTTGAATAAGCAAATTGTGAGCGAAAAACCGGGTTCAATACTGTCTCTCGAACAGCAAGCTGTGACGGATTTATTTCCTCATGCAGATCAGCGCTTGTTGGTAAATTATCGTAGTCGAGGTATTCAGGGCGAACCTATTGTTGCATCGGCTTTTATTTTATTACCCAAAGGCACCCCTCCAAAAAATGGCTGGCCTATACTCGCTTGGGCACATGGCACGACTGGAGTCGCCGATACTTGTGCGCCTTCGGGGGATTATGTGGATGGGCCAGTTCATTCATATCAAGAAGTTGCCTCAAAAGCCTTAGATAGTTGGCTTGCACGTGGCTATGCAGTTATCGCACCTGATTATCAGGGTTTAGGTACATTAGGCGCACATCCCTATATGAATGCAAAGAGCCAACTGCATACGGTGGTCGATGCAGTACGTGCATTGCATCTACTTAAACCCAAGAGCTTTAATAAACAGTGGTTGGTGATGGGGCATAGCCAAGGCGGAGCTGCGGCAATTGCAGTGTCTGCCTATGGTCAAAAAGATGCACCTGAACTAGATCTAAAAGGCGCAATCGCTCTTGCTCCGGGTGGTTATCAATATGAAGCCATTGCAGAATATGTGCAGAGCCATCCAAACCCAGAACCTAGTGTGGCAGCATTTTTCCCGATCGTGTTATTAGGAGCACAAGCAGCAGAACCAAGTATTGTTCCTGAAAATTTAGTCAGTCCAGAAATGAACGCGGTGCTGACTCAAGCGCGTAGCCGCTGTTTATCTGAACTTCAATCTGATTTAAAGAAATCTCCTTCTAGCATATTTCGACCTGATGCTGATTTAAAACCTCTCTTGGCTTATCTAAAACAACATTCGATTGAAAATATGGTACCTACCGTACCGTTAATGATTGTTCAGGGTTCTAAAGATCATTTAGTCGACCCGAGAGGGACATATGCCTATTATCAACAGCTATGTAAATTAAAAAAACCAACGATATATCAAACGATTGATGGTGGAGATCATCGCGATGCACTGCGCCAGAGTAATACTTTTGCTACTAGCTTTTTAAATGTAATAGAGAAAAACCAAAGTAAGTTCTATTGCTCGACTTCTAAGTAAATTGGTTTAAATGCTAAAAAAGCCGACTTTTCATGAGTCGGCTTTTTATATTTGAAGGGAGATAACTTTAAGCCATGTTGTATAGTCTTTCTTTAGGGAAAACCACTGTAAAAGTTGAACCTTCATTTTCTTTAGACTGGACATCTAAATAAGCGCCATGTTGCATCAATACATGCTTCACAATGGCCAAACCTAAACCTGTACCGCCTGTTTGACGACTACGGTCGCTGTCAACACGATAGAAGCGTTCAGTCAGTCGTGGCAAATGTTTAGGGTTAATTCCGATGCCTGTGTCTTGTACACTAAAGTAGGCATGTTCACCGTCGTCATGCCAGCCAATAGTAATGGTTCCACCTTTGGGCGTGTATTTGATGGCATTGGTAATTAAGTTACTAAACGCGCTGGCGATTTCCATGTCAGAACCAATCAGGTCACAGTGACTATCAATATGTAAATTGAGTGTATGTCCATAATCGGCATTGTAGGCCTGAGCATCATCAAAGAGTTGATTCATTAAACTCGGCATTTCAATAATCTGATTTTTTGCAATTTTCTTATTATTTTCTAAATTCGATAACAGTAGTAAATCATTCACCAAAGCATTCATACGTTTGGTTTGTGACTGCATCTGATCAAACGCACGTTTCCAGCGTGGACTAATATCTTCTTGATCGGTAAATGTCTCGATATAACCACTGAGTACAGTTAATGGTGTACGAAGTTCATGAGAAATATTATCTACGAAGTCTTTACGCATTTGCTCAAGGTTATGCATACGAGTAACGTCGTAAGCCACCAATAAACGGCTTTCTCCACCAAATCGTGTGAGCTTGACCTGCACATATCGGTCATCGTCAAAACTCGACTGTAGTTTAATACCGTCGGGTGCCTGATCAATATTGTTAAAATATTCAATAAAGGTCGGCTGGCGTAAAATCGTTAATAGGTTTCGACCACGGTCGAGAGGGTTGATACCCAACAAACGTTCAGCAGCAGGGTTCCACCATTCAATTTTATGTTGATCATCAATGAGGACAACCGCTTCGGCAAGTGCCACTAAAGAAGACTGAGCGCGATCAATTAAACCGACCATTTCTGCTTGAACGATTCGTTCCTGACGCTGGGCACGATAAACATTAAACAATAACGCTCCCCAAATCCCGTTTAGGTTTGGAGGAACGTCATAAGGTTTATTTGCAATCCAGTCATTGACCAGATAAAGCGAACGCAACTGGAGTGTAAAAAACACCACAAAGGCGATAAAAATACAGCTCCAGAAATACCCAAGGCCTAAACCGACTAAACCGGCAATAATTATAAAAAATAATAAAAGCCGTAAATCTTGTTTGGCAAACGTCCATAAACTACTGTAGCGGGAAAGCTTTTGTTCACGTACCTGTTCGGGGACGGGGTAGGGTTCATACATAAATCTTGGTTAACCTGCGGCTAAATCTGCACGTGTTGAGAAGCGGTAGCCTGTTCCACGCACGGTCTGAACAAATCGGTCAACACCAAAAGGTTCTAAAACTTTACGCAAACGACGGATATGCACATCGATAGTTCGATCTTCGATATATACATTACCGCCCCAGACCTGATCGAGCAACTGGGCACGTGTATATGCACGCTCTGGATGGGTCATAAAAAACGCAAGTAAGCGATATTCAGTTGGGCCCATATCTAAAATGCTGTCGCCAAAGCTGACACGTTGGCTTACAGGATCAAGAATTAAACCATTGGCATCAATCATTTTTTCGCCACTTAATGCATTTGCACGACGCAGAACCGCTTTAATACGTGAAACCAGTTCACGTGTTGAGAAAGGCTTCGTCATGTAATCATCTGCGCCAGCATCAAGACCTTGTACTTTATGGTCTTCTTCTCCGCGAGCGGTAAGCATAATTACTGGAATTTCTGCTAAGTTCTCATCACGTTTTAAGCGGCGACATAAATCGACACCACTTACGCCTCCAGGTAACATCCAATCGAGCAAGATAAGCGCCGGACGTTGGTCGACGATAATTTGATGAGCCTGTTTGGCATCTTCTGCCTGCAAACATTGAAAGCCTGCCATGTCCAAAGAAGTATGGATCATTTCACGAATAGGAAGCTCATCATCGACAATTAAAATATAGTCATCTTTCACAGCGCAATATCCTATAGATTTAACGGTGAACCGTTTTGTAGTTATGACAGGCTTATTACAAAGATTAATTATGACAATTTCATTGCAGAAAAGTCTATAAAATTGAATTTAGCAATAATTTGTGACAAAAGTAAGGCAAAGGTGTGACCGAATGATGACATGAAAGCTTAAATATTCTTAAAATCATTCAATAAGTTATCGCCTTGAAAGCTTAACTGGGTTTGCACATTTTAGAGTGTCAAAAAACTTTAATATTATTTTGAAACCTTGGCCAATAAAGATAAGAAAACAATGCGGCATGCGGTTAAAACCTGTTCAAGAGACTGCTCAAAGCCTCCCATGACCCATCGAATTGCAATTTGAGTGACATATCCATTTAAGCCTGTTGCGATTAGAGAGAGCTCATTTTCGTTGTGTTGGATTTGCGGCATGGTCAACATAACAAAGGCCTGAATCATTCGATCAAACTGTGCAAGTGTTTCTTGAATGGTGGCCTGATTATGTAATTCTTGTACCAAAACTGCGTCAACATAGACAATGCGAGCTAATCTCGGGTCGTCTTTTAATGTCGTCAGCAGTGCCTTTAACCCAGCATCGACCATTTTTTCTGGATCTGGCGTCGCTTTAATGACAGCTTGCATCAGGTTTTGCTGTAATTCTTCAATCATTTTTAAGAAAATAGTTTGAAATAAATCTTCACTCTTCTTAAATGATTCATAGAAATAGCGTTCTGTGAGTTTTGCCTCTTGGCAGACATCTTTGACCGTCACGGAAAAAAAGCCGAGTGTTCCATAAGTCGAAATACCAGCTTCAATCAGTTTTTCTCGGCGTGCCTCTTTACGTTCAGATAGAGATAACCCTTTGAACTGACGTTCTTTACTCACAGTTTTTGTTTTCTTTTTACTGGTTGAGTCGTTTGTCGCCATAAATAAATTGTTTCCTAAAGAATGGTTTCCTAATTTATAGGTTTTAGCCAAATATGCTCACTATCATAAAGCCCTCAGCACAATTGTGCCATTCTATCTGAAATTACAGTGTACTATATTGACAATGGATATTGTCAAAATTATATTAAAGATGTCTAAGCTGCACATGCAATGAACCGATTGTGCAAATATCGAAAAACAAAGGATGGACAATGAAAAATTTTAAAAACAAAGTCGCTGCAATTACGGGCGCAGGTTCTGGCATTGGGCAACAACTCGCAATTCTTTTGGCAAAACAGGGCTGCCATCTTTCGTTGAGTGATATTAATGAGAAGGGATTACAGCAAACCGTTGAGCTTTTAAAACCGTATAGCACGATTACTGTGACCACCAAAAAGCTTGATGTTTCTGACCGTGAAGCAGTAAAGCAATGGGCACAAGAAACAGTTCAAGATCATGGCTCTGTTAACCTGATTTTCAACAACGCTGGTGTAGCCCTAGGTTCAACTGTTGAAGGGGCGACCTACGAAGATTTAGAGTGGATCGTTGGGATTAACTTCTGGGGTGTAGTGTACGGAACGAAAGAGTTCTTACCGTTCATTAAGCAAACTCAAGATGGCCATATTATTAATATTTCAAGCCTATTCGGTTTAACAGCTCAACCAACTCAATCTGGTTATAACGCGACTAAATTTGCTGTGCGTGGTTTTACCGAGTCATTGCGTCAAGAGTTAGATATTGAAAAAAGTGGCGTAAGCTCTTTGTGCGTGCACCCAGGTGGAATCCGCACCAATATTGCTAAATCTGCAAAAATGAGTGATAGCTTGAATAGTTTGGGTATGGACCCGACTAAATCGATTCAAAATTTTGACAAGTTATTACGTACTCCACCTGAAGAGGCGGCTCGTCAAATTTTACAAGCAGTCTTAAAAGATAAACGTCGTTTATTGATTGGTAGTGATGCAAAAATTCTTGATGCATTCCAGCGTTTATTCCCGACTGGATATCAACGTGCTTCTACCATTGTGACCAAATTGATGAAATAATTTTAAATTCAAAAAAAAAGCCATCAATTGATGGCTTTTTTTATAAGAATTGATTGGTTCTAAATAAGAACTTTGATCTTCTTTTTCTTCCAGATGAATTGGTAATAGAGCCCTTGAATAATACATAAACTGACAAATGCCAAGGCATAAGCAACCCAGATGCCTTTAAGCCCCCACATTGAGCTAAACCAGTAAGCACATGGAATTTCAATAAACAGAATAGCAGAAATATTAATGAGCATTGGGACAGTCACAGTTCCACTGGCACGCATGATCGATGCAAAAATGGCACCCGCACCAAAGAATAAAATTGCCCAAAGCACAATAAATAAAAGTTGCTGGCCTAACACGACGACAGTTGGGTCGGTAATGAATAAAGCCATTAAATATTTTGAAAATAGATAGCCAAGTGCAATTAAGGTACCCGTAAATAAAAAGTTCATGCCTAGGGCAGTACGAGTCACACGAGATAATAGGTCAGATTTACCGGCACCAATTGCTTGGGCTGCAAAAATTGAAGCCGCAATTGAAATAGAGATTGCAGGGAACTGAATGTAATTGAGCACCTGATTTACCGCGCCATACGCTGCTGTGGCATGTGAGCCATAGCGGTTCACCAACCCGACAATAACCAAACCGGCCATTGAGGTCGTAATCATTTGAATACCAGTCGGAACACCTAAACGTAAAATGATTTTGCTCAGTTCTGGATTGTGACGGATATGTTGCAGAAGCTGACGATTCGGTCTAAGCGGATGCTTTTTCTTGTTCAGATAAATCGCAAGAAAAATTAAGATAGCTACATATCCTGTTATGGTGGCAATTGCCGGAGCAATAATCCCTAGAGCGGGTAAGCCAAAATAACCTTTAAGCAATATCGGGGTAATTACCAAACCAATGACGCTAGTTAAAGCAAGGGCAAGTAAAGGCGTGGTACTGTCGCCTACACCACGTAAAATTGAAGTATAGATAATATAAACAAACAGAAGCGGGCTGCCTGCCAGCATCCATTGCACATAAGGCAAAGCAAGGTGCATCACCTTGGGGTCAGTCCCCAATAACTCTAAAATATCATGGGCAAAAAACACACCAATAATCGCGGTAATTACTCCACCAATAAGTGTCATAAAGAGGGTAGAACCCACCACACTTTGGACTTTTTCAATATTTTGCGCACCCCATGCTTGCCCTACTAAAACAGTAGTACCCGTTGAAATCCCAATAATAAAAGCGAGTAGCAAAAATAAAATAGGGAAAAAAACAGAGACGGCAGCAATTGCATCTACCCCCATCATTTGACCAACAAAGATGGTGTTAATAGTTCCGGACAAGTTCTGCAAAATATTGGTTGCAATTAAGGGCAGCAAGAAAACAAAAAATGTTTTCCATAGATTTTGCTGATGAATTAAAGACTGTCTTGGTGGCATGCATTCTCCATCGCCCATCTCTTTGATGAGCGGGGCAGATATCCAACTTAGCATAGTTAGAGCAAATCGCTTGTAGTGTTTTTACTATGCTAAGTGGCTAAATTTATTAACATTGATTCAGAATTTCTCCTGCTTTTTGCAATGTCTCATCATTTTTAGCAAAGCAGAAACGAATCAAACGCAAAGACTCCGGCGCTTGCTTGTAGAAAACCGAAACCGGAATAGCCACAATCTTATGTTGTTCTGCTAGAAACTGGCACATTTCAACATCGTTTAAGTCGGGTCTAATATGACTGTAATCGAGATTTTGGAAATAAGTACCTTGAGACGGTTTTAGCAAGAAACGGCTATGGTGAATCGCCTGATTAAAATGATCTCGCTTAGTTTGGTAGAACTGTGGCAGCCCTTGAATATGTTCTGGATGTTGCTCCATATATTGCGCTAGAGCAATCTGACAAGGTGTTGTGCCGCAGAAATTCGCATATTGGTAAATTTGGCGAAATAAACGCATTAACTCAGGTGAAGCGACACAGTAGCCTGTTTTCCAGCCTGTTACATGAAAGGTTTTTCCAAAAGAACCAATCACAAAGCTACGCTCTCTGAGCTCTGGAAAATGCAATGCACTAAAGTGTTGTTGACCGTCAAAGACCAGATGTTCATAGACTTCATCGGATAAAATCACAATGTTTTTATCTTGAATCAGTGCAATGAGTTCTAACCAATCCTGTTTTTCCCAGATGGTACCTGTTGGATTATGGGGAGTATTCACCACAATCATACGGGTTTTGTCGTTAATTAGATCTTTAACTTGCTGCCAGTTCACTTTAAAGTCTGGAGCTTCAAGAGCGATATGAATGGCTTTACCACCTGCTAACTGCACGGATGGGCCATAACTGTCATAACTTGGGTCAAAAATAATGACTTCATCGCCCGCATTAATGCATGCCTGTATGGCACAAAAAATTGCAATGGTTGCGCCGGGAGTAATCGTGATTTGCGTGACAGGATCTAGTTGAAGTTGGTCAAGTTGCTGAAATTGTAAAGCAAGCTGTTCACGTAAACCAAGAATACCATCGCCGGGTGGGTATTGATTATGCCCAGCCAAAGTCGCCTGAGATAAGGCTTCCAGTAAGGCTGGTGGAGCCGGGAAATCTGGAAAACCTTGTGACAGGTTGAGTGCACCTAGTCGATGTGCCATTGCTGTCATCGTACTGAAAATCGTCACGCCTTGAGTGGCCAATTTTGACTGAAGCTGTAGCATATTGTTCTCTTATAAAAATATTTAAAGTTATAAAATTGATTCAATCACTGCCCGAATTACACCGAGTGTTAAACCAATAAATGCCCCGACTACAACGCCGTTCACACGGATCATATGTAAGTCGCCACCGACTTCGTTTTCAATTTTTCCAATCATTTCGCGCGAATCCCATTCATGAATGCGTTCGCTGACATAGCGGATGATTTTATGGCTATATTGATCTGTAAAAGTCAGCGCAAGGCCTGTCATTTCTTTGTTCAACACTTCACGTACTTTGGCATTTTGAACAAGATTTTCACCCAGTTGCTGAATAGCAGCCCGAAGGTTCATTGCAATACCTGAGTCTTTTTTCATTAAATCTTCTTTAATGGCATCACACAAAATGGTGAC
>Ga0207713_1003190_pt1 | contig 11338 bp, 13 predicted proteins | sample KBSS64metaG_FD_184404 | JGI IMG/M metagenome (GOLD analysis project Ga0207713, IMG submission 184404) | Switchgrass rhizosphere microbial communities from Kellogg Biological Station, Michigan, USA - KBS S6-4 metaG (SPAdes) (version 2) | ecosystem: Host-associated > Plants > Roots > Rhizosphere >...
CGCATCGGCACGCTGGCGCAACACCACCCGTATATTGATATCTTTGGCGGCTGCTGCGGAACCTGGGCGAGGCATCTCGATGAGATAGCGCGCAACGTACGGCAAACGGCACGACAAGTTCTTTGACGGCTCTATAACGGGCTGCTTACAGGAACGGCTCGATTGCCGCCGAATGGCTGCATTTCTGGGCGCAAAGCTGACCTCGCAGTATGGCTTATTAACGCCCCCTTCTCCACCAATAGCCGCCGCAATGAAGCAGCTGAAGTGCCTGTCCTACATGCCTTCAAACTGCCATGCTGGCTCTTTCTCTCTTGTCCGGGAAGTGCCATGCAGATTGTCTTTATTGGATTCGTATCGGCCGATGTCCCTGCTCGGGAAAATGCCCTGCCTTCCACTGCAGGGTAAATCTGCAAAAGTGATTGCGAAATCCGCGGCGTTTAAGTGTGAACCATGTGTGAACTTTGCCGGTCGATTGAGGTGCCAATGGCATGTCTCAACTTCCTCAACTAAATCCAACACGGGAGCGGAACGCGCTACCAATGACGAAACAGCGCACTCCCTCACTTCCAGCCGCCTGTCAGGCGGCGCGCACCTTCCTCGCACGCTTCCTGCAGGCAGTACCGACGGCGCCGAAGCCGGCGAGCATCATCGCCCAGTTCGTCGGCTCCGGCACGCCGCCCGTGACCGAGGCGGTGATGGTCAGCTTGATCGGTCTGAGCGCGAGATCGTCCAATCCCGGATAGTGGCTGAAGCCGTTGAAGGTGAGGATGCCGGTATAGTCGCCGGCGGCAAGTCCCCTCGCGTTGAAGCTGAGCCAGTTGCCGAGGTCGGTAGCGCCGCCCGCAAGGCCGGTGAACCGGTCGCCGGCGAAGCTGAAGCCATCGTCGCCGCTCAGCGTGAAACCGCCCCCCAGCGTCTCGGAGAAATAGGCGAAGAGAACGGCGTTGATAACGCCTACGTCGGTGGCAGATGCGTCCGACCATTTGGTGAAGCTGCCGAGATCAAGCGTGTAGGCGTTGCCGCTGCCGCTGAAGATGCCGTCGCCGCTGGCAAGGGTGAGGCAGCGATCGCGGGATCGGTCACCGTGCCGGTGAAGCTCACATATTGCGATCCCACCGCCTGATCCGCCAGTTCATTGTTGTGCGAGGAGAAATAGATGTTCTGATAGTCCTGGACGGCCCCTGCCCGGCTGGTGTCGAGCCCGTAGATTGCGGTGCCGGTGCTTCCGGCGGCGATATAGCCCGGCGCCGAGATAAGGCTGATGGCGGGCGTGGTCGATCCGAAGCTGGTCGCGAGCTGGTCGGTCAGGGCACCGCTGGCGCTGTTGCCGATGGAGAGGCTCGCCGTCACTCCGCCCGTGCCCTTGCGCACCGTGCCGAAATCGACGGTGTCGCTGGCCAGCGAAATCTGCGCCAGCGCATATATATTGGCCTTGGCGAAGAAGCTCTGGCCCGCGACATTGCCGAAATTGTTGACGACGTCGATCGATTGGCCGGAGAAGGCGCCGGCGGTCGCAGTGGAAAAGGCCAGATTGGTTCCTTGCGTGACGCCGGGTGCAAGCGCGAAATCCGACTGGTAGACCGAGACGCTTGCGGCATGGTTGGTCTGTATCGCGCCGCGCAGGGTGGTCTGCCCGCCGGTGTTGGTGACGGCGATGTGGGCGAAAAGAAAATCGCCGACCCGCGCTGCGCCGAAATCGATCGTATTGCCCGACAATTTGGTGATGCTGACCGCCTGACCCGCGGACGCCGCGAAAATCCCGCCACCGCCGAAGACATTGGCGCGCGCATTAAAGCTATTCCCGCTGCCGAAATTACCGTTGTAGTCGCTGCCGACCGTGAAATTGCCGTCGAGCACAAGCTGGCCTTGGTTGGACAGGATGTCGCCGCTGGAATTGTCGGTGAAATGCAGGATGCCGCCAGATCTTGACTCATAGGTGCCGCCACCATCGATCGATCGCACGAAGAGCAATTCACGTCCTGCTTTGTTAGCCGTGAACCTGCCGTCGTAATTGAACAGGAGATTGCTTTCGTTTCCCACCGTGCCGGCACCAACGACGGAGGTGGCACCATTGAATTTTGAATTGCCGAAGGTGATGTTGCCGCCGATATCGCCGCCATCAAGGCCGATCGAACCGCCGCCGAAGATAACTAGGTTCTTGCTGTAGGAGCGCAAATATCCGCCGCTCTTGACGGTAAATCCTCCCCAGTTCTCGAAGTTGTTTCCATGGACTTCCATCCTGGAAAAAAGCGAAACATTGCTGCCGTAGGTAAGAAAGTCATGAAGCTTTGCCGTCTTTGTAATATCGACGAACCGCGAGCCCCCCTGCCCAACAGAACCAATTACCACATTGTCCTTTTCGCCCGGCGTCGAGCAGTTATTCCAATTCTTGTCGAAGTAATTGCCGTTGCCACCTCTCCAATAGCAAACCTCTGCCGCCGCTGGCTGCAGAGGCGCTAGCACCGCCACTGCGCACGCCATCGCGAAAATCGGATTGATCCTGATCGACTTGCTTACGGCCATGACAGATCCCCACCTGTTGCGTCGCAGCAAACTATCATGGCGGAAAATCGATTCGCGTCATCCGATTGGGTGAGGCTCGAATTAACAACGCAGTCCTTGTCGTGGGGCTAGGCAGTCCTGATCCGGCCGCACAGAAACGCCTGTCCTACAGGGCCCCGTTTTGACATGCTGGGTCTTCCTCTTCCTAGCGCGGGTGCGCCATGCAGATTTTGTCGAATTCGTATCGCTTCTTGATTGACCCGGAGACTGCGCCTTGCACCGCCAGGAAAGCCCTTAACAATCCGCGGCGTTTTGGTGTGAACCATGTGTGAACTTTGGCAGTCTGTTGAGGCACAATGGCATGTCTCAACTTCCTCAACTAAATCCAACAGAAGGCGAGCGGTACAAGTGCGCCGTCATTCCAGCTTTCGCTGGAATGAGGAGCTAATCTTAAAAATGCCGATCGCAACCGCTTCAGAACGACTGATACATTCCGTAAACTATCAGAACGATCGGCAGCGTCAGCACCACGAGCATCGGCACCCGTACCCAGGGCGTTTTCACGAAATGATAGAGCAGCAGAACCACCGCCAGCGCGATCGCGTAGAAAACGGCGAAGCCGATCCGCATGCCCATTCCGGCCGCGTCTTCGCCGGGCGACCGGTACAGGAAGGCAGCCGCGAGCATCAGCGCGTTCAGCGTCGCCAATATCCGAAATGCCCAAAACATCGCTCAGTCCCGTCGAAAGATGAATTCCTGGTCACGCCATTCGCCGACCGGGAAGAGATAGTCGCCAACTTTCCTGAAGCCGATCTTGGTATAGATCGCCTGCGCCCGTTCATTTCCGGACCATACGCCGAGCCAGATCGGGCCGGGCCGCGTCTCCTCGAGGTGTGCCAGCGCGATAGCGAGCAGCTTTCCGCCCAGCTTCAGGCCCTGGGCCTCGTTGCGAACGTAGATCTGGTACAGTTCACCCTCGCCCGGCCTGGCGTCGGGATGCGGCAGTTTGGTCGGCCCGACATGGACATAGCCCAGCATGCGATCGCCCCGTTCGGCGATCCACGTCATTTTTCCGGCGTCTCCGAGTTCCTTCCTGATCGCAGCCACGCCATAGGATTTCTCGTTGAACAGCGCGAGGTCGGCGGGCGGATAGGGAATGGCGAACCCGCCCGTCACGAAACTTTCCATGAAGGTTTCGAGCTTGAGCGCGGCGAGCGCGTCGGCGTCGTCGGGGCGGGCAGGGCGGATATTCACGCCCGCCTGCGCCTCACCGCCGCCGATAGCGGAAATACCAGACTTCATGGCCCAGCCTCCTTGCCTTTGCCTCATAGCGTGTTTCGGGCCAATCTTCAGGCCGCACAAGAAAATCATGGGGTGTCTTCGCCAGCCATTCGAAGTCGGGGCTCTGGCCCATCACCATCATTGCCCAGCGGCAATAGACCGGGTGGTCGGTGCCGAACCGGAATTCCGCGCCATGTTTGAGCTTGGATGCGATCAGCGCGATCGGCCCGGCGTTCATGAACCGGCGCTTGGCATGGCGCGCCTTCGGCCATGGGTCCGGGTGGAGCAGATAGGCGCGGCTGAGCGAGGCGTCGGGCAACCGCTCCAGCACGTCGATCGCGTCGCCCATGTGCAGGCGGACATTATCGAGACCAAGGCGGTCGACATGGCCGAGCGCCCCGACCACCCCGTTCAGGAACGGTTCGCAGCCGATGAAGCCGTGATCCGGCCGCGTCGCCGCTTGTCCCGCCAAATGCTCGCCGCCGCCAAAGCCGATCTCCAGCTCGAGCGGGCGGTCATCGCCGAACAGCGCCGTCGCGTCGATTGGGTCGTTGGCAGGCACTTCCAGGCGCGGCAGCAATTCTTCCACCAGCGCTGCTTGCCCGGCACGCAGAGCGTGCCCCTGGCGGCGACCGTAAAGGCGCCGGATGGTGGTTGGATCGTTCATGGCGCGGCCGATTATCAGCCCCGCCCCCGATAGGCGAGGCTCCTGCTCAAATTTTTAGGAATTTGGGTCGGGTCGCCGCGCAGGCGCAGCTTATGCGGTTACCGTAGGGTCGTTCAGGTCCGCCGCGAGCAGCAGATAGGCGAGCTTTGCGGTCTGGGGATTGGGACGGAGCACGTTGATACCGGAGCGGCCGTGCATCAGTGCCATCATCGTGTCCATCTCGCTGTTGCCGGTGCTGCCGTCGGCCGTCTGCGTTGCGGCCGTGGCGGGAGTATCCATCGATGCGAGCATGCTGCGAAGGTCGCCGTCGGGACTGCCGTCGGGAACCGGGACGAGATCGCCGGCGCTGGCCATGCGCATGGCGGCGATCGGATCGGTGCGGCTCGGCGTTGGCGATGGCGGGGTCGCACCATCGCTGCGACCGCCGCTGATCTTGCGGCTCATCAGCTGGTACAGATCGTCGAGGCTGCGGGCCGCGCCCGATTTGGTGTAGAACAGTCCGCGATTGACCGACGCTTCGCGCGGGAAAAGATTAGCCGCGGTAGTACCGGGATTTGCCTGATGCGCCTTCAGGAATTTCGTTGCGCCGTTCAGGCCCAGGAAGTGCGCCATATAAAGGTCGGCGGAATTGGTGTTGCGGCCCAGCGCGCTGCTCAGTCCGCTTGCGTTATCGCTGGCATATTCGGCAGCCATCAGCGCGGAAGGCTCCGCCTGGTTGCGCAGCGCGAACACCGCCTGCCGCATCTGAGGATCGCTGACCGTCCAGCGCCCGCTGGAGGTGCGCTGGATCGCGTTCGCCGCCCATGCCATGCCGTGCGCCGCGCCGTGCTGCTTGACGACGCCCAGCCAGCTCTGATCGATGAATTGATAAAGCCCGCTGGCCGAAGAGCTCATGGCCCTGGCGTTGGGATTGAGCCCGCTTTCGCTCTTCGCCTGGTTGAGCAGATAGGAAAAGTCGACCCCCGTTCGCTCGGCGGCACGGCTGATCGCACTACGAACCTGATCCTTGTTCGTAGCCGCAATCATGTCGCTGGTGAGGCGCGGTGCGCTCAAGCCGATATCCTGTCTGATTGGGTCCGCGCTTAAAATGAAGCAGCTCGGTTAATAAAGCTTTACCATGCGATGCGCGCTTTCCCCATATACAAGCCGCCTGCATCCCGTTAGGGAGGCCGCCGCGTCGGGGAGTGGCGCAGGCTGGTAGCGCACCTGGTTTGGGACCAGGGGGTCGCAGGTTCGAATCCTGTCTCCCCGACCATAATTGTCTAAGCGTTTAGTTTCAGTATGTTAGACCGATTTTCGTTGTGCGCTACGTAGTAGCATTACGTAGTAAAAAGATATGTTGGCGTAAAAAATACTTCTTCCCGCTGTACGCTTGTCACGGCGGCTTTGCGTCGCATTCTAATGTCGTTGCTTAAAACGTTTACCGATCTCGCCTCGCTACGGACGTCTTCGTAATCAATTTACGCGCTACAGATCTGCGATCCATTGAGGCTTTAGAGAAAATCGGAGAATGTGATGTCAATTAAGCTCGCGGTTGCGAAACGTCACAAATCTTGCTGTTTGTCGTGGTCTTCGCTGTCTAATGCAATCCCTGCCTGAGCGGCTTTTAACGTAACTACCTGGCGCAAGGCGACCACGTGTATGTAGGTCCCTTATAAATGGACGCTTATCGCTGGATTGGTGTAAGCAGTTTCGTGCCACGAGCATCCGTCGAGACATTATTCCCGAATATGTTCTTCAATGTTTTCAACGTGATCACCACACATGCCCAGGGTATTTCACAAAGACAGATTCGGTTAGTCGGTATCGCAAAGCAATTCATTGATTGATTCTATTTGCGTTGCGGCCAGTGATCCTGGATAGTTTCTTAAGCGTTCGAAGATGCGATTTAATTTGAAGCTATAATTTGACGGTCAATCCTCTGGAGGGCGTAATGGAGAGATCATGGTTTCTGGCCTATTTGTCGCTGACATTGCTAGTTTCTTCTGGAAATGCCAAAGCAGTTACCATTGCTGGGGAGACCGTCGTGATCTCGAAATCAACAGGGCTAGTGCAGAAGTCAATCCAGCTCCAAATAAGCCCCTCGCATCGATCTTTTAATGGATCGACTGGTGTATTTGCGGCAGGTGTCGGGTTTTTGCCATCAGACTTGCCCATCTACTTTCAAGACTGGAAGGTAGTTAGTTCCGCTGGGACGTTAGCGGCGAAAGCATTGGTGTCCGCCAGAGCAACATATGTTTGTGAGTGCACGGATTATGAGAGCGATCCCTATGAGTATTCGGAATATGATGTAGGTTTCGGTGGAAAGTTGGGATTTAACGACGGAAAAAATGCATCTGTTTTTGACTTACCTGTCGTCGATCGACCTGAGATTGTTTCTCAGAGCTTCAACGGGTCTGGCTTGGGGTTCGCGAGACTTGAAAACGCCTCTGCGCCACAGACCTATATTGTGTCCCCTAACGCGCTCGGAAACCGTTTCGACGTCAATTTGAACTTCAGCGCTTTGGGGTCAATTTCTAGTGGGCCTACAGACGTCGACTTTACATCAGCACGTGGAAAAATAGATTACCGGTTAAATGGATCGTGGACGGTCCAAGAGCAGCTTCCTCTAATCAGTCAAGATTTCTTCGATAAGGCGCTTTACTACTTAGATGGCTTTAAAGACGGAATACTTAAGATTGGGGAAAGTGAGAGTCTTGCCGATTGGATTGGGAAAATCGGTACCCAGATCGAACAGACTCTGTCATCCGTGCTTTCCCGCATTGGTGGCGTGCTGTTGAGCGCAGAAACCCAAGCCTTGGACCCGGAAGTCGCTCAAGGCGCTAAAGTGCTTTATGACGCCGCAAACGACCCAGATCCACTTACAAGAGGCCTCTTGATATCACCCGACAAACGCAGGGAGCTTCAAAGACTCGAACAGGAATTTAAAGACGAATACGGTACGCCGGTTAATCCGATCCAACAGAATGGACCACAGTCACATTTTGATTTGAATGTGAAAGGGGGGCAGGCCTATTTCCTGGATCCTTTTATAGCCACCGGATTTGAATATTGGACAGGCGCAAGTGATCCAGCGTTCGCGTCGTTTGCCCTCTCGTCCTTTGGTACCGCTATTTCGGAATTTGAATTGGCTTATTGGGATGGAGACGTTTGGGTCGAGCTCGGAAAAGTCATGGGGCTGAAGGAGTATATTTTCGATAATCCAGTGAGGGCATTTCGAATAACTGGTATTGACCCTGCGCTCGGGTTCGGGCCGGGGGATCACAGATGGGTTACCATGGTGTCATTCAAGAATGATGGTCACTTTACTGGCACCATTACTGCCCTTTCAACGTCCAGTCCTTCTGTTCCAGAGCCATCATCGTGGGCAATGATGCTCGCAGGCTTTGGGATTCTTGGCGGTGCCTTTAGATATAGAAAACGCAGAGTGTCTGCTTCGTTCGCGTAACATAGTACCCTTCTGATATGATCCCCAGTTTTCCACCAGCTGGGATTAGAGCCGGGCCGTTTTGTTGCGCATGAGCGCGGGGTAAGCAATGGCCTGTATAGCGGAGCCCGTAGGGCGTAGCGGAGCAGGCCATTGCTTATGCAGTGCGGCGGCGAATGCCGCCGGGGTCTCGTATCCAAGGACTGAGTGTGGCCGTTCGTGGTTGTAATCCTCCACCCATGCCGCGATCTGGACGCGGGCATGGTCCATGCTGAGGAACAGGGTCTCGTTGAGCAGTTCGTCGCGCATGCGGCCGTTGAAGCTCTCGACGTAGCCGTTCTGCATCGGCTTGCCCCGGGCGATATAATGCCACTCCACGCCGACCTCCCCGCACCATGCGAGCACAGCATTGGACGTCAGTTCCGTGCCGTTGTCGCTGACGATCATGCCAGGCTTGCCGCGCTCGGCGATCAGATCGGCCAGCTCGCGCACGAGCCTGCGTCCTGAGATTGAGGTATCCGGCACTGCCCGCAGGCACTCCCGGGTCACGTCATCAACGATGTTCAGAACCCGGAACCGACGGCCTGACGCGAGCTGATCGTGGACGAAGTCCAGGCTCCAGCGCTGGTTGGGCAGCGGTTTTGCATTTCGATCAACGTCACCGGCATTTGCCCCATTACCGGCAAGCGGAAATGGCCTCGACGGCGACCACTCCATCGGAATCCAGTGCGCCGGAGATGCGTACCCTTTTTTCAATGAGATCCACTGGCATGCGGGACAGCTCGAGTCGCAATGTTCGCCCACTGTCACTTCGCAAAGCGAAACCGCCACCGTCGCGGATCAACAGGCCACTTTCCTGAATCATCTTTACCTGTTGTTAAGGGGTTGTGGCCACCTTGCCTCATCCGCTGCACCAGCTGTCGTCCGGCAGAAAATTGTCACCAGACAGACATGGTTAATGGGCATATAGTCAACGTCATAATAAATTGGAGAGGGCCTCGTCATGTCGGGAACAGAACTCGAATATTGCATGATGCGCGCGCGCCAGGAGGCGCATAGGGCATTGGCGTGCAACGAACCCGAAGCCGCATCGGCCCATCAGCAATTGTCCGTGCGCTATTCGGCTCGGGCTTTCATGCTGCACCGCGATAATGACGAGCGGGAAGATCAGCGTTTGAACGTCGTGCTCGCGGCGAGCTAGCGGGTCCTCGTCTATAGACTTTCAGGTGGTTTGCCGGTTCTCGATCAGGCTTTCGACGACAGTCGGGTCCGCCAGCGTTGAAGTATCACCGAGGCTGGAAACGTCGCCTTCCGCGATCTTGCGCAGGATGCGCCGCATGATCTTGCCCGAGCGGGTCTTGGGCAGGGCGGGCGCGAACTGGATGGCGTCGGGCGTCGCGATGGGGCCAATCTCATGGCGAACCCATTGGACGAGTTCCTTGCGAAGGACGTCGTCGCCCGTTTCGCCGGTGTTGAGCGTGACATAGGCATAGATGCCCTGGCCCTTGATGTCGTGTGGCATTCCGACGACCGCCGCTTCGGCAACCTTGGCATGGGCGACGAGCGCGCTTTCCACCTCGGCCGTGCCCATGCGATGACCCGAAACATTGATGACATCATCCACGCGCCCGGTGATCCAGTAATAGCCGTCCTCATCGCGGCGGCAGCCATCGCCGGTGAAATATTTGCCGGGATAGGTCGTGAAATAGGTCTCGAAGAAGCGCTTGGCATCGCCCCATACCGTCCGCATCTGGCCGGGCCAGGAATCTGTGAGGACCAGATTGCCCTCCGTCGCGCCTTCCAGCACCTTGCCGTCGGCATCGACGATCTGCGGCTTCACTCCAAAAAAAGGTTTGGAGGCGGAGCCCGGCTTGAGATCGATGGCGCCCGGCAGGGGCGTGATCATCGCGCCGCCCGTTTCGGTTTGCCACCAGGTATCGACGATCGGGCAGCGGCTGTTGCCGACGACCCTGTAATACCATTCCCATGCCTCGGGATTGATCGGCTCGCCGACGGACCCCAGCAGCTTGAGGGACGAGCGGTTCGTCTTGTTCACCCATTCGTCGCCCTCCCGCATGAGGGCACGCAACGCCGTCGGCGCAGCGTAGAAGATGCTCACCTTATACTTGTCGATCACCTGCCAGAAACGGCTGAAATCGGGATGGTTCGGCACGCCTTCGAACATCAGCGTGGTCGCGCCGTTGGCGAGCGGGCCGTAGACGACATAGCTGTGGCCGGTAACCCAGCCGATGTCGGCCGCACACCAATAGATTTCGCCCGGGCGGTAGTCGAATACGAGCTGATGGGTGATCGAGGCCCAGACGAGATAGCCCCCGGTGGTGTGCAGCACACCCTTTGGCTTTCCGGTCGATCCGGATGTGTAGAGAAGGAATAACGGATCTTCCGCATTCATCGGCTCGGGCGGGCATTCCGCGGCCGCCTCGTCGAGCGCGACGTGATACCAGATGTCCCGTCCGCGCTGCATCGTGATGCCGCCCCCGGTACGCCGCACGACAATGACCCGTTCGACCGAATTGCAATGATTCAGCGCCTCGTCGACATTGGCCTTGAGAGGCACTTTCTTGCCGCCGCGCAACCCTTCATCCGCAGTTATCACCAGCCTGGAATCGCAGTCCTGAATACGGCCGGCGAGGGCGTCGGGGGAAAATCCGCCAAATACGATGGAATGGATCGCCCCGATCCGGGCACACGCCAGCATGGCTACAGCAGCTTCCGGAATCATCGGCAGATAAAGAGTTACCCGATCGCCCTTGCGGACTCCGTTGTCCTTCAACGCGTTGGCGAAACGACAGACATCGGCATGAAGCTCCTGATACGTGATGGCGCGGCTTTCGGTGGGATCGTCGCCTTCCCACAATATCGCGATTTCGTCGCCACGCTCCGCAAGGTGCCGGTCAAGGCAATTAGCCGAGACATTGAGCGTACCGTCCGCAAACCATTTGATACCGAAATCCGCTTCGTCGAAGCTCGTTTCCTTTACGCGGGTAAACTGGCTGATCCAATCGATGCGTCCCGCTTCGCGTTTCCAGAACGTGTCCGGATCGGATGCAGCTTCGGCATACATCGCTTCGTATTTGGCGCGATCGACCAACGCGTCCTTGGCCCATTCGGCTGGGACAGGATAACAATTCTGACTCATGCGACCTCTCCGGGGTGTGACCGCTCACCCCTATTGGCAGGTTTTATTCCGGATTAAGACGAAGAATCGGCCGCCGCAAGCCAGCGTTGTTACGGTATCGTAGATATTGCGATGAACAATCGCCTCGCCTGTTAGTTTCGCCATCAACAGAGTCGATGGCGGCAGCGCATTTTCATGGACGACGAACGCATATTGGACGTAAGCCGGAGAAGCTTTCTCTCCGCGGGTGCGACGGCCTTGCCCGTGGTGGCGGCAATCGCGCCGGCAACCGCAAAGACAGCCACCACAGTGGGAAAACATA
>Ga0207713_1003200_pt1 | contig 11310 bp, 7 predicted proteins | sample KBSS64metaG_FD_184404 | JGI IMG/M metagenome (GOLD analysis project Ga0207713, IMG submission 184404) | Switchgrass rhizosphere microbial communities from Kellogg Biological Station, Michigan, USA - KBS S6-4 metaG (SPAdes) (version 2) | ecosystem: Host-associated > Plants > Roots > Rhizosphere >...
GCCTTGAGGTAGCGCTTGACGAACGAGAAGCGCCCGGTGCCGGGCTCGCCCATCACGTATACGTTGTAACCGGGGCGGGGCATGGCCACGCCGAACTGCAGGGCCTCGACAGCACGTTCCTGGCCCAGGACTCCGCGAAACGGCTCCAGATCGTCGGTATGGGTAAAGGCAAACTGCTCGGGGGAGAAACGCCGGGTCAGGGCTTCAGGCGCGAGACGCAGGCGCGCAGCGACAGGATCGGGCATTGGGTTTCCTTACTTCGGCGGGCAGATGATCAGCATTCTGGCGCTGCCCCAGCGCGCCTTGCAAGGCTCTACGGGACTTTATATCGCGGCAGCTCGCAGCCAGTGCAGGTCATGCAACAGCAAATTTTTCGCAATCAACAACGCAACCTTTAGATCGTGCCTAAACTCCAAGCTGCGCGGGTGGGTGAAAAGCTTTCCCGACCTGGCAACCGAGTTGCCAGAAACCCTGACCCTTGGTTAAGACAAAGAGAACAAATGCTATGAAACGGATTCTTCTGGGTACTCTGTTCACCGTGGTCTCGCTCAACGCCATGGCCGAAGCGCCTGGCGGCCCGAACTGCGGCTGGGGCAACATGCTGTTCGAAGGCCAGCGCGGCACTCCGGCACACTTCCTGGCTTCTACCACCAACGGCACTTCCGGTAACGCCACCTTCGGCATGACCTCCGGCACCAACGGCTGCTCGACCAAGGCTTCGCTGACCTACGGCGGCAAGTCCTGGTTTGCCATGAACGGCATGATGAACGAGCTGTCCGAAGACATGGCCATGGGCCAGGGCGAAGCACTGACCACCTATGCCGTAGTGCTTGGCGTGGCCCCGGAAGACCGCGTCTACTTCAACTCGGTTACCCACCAACACTTCAACCAGATCTTCAGCAGCGCCGATGTCACTGCCGAAACTGTCCACACCAACACCCTGGCCGTTCTGAAGAGCGACCCACGCCTGGCCAAATACGCTACCGAGGCCTAAGCACTGCTGTTCCCGCCCCCACGGGGGCGGGTTTCGCCTTTTTCGGCATCGTGAAGAAGTAGTTGCCCGATATGCTCAAACGCCTCGCTTCCCTGGCGCTGTGTGCCTGCGCCCCTGTTCATGCCGCGCCCGTGCTGGATCAAGGCCGTCTCCAGCAACTGGCCAATACCCCTTACTGGCTCGCCATTGGTCACTACGAAACCGCCAAGCTCGGCGGCTGGCGCAGCTATGTGGACGATGATGCCTTCTTCCTCGCCGAGGACGGTGCGCACCACCCCGACCAAGAGCTGCAAGCCACGGTCGAAGCGCTGTATGCCCCGGCCAGCCTCGGCGACAAGCACGCCCAATGCGTATTCCCCGCCCGCACCCGCTGGCTGCGCGAACAGCTTGACCTGCAAGGCTTGCCGCAACCGGACTGCCAGGAGTTCAAGACCTGGTACAAGTCGATCGACCCGCACAGCGCCGCGTTGATCTTCCCGGCGGCCTACCTGAACAGCCCGTCGTCGATGTTCGGCCACACCCTGCTGCGCATCGACCAGTCCAGCACCCGCAGCGACGACACCACGCTGCTGAGCTACGCGATCAACTTCGGCGCCTACATCGAAGGCAGCGACAACAGCATCCTGTATGCCTGGAAGGGCCTGATGGGGGGCTACCCAGGGCTGTTCGCGCTGATGCCCTACCAGGAAAAACTGTCCGAATACCGCAGCCTGGAAAACCGCGACCTGTGGGAATACCAGCTGGACCTTACCCCCGAAGAAACCGGGCGCATGGTCGAGCATGTGTGGGAGTTGAAGCAGATCCAGTTCGACTACTTCTTCTTCGATGAAAACTGCTCGTATCGCCTGCTGGAGCTGCTGCAAGTGGCTCGGCCAAGCCTGGACCTGACCTCGCAGTTCCCGCTGACCGCCATCCCCACCGATACGGTCAAGGCCGTGAAACAGTCCGGCCTGGTCGCCAGCGAGGTTTACCGACCTTCCCGCGAACGTGAGTTGCTGGCCCGGGCGGAGCCGCTTGACCACAACGAAAAGCGTCAGGTGCTGGCCGTGAGTGCCAACACCGCACAGTTGCAAAGCCCCGAATTCAAGGCCCTGCCCCGCGAACGCCAAGCGTTGGTACAAGACGCCGCCTATCGCCTTGAGCGCTACCGGGCCAATGGCCAGGAACGCGACCCCGGGCAGGCCAAACGCAGCTTCGAGCTGCTGCGGGCGATCAACAGCAACCCGCCGCCGCCCTTGCAGATCGAGCGCCCGGGCCTGCCCGAGGATGGCCATGACTCACGTACCTGGCAACTGGGCGTGGGCACCCGTGAAGACCGCGCTTATGCCGAGTACGGCCTGCGCATGGCCTACCACGACCTGAACGACAATGCCTACGGCTTCCCGCTGGGTGCGCAAATCGAGATCCTGCAGTTGAAGGTGCGCCAGTACGAGGGTAATGACTGGCAGGTGCAGCGCCTGGACCTGGCCACCATTCGCTCGCTGACACCCCGTAACGAGCTGCTCAAACCCTGGTCGTGGCAAGTGGCCGGCGGCCTGGAGCGGGTGCCGGGCAAGCATGATGACGAGGTGCTGGTAAGCCACGTGAACGGCGGCGCCGGTGGCACCTGGCAACTGGCCGACGGGTTGCTGGGTTTTGCCCTGGGTACGGTGCGGGTCGAGCATCACAACGACTTCGCCCAGTTCATTGCCCCGGCGGCAGGGTTCAATGGCGGCCTGCTGTGGCGCAACGGCTTGGGCAACATGACGCTGGAGGCCAAGGGTGATTACTTCACCAACGGCGAAGTGCGGCGCAGTGTGAGCCTGAACCAGCAGTGGGAGATCAGCCAGAACCTGGGGCTGCGGTTGAGCGCTTCGCGCGAGTTCAGCCACCTGGCTACCGCGCAGAACGAGGTAATGCTCGAATTGAAGTGGTACCACTACTGAGTGATCCAATCGACTCTTTGACACCGTTTTGACAGCTCGTCGACAAATGGCCACCTAGACTTTCCCCTATCTACGGGAGGGTCAGGTGGTCATGTCGCGGTACTGGTTCGGCGTGTGCGTTGCGTTGTTGCTGTCAGGTTGCGAAACCACCCACGAGCAGATGCTCAACCATGGTTATCCCCCTGCCTATGCCGATGGTTTCCAGGATGGCTGCAGCAGCGGCCGGCAGGCGGCCGGGCTGATGGTGGGCGGCTTCAGCAAGAACGTGCCGCGCTACCTGCACGAGCGCCAGTACGAAACCGGCTGGGACGACGGCTTCCGCCAGTGCCATGCCATGCAGAACAGTGAAGAACAGCGCGAGTACCACGAGCGCTTCTGGGACCAGCGCGACCGCGATTGGGAGCAGGAGAAGGACCGCGGCGCCGCCAAGGCTTATCGCCACAACTGAGTCGCAAACGGACATTCCTTGAAACCGGTGGCCTGCCATGATGGTCTTCTGCACATAGGAGGCCCTGCATGAGCCGAGCATTCGTCAACGAAGACCAGGCTGCCGCCCAGGCCGACCAGCCGGTGGAGCGACGCGTCAGCGAACAACCCAACTACGTCACCGCCAACGGCCTGCGCCAGTTGCAAACGCGCGTGGCCGAGCTGAATGCCTTGCGCAGCGAACTGCAGGCGCAGGGCGAACGGGGCGACAAGCAGCGGCTGGCCGATACCGAGCGGGACCTGCGTTACTTCAGTGCGCGAGTGCAGAGTGCCCAGGTGGTGCCGGCAGCCAGTTCACGCAGCAAGGTGCAGATTGGTAGCCGGGTGCGGTTTGTCAATGCGCAGGACCAGGAGCAGGTGGTGCAACTGGTGGGCGAGGATGAAGCGGATGCCGGGCGGGGGTTGATCAACTGGGGTTCGCCGTTGGGCCGGGCGTTGCTGGGCGCGGGGCCTGGGGATGAGGTGGTTTGGCGGCGGCCGGTGGGGGATCAGGTGATTGAAGTGGTCGGGATCGAGGGTGAGCCCTGAAGGGGCCGCCGTGCGGCCCATCGCCGGCAAGCCAGCTCCCACAGGGACATCACAGGGCTCGAGGGCTGCAATGTCCCTGTGGGAGCTGGCTTGCCGGCGATGGGCTGCAAAGCAGCCCCAAAAAACTTCAGGTCAGACTACGCCTTGGGCCAGCATCGCATCAGCCACCTTCACAAAGCCTGCGATGTTCGCACCTTTGACGTAGTTGATACGGCCATCGGCCTCTTCACCGTAGTGCACGCAGGCATGGTGAATCGACTGCATGATGTTGTGCAGCTTGCTGTCCACTTCACCGGCAGTCCACAGCAGGCGCATGGCGTTCTGCGACATTTCCAGGCCCGACACGGCCACGCCACCGGCGTTGGAGGCTTTGCCCGGGGCATACAGGATACCTGCGTCCAGGAAGATATCCACAGCCTCGAGGGTGGTCGGCATGTTGGCGCCTTCGGCCACGCAGATGCAGCCATTGCGCAGCAGCGTGCGGGCGTCTTCGGCGCCCAGCTCGTTCTGCGTGGCGCACGGCAAGGCGATGTCGCACGGCAGGCTCCACGGGGTCTGGCCCTTGCGGAACTCAAGGCCGAATTGCCCGGCCAGCTCGCTGATGCGGCCACGCTTGACGTTCTTCAGCTCCATCAATGCGTCCCACTGGGCATCGGTCAGGCCGGCTTCGGCGTACAGAGTGCCTTCGGAGTCGGACAGCGAGATCACCTTGCCGCCCAGGTCCATCACTTTGCGCGCCGCATACTGGGCCACGTTGCCCGAGCCGGAAACCGCCACGCGGCGGCCGTCAATGCGCTTGCCCTGGCGCTTGAGCATTTCTTCGGCAAAGTACACGCAGCCGTAGCCGGTGGCTTCCGGCCGGATCAGGCTGCCACCATAGGTCATGCCTTTACCGGTCAGCACCGAGGTGAACTGGTTGGCCAGGCGCTTGTACTGGCCGAACATGAAGCCGATTTCGCGGGCACCCACGCCGATGTCACCGGCCGGTACGTCGCAGTCAGCGCCGATGTGGCGGTACAGCTCGCTCATGAACGCCTGGCAGAAGCGCATCACTTCGGCGTCGCTCTTGCCTTTAGGGTCGAAGTCCGAGCCGCCCTTGCCGCCGCCCATGGGCAGCGAGGTCAGCGAGTTCTTGAACACCTGCTCGAAGGCCAGGAACTTCAGCACGCTGAGGTTCACCGACGGGTGGAAGCGCAGGCCGCCCTTGTACGGGCCGATGGCGCTGCTCATCTGGATGCGGTAACCGCGGTTTACCTGCACCTTGCCCTGGTCATCGACCCAGGACACACGGAACAGCACCGCGCGCTCAGGCTCGACCATACGCTCGAGAATGCCCGATTGCAGGTAGTGGGGGTTGGCTTCAAGGAATGGCCACAGGGTGCGCAGCACCTCTTCCACCGCCTGGTGGAATTCCGGTTGGCCTGGGTCACGCTGTTGCAGGCGTGCAAGGAAATGGTCGACAGATTCGATCATGGTAGACATCTCACCAAGAGGATTGGACTTATTGGTTTTTTTTCGAATGTACCAAGAAGCAATCGCACTGGAATAGGGCGAAATGTCGTTTTTTTGAAATTATTTGGTGCGTTTTATATAAGTGTATACAAAGCGCGCGCTTGATCAGCTGTTTTCCCGCTTGAGTCAGGCACAAAAATGGGGCCACCAAGGGCCCCATTCTTGTGCATCAGAAAACCGGCTTACTGGGCCAGTTTCTTGTGCCGCACACGGTGCGGCTGGGCAGCAGCATCGCCCAGGCGCTTCTTGCGGTCGGCTTCGTACTCGGTGTAGTTGCCTTCGAAGAACACCACGTTCGAGTCGTCTTCGTACGCCAGGATGTGGGTAGCCACACGGTCCAGGAACCAACGGTCGTGGGAAATCACGATCGCAGCGCCCGGGAAGTCCAGCAGGGCTTCTTCCAGCGAACGCAGGGTTTCGACGTCGAGGTCGTTGGACGGTTCGTCGAGCAGCAGGACGTTACCGCCCTCCTTCAGGGTCAGGGCCAGGTGCAGGCGGCCACGCTCACCACCGGACAAGTCCTTGACGAACTTCTGCTGGTCGCCACCCTTGAAGTTGAAGCGGCCAACGTAGGTACGCGACGGGATCTCGTAGTTGCCGATGCGGATCTGGTCGGAACCGTCAGAAATCTGCTGGAACACGGTCTTGGCGCCGTCCAGGTCTTCGCGGCTCTGGTCCACGCAGGCCAGTTGCACGGTTTCACCGATCTCGATGCTGCCCGAGTCCGGCTGTTCCTTGCCCATCAGCATGCGGAACAGGGTCGACTTACCGGCACCGTTACCACCGATCACGCCGACGATTGCGCCTTTAGGCATGGCGAACGACAGGTTGTCGATCAGCACGCGGTCGCCGTAGCCTTTGGAGACGTTCTTGAACTCGATGACCTTGTCGCCCAGGCGCGGGCCAGCCGGGATGTAGATCTCGTTGGTTTCGCTGCGTTTCTGGAATTCCTGCGACTGCATTTCTTCGAAGCGCTGCAGACGGGCCTTGGATTTGGACTGGCGAGCCTTGGCGCCTTTGCGCACCCACTCCAGTTCCTCTTTCATGGCCTTCTCGTGGGCGCTCTGCTGCTTGGATTCCTGCGCCAGACGGTCCGACTTGGCTTCCAGCCAGCCCGAGTAGTTGCCTTCGTACGGGATGCCGGCGCCGCGGTCCAGTTCCAGGATCCAGCCAGCGACGTTGTCGAGGAAGTAACGGTCGTGGGTAATGGCTACCACAGTGCCCGGGAAGTCGTGCAGGAAGCGCTCAAGCCACGCCACCGAATCGGCATCCAGGTGGTTGGTCGGTTCGTCGAGCAGCAGCATGTCGGGGGCCGACAGCAGCAGGCGGCACAGGGCCACACGGCGCTTTTCACCACCGGACAGGTGCTCGATTTTTGCGTCCCAGGCCGGCAAACGCAGGGCGTCGGCGGCCACGTCCAGTTGGCGCTCCAGGTTGTGGCCGTCGGCGGCCTGCAGGATGGCTTCCAGCTTGGCCTGCTCGGCAGCCAGCTTGTCGAAGTCGGCATCCGGGTCGGCGTAGGCCGCGTAGACCTCGTCCAGGCGCGCCTGGGCGTCCTTGATCACGCTGACCGCTTCCTCGACCACTTCACGCACGGTCTTGGTCGGGTCCAGTTGCGGTTCCTGTGGCAGGTAACCCACGTTGATGTCGGGCATCGGACGGGCTTCGCCGTCGAATTCCTTGTCGACGCCCGCCATGATCCGCAGCAGGGTCGATTTACCGGCGCCGTTCAGGCCGAGCACGCCAATCTTGGCGCCCGGGAAGAACGACAGGGAAATGTTCTTGAGAATTTCCCGCTTCGGCGGCACGACCTTGCTCAGCCGATGCATGGTGTAGACGTATTGAGCCAAAACCAAGCCCTCTAATTCAGATAGGTAAAGACATCGACGATCGCCCAGGCAGCATGGCCAGGGGGATGCGTGTTCGGGTGTCATTGGACAAAGACGACCATTCTACGCCAACGCGCGGCGTTGCATAGGAGGGGTCGAGAGTGGGGTGGGATCGGTGTTGTCCCTGGGGGGAATTTGTTGCCTTTGCCGGCCTCTTCGCGGCTAAAGCCGCTCCCACAGGTACTGCATTGCCCTTGAAGGCGGTGATATCCCTGTGGGAGCGGCTTTAGCCGCGAAGAGGCCGGCACAGCAGCCGAGATGGCTCAGACGTGACGCTGTTTGGCCTTGCCCCGCGGCAACCGGCAACGGTCGCCCTGCTCGGCCAGGCGCGCGGCCCAGGCGGACTTCACGCTGAAGCCGCCGCTGCGGGCAGGTTGCTGCTCGGCCACATTGGCCGGTTTGGCAGCCGCAGGCGCAGTGCCGACCACCTTGGCAGCAGGCTTGACCGCCGCCTCTGCCGGCGTTGGCGCTGCCGCCTTGGCGGTCTTGCGCAGTTCAGCCAGCGAGGGCGCTTTGCTCTTGGCGCTGGCGCCAGCGTCAGGTTTGACCAGCGAGCGCTGGCAAGACTTGCAGGATACGTCCTCGGTCACGGCAGTGCTGACAAGGGTCTGACTGCTGCGCCCACAGGCGGAATCGAGGCCATTGGAGGAAAAGTGAGTAACCAAAACCGAACATCTCCGATGCGTTGTCATGTATAGCGGGCGCTATTCTCGCACAGGTTGCAGGGGCTTGCCGAACCAGCGGACCGGCACCATCGGTCAACATGGCTGGCACTTTGCCATAATCCTAGGCATGCTAGCCGGTTTCGGGTGTCCGGCCTTATAGTGCGCCACCGTTGTGCGCCACCAGACACCGGCACACACCGTGCATGATGCTTCCCTGCCATCGCCAGCCCAATCGCAGGATCAACGCTTGACCAACCTTACTCATCCGTCGACATTGCGTACCGCGCCACAGGCGCCCGCCGCTACCCTGCGCGGGTCGGTCAAGGGTGCGCTGGCGATGCTTGCCCTGATCCTGCTGGGCCTGCTGCTGTGGCAGCTTTTTGCCCAGTTCAACCACACCCAGGCCGACCTGCGCAAACAAAGCCTGGACGCCACTGCGGAACTGGCCGACCACCTGAGCCTGAACATGGCGTTCAAGGCGCAGCAGGCGGTAAATGTGGTGCAGCCTTACGTCAATGCGCCGACGCCCGCCGCCCTGCCGAGGCTGGTGGATACCTTGCGCGAGCGCCTGCCCGCCTTGCAGAGCGTGGCCTGGCTGGACAGCGCCGGGCAACTGCGCGCCGACAGCCTGGCCGGCAGCCCCGACCGCCAGTTGCTTGACGAGTTGCTCACACTGAACCAGGGCCGCCCGTACTTCTTCACCAATGCAGCCGACAACCGCACCCTTTACCTGCTGCTGCGCCAGCCCCCCGAGCAGGACCGTGGCTACTGGCTGCTGCGCCTGTCGCCGGACTACTACCGCACCCTCACCGTCCACCTCGATGGCGCCGGCCACCCCCTGTGGCTGCTGGAAAACAGCCGCAGCGGCGAGGTACTGCAGCGCCACGCGCCGGCCGACACCGGCAGCGAGCCGCTACAGAGCGTGATGCTGGCCTTTATCGACAACAGCACTTGGCAGCTGCGCGGCCTGTTCGACGCTCAGCTGACCCAGCAGAAACTGCTGCCTGCACTGATCGGCAAATGCCTGCTGGTGCTGTTCTGCGCCCTGCTGCCAGTGCTGGCCCTGATCAACATGCGCCGCCGCCAGCGCGCGCTGCAGGAAGATCGCCGGCGCTACCAGGAAATTTTCGAAGGCACCGGCGTGGCTTTGTGTGTGCTCGACCTGTCCAGCCTGCCCAGCCAGCTCGACCGCTACCACCTGCGCAACCGCGCTGCGCTCAAGCACAGCCTGGCGCTGGACCCGAACCTGCGCCGCTCGCTGCTGCTGGAGCTGAAAATCACCGAGGTTAACCAGGTTGCCCGCCAGTTGCTGAACATCAACTGCCACGAAGGTGCCTGGCAGCGGCTGATCGACGGCACGGGCGATGGCCGCGACAGCATCGGCATGCAACTGATCGACGCGCTGATCGAACACCGCCCGCTGCTGGAGCTGGAAGTACGCCTGCCGGCGCCGCTGGGCGGCGAGCTGCACCTGTGGCTGATGGCACGGTTGCCGCAGCAGCGGCGCGACTACCAGGCGGTCATTCTCAGCATCAGCGACATCACCAGCCGCAAGCAGGTAGAGCTGTCGCTGCTGGAGCGCGAAAGCTTCTGGTCGGATGTGGTGCGCACCGTCCCCGACCAGTTGTACGTGCAGGACGTGCTCAGCCAGCGGATGATCTTCAGCAATCGCCACCTTGGCCAGACCCTGGGTTACGACCGCACCGAGCTTGCGCAGATGGGCGACCGCTTCTGGGAGTTGCTGCTGCACCCCGAAGACGCCGCGCACTATCAGGCCCTGCGCCAGCAACAGCGCGACAGCGGCCATGACCACCCGCTGCACTGCCAGTTACGCTTCCGCCACCGTGATGGCGGCTGGCGCTGCTATGACATCCGCGAGCAGGTGCTGACCCGTGACGCCGAAGGCCTGGTAACGCGCATCATCGGCGTGGGCAAGGACGTGACGGTGCAGATCGAGGCCAGCCAGTCGCTGCGCGACAGCGAACAGCGCTACCGCATGCTCGCCGAAAGCATCAGCGACGTGATCTTCTCCACCGACAGCCTGCTCAAGCTCAACTACGTCAGCCCTTCGGTGCAGAGCGTGCTGGGCTACCAGGCCGACTGGATTTTTGCCAACGGCTGGCAGTCGATCATCGCCAACCCGGCCCAGCTCACCGGCATCTACAACCTGATGGAGCGCGTGAGCAAGGCCATGGGCGACCCAGTGCAACTGGCCCAGCTGCGCAGCCAGCTGCCGACCCAGCTGTTCGTGTTCGACTGCCTGCGCGGCGATGGCCGCAAGATCCCCATCGAACTGCGCCTGGTGCTGGTGTGGGACGATGACCAGCGCTTTGAAGGGGTGCTTGGGGTGGGCCGTGACATCAGCCAGCAACGCCGCGCCGAAAAAGACCTGCGCATGGCCGCGACGGTGTTCGAGCATTCCACTTCGGCCATTCTCATCACCGACCCGGCTGGTTATATCGTGCAGGCCAACGAGGCGTTCAGCCGCGTCAGTGGTTATGCCGTCAGTGAAGTGCTCGACCAGTTGCCAGGCATGCTCACCGTGGACGAACAGCAGGAAGGCCACCTGCGCTATGTGGTCAAGCAACTGCACCAGCGCGGCAGCTGGGAAGGCGAGGTATGGCTCAAGCGCCGTGACGGCGACCACTATCCGGCCTGGGTCGGCATTACTGCGGTACTGGACGACGAAGGCGACCTGGCCAGCTACGTGTGCTTCTTCACCGACATCAGCGAGCGCAAGGCCAGCGAACAGCGCATCCATCGCCTGGCCTACTACGACGCCCTCACCCACCTGCCCAACCGCACACTGTTCCAGGACCGTCTGTACAACGCGCTGCAACAGGCCGAGCGGCAGAAGGGCTGGGTGGTGCTGATGTTCCTCGACCTCGACCGTTTCAAGCCGATCAACGACTCCCTCGGCCATGCTGCCGGCGACCGCATGCTCAAGGACATGGCCCTGCGCCTGCTGGCCTGCGTCGATGACGATGATACTGTGGCGCGCATGGGCGGCGACGAGTTCACCCTGTTGCTGCAACCGCGCGCCAGCCGCGAGCTGGCGCTGAACCGCGCCATCCACGTGGCCGAGAACATCCTCGGCAGCCTGGTGCGGCCGTTTGTGCTGGAAAACCGCGAGTTCTTCGTCACCGCCAGTATCGGCATCGCCCTCAGCCCGCAGGATGGCAGCGAGCTGAGCCAGCTGATGAAAAACGCCGACACCGCCATGTACCACGCCAAGGAACGCGGCAAGAACAACTTCCAGTTCTACCAGGCCGAGATGAACGCCAGCGCCCTGGAGCGCCTGGAGCTGGAAA
>Ga0207713_1003202_pt1 | contig 11306 bp, 8 predicted proteins | sample KBSS64metaG_FD_184404 | JGI IMG/M metagenome (GOLD analysis project Ga0207713, IMG submission 184404) | Switchgrass rhizosphere microbial communities from Kellogg Biological Station, Michigan, USA - KBS S6-4 metaG (SPAdes) (version 2) | ecosystem: Host-associated > Plants > Roots > Rhizosphere >...
AGTTTTTCAGCCTGCTCGCGACCCTGCTGGTGCTGGCCCTGGCGCTGTGGATCGGCCGCACGTTGTGGGAGCACTACATGAACACCCCGTGGACCCGCGACGGCCGGGTGCGCGCCGACATCATCAACGTCGCCGCCGACGTCACTGGCGAAGTGGTCGACGTGCCGGTACGCGACAACCAGTTGGTGAAGAAAGGTGATCTGCTGATGCAGATCGACCCCGAGCACTACCGCCTGGCGGTGAAACAGGCGCAGTCGCTGGTGGCTTCGCGCAAGGCCACGTGGGAGATGCGCAAGGTCAACGCCCATCGCCGTGCCGACCTCGACAACCTGGTGATCTCCAAGGAAAACCGCGACGACGCCAGCAACATCGCCGACTCGGCGCTGGCCGATTACCAACAGGCTCAGGCACAACTGGAAGCCGCCGAACTCAACCTCAAACGCACCGAAGTGCGCGCGGCGGTGGACGGCTACGTGACCAACCTCAACGTCCATCGCGGCGATTACGCGCGCATCGGCGAAGCGAAAATGGCCGTGGTCGACATGAACTCGTTCTGGGTCTACGGCTTCTTCGAAGAAACCAAACTGCCTCACGTGCGCGTTGGCGACAAAGCCGACATGCAGCTGATGAGTGGCGAAGTCCTCAAGGGCCACGTGGAAAGTATTTCCCGTGGCATCTACGACCGCGACAACCCGGAAAGCCGCGAGCTGATCGCCGATGTGAACCCGACCTTCAACTGGGTGCGCCTGGCGCAACGGGTGCCGGTGCGGATTCACATCGATGAAGTGCCGGAGGGTGTGCTGCTGGCGGCGGGGATCACTTGCACCGTGGTGGTGAAGCAGGACGCTGTGGATAACTGACAGACCGATTCGCTGCAAATCGCGAGCAGGCTCGCTCCCACACTGGATCTGTGCCGCACTGAAGATCCCATGTGGGAGCGAGCCTGCTCGCGAAGAGGACAACTCGGTCTGTTTGGAAGATGCCCAATAGCTACTCGCTGCAAAACGTCTCGTGCAGATGCCGCCAGATCACCCGTCCGGATTCGGTTTTTTCAAACACCACGGTCGAGCGCCGATCCGTGTGCAACCCGCCTGCATCGGTCTGCTGTTCGCGGTAACTCACCGTCGCACCCCCTTCATGCAAGGCAATCCCCGTAAGTTCGCCGAGTTCGATGCGGAACCCGCTCTTCTTCCCGCCCGCCATTTGAAACAACGCACGCAAGGCTTCGGAATCCAGCACGCGTCCCAGTGGCGTCACCATGGAGAACCGTGGCGAAAAACGCGTCAGCAATTGCTCCAGCGCTGCCTCGTCTTCTTCCACCGCAAACCATCGCTCGATGGCCTCATGGGCCTGGATCACTTCGTCAAAATAGTCGGTGTAGTCAGTCATGTGGATTTTTCCTGAAGGTGAGGTGCGCGCAGAAGGCTGAGCACTGTCGTCGAGTCGAAACGCAGCACGGCGGCCATCGGCAGCAGTGTCAGCAACGCGGCGGCGAGAAAGCAGTACTTGAATCCGTTGACGCCCAAGGCACCCAGCAATGAACTGAGCAGCGCCGCGCCGAGGCAGAAACCGAGTTGGCGGTTGATATTCCACAGAGCGCTGGAGTGGCCCATTTTTTCCGGCGTGATGCCGACAAATGCCAGAGTTTGTGCGGTGACGCTGCACAGACTGCCGCCCAGCCCCATCAAAGCGTAGGCGAGGATCAACGTGCCGCTGGCGGGCTGGTCGATCTGCATCAGTACGACAATGCCCAGGGATTGCAGCAGCATGCCGGCGATCAGCAACGGCTTGGGGCCGGTCCGGTTGAAACAGCGTTTGCCCAGCATGATCGCCACACCCGAGGCCGCCGCCCAGGCCAGCATCAGCGCCCCGATTTGCGCCGCACTGAAGCCGAGGTCGTGCAGGTACAGCACGGCGATCATGTGAGTGCCGGTGAAGATGCCGGGCACGCACAGGTAGATCAGCATCGCCAGACGCAATGACGGGTTCTTGATCAGTTGCAGATCAAGCACCGCACCCGGTTTGTTCCAGCCATCGCGCAGGTAGATGCACACCGTCATGACGCTGAGCAGCAGGACACCGCCCGCGAGATGGCGGGTGGCCGGGGCGCTCGCCAGGCTGACGGCGATCAGCAACAGACACAGCGCGGACGCCGCCAGCAGCAGGCCGCGTGCGTCCAGTTTCGGGCGTTCACTCGCAGCCTGATCCGCTTTCAACCAGCGCAGGCCCAGGCCGAAAGCGAAAAGCGCCACCGGCAGGTTCAGGTAGAAAATCCAGCGCCACGACAACGCCTCGACGATCAGACCACCCGCCGCCGGCGACAGCGCCGGCACCATCAGCGCCACGAGCAAAACCACCCCCGTGAAGTGCGCACGTTGTGTCGCCGGAAACTCTCGATAGGCCAGCGCCTGACCCACCGGCAGCAGCAATCCACCACCCAGCCCTTGCAGCAGTCGCCAACCGATCAGGCTTTCAATCGAACCGGCCTGAGCGATGAGCCCGGAGGCGATCCCGAACAGCAGCAGCGAACCGAGAATCAGCCGTCGCTCGCCCACCCGTGCAGCCAGCCACACACTCATCGGAATGATCAGCGTCAGCCCGAGCATGTAGGCGTTGGTGATCCAGGCCAGTTGCGTCACCGAAGCGTGCAACTGCGCGGCGATGTCCGGGTAGGCAATGCTGGCGGCGAACATGTTCAGCAGGTCGAGGGCGAACCCCAACAGATACACCAGCGCAACTTTCGAGCGATAGGCCATGGCAGCTTCCCTGTGATGAGGTGTGCAGGGTAGGGCGTATAGGGTGATAGAAATACGCTGGTTTGGCTGCTAGTTTGTCAAAATTATTTTGACAGGGAGTGCAGCGAACATGGTCAGCCTGGATCGATTCGATACCTTCAAAGCCGTGGTCGAGGCGGGCTCGCTGACCGCTGCCGCCGATACGCTGGGGCAAACGCGGGCGGTGGTGAGCTTCAACCTCAAGCGGCTGGAAGAAGAGTTGGGCGTCACCCTGCTCACCCGCAACACCCGGCAATTGGCTCTGACTGATGCCGGCGAACGTTTTTATCGTCGTTGCCTGCGTACGCTGGACGAAGCGCGGCTGGCGATCGAAGAAGCACGTTCGGAACACTCGCAACTCAAGGGCACGCTGCGCATCACCACGACCGTGGAGTTCGCGCTGGCTCAGGTGGTGCCGGCGCTGGAGGTGTTTCGACAGCAGCAGCCGCAACTGAATATTCACCTGTCCACGTCCTCAACTCACGCCGATCTGATCTCCGAACGGTTTGACATGGCGATCCGCCTGGGCCGCATGCACGACTCCAATCTGCGGGCGGTGCAGTTGTCGACGTTCGAGGTGTTTGCCGTCGCGGCACCGGGGCTGGCCGAGCGATTTGCACCGGTCGATACGCTGGCGGTGCTGGAGTCGATGCCGACGCTGGGGCATGGGCGAGTGCCGGAAATGACGGTCAGCGACCCCGCCGGCACCGAGCATATCTATCAGCCAAAACCGGGAACCACCGCCATCGTCGCGGACAACTCCGCGACTCTCCGTGCCTTTGCACTGACCGGGCAAGGCGTGGCGATTCTGCCGCAGTGGCTGATTCAGGAAGACCTGGATGCCGGGCGATTACAACGATTGTTGCCGGATTACCGTTTCGCCCGGCAAGGCGTGTACGCGCTTTACCCGGACACCCGGCACCTGCCGTTGAAGGTGCGGGCGTTCATTGATTTCATGAAAGAGTGGGGCCAGGTGTGAGCCTGCTCGCAATAAGGGCGATCAGTAGAACTTGTTAACCACTAGCAGGCCGGACTCGATGATTTCGTCAACAGATAACGCTTCATCTTCCATGAGGCTGACGATCCGTTGGTCATTCGCGATGTTTGCGCCGGGTAATTTCAGCTGAGCGGCCCGATTGATCACGATGTAGCCGATCACATGATCGGGGCCTTTAGTGAACGGCAACTCCTTGGCTTGATGCACCGCCTGCTTTACGTAGTCGTAGCGCTCGGCAGATGAAAGACCTTTGAACGTATCCGGATAGTTTTGATAGACCTGAGCGGAGTAGCGAGCGACGTCTTCTTCCCGTTCCTCGGCTTGCATGGCTGCCTTGCTGGTGACCTGAGCGGCAAGTTCTGCGAAGCGCTTTTCACCCTCTGCAATCTGCATCGGGGTCATTCGGGTTTTGAGCGTGTCAGCGGCCTGGGCGTCATCTGCATTGGCCATAACTCTGGTCCAGGCATAGGCATCAGTCAGGTTGCCCCGTTCTTTGTATTGCTTGATCAGCTCCTTTTGGGCTTCGGGATAACCGTGCAACGAAGAACGTTCCAGCCAGCGAAGGGCGATTGCGGGGTCTTTTCTTACTCCATAGGTGCCATACTCGAACACCTCATATATGCCGTACTCCGCGCACCAGTCATTTTGGATGGCCGCGTAAGCCGTGTAGTTGAAAGCAGTGGTACTGCTTTGCTCGCTGGTTAGATCGTCCTCCTCGTGAACCATTCTGGAGAGATAGCAAAGCGCACGAGGGTGTTTTGGCGCAGCCATGACCAGGCAGGTTTTGGCTTTTTTATATTCTCGGTCTTCATACAACAGCAGACCTGTGCCAAACAGAATGTCGCTGCTCATTTGCATGTCGCAGTACTCGTTGGCAGTAACTTTCGGCAAAACGCTCTGCTGGGTCAGTTTCGGTAGTGTGTCGTTGAGGGACGGTTCCTGAATGACGCAACCGGACAGCACCGTGAGCAATGCGAGAGGCAGTATATAGGAGACTTTCAAACGGTTTTCCTGATCTGGATGGGAGCTTATGAACAGAGCTCGCGTCAGGCAGGTCAACAAAGCAGCGACCGTTCCGGGAGGGAACAGTCGGGAGGGGGAGATGAATGTTCAGCAATTCCCTTGCCTGGATGCTTGCCCCGGCGACTCCATGCGCTAGCGGGTTCACTTGAAGCGTCGGATGCTTCAAGTGCGAGGCATTCTACTTAGATCGACCGAATTGGCAATTTCACCGCTTGTAATCAAAGTTGCCCGCGCAACCCGAAGCGCTTCATCAACGTCGACTCCAGCAACCCTTTCGGCAGCAAAGTCGCCAGCAACGGCAACGCCCGGCTGCCATTGCCGATGCGGATCAGCCGTGGTGGCTTGCTCTGCTGCACTGCCTTGAGCAACTCGGCGGCAAAGTCGCTGGCCGGGGTTGGTTTGTCCTGCGAGGCCTTGGCCCGCGCCCGGATGCCTTCACGCAACGGAAACCACGGCGATTGTTCGTTGATCAGTTGTTCGGCCTCATGCCCGGCGTTCTTGGCGAAGCTCGATTGAATCGCCCCCGGCTGCACTTCCATGACGCGAATCCCGAACGGCGCCAGCTCCATGCGCAATGCATCGCTCAGCGCGTGCACCGCCGCTTTAGACGCGCAATAGGCGCCGGCAAATGGCGTGACCAAAACCCCGGAAACACTGCCGACATTCACCACCAGGCCCTTGGCCCGGCGCAGTACCGGGAACAGTGCACGGGTTACGCCGACAATCGAGAACACGTTGGTCTCGAACTGGCGCTGCATGGCCGGAACACCGCCGTCGAGCAGCGGCCCCATGGCGCCGTAACCGGCGTTGTTGATCAGCACGTCGAGGCCGCCGTGTTGCTGGTTGATTCGCTCGGCAAGTTGTTCCAGCGCTGCGTTGTCATTGACGTCGAGCTGCACGGCGGTAAAACCGGCTGCAGCAAGTGCCGCAACATCTTCAACCTTGCGCGCACTGGCCCAGACCTCGTAGCCGGCGCCTTTGAATGCATCGGCGAGGGCGCGGCCGATGCCGCTGGAACAACCGGTAATCAACGCAACGGGCATGGCGCATTCCTTGTGCAAAACAGTGGGAGAGGGGATCAGTCGGAGAAACTACCCTGCAATCGCTCGGCGCGAAACTCCAGGGTTTGCGGGCGATAACCGGGACGCAACGGCGGCATCGGCAAACAGTCTTCCCAGTTGCCGCCGGGCTGCAATTCGCCGGGGCCGCGATAGCGCGGGGCGGCGTATTGATTGTCGGCCAGGTTCACGGTGTCGCCCGGCGCATACGCGGCAATGCGCCAGCGCAGTTCGGTCAGCGGAACGTCGTTACCATTGTTCAACTTGAGCAGCAGCGGACGGTCGGCGGGGCAGTGTTCGGGGGCATAGACGATGCGCAATTCAAGGCGCGCCAGTTGCTTGACCTCGCGGTTGTCCAGCCACACCACCCACATCGCCACCAGCCCCAGGCCCACAGCGGCGGCCATCGACACCGGCAGGGCCTTGGCCGGGTAGCGCAACAGCAGGATCAGCCAGGTGATGACCAGCAAAACGCCGATGAACATGTTCGAACACTCCTTGAACTTGTGCCTGCCATCCTACCGAAGGGGCGCGGGAATGGACATTCGCGGATTGCGCGCAGGTGCCGTTGGTCGGGACTGTCATTTCCGACAGTAGCCGAAACAGCGCTGAGCTTGCTCTGATGCCAGAGGCACACCGAATGCCGATTGCAGGGAAGCGCGCTCCATGAGCTTGCACGTCAATACGCCGAGGATGTCTGTGATCGACCCGCGCGGCTTGCCGGTGCGCACGGTCGACTATTGCCGAGACATCGAGGACGGACCGGTCGAGTCCCGGATCAACCGCACCCTGCATGACGCTGCGGGGCGTGCGGTGAAACAGTGGGACCCGCGACTTTGGCTGTCGCAAGCCGACGACCCGCTGACGCCGGCCAATCTGATGCAGGTGTTTGCTCTGGACGCCACGGTGATTCGCTCGGACAGCGTCGATGCAGGTACGCAAATCGAACTGAAGGGACTCGCTGCACAAACGATGTTCAGTTGGGACAGCCGTCAGACGCGGCGCGAGATCGAGCACGACAATTTGCTGCGCCCCGTCGCGATATTCGAAGAAGGAGCAGGCGTGCCTCGGCGTTGTGTCGAGCGCCTGACCTACGGTCATCCCGGCAGCGGGGACCCGTCGCGCAACCAGTTCGGTCAGCTGATCCGCCATGACCATCCGGCCGGCAGCGTACTGTTCAACGCGTTTGCAATCAGCGGTGCATGCACCGAGGACACCCGGCATTTCACGCTGGATCCGCTGACACCCGACTGGCCGGAGCAGGAGGCTGAGCGTGCGCGGCTGCTGGAGCCAGGCGCCGGTGAGCTGTCGCGGTGGCGCCATGGTGCATTGGGGGATGTGCTGGAACAGACGGATGCCCGAGACAACCGGCATACATTCGAGCTGACCGTTGATGGCCGTTTGCGCGAACGCCGCCTTCAGTTGAAGGGGGAGCGTGAGCAGATCCTGGTCACTGACATTCGTTACAACGCGCAAGGCAATGTCACGCAGCAAACTGCCGGCAACGGTGTGCACACCACCCGGACCTATCGTCCCGAGGACGATCGTCTGTTGTGCCTGCGGACCGAAGACGCCCGCGGTCTCGTGCTGCAACACCTGATTTATGGATACGACAGGATGGGCAATGTCCTGCGGATTGAAGACAAGGCAATGCCGATCCGTTACTTCGCCAACCAGTGCATAGAGCCGGTCAGTTGCCTGGTCTACGACAGTCTTTACCAATTGATCATGGCGTTCGGGTGGGAAGCCGGGCGTACCAGTCAGGGCCCGCAATCGATGGGCCGCGTCGATCCGGCGGCGGTCAGCAAGTTTCAGCAGGATTACAAATATGATTGGAGCGGCAACCTGCTCAAGCTGATTCATGTCGGACCACAAAGCCACGGACGCAAACTGCAACCGGCGAGCTACAGCAACCGCAGTCTGCCATACGAAGTCACGCCGCCTACCGATGCACAAATCGAAGCTGCATACGATCGAAGAGGCAACTTGCTGCAGCTGGAACCGGGGCGGATGTTGAGCTGGAACCTGCGTAATCAACTGCAATCGATCAGCCCGGTCGAGCGTGCTTCCGGTATCAATGACAACGAGACCTATCTCTACGATGGCAGCAGTCAGCGGGTACGCAAGATCCGCTCCTTGTTAACCAATGCCCGAACCCTGGTTGCCGATGTGCGCTATTTGCCTGGACTGGAATTGCGCACCGACAACGGCACCGGCGAACGGCTACAGGTCATCGTCGCCGGCGGTGTCCGGGTACTGCATTGGGAGAGCTCGCCGTCCTCGTGGATCAACAATCAGTATCGATACCAGCATGTCGATCACCTGGGCTCGATCAGTCTGGAAACCGCCGATGACGGTACGATGATCAGTCGCGAAAAGTTTCACCCTTTCGGTACCAGCGCCTGGCAGGACGGCGAATTCAGCTACAAATACATCCGTTACTCGGGCAAGGAGCGTGATGCGACGGGGCTCGACTACTTTGGTCTGCGCTACTACATCCCGTGGTTGCAGCATTGGTTGAATCCGGACCCCAAAGGCATGATCGACGGGCTCAATCTGTACTGTATGGTCGCCAATTCACCGGTCACATTTTTCGACAGCGACGGTGGAGGCAAAACCGAAGCCGCTGAATTGAACAATAGTGTGGACAAACAGCAGGCCTTGTTGTCAGCAGTCTCATCGGCCGCTGCAAACACCCGCAACTCCATCATGAATCACCTGTATGCCCGTCAACGTTTTCAGGCGCTGGGCAGGCGCATCATCACGCAGTTGGGCAGTTCCGCATTCAGCGCCGGCGCCAGCGCGGCAGGCTCCGCAGCTGGGGGCGGCATTGGCGGGTTGTTGGGTCCGGGTGGTGCGAAATTGGGTGCCGCTGCCGGGGAAAAGGCTGCGTCAATGGCAGCAGACCGCCTTGTGTCTAAAGTGGTGGACGCCTATCAACTGGATCGCGCGATCAATTTCAAAGGCAATGAAATGAATCCCAAGGCTTTCATCGAAAGCGTCGAGCCGAAAAAGAGGCTGGGCCTGGCAACGCTGGGATTCGAGCTCGCGGCATCGGATCCACGTACACCCGAAGGACGCGCCCGGCTCACCAGAGTGGTGGTCGATAAAGCGATTGACAAAGTGGGTGGCGAGCTGGGTTCGGAGGTGCCGGGCCTTATAAGAACGGGGATTGAGTTTTACCATGCCTCGCAAGGATTGGATGCAGCGACACTGAGTGAAGCCCACGAACAAACGCCAGTGGTGATCGACATGCTGGAATTCAGAATGCAGGCGATCAAGGACGAACTGGCGGTATCCAATGATGCAACGGCGGAGGTCTTCGAAAAGGTTTCCGAGTTGTCGGCGCAAACTCCGGTCGTTGTTCACGCGCTGAACCGGAATCAGGACTTCATCGAGCTTGTTGCACCGACGCCCTATGCCGGCAAACGGCAGTCGCTCAAACGAGGGGCACTGGCGAAGTCTCACGCACCCCGGCAGCATTCGTCTGCCTGAATTGAAAAGCCCCCGCCCAACCCGCTGCGGATAGGGGACGCAGCGGGCTGGACGGGGGCTTCTTGTTACGGAACGCTTACTGCGCGATGGTTTTCACCGACACGCCGCGTTCGACCGGGGTGGAGCGACCGTAGATATCTTCGAAGCGCTCGATATCGTCTTCGCCCAGGTATGAGCCCGACTGCACTTCGATGATTTCCAGCGGGATCTTGCCCGGGTTGCGCAGGCGATGCACCGAGGCGATCGGGATGTAGGTCGACTGGTTTTCAGTGAGCAGAAACACGTTCTCGTCGCAGGTCACTTCGGCGGTGCCGCTGACCACGATCCAGTGTTCGGCGCGGTGGTGGTGCATCTGCAGCGACAGGCACGCGCCCGGCTTGACCGAGATGTGCTTGACCTGGAAGCGGCCACCCATGTCCACCGAGTCGTACGAGCCCCACGGACGGTACACCTCGCAGTGGTTCTGGGTTTCGCTGCGGCCCTGGGCGTTGAGGGTGTTGACCATCTGCTTGACGCCCTGGACCTTGTCCTTGTGGGCGATCATCATGGCGTCCTTGGTTTCGACCACCACGATGTTTTCCAGACCGATCACCGACACCAGTTTGCCGTTGCCGTGGATCATGCAGTTCTTGCTGTCCTGGATCACCACGTCGCCCTTGCTGACGTTGCCGTTGGCGTCCTTCTCGTTGACTTCCCACAGCGACGACCAGCAGCCGACATCGCTCCAGCCGGCGGTCAGCGGCACCACGCAGGCGCGCTGGGTCTTTTCCATCACGGAATAGTCGATGGAGTTGTCCGGGCAGCAAGCGAAAGTGGCTTCGTCCAGGGTGACGGTGTCGGCATCCTGCTGGCTGCGCTCGAGGGTCAGCAGGCAGGTGTCATAGATGTCCGGATCATGCTTTTTCAGTTCTTCGAGGAAGCGGCTGGCGCGGAACAGGAACATGCCGCTGTTCCAGTAATAACCGCCGGACTCTACGTACTCGGTGGCGCGTTTGACGTCGGGTTTTTCCACGAAGTGCGAGACGCGGCTGACGCCTTCCGGCAGCAGCGAATCACCGGTGGACTTGATGTAGCCGTAACCGGTTTCCGGTTTGGTGGCCGGCACGCCGAACAGCACCATCTCGCCGTTTTCGGCGGCAACGGTGGCCAGAGCGAGGGCACGTTGCAGGGCTTTCTGGTCTTCCAGAACGTGGTCGGCCGGCAGCACCAGCATCAGTTCGTCGCGACCTTCATTGACCAGCATCATCGCGGTCAGGGCCACGGCCGGCGCGGTGTTGCGACCGAACGGTTCCATCAGGATCCGCTGGCATTCCAGATTGCGGCTGGCCAACTGCTCGTTGACGATGAAGCGGTGATCCTTGTTGCAGACCACGATCGGGGTGTCCATGCCTTCGAACACCAGACGCTCGAGGGTTTGCTGGAACAGTGTGTGTTCGCCGGTCAGGGCGAGGAACTGCTTGGGAAACTGCTTGCGCGAAAGCGGCCAAAGACGTGAGCCGCTACCACCTGACAAGATCACCGGAATCATATTGTTTACTCCATAAAATCGATTGGTTAGAGGCACGAACGCTGTGTCGTTTCACTCTTGTTGTTGTTCCGTACCGGGCAGCGACGGCTGCCCGGTTTCATGTGCTTAGCGAGTCGACACCGGGCGTTTCACCCAGACTGGCGACAGGTTGCTGCCGTTGCCGGTGACGTACAGCACGGCTGCTTCACCGCGCTCCAGGGCGACTGGTTTGACGTCGCCGACTTTCTTGTCACCTTCGTACAGCGCCAGGCTGACTTTCACCGGGTTGATTTCACGCTCGCCACGGCCCTTGGCGGCTACGTTTGGCACCACGTCGGTCTTGCCGTCGGCGGTCTTCAGGGTCAGCGACTTGTCGCTGAGGTTCTGCACGCGCACCAGGGATTTCTGCTTGTTCTTGAACGGCGGTTCTTCGATCAGTTGCGGCGCGCCGG
>Ga0207713_1003204_pt1 | contig 11298 bp, 9 predicted proteins | sample KBSS64metaG_FD_184404 | JGI IMG/M metagenome (GOLD analysis project Ga0207713, IMG submission 184404) | Switchgrass rhizosphere microbial communities from Kellogg Biological Station, Michigan, USA - KBS S6-4 metaG (SPAdes) (version 2) | ecosystem: Host-associated > Plants > Roots > Rhizosphere >...
CTTGCGGATGGCTTGCAGTCGTTCGCCGACGTCCAAAGCTGGAGCCTCCTGAAACGGTGAGATGGCGGGGTGAATGTGAACGATATCATGGCAATGCCGTTCAGTATTTACAACACACCGCCCCTCAAGCTGTCCGCTTCGGCGCCTTATTCGCCGTAATAGTCCAGCGGCACGCGTTTCAGGTTGCAGAAGATCTGGTAGGGAATGCTCCCGGCCTGCATCGCCACATCACTGGCCAGCACCTGCTTGCCCCACAGCTCGACCGGGCTGCCGACGGTGGCTTCGGGCACGTCGGTGAGGTCGATGCAGAGCATGTCCATCGACACGCGGCCAATCAGCTGGCTGCGCTTGCCGGCGACCATCACTGGCGTGCCGGTGGGCGCATGGCGCGGGTAGCCGTCGGCGTAGCCCATGGCGACCACGCCAACCCGGGTCGGCCGCGGGCTGACGAACTTGGCACCGTAGCCCACCGGCTCGCCGGTGGGCAGCTCGCGCACGCTGATGACCCGCGATTGCAGGGTCATCACCGGCTGCAGGCGCGCGGCCTGGGGCTGGTCGACTTCGAAGGGGCTGGCGCCGTACAGCATGATACCTGGGCGCACCCAGTCGCTCGGGGCCTGCGGCCAGGCCAGCACACCGGGCGAATTGCGCAGGCTGCATTCGGCAACCAGCCCTTCACGGGCGGCGTTGAACACGGCGATCTGCTGCTCGGTGGCGTCGGCCTCCGGCTCGTCGGCGCGGGCAAAGTGGCTCATCAGCACGATGCGCGAAACCTTGCCGCTGGCCAGCAGGCGCTGGTAAGCCTCGTGGTAGTCCTTGGGGTGCAGGCCGACGCGGTGCATGCCGCTGTCGAGCTTGAGCCAGATAGTCAGCGGCTTGTGCATCTGGGTCTGCTCGATGGCTTCGAGCTGCCACAGCGAATGCACCACGCACCACAGGTCGTGCTCGGCGATCAGCGCCAGCTCGCTGGCTTCGAAAAAGCCTTCGAGCAGCAGCACCGGGGCCTTGATGCCGGCGGCGCGCAGCTCCAGCGCTTCTTCGATGCAGGCCACGGCAAAGCCGTCGGCTTCGGCCTCCAGGGCCAGCGCGCAACGCACGGCGCCGTGGCCGTAGGCGTCGGCCTTGACCACGGCAAGGGCCTTGGCACCGGACAGTTCACGGGCCAGACGGTAGTTGTGGCGGAGGGCTTGCAGGTCGATCAGGGCGCGGGCGGGACGCATGGCGGCTGCCTTATGGTGTTCGGGTTGAAATCGGTGTTGGCTTCATCGCGGCTGAAGCCGCTCCTGCAGGGGACCGCATGATATTCAGGATCATGCGGTCCCTGTGGGAGCGGGTTTACCCGCGAAGAGGCCGGTACAGGCGACCTTACTGCTGGTGGGCAGGCGCAGTCTGACCGTGCTTGGCCACTTCCGGGCTGTTGCCATACCGGGAGATGTCCAGGCCTTCGGCACTGATCTGCGGCTTCTTGCGCGCAATCAGGTCGGCCAGCAGGCGGCCGGAACCACACGCCATGGTCCAGCCCAGCGTACCGTGGCCGGTGTTGAGGAACAGGTTGCGGAACGCGGTGGCACCCACGATCGGCGTACCGTCCGGGGTCGCCGGGCGCAGGCCGGTCCAGAAACTGGCCTGGCTCAGGTCGCCGCCGCGAGGATAAAGGTCGTTGACGATCATCTCCAGCGTTTCGCGTCGACGTGGGTTCAGCGACAGGTCAAAACCGGCGATTTCAGCCATGCCGCCAACGCGGATGCGGTTGTCGAAACGGGTGATCGCGACCTTGTAGGTCTCGTCGAGAATGGTCGAGGTCGGCGCCATGTCGGCATTGGTGATCGGTACGGTCAGCGAGTAACCCTTGAGCGGATACACCGGGGCCTTGATGCCCAGCGGCTTGAGCATCTGCGGCGAATAGCTGCCCAGGGCCAGCACGTAACGGTCGGCCGTTTCCAGCTTGCCATCGATCCACACGCCATTGATGCGGTCGCCGGCGAAGTCCAGGCGCTGGATGTCCTGGCCGAAACGGAATTCCACACCCAGGTTCACGGCCATTTCGGCGAGCTTGGTGGTGAACAGCTGGCAGTCACCGGTCTGGTCGTTGGGCAGGCGCAGGGCGCCGGCGAGGATGTCTTTCACCCCAGCCAGTGCGGGTTCGACACGGGCGATGCCATCGCGATCGAGCAGCTCGTAAGGCACGCCGGACTGTTCGAGCACGGCGATGTCCTTGGCCGCGGCATCTACCTGGGCCTGGGTGCGGAACAGCTGGGTAGTACCCAGGCTACGGTTTTCGTAGGCAATGCCGGTTTCGGCACGCAATTCGTCGAGGCAGTCGCGGCTGTACTCGGACAGGCGCACCATGCGCTCCTTGTTCACCGCGTAACGGCTGGCGGTGCAGTTGCGCAGCATCTGTGCCATCCACAGGTACTGGTCGACATCACCGGTCAGCTTGATGGCCAGGGGCGCGTGGCGCTCCAGCAGCCACTTGATGGCTTTCAGCGGCACGCCTGGAGCGGCCCAGGGCGAGGCATAGCCGGGCGAGATCTGGCCTGCGTTGGCAAAGCTGGTTTCCAGGGCCACTGCCGGCTGGCGGTCGACCACAGTCACCTCGAAGCCTTGCCGGGCCAGATAATAGGCACTGGCGGTACCGATCACACCGCTACCAAGTACCAATACTCGCATCGTTCATCCCTCGCACGCGGCGCACCGCTATTTTGTTGATATGGCATGGATGCGCGCAGTATAAGAATCTCAGCCCAGTGCAATTCACTATATAAAAGCCTATTATTGGCGAGAATTCTCGGCAAAATCGCCTTTCACGGAGGGGCATCCCCTATGAGAACCCAGCACCAGAGCAAGCGTGAACTGGACAAGATCGACCGCAACATCCTGCGTATCCTGCAGAATGACGGGCGAATTTCCTTCACCGAACTGGGCGAGAAAGTTGGGCTTTCCACCACCCCTTGCACCGAGCGCGTACGCCGCCTGGAGCGCGAGGGCATCATCATGGGCTACAACGCCCGGCTGAATCCGCAGCACCTCAAGGGCAGCCTGCTGGTGTTCGTGGAAATCAGCCTGGACTACAAGTCTGGCGATACCTTCGAAGAGTTCCGCCGCGCGGTACTCAAGCTGCCCCATGTGCTGGAGTGCCACCTGGTATCCGGCGATTTCGACTACCTGGTGAAAGCGCGCATTTCGGAAATGGCGTCCTATCGCAAGCTGCTCGGCGACATCCTGCTGAAGCTGCCGCACGTGCGTGAGTCGAAGAGCTACATCGTGATGGAAGAGGTAAAAGAAAGCCTCTGCCTGCCGATCCCCGACTGAAGCTAGACCAGCACCTGGCGGGTAGTGGCAATGAACTGGTGGACCAGCTGCTCTGCGGCGGGGTCGATCATCGGCTCAGGGCCGCGACCACGCGGGCAGGCCATGCGCGGGGTGGTGCCGAACAGGCGGCAGATCATCGGCCTTTCTGCATACACGGTGCAGCCGTCCGGGCCCAGGTGCACGCAGTTCAGGTGCTCCAGGGCAGCATCCTGTTCGGCCTGAGTCTTGCGCGGCAGGCGGGCCATCTCTTCAGCCGAGGTGGTGACCGGGCCGCAGCAATCGTGGCAGCCGGGCTCGCATTCGAATGAAGGAATGAGCTCGCGCAGGAAGTGGATCTTGTGACGGTTGCAGGACATGGCTGGGTACAAGATTGAAAGTGAAATCAGGCCCGATTATAAGGCCAATTGCAAAGCCACGGCTTATCCTCCTACAACCGAACCCGTAACAGGACCTAGCACATGATCCACAGCGCGCAGCATGCCGCCTCCTACTACGCCGCCAGCAGCGCGCCCCACCCGGACCATTCCTTCCTGCAAGGCGAACACAGCGCCGACGTGTGTATCGTCGGCGGTGGCTACTCGGGCCTGAACACGGCCATCGAACTGGCCGAACGCGGCTTCTCGGTGATCCTTCTGGAAGCACGCAAGCTCGGCTGGGGCGCCAGTGGGCGCAATGGCGGCCAGCTGATTCGCGGCGTCGGCCACGGCCTGGAGCAGTTTCTCCCGGTAATCGGCGAGGAAGGCGTACGCAGCATGCGGCTGATGGGCCTGGAAGCCGTGGACATTGTCCGCGAGCGGGTCGAGCGCCACGCCATCGCCTGCGACCTGACCTGGGGTTACTGCGACCTGGCCAACAAACCCGACGAGCTGAAGGGTTTCGCCGAGGATGCCGAGGCACTGCGCAGCCTGGGCTACCGCCACGAACTGCGCCTGCTCGGCAAGGACGATATGCACAGCGTGGTGGGCTCCGACTGCTATGTCGGCGGCCTGGCAGACATGGGCTCGGGCCACCTGCACCCGCTCAACCTGGCCTTGGGTGAAGCCGCAGTGGCCAGTCGCCTGGGCGTGAAGCTGTTCGAGCAGTCCGAGGTCACGCGCATCGACTACGGCCCGCAAGTGCAAGTGCACACCGCGCAGGGCCGGGTGCGCGCCAAGACCTTGGTGCTGTGCTGCAACGCCTACCTCAACGACCTCAATCCCGAGCTGGGCGGCAAGGTGCTGCCAGCCGGCAGCTACATCATTGCCACCGAGCCGCTCAGCGAGGCACGCGCCCATCAGTTGCTGCCGCAGAACATGGCCGTGTGCGACCAGCGCGTGGCGCTGGACTACTATCGCCTGTCGGCCGACCGCCGCCTGCTGTTCGGCGGTGCCTGCCACTATTCCGGGCGCGACCCGAAGGACATCGCTGCCTACATGCGGCCGAAGATGCTCAAGGTATTCCCGCAGCTGGCGGATGTGCGCATCGACTATCAGTGGGGCGGCATGATCGGCATCGGCGCCAACCGCCTGCCACAGGTCGGCCGCCTGGCCAGCCAGCCCAACGTCTATTACGCCCAGGCCTATGCTGGCCACGGCCTCAATGCCACCCACCTGGCCGCACGCCTGCTGGGTGAAGCGATCAGCGGCCAGGAGAGCGGGCGTTTCGACCTGTTTGCCAAGGTGCCACACATCACCTTCCCCGGCGGCAAGCACCTGCGCTCGCCAATACTGGCCCTGGGGATGCTCTGGCATCGGCTCAAAGAGCTGGTCTAGCACTTGCGGCCTGCACGACCCCTGTGGGAGCGGGTTTACCCGCGAAGAAGGCAACGCGGTGTATGGCACCGGCTTTGCCGGTGTTCGCGGGTAAACCCGCTCCCACAGGGTCGGTGACACCCCTCAAGATCTGGGTCAGTCTTTCCAGAAGGGTTTGCGCCCCTCGGTACGCGCCTGTTCCCAGCTCAAGCCAATATCCCGCAGCTGGTCATCATCCAGCTGCAACAGGGCCCGGCGGGTGTGCCAGCGATGCAGCATCAGCCCCCAGCGCCCGAGCCCTGCCGGGGCGTTGAAAACCTTGGTCTGCTGCCCGGCGTCCAGTTCCTTGGCCAACAGTTGCAAGCGCACATCGCTCATGCCACCCATCGCTGCGTTCTCCCATTCAGTGTGTAACCGTGGAGAAAGCATGCGCGTCGGCAGTCCCGGCAATACAGATCCAATACAGGCTTATTATTCTCATACAGAATGTGTCGACCGACGCCTGAATGCTGTATTTTCAGGGTAACTGTACTGGTCGCTTCCTACATGAAGCGCAGGAGTATGCCGTGACCCTTTACCTGAACCTCGCCGAACTGCTCGGTGCGCGCATCGAACAGGGCCTCTATCGCCCCGGCCAGCGCCTGCCATCGGTACGCGCCCTGAGCGTGGAGCACGGTGTCAGCCTGAGTACCGTGCAGCAGGCCTATCGCATGCTCGAAGACAGCGGCATGGTCTCGCCACGGCCCAAGTCCGGCTACTTCGTCAGCGACCACCGCCACCTCGCCGCCCTGCCCGCTGTCAGTCGCCCGGCCCAGCGCCCGGTGGACATTTCGCAATGGGAGCAGGTGCTCGAACTGGTGCGCAGCACCCCGCGCAAGGACGTGATCCAGCTCGGTCGCGGCATGCCCGACATCGACAGCCCGACCCTCAAGCCGCTGCTGCGCAGCCTCGCCCAGCTGAGTCGGCGCCAGGACATGCCGGGCCTGTACTACGACAACATCCACGGCAACCTGGCCCTGCGCGAGCAGATCGCCCGGCTGATGCTCGACTCCGGCTGCCGCCTGGGCCCGGCCGACCTGGTGGTGACCACCGGCTGCCACGAGGCGCTGTCGTGCAGCATCCGCGCTGTCTGTGAGCCAGGCGACATCGTCGCAGTCGACTCGCCGAGCTTCCACGGCGCCATGCAAACCCTCAAGGGCCTGGGCATGAAGGCCCTGGAAATCCCTACCGACCCGGTCACCGGCATCAGCCTCGAAGCCCTGGAACTGGCGCTCGAGCAATGGCCGATCAAGCTCATCCAGATCACCCCGAGCTGCAACAACCCGCTCGGCTACATCATGCCCGAGGCACGCAAGAAGGCCCTGCTGAGCCTGGCCCAGCGCTACGATGTGGCGATCCTCGAAGACGACGTGTATGGCGACCTGGCCTACACCTACCCGCGCCCGCGCACCCTCAAGTCGTTCGACGACGACGGCCGCGTAGTGCTCTGCAGCTCGTTCTCCAAGACCCTCGCCCCCGGCCTGCGCATCGGCTGGGTCGCCCCCGGCCGCTACCTGGAGCGGGTGCTGCACATGAAGTACATCAGCACAGGCAGCACCGCCAGCCAGCCGCAACTGGCCATCGCCGACTTCATCGCGGCCGGCCACTACCAGCCCCATTTACGGCGCATGCGCAGCCAGTACCAGCGCGGCCGTGACCTGATGAGCGACTGGGTGACCCGGTATTTTCCGCCCGGAACCCGGGTCAGCCGTCCCCAGGGCGGCTTCATGCTGTGGGTGGAATTGCCCGAACATTTCGATACGCTGCGGCTGAACCGCGCTTTACTGGAGCAGGGCGTGCAGATTGCCGTGGGCAGCATCTTCTCGGCCTCGGGCAAGTTTCGCCATTGCCTGCGCATGAATTTCGCCGCGCGGCCAACGCCACAGATCGAAGCGGCCGTGCGCAAGGTGGGTGAAACCGCCCTTCGTCTACTGGATGAAGACCACGCCGAGGCGTAACTTTGCGCCGCCTTTCGTAGTCCAACCCCTTAGCGCTTTGCCGTACAGGACGATCCACCCTTGAGACTCCAGCGAGCCTTGCCTCTGCTGCTGGTGCTGCTGCTCGGCCTCGATGGCTGTGCCAGCGTCGGCACGCCCCGCGAAACCAGCCAGGCGCTGCCGGCCAGCGAGTCGGCCTTCGGGCGCTCGGTGCTGCGCCAGGCCGCCCCCTATGAAGGGCGCTCGGGCTTTCGCCTGCTGCCCAACAGCAACGAGGCCTTCCGCGCCCGCGCCGAGCTGATTCGCAACGCCCAGGCGAGCATCGACCTGCAGTACTACATCGTCCACGATGGCTTGAGCACCCGCGCCCTGGTGCACGAACTGCTGCGAGCAGCCGACCGCGGCGTGCGCGTGCGCATCCTGCTCGACGACACCACCAGCGACGGCCTGGACACCATCATGGGCACCCTCGATGCCCATCCGAACATCCAGATCCGGGTGTTCAACCCGTTGCACCTGGGGCGCAGCACAGGCGTGACACGCGCTGTCGGCCGCCTGTTCAACCTGTCGCGCCAGCACCGGCGCATGCACAACAAGCTGTTCCTGGTGGACAACAGCATGGCCATTGTCGGCGGGCGCAACCTGGGTGACGAGTACTTCGATGCCGAACCCAACCTCAACTTCACCGACATCGACCTGCTCGGCGTCGGCCCGGTGGCCGAGCAGCTGGGGCACAGCTTCGATCAATACTGGAACAGCGCCCTCAGTCGGCCGATCACCGACTTCCTCTGGCGCGCCCCGGATGCCGACGACCTGCGCGCCAGCCGCCAGCGCCTGGAAGTGTCCCTGGCCCAGGCGCGGGTGCAGCGCAAGGCCCTGTACGATCGGCTCATGTCCTATCAGTCGCAGCCGCGCCTGGATGTCTGGCGCAACGAGCTGATCTGGGCCCACGCCCAGGCCCTGTGGGATGCACCGAGCAAGGTGCTGGCCGACGATGAGCCGGACCCGCAACTGCTGCTGAGCCAGCAACTGGCACCGGACCTGGCCAGCGTGCACCGCGAACTGATCCTGATGTCGGCCTATTTCGTGCCGGGCGAGCCGGGCTTGCTGTACCTGACCGGCCGGGCCGACGCCGGGGCTTCGGTGAAGCTGCTGACCAACTCGCTGGAAGCCACCGATGTGCCGGCGGTGCATGGCGGCTATGCACCCTATCGCCGCGCGCTGCTCGAGCATGGTGTGCAGCTGTTCGAACTGCGCCGGCAGCCGGGTGCGCCGACGCCAGCGCGCCTGAGCTTCCATGGCAGCAGCTCGGACTCGAGCCTGCACACCAAGGCCATCGTGTTCGACCGGCGCAAGACCTTTATCGGCTCGTTCAACTTCGACCCTCGTTCCGTGCTGTGGAACACCGAGGTCGGCGTGCTGGTCGACAGCCCGGAACTGGCCGAATACACCCGCGAGTTGGCCCAGCAGGGTATGGCGCCGGCGCTGAGTTACCAGGTGAAGCTGGTAGGTGACAAACTGGTCTGGGCGACCGAGGACAATGGCCAACGGCACATGCTGACCTCAGAGCCGGGTGGCATCTGGCGGCGTTTCAACGCCTGGATCAGCAAGGCCGTCGGCCTTGAGAAAATGTTGTAGGCTCAGGCTGAGGCTGGCTCGAACGCACCGCGCCTGCGGGTCAGCACCACCAGGCCGGCCGCTCCCGCTGCCATCAGCCACAGCAACGCATGGCCGCTGATCCACTGGCTCCCCGCCCCGGCCAGCAACGGCCCAAGCAGGCAACCGATGCCCCATAGCTGCGCCACATGGGCATTGGCCCGCACCAGCGCATCATCGCGGTAGCGCTCGCCGATCAAGATCAGCGACAAGGTGAACAGGCCACCGGCGCTGGCGCCGAACAGTACCCACAGGGGCCAGATCAGCGGCGTGTCCAACAGCAGCGGAATCGCCAGGCTGGAAACCGTCAAGGTCAGCGCACAACCGGTGAACAGCGCCTGCCGTGACATATGGTCGGCCAATGCGCCAATCGGCAACTGCAGCACTGCATCGCCCACCACCACGGTGCTGACCATGAACAGGGCGATTTCGGTGCTGAAGCCCTGCTGCAGGCAATACACCGGCAACAAGGTGAGAATCATCGCCTCGAAGGCGGCAAACAGGGCGACAGCCCAGGCAATCACCGGCAAACGACGGCAGAAGGCGAACAGGTCGCCGAAGGTCACGCTGCAGGCATCGGTGCTGGGTGCACCACCCCGTCCGAGCAACAGCAAGGGCGCCAACAGCAACAGCGCGGTCGCGGCCCAGAAGCCAAAGTCATCGTCAGAACCGAGGAAACCCAGCACCAACGGCCCGGCCAGCTGGCTCAGGGCGTAGCTGCTGCCATACAGCGCCACCAGGCGGCCGCGCCATTGCTCGACCACCAGCTGGTTGATCCAGCTTTCGCCGAGAATGAACACCACGGTCAGCGACATGCCGATCAGCAGGCGCAGGGCCAGCCACAGCGGGTAGCTTGGCAGCAAGGCGACCAGGCCGATCGACAGCGCCCCGCCCCACAGGCACAGGCGCATCGCCGAGGGTACGCCGACCCAGCCGGCCAAGCGGCTGGCCAGGCTGGCACCGAGCAGCACGCCCAATGCCGGCATCGCCGCCATCACACCGATGGCGAACCCTCCGTAGCCCCAGGCCTCAAGGCGCAGGGACACCAGCGGCATGCTCACACCGAGCGCAAGCCCGACACTGAGCACCGACGCCAGCACGGCAAAGTAGGTTCCCCAACGCATTGCAGCCTCCCAGGCAGAATTGTTCAGGCCCATTCGCGGGCAAGCCCGCTCCCACAAGTCCGCCGCTGGCCTTGAGCGCAGCGGAGTACCTGTGGGAGCGGGCTCGCCCGCGAAGAAGACTACCGGATTACAGCTTGATCCAGGTCGCCTTCAGCTCGGTGTACTTCTCCAGGGCGTGCAGCGACTTGTCACGGCCGTTGCCCGACTGCTTGAAGCCACCGAACGGTGCGGTCATGTCGCCGCCGTCGTACTGGTTGACCCAGACGCTGCCGGCGCGCACGGCACGGGCGGTCTTGTGGGCCTTGGAGATGTCCGAGGTCCAGATGCCGGCTGCCAGGCCATACGGGGTGTCGTTGGCGATGGCGATGGCTTCTTCGGCGGTGTCGAAGGCGATCACCGACAGCACTGGGCCGAAGATTTCTTCCTGGGCGATACGCATGGCGTTGGTCACGCCATCGAAGATGGTCGGCTCGACGTAGGTGCCGCCCGTCTCTTCCAGGGTGCGCTTGCCACCGGCCAGCAGCTTGGCGCCGTCCTGGTGACCGGCCTCGATGTACGACAGCACGGTGTTCATCTGCTGGGTGTCGACCAGGGCACCGACGGTGGTCTGTGGGTCCAGCGGGTTGCCTGGCTTCCAGCCTTTGAGGGCCTCGACCACCATAGGCAGGAACTTGTCCTTGATCGAACGCTCGACCAGCAGGCGGGAACCGGCGGTGCAGACTTCGCCCTGGTTGAAGGCGATGGCACTGGCGGCCGCTTCAGCGGCGGCTTGCAGGTCCGGGGCGTCGGCGAAGACGATGTTCGGGCTCTTGCCACCGGCTTCCAGCCAGATGCGCTTCATGTTCGACTCGCCCGCATAGACCATCAGTTGCTTGGCGATCTTGGTGGAGCCGGTGAACACCAGGGTGTCGACGTCCATGTGCAGGGCCAGGGCCTTGCCCACGGTGTGGCCGTAGCCTGGCAGCACGTTCAGCACACCCGCCGGGATGCCGGCTTCGATCGCCAGCTGGGCGATGCGGATGGCGGTCAGCGGGGATTTTTCGGACGGCTTGAGCACCACCGAGTTACCGGTGGCCAGGGCCGGGCCGAGTTTCCAGCAGGCCATCAGCAGCGGGAAGTTCCACGGTACGATGGCGCCGACCACGCCCACCGGCTCACGGGTAACCAGGCCAAGCTGGTCGTGTGGGGTCGGGGCTACTTCGTCGTAGACTTTGTCGATGGCTTCGGCGGTCCAGTGAATGGCTTGCGCCGCGCCCGGGATGTCGATGCTGGAGGAGTCGCCGATCGGCTTGCCCATGTCCAGGGTTTCCAGCAGCGCCAGCTCCTCGACGTTCTTGCGCAGCAGGTCGGCGAAGCGGATCAGCTTGGCCTTGCGCTTGGCCGGGGCCAGTTGCGACCAGACGCCGGAATCGAAGGTGGCGCGGGCGTTTTCCACGGCGCGGTTGGCGTCGGCCAGGTCGCAGCTGGCAACCTTGGCCAGGAAGCGTCCGTCGACCGGGC
>Ga0207713_1003205_pt1 | contig 11296 bp, 8 predicted proteins | sample KBSS64metaG_FD_184404 | JGI IMG/M metagenome (GOLD analysis project Ga0207713, IMG submission 184404) | Switchgrass rhizosphere microbial communities from Kellogg Biological Station, Michigan, USA - KBS S6-4 metaG (SPAdes) (version 2) | ecosystem: Host-associated > Plants > Roots > Rhizosphere >...
CACCGTTGTACCTGGACGTGATGGGCATTATTTCGGATGAGGGTTACACCAAGATCTCCGAACTGGATGGCAAGCGTATCGGCACCGTGCAGGGCTACCTGTGGGTGGACGATTTGAAGAAGGCCTTCGGCGATAACCTGGTGCTTTACCCGAACCCGGTGGCCATGGCCCAGGACTTGGCGTCCAGGCGCATACAGGTTGGCGCGGACAGCTTCGCGGTGGCCGTTTCTTCGCAGCAAAAGGGCGGCTACCCCGGCAAGAGCATCAAGGTGTCCGAGCCCGACCAACGGGTCAAGGCCACGCTTGAGCCCGGGCAAAGCGCCTTCCCGTACACCAAGGCCAACGCAGCCTTGGGCGAGGCGCTGGGCAAGAACATCCAGGCCTTGCACGCCTCGGGCGAAATCGCAGAAATCCTCGCCACCTTTGGCCTGGACCGCGAGGCTGCAAAAGTGGGTGAGCCAAGGATGATTCAGTAAAGGCAATCAAATCCTGCAGGAGCGGCTAACGCCGCCCCAGCAGGTTCTCAGGCTGCGGCACACCAACAATACGAGAACACCGAAGCCACCATGGACGACGACAAACCCGAAAAACGCCTGTCTCTGGCCGATGCCACCGCCTTTGCCCACCAGCTCTGCCTGGCCCACGGCGCCAGCTACGCCGTGGCCTCGGCGCTTGCCGACGCCACGGTATCAGCCCAGGCCCATGGCCAACACGAACTCGGTTTCGGCCATTTGCCGGACTACCTCAGCGGCTTTGCCACCGGCCGAATCGCCCCGGCGGCCGAGCCGATCGTGACCCAGGTCGCGCCGGCCATGATCCGCTGCGACGCGGCCCGAGGCATCGCGCAATTGGGGTTTGATCGCGCTTTCCCAGCGCTGTGCAGCAATGCGCATCAACTGGGTATTGCCCTGTTTGCCCAGTTCAACGCTTTTACCTGTGGCGAGTTGGGTTATTACACCCGTCGCCTGGCGCGCGAGGGGCTGGTCGCGTTGGCGTTTACCAATGGCTCACCGCTGCTTACCGTGGCGGGCCAGATTCGGCCGCTTTATTCCACCAACCCGATCGCATTTGCAGCGGCCAGTGCAGCGGGGCGGTTATTGGCGATTGACCAAGCTAGCAGTGCCACGGCCTACGTGAACCTGTTGCGGGCTGCTGAGGCGGGGGAGGCGATACCGGCAGGCTGGGCGGTTGATGCACAAGGCAATGAGACGTGTAGTGCGCGGGAGGCATTGCGTGGGACGTTGCTGGCGTTTGGGGGCGGTAGGGGGGCTAATATTGCGTTGATGGTTGAGGTGCTTGCGGCGGGGGTGACGGGGGCCAATTGGTCGTTGGATGCAGGTGATTTTCGTGCTGGTAGCGAATCGCCAGGGGCTGGGATGCTGGTGATTGGGATTGCTCCCAGGTTGTTGGACGAGTGTTTTGCTACACGGTTGGGTGAGCAGATGGCCCGGCTTGAAGGTTTGGGGGTTTACCTGCCGGGTAAGGGGAAAGAGCAAGCTTACGCTCGTGCGGTTTGTGAGGGGATCAGCTTGCCGTTAGCGGCGTACGATGCGTTTGAGGTACAGGTGGGGTAGTCACGCCCTTCCATGGCGGATGCGGTAGAAAACGCTTAAGGGCAGCGGTTAAGTTGGGGAAGTCTTAGATGCCTACCGGAGGGGGGCTTGCACTGCAGGTGCGCTGTAGTTGATGGGCCGGGGTAATTTGAAACAAGTCAGTATCTATTTGTTTTTGCCAGATAATAATTTACTGGCCACCATCGTTGGAATACCAGTTGGAACGCTAAGTGGCGCGGATGCCGATGGACGGTGCTTTTTTGAGCGCCTTCCCATCGACGGAAAATTTGTCATCAAATGCTTTGACCAAGTCGCCACGTGTATCACTGATCCCAATGGGCTTTCTTATCGCGTGGAGATAGTCGACGCAGTGGGCGAGCATCTGATTGCCGTGGACGCCGGCATCATAAAGGCGGACGCCATCCGGCAACGCGGTGTACCAGGCGATGAGCAGGTCAACTGGAGCGATCCGGCTCTGAGCACTCACGCCGTGCGAGAGTATCTTGAGGCACTCGATGAAGAGGCTCTGGCCGAAACGCTACCGAAGCGTCTATCGCTGACTGATCCTCAAGCCCGCTGGGCCGCAGCTCCCGGTGGCGCAGCGTTCTACGCTTATTCCACGAACTACCTGATCGATACCGAGCACGGTGTCATCGTGGATGTGGAACCTACTACGTGGCATAAGTGGCGCGACTGATGAATTCACGCTGATCGCTGCAGTGCAGAACCTACGACGGCTGGCCAAATTTACATTTCAAGTGCCACCTGCCACGGGATAGGTGCGACTGCACGAAGCAAAAAAACTCAAATTAACCTATTAACAGCACAGCAAAGGTCAACGAAGGGCCGAGAAACCACTCAATGTAGTGAGTAGGTTCTCCAATGGTGGTCGTGCTTAAGTTCAGGCCAGCTGAAAATCCCACTTTTCAACAGAGCCGACGGAAGGCGGTCAGTGATGTCCGGCAGCTTTCGGCAAAATTCGGTCAGTCAAAAGCATCTAAATAAGTCAGGCAGAGGCGCAGTTAGCCCTTGGCAATACCTGCGTGCTTTTTATTTGGTTTTCGTACTGCTTCTATGTGAAGTGACACAAATAAAATATCGTTAATTTGAGCAAGAGCTACAAAATAAAAAAACCTAAAACCTGTTCGTTTTGATAAGCGTTGTTTAAGTTGAGTGCGCTGCGTATAAGTTGGTGTTTGAGGTTGTGAAGATGTAGAGTCGCTAGGTTGTTAAAGCTCGTTACTGTTGTTGTCAGGTGGCGACTAAGATGTTATTTTAAAATTAAAAGATCTTGTAAATTTATGTCGTAAGTTATAAAATCTGGCTATCAGAAAGGGGGGCAAAATGCCAACAATCACCTGGGCCGGTAAAGAAAAGGTCGAGAATCACCATCACGAAGTACCTTTTCGTACATTAAAGAAGCAGAAAAGCTTTAGGGCTAAAACGCCTAACAGCGAAGGTAATCGCATTATTCATGGTGATAATCTTGAAGCGTTAAAAAGCCTTCTTCCAGAATTCGATGGAGCAATTGACTGTATTTACATTGATCCGCCTTATAATACAGGTAATGAGAAATGGGTTTATAATGATAATGTTAATGATCCACGCCTCCTGAAATGGCTTGATAAAGTAGTTGGCAAAGAAGGCGAGGATTTGAGCCGTCACGACAAGTGGCTTTGCATGATGTATCCACGTTTGAAGTTGTTGCATCGCCTTTTGAATAAGAATGGCGTCATACTCATTAGCGTCGATGAAAACGAATATCACAGCTTGAAGTTGGTGATGGATGAGATCTTTGGTAGGTCGTGCTACCTCGGAACCATCGCATGGAAAACTAGGAACGTAGACAACAGGGTAAAAACTAGACTATCGATCGATCATGAACAAGTGCTTGTTTATGGGAAGCGAAGCACCGCGGCAGTCAACGGTCGAGTTATTGATCGCTCAGATTTTAAAAATTCTGACGAGGATCCCCGCGGCGTGTACACCACAGACCCACTGACTGGTAAAGCTACTGCGGAAGAACGCGAGAACCTTCACTACACTATTATCAATGAATTGACCGGGGATGTTTATGAGCCAGATCCATCCAGAGGCTGGATTACTGATCGTGCCGGCTATGAAGCTCTTCTAGCAGATAACCGCATCACTTGGCCTGCAAAAAATCCGAGAAAAAAACGGTTCTTGTGGGAAACAAGTGAGCGCATGCCCCTCTCAACATTTTGGCCAGATATCAAAGGTCAATCAGGTGCAGATGAACTAGACAAGATAATGGGAAGCCGTAAGTTTCCGTTTCCGAAGTCCATTGAATTTATGACTAGAGTGTTGGATATCGCCTGTGGGAAGGATGCGCTAATTCTTGACTCATTTGCGGGATCAGGAACCACTGGTCACGCGGCCCTCCAGCTAAATGCGAACGATGGTGGGAGTCGTCGGTTCATTTTGATCGAAACCATGCCTTACGCCAAAGAACTCACTGTAGAGCGCATCGAGCGAGTCATGAACGGATATAATGACGGTGAGCAAGATGTTTTAGGTCTAGGAGGTTCTTTCGACTTTTACACAACTAGCGAGCCTCTTTTTAAAGATGATCTGCTTAATGAAAAGGTTGATATTGATACGATCAGAAACTATATCGCATACAGCGAAGGCATAAAGCCAGATGAGCGCCAGCCAATAGACAATCCATATACTCCTTATCTCCTAGGTCTGAATAAAGAAATGGCTTGGGTCTTTAATTACGAAGCCGGCCGGATTACAAGTCTTGATAGTGAGTTTCTGTCTACCTTAAAATTTGAAAACAAAAAGCCTAGATCCGCTATTATATATGCTGATCGTTGCCTTCTTTCAAAAGAACTTATGGAAAAAATAGGCATAAAGTTTAAGAAAATTCCACGCGATATTTCTAGGTTTTAAGGTGAAGCATATGGAACTCAAAGGTTATCAGCAGAAAGTCATAGACGACCTAGAGCGTTATCTAAAATTTGTTCTGTCAACAGATAGCTTGAAAGATGCTTTTGTTGAATATTGGGCTGAAAATGGAGTTTTGCTTGAGCAGGGACAGAAAGCTTACAAAGACACGAAAATTCCTGGTGTACCGAATGTTTGCGCAAAAGTTCCGACTGCGGGCGGCAAAACTTTTATCGGCGTGAATGCTATAAAGACTATTTTTGATGCGACGCACTACGCGGTTCCAAATCATCCAAAACTTGTAGTTTGGCTGGTTCCATCACGGCCTATTTTGGAACAAACAATCAATGCATTTTCAGATCCAGAGCATCCCTATCGGAAACGTCTGGAACTTCACTTTCGTCGTCGCGTAAATGTCATTTCTCGTGAAAGCATGCAGATTGGCGCCAGTTTCTCGCCTGACTCTGTAAAAGAAGAACTGACTCTAGTTGTCATGACATATGCAAGTCTCCGCTCAAAAAGCAAAGACGGGCGAAATATTTTCAAAGACAATGGTTATCTCGAAAAATTCACAAAAACAGAAGGCTATGGTGAAGATGTCTCATTTCTTGATGAGACTGATCCGTCAGCACTTATCAATGTTATAAGAACGTTGCGACCTATTGTAATCGTGGATGAAAGCCATAACGCTGAGTCTGCGTTGTCCATGGAAATGCTAAAAAACCTCAATCCAAGCTTTGTGCTAGATCTCACAGCTACGCCAAAAGAGCATAGCAATGTCATCAGTTACATAAGTGCAAAATCGCTCAAAGATAATTATATGGTCAAGCTGCCAGTCATTGTAGCTAACCGATCCAGTACTGAAGAAGTTATTGAAAGCGCTATCATTCTACGTCGTAAACTTGAAGAGATTTCTACAGCGGCGGAGAACCACGGTGGAAAATATATTCGTCCTATAGTGCTTTTTCAAGCACAGCCGAACTCAGACGCAGAAAGCATTACTTTCACAAAGATCAAGAAAAGTCTAGTTGAAATTGGTATTCCAGAAGATCAGATCAAGATCAGAACATCAGGTATCGACGAGCTGTCTGGCCTCGATTTAATGAGTCGAGACTGCACCGTTCGCTATATCTTGACAGTCAATGCATTAAAAGAAGGCTGGGACTGTCCGTTTGCTTACATTCTTGCTTCCCTAGCAAGTAAATCATCGTCTGTTGATGTAGAGCAAGTCCTCGGTCGTGTTTTGCGGATGCCCTACATTCATAGGCATCAAAATCCGCTACTAAATAACTCATACGTTTTTACTTCTAGCAGTAATTTTTCTTCCACGCTTAATGACATTGTAAAAGCTCTGAATTCCTCCGGATTCTCTGATCGTGATTACCGTGCAATTGATGTTTATGACGCGCCTGTTGTGTCGCAAGATCCGGCTTTCCAACTAGAACTTACACCTCAAGGCAATTACTTAGAGCAACAAGAGCATCTAAACGTAGGGGTAGGGGTAGGGGTAGGAGAAGGAGAAGGAGAAGGAGAAGGAGAAGGAGAAGGAGAAGGCTATAGCGCATTCGATGTTAAGTCAGTGTCTGATGCAGTTAATAATGCTGAAAGCGAAGATAGCGCTGACAAATTTATCGAAAAGGCTAAAGCACAAACGGAGGACTTTGAGAAACGGCTAAAGTCTGATGACAGGGATTGGTTGCCTAAAGAGTTACAAGGAAAGATGAATCAATTCCATATTAAAGAGATCTTCACGGCAGAGATTGCAAATCTTAAGATACCTCAGTTCGTTAAGGAGACAGTTGAGGGAGGTTGGTTTGACGAGCCTCTTCATGCTTTCGAAAAAAACGAGCTTTTGAAGAGCTTTAAATTATCAGCATGCGATTCGAAAATAAACTTTGATGATGTTGATTCTGATGTATATCGCCTAGATCTCGAAGAGTATGGAGTTGATAACTATGCTCTTAAACCTTTTAGGCTCACTAGTGCTAGTCGCAAGCGCTTTAATGAGATAATTCTTAAAGGTAGTTCTGAAAGTCAGAAGCGCGATCTTTCTCATCGTATCACTACGATGATTGGGAACATGTTTCCCATAACTGATGAAGAGGTCGCTAGTTACGTTAAGAGAATTGTTGATGGATTCTCTAGCGAGCAAATTCAAGACTGTCTTGATCGTGACGTTGCGTATGTACGCAAGATCAAAGAGAAAATTGCAGTTCTCGCTGCTACGCACTCAAAGAAAGAGTTTGATCATCTGTTGCAGATCGAAGCTGTTCGTACCGAGCCATGGTTCGTGTTCCCGAATACAATATCGCCCACCAGCCAAGCTCCTAGCCTCCCAAGGTCTCTCTACACCGAGGAAGCAGGAATAGGGTTTTTTGAGCGTGGCGTGATTGAAAAAATTGCGAACCTAAGCAACGTACGATGGTGGCACCGTAACCTGTCTCGCGGTAAAGGATTCCGTATCAACGGATTTATCAATCACTACCCAGATTTCATCATCATGACGGAAAAAGGAACGCTCATTCTTGTTGAAGCAAAAGGCGCGGACAGAGACAACTCGAACTCAGTACATAAGCTAGAACTTGGTCAGGCTTGGGCCAAAGAAGCAGGCAAAGGCTATCGCTACCTGATGATTTTTGATGCAAATGAAATACCTGGTGCATATATCACCGCTGATGCAGTCGGAATTATTTCGCAGCTTTGAATTCAAATACGAAAAGAGTCAGTGGAATACTGGCTCTTTTGGACTCAAGCTAAATTTCTTTTTAGATATTTAGCGAACTACTGCGACTCTTTAATTGGTCAGCCATTGGTTGATTAATTGAGCGTGGATGACTGCACCTGGCCCAGAGTGTGTAAAAACACCAGGACAAACCATTGCTATGATTTCTGAGAATCTCATCGGGGGGGAACCTACGAAACGGTTTATCCAGTGTGAACACCGAGGTCAAAGTACCTTTCTTCCAGAAAGCCTCGACAACTACGTCAGCGATACAAATCCATTGCGTGTGGTCGATGTCTTCGTCGATGAACTCGATTTAGCCCAACTGGGTTTCGATAACGTCATTCCAGCCGAAACCGGCAGACCTGCTTATCAGCCTGCGATCCTGCTGAAGATCTAGATCTACGGCTACCGAGACCGTTTTCAATCGAGCCGACGTCTTGAGCCAGAAGCTCCCAGTTCGGAACGGCACCATTTGACGAATGCCTGCCACCGATCACAGTGCGCCTTGACGGTGCCGTAATAACCGCCTCCGAACATGTCTTTCAGCGCCTGCGGCCCTGCGTAGCTCAACTGCCTGCCGTAGCCGAAATTACGGCCATCGCGTCTACCCACCAATGCCATGTCCGTCACCCCATCGTTCGCTCTCCGATCCTCGCCCCACGTCATCCCGCCAAGAATGCTGAGTGTTATCAGGGATCAAGGCCCCTGCGACCTGTAGGGAGTCCTCTACGCGGGACTGGCGGCTCCTTACGACCCAGGCTGTGTGAAAACGCCCGCAGTTGTCTAACCTTTTGACCGTCGTGATCGTGGCGGGGACAATCATGAAGCGGTTCATCGAAGGTGAGGTTCGGACGCAGGTCACATTGCTGCCAGAGTGCCTGGATGACTACATCACCGATGAAAACCCAGTGCGAGTGGTCGATGTCTTTGTCGATGAACTCGACCTGAGCGCGCTCGGTTTCGCAGGCGTCGATCCGGCAGCAACAGGTCGCCCGGCCTACCATCCAGCGGTCCTGCTGTAGATCTACATCTACGGCTATCTAAACCGTATTCAGTCCAGCCGCCGGCTTGAGCGTGAAGCTGAACGCAATGTCGAGTTGATGTGGCTCACGGGGCGTCTGGCTCCAGATTTCAAAACCATCGCCGACTTTCGCAAGGACAACGGTAAAGCCATTCGCAGTGTCTGCCGTCAGTTCGTGTTCCTCTGTCGTAACCTCAACCCATTCTCTGACTTAATCATTGCCATCGACGGCAGCAAGTTCAAAGCCGTGAACAATCGTGACCGTAACTTCACCCAGGCCAAGGTGAAGGCTCGTATGCAGCAAATTCAGCAGAGCATTGAGCGCTATTCAACAGCTATGGATTCGGCGGACCGGGCGATGCCGGAAGTGGCCGTGGCCAAGGCCGAGCGGCTGAAAGAGAAAATCGAAACGCTGAAACAACAGATGCAGAAGCTCAAAGACATTGAAGCGCAGCTACTTCAAACCCCAGACAAACAAATCTCTCTCACAGATCCCGATGCTCGCTCCATGTCAGTTGGCGGTCGGGGCAGTGGCACCGTTGGCTATAACGTACAAACGGCCGTTGACGATCAGCACCATCTGATCGTTGCGCATGAGGCGACGAATGTCGGTCATGATCGCGGTCAGTTGAGCTACATGGCGAAGCAAGCGCGTGACCAAATCGGTGCTGAGTCGCTGACGGTCGTTGCCGACCGAGGCTATTACACAGGTACGGAAATCGTTGCATGTGAGCAAGCTGGAATCTCGCCCTTCGTACCGAAACCACTGACCTCTAGCAGCAAAGCCGAAGGTCGATTTGGCAAGCAGGATTTCCTGTACGTCTCGACACCGGATGAGTATCGATGCCCTGCGGAGCAATTACTGACCAAGCGTTACTCAACGTGGGAAGACGGGATGCTGATGCATGTTTATTGGTTCTCGGGCTGCCAGTCCTGCGCGATGCACAAGCAATGTACGACGGGCAAGGAGCGGCGGTTGAAGCGCTGGGAACATGCAGCGGTCCTGGGCTCGATGCAGGTTCAACTGGAGCACGATCCTGGGAAAATGAAGGTGCGCCGTCAAACCGTTGAGCATCCATTTGGAACGCTCAAGTACTGGATGGGGGCGACCCACTTCCTGACCAGGACCCTGCCAAGGGTCAGTACTGAAATGAGCCTCCATGTGCTCGCTTACAACCTCAAGCGAATGATGAGCATCTTGGGCATCAGGGGGCTGCTCGAAGCGCTCAAAAGGTGAAATGGCCTACTGAGCCGCCAGTTAGGGGCCCCAAAGTCTCCACGAAGGACTCATACCGGCCAGATGCACCCTTGCGAGGCCAATTGAGCTAATCCAGGCAATTTCCAGCCAGTTTTGCAAGCGCCCCTAGATAGCCACGACCTTCAACGCATTCCGCGAGTTTTCACACAGCCTGGACCGGGAGCAAGGGCATCTCATGACCTGGCCTCCTTAACACCGTTGCCGGTGGGCGGGTGGAGGCAGCGCTGGCTGACGAAAACAGCGCCTGAAGATCCTGAGCCGGGTGAACGCAGCGATGCGATGACCGGGGCATGCCTGACTGTCAGTCAGGTGTAGTCCATTCCTTGGTCTGCGGCACCATCATCTACAGGGCAGTTGCTGGTGACATCGGCGTTTGTCACGCCGATTGTCACGAGGGGGAATGCCGCAAAGCCTTGTGCGATCAGGGCTGCAGCAGTGGTAGAAGTGCCCGTCTCTTTCCAGAAGAAAGAGACGGGCACAGGTTGGCGCAATATTCGGCCAAGCGGATAGGTTGCTGCAGGGCAGCACAGTATGTCGCTGGTGCACGAGGGCCATGAGATTAGAGAGCATCCATCATCGGGCGAGCTGCCGGATGCGAATCGCCCTTGGGGAGAACCACCGCGGGAGCGGCGTGACCTTTAAGGTTCGGGTCACCTGGGATGCTGTCAGCGACGGCGCTTGCGCGAGCAGTTCTTCGCCTGTGAATAAAACCTGGCCGAAAATCACCGCTACTTTGGCCTTGGTAGTTTGGGCCACGGGTCCGAATTGTCGTGATCGGCAGGCACACAAGTTCTGAGGTGGCCCGTCCCGCACAGGCACTATGCATACTGCTATCACACCCCAACCAATTCATGCTTCACTGCCGCAGATCTGAAACGCCAAAGGAATAGCCCGTGCCCATCAAAACCGACGTTTGGACCGTTGGTTCAACACCAAGCAAGCTGTATCAAAGCAAGTTACCAAGTGAGCAGCTTCTAGAAGACATGATCGTCAATTCCCCAAGCATCCTTTCTGAGGAATGGATGCTGATAGGGCGGCAAGAGGCCACTGGCATGGGCGGGCGAATCGACCTATTGGCCATTGCACCAGACGGCAGTCTTGTCCTCATCGAGCTCAAACGAGACCGCACACCGCGTGAGGTGGTAGCTCAAACACTTGATTACGCAGCGTGGGTGGACAACCTCACGGAAAATGAGATTGCCGGGATTTATCAGCGGTTCTGTCCAGGGCGCAGTCTTTATGTGGACTTCCAAACGCGCTTTGGTCGCGTTCTGGATGATGATGAGCTGAATGCTAGCCATCAGTTAATCATTGTCGCTACCGAACTGGATGCGAGTAGCGAGCGAATCGTGCAATACCTGAGCAAGCGAGATATTCCGATCAACGTGCTGTGCTTTCAGGTTTTTCAGTCTGGTGGGCAACAGTTGCTGAGTCGATCGTGGCTGCTCGATCCTGTTAAAACCCAAGTTAATGCCGCCTCGACTAGTGAGGGTCAGAGCGAGCCTTGGAATGGTGAGTTTTACTGCTCATTCGGTGACTCTATCTCCCGCTCATGGGCGGATGCTGTGGAGTTCGGCTTTATCTCCGGTGGCGGGGGCTCTTGGTACAGTAAGACTCTCCAGCAGCTGGCTGCTGGGGACCGTGTGTGGATAAATATTCCGCAGCAGGGTTATGTGGGGGTTGGCCGAGTTCTCGGTGGTGCATCACCTGCAAATGAATTTACAGTGATGAAAGACGGCCAGGAGCGTCCAGTTCTGGAGGTCGCAACCCGTGCTAGTTACCACGCAGCATTCATCGACGACCCAGAGCAGTGCGAGTATTTCGTTCCG
>Ga0207713_1003208_pt1 | contig 11288 bp, 9 predicted proteins | sample KBSS64metaG_FD_184404 | JGI IMG/M metagenome (GOLD analysis project Ga0207713, IMG submission 184404) | Switchgrass rhizosphere microbial communities from Kellogg Biological Station, Michigan, USA - KBS S6-4 metaG (SPAdes) (version 2) | ecosystem: Host-associated > Plants > Roots > Rhizosphere >...
CGCGCCAGGTTCGCCAGGAACGTATCGGCGATTTCCTCCTTGCTGCGGGTGGAAATCGCCGAGGTGTGCGGCGACAGCCTTACCTGCGGATGGGTGTACAACGGATGCCCCAGCGGCAACGGCTCCGGCTCGGTCACGTCCAGCGACGCCAAACCAACCTGCCCATTGTCCAGCGCTTGCAGCAACGCCTCCTGATCCAGCAACCCATCCCGTGCGATGTTGATCAGGTGCAACCCCGGCCTGGCGCTGGCGAGGACGTCGCGGTTGATGATATGCCGCGTGGCCTCGGTCAGCGGCGCCGCCACCACCAGGTGATCGGCGCGGGCGAACAGGTCGTGGATGTCCCTGGCGGCTTCCACGCCTGCGCTGAACGGCGCCGGGCTTTGACGCAGCGCCACCACCCTGATGCCCAGGGCCAGCGCCTTTTGCGCCAGGCGTTCGCCAATCGCTCCAAACCCCAGGATGCCCAGTGTGGTGCCCTTGAGCGGGCGCAGCGGGGTGAAGTGCCACTGGTCATCCTTGACCCAGATGGCCGGCAGGTGCTTGGACGCGGCAAAGATCGCCGCCAGGGCGAATTCGGCCAGGTTGTCGGCGGCGCTGCCACGCGATGTCGTCACCGGAGGGCCGTTGAACAGCCACTGCGGGTAGAAGTCGATGCCCGACGACACCAGGTGCACCCACTGTGCGCCGTAGGGCCAACCGGGTGGCGGAGTGTCCGGGGCGGTGTAGCCGCGCACGTTGATCGGGCGCAGCAGCAGGATATTCGCCTGGGGCGGCAGGTCGCTGGGCACCCCGACGGGCACCCCGATCACCTGGGCTTCGGGATGGATCGACGCCAGGCGCTGGCGGATCACCTCGTTGTAATCCTCGTCCAGCTGGCTGGCGATAATCACCTGGCTCATGTGCGCTCCTTGTGGCGTTGGGCGAAGGCGGCCTTGCCGACACCTTGTAATACCGCGTCGTTCTGTGGGGTATGCACGCGGCTGCACAACACGTCGCGGTAGTGCCGTTGCAGCGGGCTATGGCGCGACAGGCCCGGGTTGCCCGAGGCTTCGATGGCCAGCTCCACGGCGCGGATCGCGTTGTTCGTTACCAGGTACTTCAATTGCGCGGCGTTGGCGGCCGGGGTGTGGCCCTCGGCAGCAGCGTCGAGCAGGCTGCGATTGGCAAACAGCAGGGTGTCGATATGGCCAACGGTTTCCTGGAAGCGTGGCAGGGTCGACAGCGCCGCACCGAGGTTGGACGGTTGGCGCTCCTCCAGCCAGTTCACCAGCCATTCCCGGGCGGCCTGGGCCACGGCGTCGTACACCGAGGACAACAACACTGACATCCACAGGAAGCCCTCGGGGTCCAACTCTGGCGCCGGCGCACTCCAGGGGCTGACGCTGACAGCGTGGTCCAGCGGCACCAGCACGTTGTCGAGCACCACTTCATGGCTACAGGTGGCGCGCATGCCCAGGTGGTCCCAGGTGTCGATGATGCTCACGCCGGGGCTGTCCTTGGGCACCAGCCAGGCGCCCACCAGCGGGTCGGCGTCGTCACTGCGGGCCCACACGCTGAACCAGCTCAGGCCGTGGCTGCCGGTGGAGTAGATTTTGCGTCCGCTGATGCGCCAGCCCTCGGCGGTGCGCACGGCGGTGGTCGCCGGCAGCCCGCCACGGGCCGGAGTGCCGAGGTCGGGTTCGACGCGCAGGGCGTTGATCAAGGCGCCATTGCGCACCGCGTCTACGGCCACTTGCCTGCGCAGGTGCACGGGCCAGGTCTTGCTGTCTTGCAGGCGGGTGTGTTGCAGGTATTGCATCACCAGGATCAGCGCAGTGGACGGCTCGCCCTTGGCAATCGCACTGATCGCCTTGCGTGCCTGGGACAGGCTGGCCCCGCCGCCGCCCAGGGTCTTGGGCACGGTGAGGGCGAGCAGGCCGTGTTCGTGCAGCAACTTGAAGTTGGCGTGAGGGAAAGCGCCGCTCTCGTCGTAGAGATGGGCGGTGCTGGCCAGCTCGGTGGTGAGGCGTTCGAGCAAGGCGTCGAAGTGGGCGACTTCCACGGAGCGCAAGGAGGGCTGCGAGGATTGGCTCATGCCAGCGCCTCTTGCTGCGCTTCAACCTCGGCGGCGACGCTGTAGCGGTTCACCGGCACCTCCAGGCCCAGGTTGTCGCGCAGGGTCTGGCCGCTGTATTCGCTGCGCAGCAGGCCGCGTTGTTGCAACACCGGCGCCACCAGTTCGGTGAAGTACTGCAAGCCATCCGGCAGCACCGAGTTGATGATGAAACCGTCACTGGCGCCGCGCTCGAACCAGGTCTGGATCGCATCGGCGACCTGTTCCGGGGTGCCGACAAAATCACGTTTGGGCCGCGAGAAACGCAGGGCCACTTCGCGCAGGGTCAAGCCTTCGTCCCTGGCCAGTTGCTTGATGCGGTCGGAGCCGCCTTTCTGGCTGTTGGACCCCAGGTCCCCCAGTTCCGGGAACGGCGCGTCCAGCGGGTATTGGCTGAAATCGTGGTCATTGAACGGGCGGCCGAGGGCGACGATGGCATCTTCCACGGTGACCAGCTCCACGGCCTGCTGGTAGCGGCTTTCCACTTCGGCCTCGTCGCGGCCGACAATCGGGCGGATGCCCGGCAGGATCGACAGGCTTTGCGGATCGCGGCCAAAGCCTTTGGCGCGGCGTTTCAGGTCTTGGGAATAGGCCAGGCCTTCTTCGATGCTGTCCACGTGCACAAAGATCGCATCGGCGTTCTGCGCCGCGAAGTTGCGCCCGTCTTCCGAGGTGCCGGCCTGGAAAATCACCGGCTGGCCCTGGCGAGAACGCGCGATGTTCAGCGGGCCTTTCACCGAGAAGAAATCGCCCTTGTGGTTGAGTGCATGCAGCTTGCCTGGGGCGAAAAATTCGCCGGACTGTTTGTTGTAGGTGAAGGCGTCGTCTTCCCAGGAGTCCCACAGGCCCTTGACGGTATCCAGGTGCTCCTTGGCGATGCGGTACCGCACGGCGTGGGGCGGGTGCTCGGCCTTGCCGAAGTTGTCGGCGGTGCCGCTGAGCCACGAGGTGACCACGTTCCAACCGGCGCGACCGCCGCTGATATGGTCCAGGGACGCGAACTGGCGCGCCACCTGGTAGGGCTCGGTGTAGCTGACGGTCACCGTGGCGACGAGGCCGATATGTGTGGTGATTGCGGCGAGTGCCGACAGGATCGTCAGTGGTTCGAAGCGATTGAGGTAATGCGGGCTGGACTTGGCGTGGATATGCAGGCTGTCGGCGATGAACACGAAGTCGAACTTGGCGGCTTCGGCCAATTCAGTCTGCTGCTTGTAGAAGCCGAAGCTGGTGCTGGCATTTGGTTGGGCCTGCGGGTGGCGCCATTCGCCCCAGCCGTGACCGACGCCATGGACCATGGCTCCCAGTTTCAAATGACGTGGCTTGCTCATGTGCTGCTCCTTTTAGCGCGAGGCTTGGTTGAAGGGGACACGCTTGGCGTTGAAGCTCTTGTCGAAGCCCTGCGACACGTCGATGTGCTTGAGCAGCAGGCCTTCCTGTTGATAGGTGTCGGCGGTCGCTTGCAGGCCGCTGATCACTGCGTCGTCGATCGTGACCGGGTTCAGGCGGGTGTCCTTGGCTACCGTCACGTGCACGTCCAGCGGCAGGCCGGTGATCCTGGCCTGGGCGGCGGCGTATTCATCGGGGTGGGTATTGGCCCAGGCATAGGCGCGGTCAACGCGGGCGACAAAGTCGTCGAGCTGCGGGCGCTTGTCGGCGATGGCCTGGCTGGTGGCGGCAAGGTACAGGTGGTTGCTCAGCAGTTTATTGCCACTGACCAGCACGCGTGCCTGGCTTTGCGAGGTCACTACGGTGGTGTACGGGTCCCAGGTGGCCCAGGCGTCGGCGGTGCCGTTATCCAGCACCAGGCGTGATTCGCTGGGCAGCAGGAAAATGAACTGCACGTCCCGGGTGGTCAGGCCGGCGGTGGCCAGGGCCTTGATCGCCAGGTAATGGCCGATGGAACCACGCCCGGTGACGATCTTCTTGCCCTTGAGGTCGGCAACGGTCTTGATCGGTGAGTCCTTGGGCACGACCAGGGCGGTGGTGTTGCGCCCTTCGGAGTGGATGATGCTGACCACCTTGAGAGACGCACCGGCACCGAGGGCGAACACGTACGGCGCATCACCGAGGGCGCCGATGTCCACGGCACCGGCGTTGAGTGCTTCGCCCAACGGTGAGGCAGACGGGAATTCCGACCACTGGATTGTGTAAGGCACGTTCCGGGTTTCGCCGGAGGCTTCCAGCAGCGCCTTGATCGTCGATTTCTGGTTGGCCACCCGCAGCGGTTGCAGGTCGGCGGCAGCGGCGCTGCCGATCAGGCCAAGGGCGAGGGCGGTGCCCAGGAGCACGCGTTTGAAAGGGGTGGTGTAGAGCATGGGGCAAACTCCAGGCGTTTGTGGTGTTTCAAGGGATACCTCCGCCTGGAGAAGGGGTCGGATTCCATCACATGTACGGGGTGGGTCAGATCACATGGAAACCGTGGGTGCCGTCGCGTGCCAGCTGGTCGACCAGGCCGAATTCCCAGTCAAGATAGGCCTGCATGGCTTCCCTGGGGTTGTCGGTGCCTTCGTACGGGCGGCGGTAGCGGTCGATACGCGGCGAGGCCAGGTGGGTTTCGCCTTCTTCCAGCGGCAGTTGCGCGTTGATCCAGCCGGCGGTGCCGTCCTGCAGCAGGAACACTGGCTTGCCGGTAAGGGCCTCGACTTCAGCCACCGCCAGGCGCGCCAGTTGGCTGCTGCCGCAGGTCAGCACGTAGCGCTGGGCGGCGGGCACCTTGGCCAGCGCCTGGGGCAGTTGCGCACGCAGTACCCACCAGGCTCCGGGGATATGGCGCTTCACGTAGTTGGCGCTGGCGGTGAAATCCAGTACCGCCGTGTCGCCATGGGCCAGCCAGTCGGCGAGGGTAGAGGGGCTGATCGGTTCGGCCTGGGGCGGCGCCGGCACCGGCGCGACCCAGGTACCTTGCTCGCTGAAGTGTTCCGCTTGCAGGTCATCCAGCACATGCACTTCCCAGCCCAGTTGGGCCAGCCAGGACGCAGACATGTTCGCGCGTACGCCGTCGTCATCCGCCAGCACCAGCCGCGCACCGCGCACGCTGGCAACGTGATCGGTTTCCTGCACCAGTTGCCCGCCCGGTGTGGAGCGCGCGCCTGGCAGGTGGCCGGCTTCGAATTCTTCCGGGGTGCGGACATCGAACAGGTAGGTGGTGCGTGTGGTGTCCTGCTGCCAGGTACGCAGGTCGCTCAGGGTGGCACGGCTAACGCGGGCCTTGTCGGCCACGCGGCGTGCATCGATGGCGGCGGCCAGGCGATGCTCCTCGCTGGTCGGCGCAAAACGTCGAGATTGGCCATGGGCAAGCTTCTGCCCGGCCAGGGTCCAGCCGATGGTGCCGTTGCGCAGGGCCGACACCGGGTTGGCCACGCCGGCATTGATCAGCGACTGAGTGCCGATAATGCTGCGGGTACGCCCGGCGCAGTTGACGATGATGCGGGTGGCCGGGTCCGGCGCCAGTTCGCGGGCGCGCAACACCAGTTCGGCCCCCGGCACGCTGATGCCGGTGGGAATGCTCATGGTCTGGTATTCGTCGAAACGCCGGGCGTCGAGCACCACTACGTCGGCCTGGCTGTCGAGCAGCGCCTGCACCTCTTCAGCGGCCAGGGACGGCGTATGGCGTTCGCTTTCCACCAGTTCGCCGAACGCCTTGCTCGGTACGTTGACGTCGATGAACAGCTCGCCACCGGCCTTGCGCCAACCGTCCAGGCCTCCTTCAAGCAAACTGACCTGGGTGTAGCCCAAGGCAACCAGGCGTTCGGCAGCGCGGGCAGCCAGGCCTTCACCATTGTCATACACGGTGACCTGGGTATCGCGCCGCGGAATGCGCGCATACACCTCCAGTTCCAGCTTGGACAGCGGGATGTTCGCGGCAAACAGTGGATGGGATTCGGCGAACGGCGCTTCTTCGCGCACATCGATCAGGGCGACTTCTTCTTGGTCCAACAGGGCTTGGCGAATCCGCGCAAAGCTGCGGGTGGAGAGGGTGGTCATAGGGCAGGGCTCTTTTCTTTGGACAAATCCCAGATATTCGGGAGAAAGGCGTTGGAATAACCGGAGATAAACAGTTTCTCGCTGCCGTCGGGCTGGTACACCGCGCGGCGCACCGCACCGATATTGGCGCCGTACACATGGATACTGATGGACACCTGGTCGCTATGGGCGTTGCTCACCTGGTGGATGTCGCCGACCTTGGGCGACACCGCTTCAACCTGGCCCGGCACCAGCCGTATCGGCTTGCCTTCAGCCACCAGGCTGCCGTCAGGGGCGCGTTCAAACCCTTGGGAAAACTCTGAGCCGCGCAGCATGCCAATCAGGCCCCATACCCGGTGGTCATGGATCGGTGTGCTTTGCCCCGGCCCCCACACAAAGCTGACGACACTGAAACGCTGGCGTGAATCGGCATGCAGCAGGAACTGCTGGTAGCGCTCGGGATCGGGTTGGGCGAATTCGTCGGGAAGCCAGTCGTCGTGGCTGACCAGTTGCGCCAGCAGCTTGCCGCCACGGTGCAGCAGGTCGCCTTCGCGTGGATTACCGTCGATCAATTCCGCCAGGGCGCCTATGAAGGCTCTGAGTCTCTCGGGGTGTCGGGCCTGGGTCATGACAGTTCCATCGTGCGGTCGGTGGTGATGGGTTTATCTAAGCATAATGTTTATAGTTAATATGCTATTTTTTAATGATTAGCTTATAGCTGAAGGTAATTTAGAACTGGTCTGAATAGCGTTAGACGTTATCGATCACAGCGCGGGCTATCCAGGCAGCTTTCCTGCAACTATGCTTCGCACACATCTTAATGACTGTTCTCTATGTGCGGCCCAAATGAAAATTGACGATATCGATGCCTTTGTCGAAGTGATTCGTTGCCAGTCCATCAGCCACGCCGCCGAGTCGTTGCAACTGACCCAGCCGGCCATTACCCGTCGCGTGCAGAACTTCGAGCAGGCATTGGGGGTGGAGTTGTTCGACCGCAACACCAAGCCCCTCAAGCCCACGTTGATCGGCACCCGCGTCTACGAGCAGTGCCGGTTGATCCTGCGCGAGATGGACGCGCTGCGCGAATTGGTAGCCACCGATGCACCCCCCACTGGCCTGTTGCGCCTGGGCGTGCCGCAGACCATCGGCGACGTGGTGCTGCTGGATGCCCTCAAGCACCTGCGCACCGAATACCCCGACCTGCGTGCCCAGGTCGCTACGGGGTGGGGCAGCCAACTGGTGGGCAAGATCGAGCGCGGCGAGCTGGATGCGGCGGCGGCGTTGTTCCCGGCGGGCAAGATTTTCCCGGACAACATCGTCGGCGAGTCCATCGGCAAGATGGAACTGGTGGTGGTGTGCGCCAAGGCGCAGTTGCCGAAGAAGCCGTGCAAGCTGGCGGATGTGTACCAGAACGGCTGGGTTCTCAACCCGGATGGTTGCGGCTTCCGCGCCGGTCTGCAGCGCACCTTGTCTGACCAGGGCCTGGCGTTGCGGGTCAACCTGGAAACCTTCGGCACCGAGCTGCAATTGGGCCTGGTGGCGGACGGCCTGGGCCTGGGGTTGGTGCCGCGACCGTTGCTGGAGCGCAGCGCCCATCGCGAACACCTGGCGGTGATGCCGCTCAAGGACTTCAAGCCGGTGATGGATCTGTGGCTGATCTATCCGCATTTCCTGGGCAACCTGCAGGGGCCGGTGGATGCGTTTGGCAAGCTGGTCGCTGCCTCGTTGCACAAGATCAAGGAGGCTGCATGATATGAAAAAAAATAATAATTAGCTTAGATTAAAATGTGCTTTTTATTATTTTTTTGCATCCCCTAGGCTTGCCTGGAAGTCCTTAAGGCCATTCAGGAAGTTTTGCCATGAGCAGCGTCACCTCGATTTCCAGCGTTTCCAGCAACACCGTCCGACAACGCGTCACGCCAGAAGAATGGGAAGTGCGCGTCAAGCTGGCCGCCGCCTATCGTCTGGCGGCCTTATACAAGTGGACCGACCACATCTATACCCACTTCTCCGCCCGCGTGCCGGGCCCGGAGGAGCATTTCCTGATCAATGCCTTTGGGCTGCTGTTCGATGAAATCAGTGCGTCCAACCTGGTCAAGGTCGACCTCGACGGCACTATCGTGGATGACCCGACGGGCCTGGGCATCAACTACGCCGGCTATGTGATCCACAGCGCCATTCATGGCGCGCGTCACGACCTGCAAGCCGTGCTGCACACCCACACCCGGGACGGCATTGCGGTATCGGCGCAAAAAGACGGCTTGCTGCCGATCTCCCAGCACTCCATCGGTTTTTCCGGGCGCGTGGCCTATCACGGTTATGAAGGGATTGCCCTCGACCTTGACGAGCGCGAGCGGTTGGTCGCTGACCTGGGCGACAAAAGTGTGATGATCCTGCGCAATCATGGGTTGTTGACCGCGGGCGTCAGCGTAGAGCATGCGTTTCAGCAACTGCAGCAACTGGAGCGGGCCTGCAATATCCAGATTGCAGCCCAGGCAGCGGGGAATGCGGAGTTGATCTTCCCGCCGCAGGAAGTGGTGGGCAAAGTCGAGCAACAGGCCAAGGCGCACGCCAGCGGCGAAGGTCCGGGCGTGGCGCGGCATTGGAATGCGCTGGTCCGGCAGTTGGAGCGTAGCGATACCGACTACAAAAACTGAGCTTGATGTGGGAGAGGGCAAGCCCCCTCCCACATAGGTTTTTGTGTTTTTCTCAGGCTACTTGTTGTGCCTGTTCGCGTTCTGCGATCAATTGGCGGGTGAGGGGGATCAGGCGCTTGCCGTAATCGATCGCATCATTGAGCGGGTCGAACCCACGAATCAGGAACGTGGTGATCCCCAGGTCGTAGTAATCCACCAAGGCTTCCGCGACCTGCTCAGCGGTGCCCACCAGCGAGGTGGAATTGCCCTGTGCACCGAGCAACCCGGCAATCCCGGTCCACAAGCGTTTATCCAGCCGGGCACCTTGAGCCGCCGCGGCGAGCAGGCGGCGCGAGCCTTCGTTGGGCGGTTCACGCCGCACAAAGCCGTTTTTCTCGGCCAGCTCGGTCGCCTGCTGCAGGATGCGCTCGGCCCGGGCCCATGCCAGCTCTTCGGTCTCGGCGAGGATCGGCCGCAACGACAAGCTGAAACGGATCGTACGCCCATGCCTGGCTGCTTCGGCGCGTACCTGGGTCACGATCTCGCGCACCTGCTCGTAAGTTTCGCCCCACAGCGCATACACGTCGGCATGCTTGCCCGCCACTTCGATTGCGGCTTTGGACGAGCCGCCGAAATACAGCGGGATATGCGGCTGCTGCGGCGACTTCACCGTGGAGTGCGCACCTTCGACCTGATAGTAGGTGCCCTTGAAGTCGAAGGGCTGTTCGCTGGTCCATTCCTGGCGTACCACGCTCAGGTATTCGTCGGTGCGGGCGTAGCGTTCGTCCTTGCCGATATGGCTGCCATCGGCGCGCAGTTCGCGGTCGTCACCGCCGGTGATGATGTGCACCGCCGTACGCCCGCCGTTGAATACATCAAGGGTGGTGAATTGGCGCGCGGCCAGTGTGGGCTGGGCGAAACCGGGGCGATGGGCGATGAGAAATTGCAGCCTGGTGGTCACGCTGGCGGCGTGGGAGGCGATCAGCGTGCTGTCCGGGCTGTTGGAGTGGAAGGCCACCAGGGCACGGTCGAAACCGGCCTCTTCGTGGGCGCGGGCCACGCTCTCGACATAGTCGGGTTGCAGGGTAGGGCCGCTGCGCGGATGGATCTCGGAAGCGTGATGGCCGCCAATGTAGCCGATGAATTCGATGCTCATGGTCTGTCCTTGTCTTGGGTGTGATTACCACCTCCACCGGGCAGGGGGTCGGTTATTCGCGTCCAAAGTAGGGGCAGGGGCGGGGTCTGTAAAATGCCGATTGGTTCTAACCTAATTATTAAAATGTTAAATTATAAAACTGATTAGATATCAATTAATTGCATTTTTAATGTCCGGGCGAATTATCCACCGGTTTTGCATGCGCCAAGGCTGACCTTGGATAACGTTGTATTTTTCCCGGCACTGAGGGCCTGGATCTTAACGGGTCGGTGTCGCCTAATTGGTGGTCGCGCCGATCAGGTCCATCAAGCGCCCACAGACGAAAAAAAACCGGCTGATCAGGCCGGTTTGGGGTTCCCGCAAACAGCGCGGGATTATGCGTTGTTGCTTTGCAGGCGATCAGCACCGCCTTCGGCCAGTCCACGTTCCTGCAGACGATCAGCACCGCCTTCGGCCAGGCCACGTTCCTGCAGGCGATCAGCACCGCCTTCGGCCAGGCCACGTTCCTGCAGGCGATCAGCACCGCCTTCGGCCAGGCCACGTTCCTGCAGGCGATCAGCGCCACCTTCGGCGACACGGCGTTCCAGCAGGCGGTCCGAACCACCTTCGGCAACACGGTTGCCTTGCAGACGGTCAGCACCACCCTCGGCGACGCGGCTTTCAATCAGGCGATCCGAACCGCCTTCAGCCACGACCGGGTGGGCAAAAGCATTGGCAGCGAGTACCGAGAAAGCGAGGCTAAGCAAGATTTGGCGTTTCATGAGAGTGTGCTCCGAGTGTGTTGGTTGGGGTGTTGCCTGGTATGGGGTTGATGTTACGCGTTGCATTTTTCAAGAGAACTTCATTGGGCTGATGGTGACTATCGACGCCAGCGATGGCTCGTTTTTGCGAGCCATCGCGGGGCCGGTCATGGCATCTGCGGCAGTTCCTGCGGGCGCAGGTCGAACACCAGCACCTCGGCATCTTCACCGAGGCTCAAGCGGATCTGCCGTTCATCCCGCACCCGGGCGCCGTCGCCTTCGCGCAAGCGCTGGCCGTTGATTTCAACGCTGCCCCGGGCCACATGGAGGTACACATGGCGATCGGGCGGCAGGTCCAGGGTCGCGGTTTCATCACCGTTGAACAGCCCGGCATACACCCGTGCGTCTTGGCGCACGCTGAGGGAGCCATCGGCACCGTCCGGCGAGATGATCAACTGCAGGCGCCCACGTTTCTGGGCCTCGCTGAAGTGTTCCTGCTGGTAGCGTGGTTCGACGCCGGCCACGGCAGGCACGATCCAGATTTGCAGGAAGTGCACGCCACGGGTCTGGCTGTGGTTGAACTCGCTGTGGGCCACGCCGCTGCCGGCGCTCATCAGTTGCACATCGCCGGGGCGGATCACCGAGCCGGTGCCCAGGGTGTCCTTGTGTTCCAGGGCGCCTTCGAGCACATAAGAGAA
>Ga0207713_1003217_pt1 | contig 11274 bp, 8 predicted proteins | sample KBSS64metaG_FD_184404 | JGI IMG/M metagenome (GOLD analysis project Ga0207713, IMG submission 184404) | Switchgrass rhizosphere microbial communities from Kellogg Biological Station, Michigan, USA - KBS S6-4 metaG (SPAdes) (version 2) | ecosystem: Host-associated > Plants > Roots > Rhizosphere >...
TGTTTCTGGCGCCATTACTAATCCAATGATTGCAGCAATTAGAAGGAACCCAATCATAATAGAACCTGATATTTTAAATCCTAATGTAGAAATCATAGTTGGGATCGCAAGTGAAATAAGACCAACAGCTACACGCGCTGTACAAAAAAGGAATCCCTGTGCCTTTGCACGGTATTTTGTATGAAATAACTCACTTGACCAAAGCCCATAAAATGCTTGAGCACCAAAACCTGCTGCAATTCCCCATAATATTACAAATATAAGCAGTTCAGTCATGCCCATTCCACCATACGTAAGAGTAGCCCAAGCCGCAATTCCCATTGCAGCTCCTACCCCATACAATACACGTCTGTTAACTTTGTCACCTAGTTTAATAAAGACAAAGTACGATCCTAAGACTGTTAGAATCCATAAAAACGCTTGCAATAAATTTGCTTGTGTTGATGAAAGCCCTCCAACGGTCTGGTAAATATACGGCATAAAGTACCCCATTACACCAGCTACTAAGTTCCAGAAACAGTAGATGCCAAGTAATAAAATAATGGCATGACGGTTTGCTTTGATTGTGAATAATTCTTTAACGGGACTTTCTAACTTTTTACCTTTTGCTTTTTGATTAACTTCTTTTTGTTTTTCTTCTTCCCAGATTTTTGATTCACTAATTTGTTGTTGCATAATCCAAGTAATTAAAGCGATTACAAATAATTGACCAAAAATAATTCGGCTTCCTAAAAGACCTAATGGAGCCAAGGCTACAGAGAGTAGCAACGAAATAGCTGGACCAATCGACCATGCTAACTGTCCCCATCCTACACGAGATGCACGTTCATTTTCAGGCGCTTCTTCTGCTATATACGTCCAAGCAGCTGGAATGGCAGCTCCTACAGCTACTCCAGTAATAACGTATCCAGCTAACAACATGGGAAAGTTAAAAGATAACATCGTTAATAAGACACCAAACATATATACCAATAAATCGTATTTATAAATTAACTTCCGGCCATATTTATCAACCAGAACGCCTCCTATTAGGGCTCCTGCTGCTGAAGCAAATCCATTAGCACTCAGTGCTCCCAGTAAACCCAATTTAAAATCATCTAGATTTAAATATTCCATCCAGAGCGTCAGGCCGCCAGCAGCAGCTACGATGGATGCTGCCTCCAGATAGTTTGACATTGCTACAGTAATAGTAGACTTTAATCCGCCTTTTGCATTACCAGCCATATCTAAAACTCCTCTCAATTACCTTCAAACAATTATAAATCCGTTTGAATTTTGTTATTTTCGTGCTGACTATGTTTTCCTAAAGAGTTATGCTAAGTAAAACAATTCATCTAAATTTACAGAACGAGGACTGTTATCTGAATTTGTCTCCATTAAAGGCGCCATGTAGTCCCACCATTTCTTACAAATATCACTTTTAGCCATCTGGTTCCATCTATTTTCATCTTCGATTTCTAAATAAGCAAACAATTTTCCAGTTTCTTTTTCTAAGAAAATAGAATAGTTATGAGCACCATGCTGTTTTAATGCCTCTACCATTTCCGGCCATATTTCATCATGTCGACGCTTGTATTCATCAAATTGATCTTTGTGTACAAACATAATACTTGCTTTTCTTATCATCTCTCTCGCCCCTTGTACTATAGAATAAAATAAAAAAATAAAGAAAACGTTTGCAAAAATAATCATTTTAACCTTCATAATAAAATGATTTTTCCCCCTAATTTCTATATATTCTTTATTTTTCTTTGTTTATAAGGTCATATTATTACAAAAACAAAAATAAAACAACATATTTTTATTTTTTATTTTTGTTAGTGTTGATTATGTGGGTGATTCATCATGAATAAGGCAAGACAAAATTGTGGACATAGAAAAAGACAAACCTATATAAGTTTGTCTTGGAAATGTATATACACAGTAAAGGGTACGTCTTAACCTTATATTTAAATTGACTATGAAGCAGATTCACTCATCAAGGCTACAGAAGTAACGGTAATATTTTTATCTCGTAAAATTGCATGTGAATCATTGTTTAGTTTATCGTCAACAATAATGTGGCTAATATCACTTATTGAAGAGATATGAGAAAATTCACGGTATCCAAACTTACTAGAGTCGACCATTAAAATGGTTTTATCTGACCGTTCAATCATTTTTCTTTTTAAGAGAGCCTGCCACTCATTTGAATCACTTAAGCCACTATTTAAGTCAATACCCTTGCACGATAAGAACGTTTTATTTACATGATAATTTTCCAGTGATCGCTCTGCTAGAGGTCCTACATAAGACAACGATTTAGGAAGAAGGAGACCTCCTGTTGAGATAACCTGAATTTTTTCTTTTTTACTTAATTCTATTGCAACCTTAATGGAGTTGGTGATAACAGTCAAAGGAATATTCGGAAGGATTTTTGACATGTACCATGCAGTTGTACTTGCATCAAGGATAATACGGTCACCATCTTCAACTTGCTTCACAGCTTCACGTGCAATCACTTTCTTTTCTAATACATTAGTAATTTCTCGCTCTGAAAAATCAACTTCCGATTCTTTTTCCTCAATACTGACTGCTCCACCGTGGCTTCGACGCAACTTATTTTCTTTTTCTAATTTTTCAAGATCACGGCGAATTGTTTCATCTGTCACAGAAAAAATTTCACTTAATTCTGAAACACGAATGCTCGATCGTAAATTAACTAAATCTACTATTTTTTGATGTCTTTCAGCTAATAACATGTATAACTTCCTTTCACTTTTAAATATGAATAAAGAAAAACATCACAATTTCGCATATGAGATTGTTGTTTTGTTTTTATTTTTGTTTGTTTTTATCATAGCACACTTATAACTTCAAAATAAACGCTCTTAAACAGTAACAAGGTATAGTAAATAACATTTTATGTATTGAAACAGCATTTTATAAATAATAAAATAACCACTTATAGCAAAGGTTAAAACAAACATAAACAAAAAAATAATGTTTGTTTGTGTTGACTTAAAGTGTTTCTAAAAGTAATATAAAGATGTAAACGCTTTTGAATTAGTTTATCAAAAGAAAAAATTTTTATTTAGAAAGATATATCAATAAAAGCCAAAATAAAAAGACAAAAAAGAATACAAGGGAGAAGATGGAGATGAAAGACCTTCTGACAAAGAAAGATATACTAAAAGCACCTTTCCTTCAAGAAATGACAAAAACGACAGCAAATCTTTATCGTTTAGGTTGGGATGAACGAAATGGTGGGAATATTAGTTATTTATTAAAAGAGGATGAAGTAGCAGAGTACCTCGACGTTAATGATGTAAAACGAACTGTGCCCATGATTTTTGACGGTGCTGAATTAGCAGGAAAATATTTTATTGTAACAGGTTCGGGAAAATATTTTAAAAATGTGATAGATGATCCAGCTGTTAACCTTGGAATTATTCGTATCACTGAAGATGGTAAATCACTTGATATTTTATGGGGGTTAGAAGATGGAGGCGTTCCAACAAGTGAGCTTCCTTCACATTTAATGAGCCATATTAAAAGGTTAAAAGCAGATCCAAACCATCGTGTTATTATGCACTGTCATGCAACAAACCTTATTGGTATGACATTTACACACAGCTTGGATGAAGTAGCCTTTACAAAAACTTTATGGCAGATGTGTACAGAATGCATTGTTGTATTTCCAGAAGGAATTGGTATTATCCCATGGATGGTTCCAGGAACCGATTCAATTGGAGAAGCTACAGCTGCAAAAATGAAAGATGTTCGTTCAGTTATTTGGCCGCACCACGGAATTTTTGGTGCTGGAACAACAATGGATGAAACATTTGGATTAATTGAAACAGCTGAAAAAGCTGCGGAAGTATACACAGTTGTGTGTGCACAGGGAAGCGTGAAGCAAACCATTACAGATCAACAGCTTCAAGACTTGGCGGATGCATTTGGTGTTGTGCCAAGACAAGGAGTTTTAAATCTATAAAAATAGCCTTTACTACAATCAATATTAGGAGGTTTCAGTAAATGAACACACAAACAGATGTTAAACAATATCAAATGTACATTAATGGAGAATTTGTAAATGCTAGTTCGGGCGAAGTTATACAGGTGTTAAATCCGGCAACTGAAGAAGTTGTCTCAGAAGTGCCAAGTTGTTCTAAAGAAGAGGTTCAAGAAGCGATTGACTTTGCAGAAGCTGCACAAAAAGAATGGAAGAAGAAACCGGCTGCTGAGCGTGCAAAGTATTTAACACGTTTAGCTGAAGAAATTCGAAACAATAGAGATTTTCTTGCACGTGTAATCTCAGAAGAACAAGGAAAAGTACTTGCTCTCTCTACTACAGAAGTTGAATTTACTGCTGACTACATTGATTATATGGCAGGTTCGGCAAGAACTTACGAAGGGGAAATTCTTCAAAGTGACAGACCAAATGAAAATATTATGATCTTTAAAGAGCCAATTGGTGTTGTAGCTGGATTTTTACCATGGAACTTCCCTTTCTTCCTTGTAGCGAGAAAAGCTGCACCTGCATTGGTAACAGGAAATACCATTGTAATTAAACCTAGTAGTGATACGCCAAATAATGCAATTGAATTTGCGAAATTAGTAGATAAAGTGGGTATTCCAAAAGGGGTATTCAATATTGTAACAGGACGCGGAGGTACAGTTGGAGACGAACTTGCTTCAAATGAAAAAATTGGTTTAGTGAGTTTAACAGGGAGCGTTAATGCAGGTGTAAGTGTCATGAAAGCTGCAGCTCAAAATGTAACAAAAGTAAGTCTAGAGCTTGGTGGAAAAGCACCGGCTATTGTAGCAGAAGATGCAGACATTGATTTAGCCGTGAAAGCTATTGTCGACTCACGTATCATTAATACAGGGCAAGTATGTAACTGTGCTGAACGCGTGTATGTTCATGAGAGTATCGCCGATACATTTATTGAAAAAATTGTCGCAGCAATGAAAAATGTGAAATATGGTAACCCTCTCGAAGATGAAGGTTTAGATATGGGGCCACTTACAAATAAGCAAGCAATAGAATCAATTGAAGCGATGGTAAACCGAGCTATTGAAGAAGGGGCTCAAGTGTTAACTGGTGGAAAACGTGCAGATGTGACACCTGGATATTACTATGAACCAACGGTTCTTGTGAATGTAAAACAAGATTCAGAAATTGTACAAGAAGAAGTATTTGGACCGGTTCTTCCGATTATGACGTTTAAAGATTTAGATGAAGCGATTGAGCTTGCGAATGATTGCCAATATGGATTAACCTCATCTATCTTTACACAGAATCTAGATACAGCGATGCGTGCTGCAAATGAGCTACTATTTGGTGAAACATACATCAACCGTGAAAACTTTGAAGCCATTCAGGGATTCCACGCAGGTCGTAAGAAATCTGGAATTGGCGGAGCAGATGGTAAACATGGTTTAGAAGAATTTTTACAAACTCATGTGGTATACCTTCAGCATAATCCAAATAAAAAATAATTTAACCGCAAATTTTGTTCTATTAAAAAACAGGCTAATATTAGCCTGTTTTTTAATATTATTTCTAGAAACGAAAAGAGCAGCATCGTCATAGTGACCTCTGGAGAAGACATTATAATAAATATGTATATACTGTGCAGCTAAATCTGCATCTTATATAAGATAATTTGGTATAACATATAATGCATGGTTTTCTTCCTTTGTCATATCTTTAGTTTCTTACTTAAATAATGGATGCCTCTAATTTTGCATTCCAAAATATCTGAAAGCAATATTCTAAGCTCCATTATAACAACCATACTAAAAAAAGAAGGTCCTCATGGTGACAAAAAGAAAATCTATTCAATAAAAACATTATTAACATGCCACAGTTCTATTTTCTTTTAGGGCATTAACTGACTTCTAAAGAGTAATTTTTACTTCAAAGGGGAGTTTTATATGAATCATAATCAGTTAGATCAGTACTTACGCCAATTGGATCATATTGAAAAAATACAAATTAAGACCAATATAAATATTAATGATTTTGATGGCCACGAGTTAACAATTGAAAATGAAGGTACGATACCTCGTATGCAAGATACTTATTTTTTTGACAAAGGGCCAATTTTCATAAATAAACATCATCGTTTTGCTGATATGCCTCTTCACCTTCATTCTTTTATTGAAATTAATTATGTGTATTCAGGGGTATGTCGTCAAGTTATTAACGGGCAAGAAATTATATTAAAAGAAGGTCAAATTTGTTTGTTAGATAAAGACGTGCCCCATAGCATTGCAGCACTAGGTGAAAACGATATATTAATTAATATTATTATGAAAAAAGAAACTTTTTCACAAGCTTTTTTAGGACGCCTTTCAAACACTGGTATCGTCTCTAACTTTCTAGCGAATGCTGTATCAGAAAACCAGGCTCATGATCGTTATATCTTGTTCCATTCACAAGATAACAGCAATTTACAATATATTATTAAAAATATGCTATGTGAGTTTTTTGCTCCCCAAGAGTACTCAATAGAAATGGTAAGTTATTACCTGCCTGTAATGTTTACTGAACTAATGAGAGTATTTCAACTGGATAAAAACTTTGAGTTCAATCAAAGACCTGAAAGGGCTAATATCATTGATATTTTACATTATATTGAGCTGCATTATGGAAACTGCACATTGACCAGCGTTGCGAAAGAATTTAATTTTAATCCTAATTATCTTGGAAATATGCTAAAAGAACGCACTGGTAAAAAGTTTATTGAATTAGTTCAAATGCAACGAATGATTCAGGCCTCCACAATGCTTATTAATACAGATAAAAAGATTGATGAAATTGCATATGAGATTGGATATGAAAGTACTAGTTTTCTATATCGTAAATTCAAGGAACATTTTGGTCAGACTCCACATCAATTTCGTAAAAAACAGTAAATAACCTCGAACGTTTTACTAGTTCGAGGTTATTTTGTTTATAAGTTATAGTAGCGAATTAAATAAGTTGGCGTGCAACTCCACGCATGACAGTAACTATTAATTAGCTGACTTCCATAAGGGGAAAACTCTTTGTTATTTGGGTCATACAATTCCCAAAAAGTATCCGCGCCATCTTTTAACATTTCACCCCAATATGCTTTTAATTGATTTACAGCTTTATCTTTCTCGCCTACCAAAATAAGAGCCTCCACTAGATAATGGTACATATAAGGGGTTGTCAATCCAATTTCAGGCTGTTCTAACAGTAAACGATGCATAAGTTGGTTGTTTTCTCCTGGGTCTAATACTTCTGCTAATACCATCCAAATTTGAGTTGCCCACGAAATTTGATTTTCCGATCCACTTACGAAAAATCCCTTATCCTTTCTCCAAAGGTGTATGAATGTAGCTTCAACAATATCTTGCAATCGTTTTTCTAAAAAAGATAGTTTGTCACTACTAAGGATTTCTGCCAATTTAATTGCTCGCTTGATTGTATAAATTAACACAGCTTGTGAGGGGCCTTGTTTATTTAGTTTCTCATGCCAATCAATAAATGACCACCAATCATCACTGTCTTTTAAGATATTGCGCTCATCTAATCGCTCAAGTGCTATTTCAATCTGTCGATAAGCGATAGGCCACAATTCTACTAATGTTTCATGATCCTTTACCTTAAAGTAGTAATCATGTAATGTAGTGACAAATAGTAGTGAATAATCAAACAAGTACGTGTCATCTGGAATAAGTGAAGGCTTAATAAATAAATTCGCTGCCACTTCTCCTTTATTATTTGGTACACCAGCAAATAGATACAGACAACGCTTTACCAAATCGTTATTTTGGAATGTTTCATAATTAGCTAGTGCTTGTAAACGTAAATCTCCTAGCCATAAACGTCGATCACGTTTAGGTCCGTCTTCAAATACATCTTGCATACAATCTTGTAATGTTTTAATACTCACCTTATCAATTTGATTTAATATTGGGTCTGAGTGATTTAACGGTTTAACAAGTTCTTTGTTTCCTGAAGTTACGGTATGACACTGAATATTATCAAAGGCTACGCGATATTTAAGAGACGTATCCACTACTTCGAACTTTATATAGCGAAAGCTATAACGCCGGGGTAATTCAATACGTCCAGGCAGAACATCTACGTAGATGCTCTCTTCTTGTAACCATGAACTGCTGATCCAACCATCGTATGATTCAAAAGGCTCTGCCATTTCAACAGGCATTTCACCGAAGGTTAATTTGAGGTGAAGAGGGGCATCCGGTGGGCTGCCAATCGGTCTAATGTCCATTTTTACATATCCAACTTGATGATCACCAAAATCAAGTATAAATTGATCACCTTTTCCATAATTATGGATTACAATTTCAGCTGCAGGTCCAATAGGTTTTGTTCTCCAGCCATGCATAGCCTCTGCGTCTGCTACCACTTCTACAAAGTGGTAGGGAGCTATTACACCTTTAATCAGCTTTGGTTTTAAATTTTCGGCTTGTATAATAAATGGTTCAATACGTTTAACAGCTTGGTTCTCTATTTTTTGGATTTTCACATTATTTGTCAAGATAATCTTCCTCCATGGCACATCTATTATTATATGATATGAACTTTTCGAATCTATTTCTTACACAATCGATCTTTTTTCTGTATTTTCTTCTTGATGTCGTTTATCGATTTCGGCGCGGATTTTTGGATATGTTTTATCTAAATTATAAAAACACATAATAATCATTGAAATGACTACCATACCTGCAGGAATAATTAAATAATTTAGCTTAATTGCAAACAGCGCTGAATTAGTCTGCGTATGATTAGGAACATAATGACCATGTGTTAACAGCCAACCAGAAATAGCTCCAGCTCCAGCCATCGCTACTTTACCAATAAATCCATTCAAGGCTGAGATAATACCAGCTGCACTAATACCCGTTTTCCATTCACCGTAATCTACAGGGTCTGCTTGCATAGAAAAATAAATACTTTGTCTTAAACCATGGCCTAGCGCTACAATAACAGCCCCTATAATTAACCAGGTTACATTTACATTTGCAATCAACATAACGCCCATTCCGGCTAAATTAATTGTACTGGCAATCATAAAAAGCTTACGTTTGTACATCATTTTTGCGAAAAACGGTGTAACGAACGTACCAATAATAGGAACGAATGAGCTAATACTTGCCACTACAGTTGCTAGATCGGCACGTCCCACATTATAAGTAAAATAATAAATTAAAGCGCCTTGCTGAAAAAAATAAGAACCCCACATAAAGATGATATTAAGTGCAAAGATATACCATGGAATATTTCCTTTTAATGTAGAAAATGCTTGTTTTACAGTTACCTTTTCCTGCTGCATTTGTACTTTCTCTTCTACATTTTTAAAGGTAACAAAAAACATTAAAGTTCCCACTACTGCAAAAATTACAATGGTCCAGAAAAAACCTTGTGCCTGAGAGCCATTACCTAATGTCTTTACCATAGGAAGGGTGAATGCGCTTACGGATGTAGCTCCAATAAATGAGAAAATAATACGCGTAGTTGCAAGCATAGTTCGTTCTTGAGCGCTGCTAGTTAAACTCGGTAAGATAGATGCCATCGGAATATTAACCATTGTGTAGGCCAATGACAATCCTAGATAAGTGAAGTAAGCATAAACCAATTTACCTGCTGGTCCAATATCTGGGACATAAAATGCTAATATAGCTAATAATCCAAATGGAATTGCTCCTATTAGAAAATAAGGTCGAGACTTACCCCAACGTGTATTAGTCTTATCAATAAGAATTCCCATACAAACGTCTGCTACGCCATCTACGACTCGTGTTAGTAAAAAGAGCATACCTACTTGTACTGCAGCTAATCCCATAACATCTGTATAAAAGAACATTAAATAAAGCGTTATCATTTGCCAAATCAAGTTACATGAAAAATCTGCGATACCATATCCTAAACGTTGACGCCATATCCCTACTTTTGTTGACATAAAGATTTCCCCCATTTGCTTTTATTCTTTGAAGTTTCTTGCCACAACTAATTGATACCAATATGAAATATCATATCTTTATTAAAACGTTTTCTGAATGCGTTAACAATAATCTATTTACAGAGAAAAGTGCTCTTTTTACAGGTTGGAGTAATATTATAATTTACGAGCATATGATTCCTATATATCACCTAAACCGTAAGTATTTAACCATTTTCAAATATTCTCAGTTGCTGTTACTATATTGAGAACTTGCGAAAGACTGATATCAGAGTGAGCCTCTCCAAGCCCTGAGATAAATGAAATAATGATAACAAAATGAAAAAGATTTTTTTATCATTCTCCTCTTCCCCACAAAGAAAAGCTGGCTTTTTATATAAAGGAATGATTTCATTTAACTTTTGAGCTTTAAAGCCATCTAAAATAATATCAAATCTTTTATATCAAAAGGGTGTATAATATGCTGATTTATATTGTGGTTCTCTTATTCCTTATTTTTCAAATCAGTTTTCGAGGAAATACTGTTTTTGTTACCTTGTATGCCATGGAGCTTCAAGCTCAAATATAAGACGAAAGCCTTTGCAGTAAATGCAAAGGCCTCTTTTTGACGAGTTTCTTCTATTATATGAAGCTTATTTTATTAAGACACAGATTTAAGTTTCTCTGTTAAAAGTAAAAACGCTTCTTTATCTTTAATTTTTAAGGACTGATCAATTTCCTCAAGAATCTTACTTCTTTTGAAGTCACTCACCATTTGATCCAAAAACAGTTCAGCCAACATTTCATCACGTAAATTCGGATCAACTCGGTCCATTTCATTAAGTGCATTATTTTCCATAAAACGTCAACCCCTTTATCTTTTCTCTTTTGCAAACAGTATTCCCTTTTGCATCCTTTTTATGCAAGGTTGAGAGATGAATTGAGACATAGAATAATATGTAATATGCATGATTACGCTCCTATATTCCTTTCAGATATTTCTCATATGTCTTCAATTAGATAAAAAAAGATATAACTACATCATTAATAACTAATTGATCAAAGAGAAATGATAGTGATTAACAAGTTATTTTATTTATTAAAGAAAAGATAAAAACTAGCTTTTGAAGATCAACGTTTTATTAATTACACTCATTGACGATAAATAGAGATTTCCACCTCTTATCTTATACCACTCTATCTTCTACTCATCTTTTAAGAAATTATTGTATTTATAATAACCTAATAGAAATATTACAAGTATTTAATGTTGGTGTGTTTTCAATAATATAATCTTTATTAAAAATACAAAATGAACGTTTTTTATATATGGGAGTAAATGAATAAA
>Ga0207713_1003223_pt1 | contig 11259 bp, 9 predicted proteins | sample KBSS64metaG_FD_184404 | JGI IMG/M metagenome (GOLD analysis project Ga0207713, IMG submission 184404) | Switchgrass rhizosphere microbial communities from Kellogg Biological Station, Michigan, USA - KBS S6-4 metaG (SPAdes) (version 2) | ecosystem: Host-associated > Plants > Roots > Rhizosphere >...
GTCTTTTATAAAGATAAAGGGAAACAAGTAGAAAAACAAAGCTTTAAGATTAAAAATCTATCAAATCACAGTCAAAAATACTCGGTCAAAGTAAAATTTAAGAAAAGCCATCAGGCAATTGACGTTAAATCAACAAACGATTTAGTGGTTAATGCAGGAAAAACGCAAAAAGTAAATCTGAATGTAAAAGTAGATGCAGGGAAATTATCTCCTGGCTATTACGAAGGGACAATTACCGTAAGTAACAATAAAGAAACGTACGATGTTCCAACCATTTTATTTGTAAAAGAGCCGGATTATCCTCGCGTTACTTCTGCGTATGTAGATGTACTTGGAAATGGCTCATTTGAATACGGGAGTTATTTACCAGGAGGAGCGGAGAAGCTTAGCTATTACATTTACGATGCAACGTTAGAAAAAGGGGAATTGTTAAGTTCATATACGAATGTAGCAAAAGGATTTTCTAGCGCAACGTGGGACGGAAAGATTAATGGTGAAGCTCTTCCAGCGGGAACGTATTATTTATACGCAGAAGCACTAAAAGCAGGTCAGACGACAGGTTCTTTAGGAGAATTCGAAATTAAATAAATAAAAAAAGAGTGCCAGTCTAACTGACACTCTTTTTTTATTGAGCCGTATATCCACCATCGATCACAGCAGCTTGGCCGGTTACGCCTTTTGCTAAATCACTTGCTAAAAACATTGCATAATCTGCAATTTCATCAACTGCAAGCAAGCGCTTTTGAGGAACAAGAGGATAAATGACTTCTTCTAGTACTTTTTCAAGCGCTACATTTCGCGTACGTGCTAAATCTTTTAATTGATTTTGAACAAGCGGCGTATCAACATAACCAGGGCAAATCGCATTTACCGTAATGCCGTGCTCTGCACCTTCAAGAGCAGCCACTTTCGTTAAGCCAATCACGCCGTGCTTAGCGCTGTTGTATGCCGCTTTTCCTGAGAAACCAATCAATCCGTTAATGGAAGACATGTTCAAAATGCGGCCGAATTTTTGCTTTTTCATAATAGGAAACGCATGCTTAGTCGCAACAAAAGGTGCAACAAGCATAATTTTCGTTAAAAGTTCAAATTTTTCAGTAGGAAATTCTTCGAGCGGGGAAACAAATTGCATGCCGGCATTGTTAATTAATACATCAAGGCGGCCATATGTTTCAACCGTTTGAGCAATCATTTGTTCAATATCACTTTCCTTTGTCACATCTGCTTTAATGCCTAATGCTTCGTAGCCTTTTGTCTTCAATTTGTCTGCTGCTTTCTTAACTCCATCTTCATTTAAGTCAGTTAAGACAACAGTCGCTCCGTCTTCAGCAAAGCGCTCACCAATTTGATAACCGATACCTTGAGCTGCACCTGTAATTAACACAATTTTGTTTTCAACCATCGTTTTTTCCCCCTTATATGTAGAAAATATAAAATCGCTTACTTTTCCATTTTATCAAAAATTATCTTAATTTAGCGAGTTTTTTAACTATACTTCACGCGAAAAGAATGGGTGTGGGAAGGGGTGTTTACTATCTTTACTTCCACATTGCTAACAGAAGCGAACGGTGAGGGACCTTTTTTTATTTCTTCAATAAATTTTTGGATGTTGCTTTCTTCACCTTCAGCATCAATTTCCACTTTTTGATCGTCTCGATTTCGTACCCATCCGTTAATGGAACATTCCATTGCCTTTAGCTGCGTATAGTGACGGAACCCAACCCCTTGAACGCGTCCGTCTACAATCATATGCACATGTTTTTTCACTGTTCTCACCTCGCAGGTAATTTTCCCTTTTTTATAAAAAAGAAAACAACTACAATCTTAACTTTCACTGTATAATAGAAAAAGACATTGTAAGACTTTAACAATTATAATGTAGATTAAATTAAGAAAGAAGGGTTATGAATGCAAGCAGCAGCACGAACGCAGCAAGCGCAGCCGGCAACGATTTATCGTATTTTATTTGCTATTAGTTTAGGACATTTTCTAAATGATTGTATGCAGTCCGTTATACCGGCACTTTTTCCTGTCCTTGAAAAATCGATGAATTTAAACTACACGCAAATCGGCTGGATTGCCTTTGCTTTAAACATGACGTCATCGATTATGCAGCCCGTATTCGGCGTGTTTGCCGATAAGCGTCCTTCGCCATTTTTATTGCCAATTGCAATGTGTTTAAGCATGATTGGTATGGTTGGGCTCGCTTTAGCGCCAAATTTTTATTTTGTGATTATATCTGTCTTATTTGTAGGATTCGGCTCAGCTATTTTTCATCCGGAAGGTTCTCGCGTAGCGTATATGGCAGCAGGAGGAAAACGGGGGCTGGCACAGTCTATTTATCAAGTTGGCGGAAATACAGGACAATCGATGGCTCCGCTATTTACGGCATTTATCTTTATCGGACTTGGTCAGTTTGGAACGATTTGGTTTACGTTAATTGCAGGTATCGGCGTAGTGGTTTTGTATAGCGTCTCTAAATGGTATAAATCGGAGTTAGCTACTCGTCAACGCTTAAAGAAAAAGCAGTCAGATGCTTCATTTACGATGAACAAGCAAATTATTTTTGCAGTTGGACTTTTAATTTTTCTTGTTTTTGCACGTTCATGGTACGGAGCAGGCATCCTTAATTTCTTTCAGTTTTATATCATTGAAAAATTTAATTTGCCTATCAAAAGCGCTCAGCTTTACGTTTTTTTATTTATGATTGCAGGGGTGTTTGGAACATTCTTTGGAGGTCCGCTTGCCGATCGTTTCGGAAAACGAAATATTTTGTTGTTTTCTATGTTAGGATCAGTACCGTTTACTTTATTACTTCCTCATGTTTCTCTAGGAGTGGCGGCACCTCTTTTAGTACTAATTGGCTTTATTCTTCAGTCAAGTTTCAGCGTCACGGTCGTCTATGCTCAGGAGCTGATGCCGGGGAAAATCGGCTTGGTATCCGGCTTAATTGTAGGGCTTGCTTTTGGAATGGGAGCTTTAGGAGCTGTTGTATTCGGTAAATTAGCCGATGTCTTCAGCCTTCAATTTATCATGCTGTTTTGCAGCTATCTTCCAATTCTAGGGCTGCTAACATGGCTGTTACCGAGCGATAAGAGTGTGAAAGAAATGCACGAAGCAAAATAAGAAAATGAAAAAGCAAACGCAGGACAGCGTTTGCTTTTTCTATGAGCGTGAAGCAAATTTCAAGACGAATTCATATTTTTCTCCTACAATAGAGACAATATAGAAATTGAAAATTGAAAGGAAGAATCACCTATGATTAAGCTAAGCGTATTGGACCAGTCTCCTGTTTCAAGCGGATCAACACCAAAGGAAGCGTTAAAACGTACGGTAGAGCTGGCTAAATTAACGGAAGAGTTGGGCTACCACCGCTTTTGGGTAGCGGAACATCATAATACGAACGGTCTTGCAGGCTCATCTCCAACTCTTTTAATGACGCACTTGGCTTCTCAAACGAGCCGAATCCGAATTGGATCTGGAGGAGTTCTTCTTCCTCAATACAGTCCGTATAAAGTAGCAGAAGACGCTCAGCTGCTTGAAAATCTGTTTCCGAATCGAATTGACTTAGGTCTTGGACGGTCACCGGGAGGAGATGCGCTGACTCGGCTTGCGCTGACAGATGGAGTCCGTAAAAGCCTCAATGAATTCCCGCGGCAAATTCAAGCGTTAAAAGGACATCTTGAGCATAATTTGCCGTCGAATCATCCGTATTACGGTGTGACGGCTTATCCGCTGAGCGAAACAAAGCCGGAGCTGTGGCATCTTGGTATCAATAAAAGAGGAGCAAGGTCGGCTGCTGAGCTGGGCATCTCTTTTACGTTTGGACACTTTATTTATTCAGTTGGAGGACAAGAAGCCATTCGTCATTATAAACAAGAATTTATCCCTTCTTCGTATCAATCAACGCCTAAAACCAACGTATGCGTATTTGTAGTATGTGCAGAAACAACAGAAGAAGCTGAGGGACACGCTAAAACGTTAGATGATTGGTTGTTGAAAGTAGCTAAAGGCGGAGATACAACGGTTTCATCGATAGAAGAAGTGCGTAATCGTTCTTATTCAGAAGAAGAGCTCAAAAAAATAACCAACAATCGTCCTCGTATGATCGTAGGAAATCCAGCTGAAGTAAAACAAGGATTAATCGGGCTGCAGCAAAAATACGATAACGACGAATTTTTAATTATTACAAATATCCATGATTATGAAGCAAAAAAGAAGTCTTATGAACTGCTTGCAGAGCTATTTCCTCAACCCTCATTTTTTTAAGAAAAAGATGGGGTTTTTTTACGGGATTAAATGTTAGAATATTTAAAAAGGAGGAGTGACATGCACGTAGATCAAAAAAGTGTAAGCAGCCAAACTCATAGGATTACCTATACACATATTAAAACAAGAGGTCCTCGCATTTGCTTTATGTTTTCAGGGCTAGGCTATACGTACGAAAAGCCGCTATTGTATTATGTAACGATGCTGATGCTAAAACATGGGATTGATGTTGTTCAGATTCACTATGCATATTCAAAAGAGCTGATGACAAAGTCTACAGATGAGATTGCAGATGTTATGATGCAAGACATTGATCTCGTGCTGCAGGACGTTTTATCTCACAGTGACTATAAAAATATCATATTTGCAGGAAAATCAATTGGCACCATTCCGCTGATTCAGCGAGTTATGAAAGATGAAGTCTACAAAGATGCAGTGATGCTTTTACTGACGCCGCTTTTAACAAGAACAGAACTGTTTGAAAGTTTACTAGAAAACACTCATAAAGGTCTTCTTGTAATAGGAGCTCGCGATCACTATTATACTGAAGAAGTTTATCAATTAAAAACAAACACAATGAATATTGAAGTGATTGAAAATGCCGATCATTCATTGGACGTTTTGTATACTCCCACGGAATCGTTAAAGGCGCTAGAAACCGTTTTGAATGGCATAGAAAAGCTTCTTTGAGATAGGAAGTAAGGAAAGGAGGAAAAAATGGATACGCTACGTGAAATTATTTGCGAAAAAAGAGCCTACAGCTATTCACCTCATACTCATGATCATAACTACAGTCAGCTTTTGTTTCCGCTAGCAGGTGCTCTTGATATTCAAGCAAGTGAGCAGCACTTAACGCTGCAAGAAGGATGCTTTTACATTCCGCCTCGTCAGCTTCATACGTATCAAGCTAAAAACGCAAATGAATGTTTAGTTGTTGATATTCCGTTGAAATTTACAGAAAGTGCGCACCTTTCTCAACAAGCCGCTTTTATTCAATGGGATTCAACGTGGAAAGCAATTCGCTACCTTTTACTTGATGGGCTTCAAAAAAGCACTGACAGAGGGGCGCTTGAAGATTTAGTCCGTTACGTTCAGCATTATTTACCAAAGAACCAAACGTTTAAATCCATTGATTATCTTCATGCTAACTTTAATCAAGAGCTAAACATAGAAAGCCTTGCTAAGATGGAAAATTACCATCCTGCCTATTTTTCCGCTTGGTTTAAACAAAAAACGGGCTATTCGCCTCAAAGCTATGTAGCGCGTATACGTTTAAAGAAAGCAAAAGAATTGTTAAAAGAGAGCAGCTATTCGATAACGTATATTGCGCACGAAGTCGGCTATTACAGCTTGTCTTCATTCACTAAATGGTTTGCAAAACAAGAAGGAGTCTCACCCACGCAATATCGAAGTATCTTAAAAACAGACAAATAAGATCATAAAAGCGGAAAAACTTTTTTCTTTCTTTTAGCTATGATAAAAGAAAGGAGATGGAAATATGAATATTTCATTATCAAAAATACTTATTTTATGTGCAGCTGTACTATGGGGAACAACAGGGACTGCCCAAGCTTTAGCATCTGCTGAAGCACATTCCGTGGCAATTGGAGCGGTGCGTTTAGCTGTAGGGGGACTGTCGCTTCTTGCAGCTTGTCTTATTCAAAAAAAGAAAGTGGACGTAAGAAACCTTCCTACTCTGCCCCTTACGGTTGCTGCAGCAAGTATGGCCGCTTATCAGCCGCTGTTTTTTTCAGCCGTTATCAAAACGGGTGTTGCAGTAGGGACAATGGTAGCAATTGGGAGTGCGCCGCTTTTGTCAGGAGTGTTAGATTACATAGTGTACCGCAAGAAACCTACAAAAAAGTGGTTGCTTGCTACGTTTACGGGTATTATAGGTTGCTGCAGCTTGTTGTTAAAAAAAGACAGTCAAATCGACGTGATAGGTTTAGGTATGGCGATAGGAGCAGGGGCGTCTTTTGCCTGCTATACGACTGTTAATAAAAAAATTGTTCAGCATGTTGATCCGCAAGTAGGCGCTTCTCTTGTGTTCACAGCCGCTGCTGTTCTACTAATCCCATGCTGGTTTATATATGATATGAGCTGGCTAGTTTCTTTAAATGGAATGGGCATTGCTCTTCACTTAGGAATACTTACGACGGCTCTTGCTTATGTATTATTTTCTACAGCGCTTAAGTCGGTGCATGCGTCTACCGCTGTGACGTTATCATTAGCAGAGCCCGTTACCGCTTTTTTATTGGGCGTCTTTTTCTTAGGAGAATCTCTAACTTTGGTGAACATATGTGGAGCAGCACTAGTATTTGCTAGCTTAGCGTTTTTAACGTATTCTCCGAAATCATCGCTAAATCAAGAGGTGCGTATATAAAGAAATCCCCTTTCTCCAGAGAAAGGGGATTTCTTATTAAGCGTACATGCTAGCTACTTGTTTTTGCAGGTTGCTGTCTTCTAAATACTCATCGTACGTCATTTGCTTGTCAATTACTCCGTTTGGCGTAATTTCAATTACACGATTTGCAATCGTTTCAACGAACTGATGGTCATGAGATGTGAAAATCATTGAACCTTTGTAGCTGATAAGTCCATTGTTGAGTGCTGTGATTGATTCTAAGTCAAGGTGATTCGTAGGATCGTCTAGTAAAAGAACGTTTGAACCGCTTAGCATCATTTTAGAAAGCATACAGCGAACTTTTTCTCCTCCGGAAAGAACGTTGGCTTTTTTCAACACTTCTTCACCAGAGAATAGCATTCTGCCTAAGAAACCGCGTAAGAAGCTTTCGCTTTGGTCATTAGGTGAATACTGACGCAGCCAGTCTACTAAGTTTAAGTCTCCGTTTTCAAAGTACTCGGAGTTGTCTTTAGGGAAAAAGGCTTGAGACGTTGTCACACCCCATTTGTACGTACCGCTGTCTGCTTCCATTTCACCCATTAAAATCTTCATTAATGTTGAATTTGCAAGTTCGTTGCGGCCTACAAGAGCGATTTTGTCATCTTTATTCATAATAAAGCTTACGTTATCAAGCACTTTTACGCCGTCAATTGTTTTTGTTAGACCTTCAACGCGAAGTACGTCATTTCCAATCTCACGTTCCGGCGTGAAGTTCACGTACGGATAGCGACGAGAAGAAGGGCGGATGTCATCTAATGAAATTTTATCAAGCAATTTTTTACGAGACGTTGCTTGTTTTGATTTCGATGCATTTGCGCTAAAGCGAGCGATAAAGGCTTGAAGCTCTTTAATTTTTTCTTCTTTTTTCTTGTTCGCATCTGACGCCATTTTTTGTGCTAATTGACTTGATTCATACCAGAAGTCATAGTTACCAACGTAGACTTGGATTTTACTGAAGTCAAGGTCAGCAATGTGCGTACATACTTTGTTTAAGAAGTGACGGTCATGAGATACAACAATGACTGTGTTTTCAAAGTTAATTAAGAACTCTTCTAACCATTGAATTGCTTGAATATCCAAGTTATTCGTAGGCTCATCTAAAAGTAATACATCAGGTTTTCCGAATAAAGCTTGTGCAAGAAGCACTTTTACTTTTTCACTACCCGTTAGTTCAGCCATTTTTTTTGCGTGAAGATCTTCAGAAATGCCTAATCCTTTTAAAAGAATAGCCGCTTCTGATTCTGCTTCCCAACCGTTTAATTCAGCAAATTCACCTTCAAGCTCAGCTGCTTTCATTCCGTCTTCATCTGTGAAGTCTGCTTTCATATAAATAGCATCTTTTTCTTGCATTACTTCATAAAGGCGAGCGTGCCCCATAATAACGGTTTTCATAACTTCTTGATCTTCATATTCGAAGTGGTTCTGTTTTAAGACAGCAAGGCGTTCGCCAGGGCCCATATGTACATCACCAGTTTGAGATTCAATTTCACCAGATAAAATTTTTAAAAACGTTGATTTTCCAGCACCGTTTGCGCCGATTAATCCATAACAGTTACCAGGCGTGAATTTAATATTCACATCTTCAAATAACTTTCGGTCGCCAAATCGTAAACTTACATTACTAACTGTAATCATGTATGAGCAGTCCTCCAAATTCAATATCTATAAAATTATACCATTCTTTTGAGATAAGAGCGATATGAATACAATATTTCAAACATAAAGTGTAACCGACACTTCAAGCACTCGTCAACCATTTAAGGGATTTTTTGAGCGGTGAAACTTGATTATTCTAGCATTCACCAAAACTTTGAACAGCAAACCAGCATGTTTAATCCTTCAGTAATCAGCTCTTTTTCATTTTTAAGATGGATGTTGTATTCCTTTGTATAAGAAACAAAAAGAAGAATAATACTACCTGGTAAATAAAAGAATTTATATGAAGTGAACACTGATATTTTACGGGTGCTTATTTCTAAAATTGGTTTGATATAGACATAAATAGGGTGATTATCATGTGGAAATTAGTTGTTTCCTATCTTCCAGAATGGCCAGTTTTTATACAAGCAGTTCTGGTTTTTTTCATCCCGTATATAATCTACAAATTATTAAGCGGGATTCGTAATTCAGAGGAAGAGTGATGAAAGTGAAAAAATGGAAATCAGCAGTAAAAAAAATAGGCAACCATGCGCACGAGAAGGAAAGCAAACAGGAATCTATACATCAGGATTCACCTAATCATATTACGGATCATTTAGCTTTAACACTAAAAGTAGTTAAAAATGAAATTGGTCATAACTCCGACGTTCATTTTCGAGAGTTTATTATAGGACGCACCGGCATTCAGGCAGCTATTATTTTTGTAGAGGGGCTATCAGATAAAGATCTTATTGAAAAACATATTTTGTCATCATTGATGGCTGATTTTTCAAAAGAATATCAACAGGATCAGCTTTACGTAAAGGGAAGCCTTTCAAAACAGTTTATTAAAAGCCAAGTATTATCAATTAGTGATGTAGAAGAGGTCCATCCTATTAAAGAAGTAATATCAAAAGTCTTAACAGGATCTACGGCTCTTTTAATTGACGGGTTATCACTTGCCTTAATTCTTGGTACAAGCAAAATAAAAACAAGGACGATTGAAGAGCCCGTATCAGAAGCATTGGTGAGAGGGCCAAGAATAGGCTTCACTGAATCGTTAAGTGATAATACTTCTTTATTAAGAGGAAGCGGAGACATTGAAAATTTATCGCTGGTGAAATTTCAAGTAGGAAAGCGTTCCAAAAAAGATTTAGTTGTTGCTTACATAAAGGAGGTTGTTAATCCAGAGCTAGTTGAAGAAGTAGAAAAACGAATTAAAAAAATTGACCTCGATAATGTACCGGAGTCAGGATATGTTGAACAACTCATTGAAGATAATTACCTTAGTCCCTTTCCTCAGGTGCAGAATACGGAGCGTCCCGATCGTGTAATTGCTGCTTTGATGGAAGGGAGAGTAGCCATTTTATTAGACGGGACGCCTTTTGCTTTAATCGCCCCTGTTACGTTTAGCATGATGTTACAGTCGCCGGAAGATTATTATGAAAGGTGGATTCCCGGTACATTCATTCGTTTTCTTCGTTATATTGCAGTGGTTCTTTCCCTTTTTACCCCGGCTTTGTATATTGCGTTTATTTCATTTCATCCAGGATTAATTCCGACTAAGTTAGCTATTTCTATTATAGGATCAAGGTCTGGTGTTCCGTTTCCCGCCCTTATCGAAGCCTTATTTATGGAACTATCGATCGAAATTTTGAGAGAAGCCGGACTCCGGTTGCCGAAACCAATTGGTCCAGCAATGGGCATTGTCGGTGGGTTAATCATTGGAGAAGCTGCGGTGCAGGCAGGAATCGTTAGCCCTATTTTGGTGATTGTAGTGGCGTTAACTGCCATTTCATCGTTTTCTATTCCGCAATATAGTGTAGGAATCACATTGCGTATTCTTCGGTTTGTAGCCATGCTTTGTGCTGCCATACTTGGATTATATGGCGTCATCTTATTTTTCCTTTTTATGATGAGCCATTTAGTGAAACTAAAAAGTTTCGGCGTACCTTATATGAGTCCAGCTGTTCCTTATCGTTTAAGTGAATGGAAAGACTTGGTAGTCCGTATGCCTCTGATGATGATGAAACGACGTCCAAAGATGATGCACACCAAAGATCCTCTGCGAAAAGGGTAGCTTATGATGAAAGGAAATGGGCTGTTAGAAATGATAAATTCAAAAGATCGTATTACGACGCCTCAAACAACTATTATTATTACCAACTTTATTCTTGGAACAGGTATTCTTACCTTGCCCCGGGCAGCTGCGGAAAAAGTGAAAACACCAGATGTTTGGCTAACTGTTATTTTAGGGGGGATAATCACCATGATAGCAGGGGTAATCATGGTGAAATTAAGTCAACGCTTCCCTGAAAAAACCTTTTATCAATACAGCCAAGAAATTGTAGGGAAATGGATAGGCAAGTTATTTAGTTTCCTCATGATAGGTTATTTTTTGGCACTTGGTGGGTTTCATGCTCGTTCATTGGCAGAGGTAACTGGATATCTATTGTTGGAAGGAACCCCAAAATGGGCTATAATCATGCCATTTATGTGGGCAAGTCTCTATCTGATAAGAGGGGGAATAAATCCAATTGCCCGTATATTTGAAATTATATTACCTATTACCGTTATTCTTTTTTTACTTGTTGCCTTTATGAGTATCAAAATATTTGAAGTGGATAATCTGCGCCCGGTACTAGGTTCAGGTATTACGCCGGTGCTAAAAGGGATAAGGACAACAGCTCTTGCGTTTACTGGGCCTGAATTCATGCTTTTAATATTGGCATTCATGAAAGAACCAAACAAAGCAGTAAAAGCTGTACTAGTTGGTACTGCGATTCCTTTGCTTCTTTATGTTATTACCGTCGTGATGGTTATCGGAGCGTTCTCAGTGGATGGAGTGGTTACGAGAACGTGGCCTACGCTTGATTTAATAAGAAGTTATGAATTAACTGGGTTAATATTTGAACGCTTTGATTCCTTGTTGCTGGTGGTATGGATTA
>Ga0207713_1003229_pt1 | contig 11252 bp, 9 predicted proteins | sample KBSS64metaG_FD_184404 | JGI IMG/M metagenome (GOLD analysis project Ga0207713, IMG submission 184404) | Switchgrass rhizosphere microbial communities from Kellogg Biological Station, Michigan, USA - KBS S6-4 metaG (SPAdes) (version 2) | ecosystem: Host-associated > Plants > Roots > Rhizosphere >...
ATGAGTATCAGAAGTCTCAATATTGCGCCGCGCGCGGGCCTGGGTTTCGGCCTGCTGGCGTTGATGGTGTTTGGATTGGGGGCGTTCGCCCTGCAGCAAATGTCGAACATGCGCGCGCAGTCCGATCAGGTCGATGACAACTGGCTGCCCAGCGTGATGGCGGTCGGGGAGATGAATCAGGACATGCTGCGGCTGCGGGCATTGACCATGCGCCTGCTGCTCAATCGGGACCCGCAAGTGCTGGCGCAAAACCTCAGCAAACTCAACGAGCTCAAAAGTCTATTGGATGAGCCTCAGCAGCGCTACGATGCGCTGATTGTGCTGCCCGAAGAGCGGGTGCTGTTCGACCGCTTCAAAACCTCGGAGCAAAAATACCTGCAGTTCCAGACTCAGGTGATGGGGCTCTCGTCCCAAGGACAGGTGGAAGAGGCGGCCGCCATCCTCAATGGCGAGATGAGTCCATTGGCCGATGAAATCACCGCCAACCTCAAGGCATTGATCGAGCTGAACAAGCACAACGCTAACCTGGCGACGGAGGCGGCGCGCCGGGTGTTCAGCCAATCGCGGCTCTGGGTCGGGGTAATGATCGGCCTGACGGCGCTGATGACCATCGGCCTGGCGCTGTTGCTGACCCGCAGCATCGTCGTGCCGCTTTCCCAATCGTTGAAAGTGGCTGAAGGGGTGGCTGGCGGCGATCTCACCGGTGATATCAGCATCAGCGGCAAGGACGAGCCGGCGCGGCTGTTGCACGCCCTCAAGAGCATGCAGGGGAGTTTGCGTGAAACCCTGCGGCGTATTTCCGACTCATCCAGCCAATTGGCCTCGGCCTCGGAAGAGCTCAGTTGTGTGACCGAAGAGGCCACCCGGGGCCTGCATCAGCAGAGCCTGGAAATCGACCAGGCCGCCACGGCGGTGAATCAGATGACCGCAGCGGTGGAGGAGGTCGCGAGCAATGCGGTGGCCACGTCCGAAGCGTCTCGGGAATCCGACCGGATCGCCCAGCACGGTCGTGAGCAGGTGCATCAGACCGTGTTGTCCATCGAGTCCCTGGCCGACGATGTCACGGCCAATGCGACCCAGGTCGAGGACCTGGCGCAGAAAGTTTATGGCATCAGCAAAGTCCTGGATGTGATTCGCTCGATTGCCGAGCAGACGAACTTGCTGGCCCTGAACGCGGCCATCGAAGCGGCGCGGGCCGGGAGTGCCGGGCGCGGTTTTGCGGTGGTGGCCGATGAAGTGCGGGCGCTGGCGCACCGGACGCAGCAATCGACCCAGGAAATCGAACAGATGATCTCCGGCATCCAGAAAGGCACCGATGCAGCGGTCAGCTCGATGCAGCAGAGCAACACGCGCGCGCGTTCGACCCTGGAAGTGGCGAAAGCAGCGGGCACGGCGCTGGAGGAAATCGCCACGGCGTTTACCCTGATCAATGAGCGCAACCTGGTGATCGCCAGTGCCTCAGAGGAACAAGCGGCTGTCGCGCGCGAGGTGGATCGCAACCTGATGAACATTCGCGATCTGGCGTTGCAGACGTCGGCCGGGGCGAATCAAACCAGTGCCGCGAGCCAGGAGCTGTCTCGGTTGGCGGTCGATCTGAATACGATGGTGGCGCGGTTCTCGGTCTGAAGTCCGAGCGGTTTTGTCGTTCCGGCGGCGCTACCGGCTGGCTGTGCAAGGTTGCGGGTGGCGCCATCCCGGCCTATGGTCCAAGCGATACTTTACTTGCGACTGGCGCGTGATGACTCGCCGTCGGTTGCTGTCCATCCAGTGCTGATTTGCCTAGCGAGGTGACGACATGCCCACCGACTCCCGACCCGCCGTGCTCGAACTGATCGGCAATACGCCGCTGGTGCGCGTCAGCCGTTTCGATACCGGCCCGTGCACGCTGTTCCTCAAGCTCGAATCGCAGAACCCCGGCGGTTCGATCAAGGATCGCATCGGCCTGGCGATGATCGACGCCGCCGAGCGCGATGGCAGCCTGCGCCCCGGCGGCACCATCGTCGAGGCCACCGCCGGCAACACCGGCCTTGGCCTGGCCCTGGTCGGTCGTGCCAAGGGTTACCGAGTGGTGTTGGTGGTGCCGGACAAGATGTCCACCGAGAAGGTCTTGCACCTCAAGGCGATGGGCGCCGAGGTGCACATCACCCGCTCCGACGTCGGCAAGGGCCATCCCGATTACTACCAGGACGTTGCGGCGCGGCTGGCGCTGGAAATTCCCGACGCTTTTTTCGCCGATCAATTCAACAATCCGGCCAACCCGCTGGCCCACGAATGCAGCACCGCGCCGGAGATCTGGGCGCAGACTCAGCATGACGTGGACGCCATCGTCGTCGGCGTCGGTTCGGCCGGAACACTGACCGGGCTGACCCGTTTCTTTCGCCGCGTGCAACCGGAGCTGGTCATGGTGCTGGCCGATCCGGTGGGTTCGGTGATGGCCGAATACAGCCGCAGCGGCACCATGAACACGCCCGGCTCCTGGGCGGTGGAGGGCATCGGCGAGGACTTCATTCCGTCGATTGCCGACCTGTCCAGCGTGCGCCACGCCTACTCGATCAGCGACGAGGAAAGCTTCGATCATGCCCGCCAACTGTTGCGCGCCGAAGGCATACTCGGCGGCTCTTCGACCGGCACACTGCTGGCGGCGGCGCTACGTTACTGCCGCGAGCAGACCGAGCCGAAGCGGGTCGTCAGCTTCGTCTGCGACACCGGCACGCGCTATCTGTCGAAGGTCTACAACGATCAGTGGATGAACGATCAGGGCCTGCTGAAGTACAAACATTACGGCGATCTGCGCGACCTGATCTCGCGGCGCTTCGAGGATGGCCGGGTGATCAGCGTGGGCCCGGACGATACGCTGCTCACCGCGTTCCAGCGCATGCGCTTGGCCGATGTATCGCAACTGCCGGTGCTGGAGGGCGGGCAGCGGCTGGTCGGCGTGATCGACGAATCCGACATTTTGCTGGGCATGCAAGAAGATGCTTCGCACTTTCGCGCGAGCGTGGCCAGCGCGATGACCGATCAGCTGCAAACCCTGCCTCCAAGTGCCAGTCTGGCTGAACTTCGGGCAGAGCTCGACCGTGGGCTGGTGGCGATCATCGCCGACGCTTCGGGCTTCTACGGCTTGATTACTCGAGTCGACATGCTCATTCATCTACGGAGATCCCTTACATGAGTCAACACGATGAAAACGCTGTGCCACGTGCCTTCGCCACCCGTGTGATCCATGCCGGGCAAACGCCCGACCCTTCCACCGGGGCGCTGATGCCGCCGATTTACGCCAACTCCACCTATTTGCAGCAGAGCCCCGGTGTGCACAAAGGCTTCGACTACGGGCGCTCGCACAACCCGACGCGTTTTGCGCTGGAGCGTTGTGTCGCGGACCTCGAAAGCGGCACCCAGGCCTTCGCGTTCGCCTCCGGGCTGGCGGCGATCTCCACCGTGCTCGAACTGCTCGACGCGGGCTCGCACATCGTCTCCGGCAATGATTTGTACGGCGGCACCTTTCGGCTGTTCGACAAGGTGCGCAAACGCAGCGCCGGGCATCGCTTCAGCTTCGTCGATCTGACTGACCTGGAGGGATTCGAAGCGGCACTGCAGCCCGACACGAAAATGGTTTGGGTCGAGACGCCAAGCAATCCCTTGCTGAGTCTGACGGACCTCGCCGCCGTCGCACGCATCTGTCGCTCGCGAGGCATCATTTGTGTCGCCGACAACACCTTTGCCAGCCCGTGGATACAACGCCCGCTGGAGCAGGGTTTCGACATCGTGTTGCACTCGACCACCAAGTACCTGAACGGCCACTCCGACGTGATCGGCGGCATCGCGGTGGTCGGACAAAACGCAGACCTGGCGGAACGTCTGGGCTTCCTGCAGAACTCGGTAGGCGCGATCGCCGGGCCATTCGACGCTTTCCTCACCCTGCGCGGCGTGAAGACCCTGGCGCTGCGCATGGAGCGCCACTGCAACAACGCGTTGGACCTGGCGCAATGGCTGGAGCGTCAACCGCATGTGGCGCGCGTCTATTATCCGGGCCTGCCATCGCACCCGCAGCACGCCCTGGCGCAGCGGCAGATGCGCGGTTTCGGCGGGATGATATCCCTCGACCTGAACTGCGACCTGGCCGGTGCCACGCGCTTCCTCGAGAGTGTGCGGATCTTTGCCTTGGCCGAGAGCCTGGGCGGGGTGGAAAGCCTGATCGAGCACCCTGCGATCATGACCCACGCCAGCATCCCCGCGGATACTCGTGCGCAACTCGGCATCGGCGATGCCTTGGTGCGGTTGTCCGTGGGGGTCGAGGATGTCGAAGATCTGCGCGACGACCTGGCACAGGCGCTGGCGCGGATCTGAATATCAGCAGGCAAAAAAAATCCGGAACCCTTATCGGGTTCCGGATTTTTGTGTCGAGCCGGATCAGCTGCCTTTGACAGCCTTGCCGTTGACCGTACCGTCGAGGAGCATGATGTTGTACTCCTTGCCGTCGGTTTCAACCTGTTGCAGACGAACCAGCAGGTAATCCCAGTCCTTGGCGAACCACAGGACGGTGATGCGCTTGCTTTGCGTCGGGTCGCGCACGCGCTCGACCTTGATTGCATCGATCTGGCCAGCCTTGGTGTCGACCTTTTCCGAACCCAGCACGCGGAAATCATAGGTATCGACTTCACCATCGTCGACGACTTGATAACTCATGCTTTTCTTGCCAGCGGCCACGTCGTGCTGCAGGGCGAGCTGATAAGTGGATTTGTCGACCATGCCGCGGTTGAGCGGGATCTTGACCGGGTCACCGCGATCGGTGCCGGTGACCATTTTGTTGGTCCAGTCGAAATCCAGGTCAGCCTTCTTGGCTTTGCCCAGGCCGCCACGTTCGAAGTGGTAGGACTGCGGCAGCATGGTGTCCTTGTCCAGCGTCAGGGTGCTTTCTTCGGTCAGGCTGGCGATCATCATCGAGGCCTTGAAACTGAGCTTCCAGGCGCCGTTGGCTTGCTTGGTCAGGCTTCGTTCAGCGGTGCCGCTCATGGGCAACTGCTTCCAGTCAGCGGTATAGCTGGCGGAGAAAGGTTGAAGTTCTGCAGCCTGCGCAAATGGCAGTGCGAGCAGAGCGCAAGCGAAGAGCAGGGCACGACGCATAAAATCTCCTAGGTTCGAATCAAGTGGCCGCTGGCCGCGAGTAACTTTCCATCCAGTAAAGCACCTTGCTCGCCGAGTGATAAACGACCTTCGGCAAACCAGCGTACAGCCAACGGGTAGATCAGGTGTTCCTGGGTATGAACTCGCTGCGCCAGACTTTGCGGCGAATCGTGCAACTCTACCGGTATTACTGCCTGTACGACCAGTGGTCCGCCATCGAGTTCCTCGGTGACGAAGTGCACGGAACAGCCGTGCTCGGTGTCGCCGGCCTCCAGCGCGCGCTGATGGGTGTGTAACCCTTTGTATTTGGGTAGCAGCGAAGGATGGATGTTGAGCAGGCGACCCGCGTAGTGGCGCACGAAGTCAGCGCTGAGAATGCGCATGAAACCGGCCAGTACCACGAGTTTGGGGTTGAACGCGTCGATCTGTTCGATCAGCGCGGCATCGAAGGCCTCGCGGCCTTCGAAAGCCTTGTGATCCAGGGTGCGGGTGTCGATACCCGCGTCCCTGGCGCGTTGCAGGCCGTAGGCGTCGGCGCGGTTGGAAATCACCGCAGCGATGCGGACCGGGCTGTCGCCGGTCCGCGTGCTGTCGATCAAGGCCTGCAAGTTACTGCCGGTGCCGGACAACAGCACCACCACATCACAGGTCTGGGACATCAATGAGCCTTGAGGTTCTTCAGTTCAACCTGAGCCGCGCCTTCGGCAGCGGTGGAGATCTGACCGATGACCCAAGGCTGCTCGCCGGCTTCACGCAGGACGTTCAGCGCAGTTTCAACGTGCTCTTGAGCAACGCAGATGACCATGCCCACGCCGCAGTTCAGCACGCGGTGCATTTCGTTTTCGTCGACGTTGCCTTTCTCTTGCAGCCAGTCGAACACGGCAGGACGGGTCCAGCTCGCGACGTCAACCACCGCTTGTGCGCCTTTTGGCAGAACGCGCGGGATGTTGTCCAGCAGGCCACCACCGGTGATGTGGGCCATGGCTTTGACCGCGCCGGTTTCCTTGATCAGCTTGAGCAGCGGCTTCACGTAGATACGGGTCGGAGCCATCAGCAGGTCGGTCAGCGGTTTGCCGTCGAGCTGGATGTTTTCGATGTCGGCACCGGACACTTCGATGATCTTGCGGATCAGCGAGTAGCCGTTGGAGTGCGGGCCGGAAGACGGCAGGGCGAGCAGGGCATCGCCGGCAGCGACTTTGGAACCGTCGATGATTTCGGATTTTTCCACGACGCCGACGCAGAAGCCGGCCAGGTCGTAGTCTTCGCCTTCGTACATGCCAGGCATTTCAGCGGTTTCGCCGCCAACCAGGGAGCAGCCGGACAATTCACAGCCAGCGCCAATGCCGGTCACGACCTGGGTCGCGGTTTCGACGTTGAGTTTGCCGGTGGCGTAGTAGTCGAGGAAGAACAGCGGCTCGGCGCCGCAGACCACCAGGTCGTTCACGCACATGGCAACCAGGTCGATGCCGATGCTGTCGTGCTTGTTCAGGTTCAGCGCCAGACGCAGCTTGGTGCCGACGCCGTCAGTACCGGAAACCAGCACGGGCTGCTTGTAGCCGGCCGGGATTTCGCAGAGGGCGCCGAAACCGCCCAGGCCGCCCATGACTTCCGGGCGCGCAGTGCGCTTGGCGACGCTCTTGATGCGTTCGACCAATGCTTCACCGGCGTCGATGTCTACACCGGCGTCCTTGTAGCTCAGGGAGGGTTGCTTGCTCATGATCCAGGCCTTTAGGGGGGATTCAGGGGTAACGACCGAGTCCAGTGGGACCACCGAAACTGACGAAGGCGATTGCCATCCGCGAATTTCAGGGTGCCCGGCTGTTGCCGGTCTGCGAAGGCGCGCGATTTTATCAGGCTTGAGGGGCAGCGGCCATCCTCACGCCGACGGCAGGGGCATATCCGCTTAAAAAAACCTTCATTGCCCGTGTTGGCCGCATCCTTCATGGCTGTATAAGGTATCGCTATTAACCGTCTATCGTTAGGACAGTGCAAAAACTTACCAGGGTCAGGTGAATGTTTTGCTGGGGGGCGTGGTCACAGCCTTGCTCAATCCGGTTCACGCGGCCTGTTCCAGCCGCTCTTGTCGTCAGGAATCCTCCATGCGTTTTTTTTCTAGATTTTTGTTTGCCGGCTGTATGTCATTGGTCAGCCTGGCGAGTCATGCCGAAACCGTCAAAAATCTGTATCAGGTGCGTCAGCCTGTCAGTGGTCAAACACCGGAAGTGCGCGATCAAGCGACCCAGCAAGCGCTGGATACGCTGGTGTTGCGTCTGACCGGCGATCCCAAGGCTGCGCAAAGTCCGGGGTTGGCGGCACTGCGCAAGGACCCGCAGCAAATCATCAGTCAGTACGGCTTTGACGCCGGTCCGCCGGAAGTGCTGAAGGTCGATTTCGACCCAGCCTCCACCGAGCAAGCGTTGCGTCGTGCCGGGCTGTCGTTGTGGGGGGCGAACCGGCCTTCGATCCTCGGCTGGTGGTTGAACGATTCCACCGAGGGTTCAAGCCTGGTCGGTGATGGCCAGGCCAGTGCTGCACCGCTACGTCGAGCAGCACAACACCGTGGTCTGCCGCTGCGCCTGCCGCTGGCCGATCTGAGTGAGCAGATCGTCGCCACTGCGCCGAATCTGGAAGGTACGGACGCGACGCCACTGCGCGGGGTATCGGAGCGTTACAGCGCTGACGCCTTGCTCGCGGTGCATGCCCGTGAAGAGGGCGGACAGTGGCAGGCCAAGTGGCATTTGTGGCTCGGCGACCAGAAGGAGGCGGGCAGCGTGCAGGGCGCGGATCAGGCCGCGGTGGCCGATGCGGTGATGCTGGCGGTCAGCGAGCGTCTGGCGCCGCGGTTTGTCGTCAAGCCGGGTGCTTCGGGCGAACAATTGCTCGAAGTGCAGGGCATGAACCTGGAACACTACGCGACGCTTGGGCGTTTGCTGGAACCGTTTGGTGCGCGCCTGCAAAGTGTCGACGGCGACCGGATTCTCTATCGGGTCAATGGCAGCGCCGAACAGTTGAAGGCGCAATTGTCGCTGGCCAGGTTGCAGGAAGTTCCTGCAGGTGAGGCGCCAGCCCCCGCCGCACCCGTTCAACCTGCCGCCGCCGGTTCGGCTCCGGCCGTAGCACCAGCGCCGGCACCGATGCCGCAATTGCGTTTCCGTTGGTAAGTTTTTCTTTCTTTATATAGATGCATATGGAGTTGTACATGGCCGATACGCGGCGTTGGTTCTGGTTGGGTGGGGTGGTTCTGCTCTGCGTGTTTGTCTGGCTGTTGCATCCGATCCTGACGCCGTTTCTGGTGGCGCTGCTGTTGGCTTATCTGTTCGATCCATTGGTGGATCGGCTGGAGAAGGCCGGCCTTTCTCGGACGTGGGGCGTGGTGGCGGTGTTTGCGCTGTTTACCTTGATCTTCACGACACTGCTGGTGGTGTTGGTGCCGATGCTCGCCAAGCAGCTGTTTCGCTTGTACGAATTGGCGCCGCAGATGCTCGACTGGTTGCAGCACACCGCACTGCCGTGGGCGCAATCGAAATTCGGACTCTCGGATAATTTCTGGAAATTCGACAAGCTCAAGGCGGCAATCAGCGAGCACATGGGCCAGACCACTGACATTGTCGGGGTCGTGCTGAGTCAGGCGACGGCTTCCGGGCTGGCGCTGATCGGTTGGTTGGCGAATCTGGTGCTGATCCCGGTGGTGAGTTTCTATCTGCTGCGGGACTGGGACCTGATGATGGCGAAGATCCGCGGCCTGTTGCCCCGTGATCGCGAAGAGCGCGTTGTGATCCTGGCGGGTGAATGCCATGAAGTGCTGGGTGCATTCGTGCGCGGGCAGTTGCTGGTGATGGTGGCGCTGGGCGTGATCTACGCGGCGGGCCTGATGTTGGTTGGGCTGGAACTGGGGCTGTTGATTGGGATGATTGCCGGTCTGGCGGCGATCGTGCCGTACATGGGGTTCGTTATCGGGATCGGTGCTGCCTTGATTGCCGGTCTGTTCCAGTTCGGTGGCGATCTGTATCCCATGATCGGAATCGTCGCGGTGTTCATGGTGGGTCAGGCGCTGGAAGGCATGGTGCTGACGCCATTGCTGGTGGGGGACCGGATCGGTCTGCACCCGGTGGCGGTGATCTTCGCGATTCTGGCCGGGGGCGAGCTGTTCGGTTTTACCGGTGTGCTGCTGGCGCTGCCGGTGGCGGCGGTGATCATGGTGCTGGTGCGCCATGTGCATGATTTGTATAAAGATTCGGATATGTACAGCGGTGTTGATGAGCCCGAGATTTAAGAGGGCCTGATCAAACATCACGGGCAGCCTGGTTCATTGCCAGGTTGACCCGAATCCCTCGCGCGGCTGTCACATGCGCCGCCAAAGAAACTGGCATAAAACCAGTGTGTTAACGCAAACCTTTGATTTTGCTTGTGGTCTGTCGCATTGTGCGACCCGCCTCACGGGTATAAACTTCGCAAACTTTACACAGAGGCCACTAACGGTTCCTTTGGAACTGTTCAGTCAGCATGAAACCGATTCAGCTGCCCCTAGGTGTGCGTCTGCGTGATGACGCTACCTTTATCAATTACTATCCAGGCGCCAATGCCGCTGCACTCGGCTATGTCGAGCGGCTATGCGAAGCCGACGCCGGCTGGACCGAAAGCCTGATTTATCTCTGGGGCAAGGACGGGGTAGGGCGTACGCACTTGTTGCAGGCGGCCTGCCTGCGCTTCGAGCAACTGGGGGAGCCGGCGGTGTATTTGCCGTTGGCCGAACTGCTCGATCGCGGCATCGCCATCCTCGACAACCTCGAACAGTACGAACTGGTCTGCCTGGATGATTTGCAGGCGGTGGCCGGTCGGGCGGATTGGGAAGAGGCGTTGTTCCATCTGTTCAACCGTCTGCGTGACAGCGGTCGGCGCCTGCTGATCGCCGCGTCGACATCCCCGCGTGAACTGCCGGTGAAGCTGGCGGACCTCAAATCCCGTCTGACGTTGGCGCTGATCTTCCAGATGCGTCCGCTCTCCGACGAAGACAAGTTGCGTGCCTTGCAACTGCGCGCCTCTCGTCGCGGCCTGCACCTGACCGATGAAGTCGGGCATTTCATTTTGACCCGCGGTACGCGCAGCATGAGTGCGCTCTTCGAGCTGCTTGAGCGTCTCGATCAGGCTTCCCTTCAAGCTCAACGCAAGCTGACCATTCCCTTTCTGAAAGAAACGCTTGGCTGGTAACAAAAGCCGGTAAAGCCAAGGCCCTGGCGGGTTTCGGCATCTTTCAGGCGTCAAGAATTCCGCTTTCCTACAGGGCTGCAGGCTGCGCGAACGTCTAAAACGGGCTTAAGCGCTTAGATGTAAACGCGAAACCAAGAAGTCACATAAAGATCGATTGAATTTGCAAATGAGGTTGATAGTAGGCATAGTCTCGGCTTCTTTAGAACTATCAGCCACGGTCGTGCCCATGCTAAATCGCTTTGCACCCCTCGTGCCTCTCGCACTCGTCACCCTGTTGTTCGGTTGCGCTGCTCACTCTCCAGTGTCCCAGCAAGAGCAACAACAGCAGGTTAAAAATTCTGCTACCGCTCAATCTTCCGCTCTTTATCAGCAAGCTCTTTTCCAGGAAGAAGCGGCCACCGATAAAGAACTGGCAGACTTCGCCGGCGGCAAGTCGTACCAGCTTCCGGTTCTGGCCGACAGCATCCTCGAACGCGGCATGTCCCTGATCGGTACCCGTTACCGTTTCGGCGGCACCTCCGAAGCTGGCTTTGATTGCAGCGGCTTCATCGGTTACCTGTTTCGTGAAGAAGCCGGCCTGAACCTGCCACGCTCCACCCGCGAAATGATCAACGTCGACGCTCCGCTGGTTTCTCGCAGCAAGCTGGAGCCGGGCGACTTGCTGTTTTTCGCCACCAATGGCCGTCGCGGCCGCGTCAGTCACGCCGGGATCTACCTGGGTGACAACCAGTTCATCCATTCCAGCAGCCGCAAAAGCGGTGGTGTACGGATCGATAACCTGGGCGACAGCTACTGGAGCAAGACCTTCATCGAAGCCAAGCGCGCACTCGCGATGGCACCGACTGCGGCCCCGATCGTCACGGCGCGCAAGTAAGCGGACTTTTTGTAAGGTGAACTTAAAGTCTTACTTGAAGTTTGCC
>Ga0207713_1003233_pt1 | contig 11246 bp, 11 predicted proteins | sample KBSS64metaG_FD_184404 | JGI IMG/M metagenome (GOLD analysis project Ga0207713, IMG submission 184404) | Switchgrass rhizosphere microbial communities from Kellogg Biological Station, Michigan, USA - KBS S6-4 metaG (SPAdes) (version 2) | ecosystem: Host-associated > Plants > Roots > Rhizosphere >...
CCTTACGCTAACGTTGAATGTCTGCTAAAAGCGAGGAGCGGACATCTTAAGTAAGTTGTTTTTTTATGCTACTACCACTATATAGCAATGTTATATGGCTACATTTATACAGAAGTAAGGATTAGTCTTTTCCCGGGCCATAATTGAATTTTGTACCTTTACCAATGGCGTAAAACTGTCCGCCAGCTACGTAATGGACAGTACGTAATTCATCTGGCGCATCATCAAAAATCCAGTGCCCATTTCTGAAAACGCGGTCATCACTCCATGCTCCGACAATTTCCCCCATAAACAAGTTGTGCTGCTTTTCATTTTCTTCATTAGGTATGACCTTACATACTAACCAGCCAGCGCAACCTTCAACTAAAGGCAGATCAAACTCTTTTTGATAAAATAGTGGAATTTTACTGTTTTTATCGGGTGTGTCGGAATAACTGTTGCCTCCAGCATATAAGACCATATCCATCTGATTTACTACTGGGATCTGTACAACGTAATATCCGCTTTTTTCTACAAGCCCGCGAGTAAATGCCTGTGGACCTATAAAAGCCATCACTTTGTTATTGCCTACTAATCCCACCCAAGCCGCTGCCATGACATTTTCAATGCCATCATTTTTAGCCGATATCATCGTCGTTGGCCCGATCTGTAATAGCCGATAGGCTTTGTTTAACTCTACTGGTTGAATTGACATAATTTACTCTTTTGATTTCTGATAAAAAGTAAGACAGGTTACTTATATTATTGTTCGATTATATGACTGGAATAGTTGCAAATTAATTGCTATTATCAAAATATATTAATGCAAATTTCACAACAATCATGAACAAACTTGATGCTCTAAAATTTTTCATCATCGCCTCTGAGACCTTGAACTTCCGCGAAGCAGCAATCAAGCTGTCGGTTTCACCATCAGTAGTAAGCCGAACAGTCGCTGAGTTGGAGAAACAACTTGGTGAACCTCTATTCAAACGCAATACGCGTTCGATCTTTCTCACCAGTTTCGGCGAACTATTTTTACCCCAAGCGAAGCGACTGCTGGAGGATTCAGAAAAACTATTTCAGACGGCAAAAGATGATAATGAAATGAAGGGCATTGTTCGTATCACATTACTTCGACTTCCAAATCATGAACAAATCTTGTATGAACTATTGACTGCACTACGTCCCTATCCTGAGTTATTTATCGACTGGCGTTTAGATATGATGAAACTTGATACTATCGAGCATCGTATCGATATAGGTATACGCGTAGGGCGAGAACCTAATCCAAACTTTATCATTAAAAATATTGGGCAAGTTGAACATATTTTAGTCGCATCCCCTGAACTCATTGCGCGCCTGGGGGCACCTACTGATTTAGAAGATCTTCGACAGCGTTATCCATTTAGTGGTTTAATTAATCCTGAGACGGGAAAATCATTTGAGTTTATGAGTGACGCAGTAAATACTTTTGTCCCTCGTCATATTGAATTTTATACTACAGATCCATATGCCGAAATTCAGGCCGCATTGGCCGGTAAAACGGTTGTACAGTCAAGCGACTTTATCTGTAGAGAGTACTTAGCAAGCGGCCAACTTGTTCCCCCACTGCCAGAATTGCGACAGGAGAAATGGCAATTTTATTTATACCGGCCTTACCAGCTGATTACTCCAAAAAGGGTGACGGTCGTTTTCTCGCTATTAGAAAAGATATTACGCAAATATTTCGAATCAAATTAACATTCTCCTCCACGTCCGCTTCTGGCACAAAGCGGACACTCATTCCCACACACAAACACCTCAGCAAGCGTACCAGGCGACTCCGGTCAGGATCAGTGGCCGCGAGCAGACAATCGACGTCACTTCAACTTCAACTTCAACTTCAACTTCAACTTCAACTTCAATCAGCGTGAGTTAATACGCGGGGGTCACATGGTCTTCCTAATGCTGTGTCGAGGATATCGCTAAAACCGCCTTCATCATCCCCGCAGATACTGCAAGAAGGATTCGGGTCAGAAGCGTGAGCTAATCTCGTTTACCAGGATCTCCTTCATTGCTAAACTGAACAGGACATTTTCGACGATTTTTGACACACCAACAGGATCCCAACCGTGGCAAGCGCAGACCAGTTAAAAGCACTCATTCAGTCGCACATCAGTCGCGATGATGGCCACTTTTATTCAGTGGCTATGCAGGTTGCTGCGCACGAAGCCAAACAGGGGCATGGTCGGTTAGCCGAAGAACTTCTGAACATACTGGATAAAGGCAAGGCAAAACTGGTCGCCAGTAAAAGCGGCAATCTGGTGCCGCTTTCACATGCCGCAAAATCCCGCACAGATTTAGGCAGTTTACTGAGCGTCAGTGAACCTGACGATCGTATCGACGATATGGTGCTGAATGATGCTGTTGCAGCACAACTTAACCGACTTGTTCGTGAACAACGCATGATGACGCGCATTCGCGAACATGGTCTTTCGCCTCGGCGTAAAGTTCTTCTGGTCGGCCCACCGGGAACAGGCAAGACGCTCACCGCCTCCGCTCTGGCGGGGGAACTGGGTATTCCGCTTTTTCAGGTCCGTTTTGATGCACTCATCACAAAATTTATGGGTGAAACCGCCGCCAAACTCCGGCAGATTTTTGATGCCATGGTCGACATTCGCGGCGTCTATTTCTTTGATGAATTCGATGCGATCGGTTCTCAGCGCGGACTGGCTAATGATGTGGGTGAGATCCGCCGCGTGCTGAACAGTTTTTTGCAGATGATTGAGCAGGATGAGTCCAATAGTGTGATTGTGGCCGCAACGAATCATCCTGAAATCCTGGATTATGCGTTATTCAGACGCTTTGACGACGTCCTCGAATATCAGTTACCCACCACGGCTCAGGCAATGGAACTCTTGCGTATTCGTCTGGGTAGCTTTATGGCGAAATCATTCAAAACAGCGACGTTTGACGCTTTGCTGACCGGGCTCAGCTATGCGGAAATTTGCCGGGCCGCGGATGAAGCGATGAAAGAAGCACTGATGAGTGACAAAAAGACCGTGGAACTGGCCCTGCTGAGAAATGCGCTGAAGGAGCGGCATCAGGCCAGCCAGAAAATGATCAAAACGGGAAAGAATACACTACACCATGACGGAACCAGCCGCTAACCGACAACGCCATATTGTTCTTCCACGTACTTACACTCGCGAACCCTTCAGATCTCCATCCTCAGGTGGGGGGGTAGCCCCCTTCCTGCCGGCAAGAGACCGCCAGACTCACGGCAGCATGCTTCTCGGGCAACTCCAGCAGGTAAAGGCTGACGCAACTCAGGCGCGCGTTGCGCAAAATGCCTTCGGGATACAAAGCGGTGTAGGTGTGCAGGTAGAATTTGTCGGGCAGCCAGATGTTCCGCTAGCATTTGAGAGCCTGAGCCATGAAGCGGGCCGGGATCCGGCGAAACGCATAGAGCTTTTAAGCGTGCATGTGGACGAAGGCATCGCGTCAGCAAACGTATTTGTCCCCGACGGAAAACTGGCGCATTTCGAAAATTATCTGAATGATTACCTCGCAGACCGGCGTCGCGCAGATAATGTTTCCTTCGATCACAAAGCACTGATTAACACACTCTCCGCTATACGCCTTTCCACCATACCGTCTCTCTGGACAGATGATCCTGCGCTATTACCTGACGATCCGGCTGAAGCATTCTGGTGGGAAGTCTGGCTGCCGGTTCGCGGAAACCGTGCTGCGGTGATGAGCGATTTCAGAGCGATAGCAACAGCCTGCCGGTGCCGTGTAAGCGAGCATTCCGTTTCGTTTCCGGAACGAACAGTCACGTGGATGCACGGCTCGCAGAGTGCGTTCAGTCAGTCTGCGCTGTTCCTGAACTGTGTAGCCGAGCTTCGCCGGGCAAAAGAGACGGCGGAATTTTTTACCAACTTATCCGTCTCCGATCAGCATCTCTGGGCAGATGATTTACTTACCCGGATCACGATATCTGAGACTGACCACGACATTCCTTACGTTTGTCTGCTCGACTCGGGTTTGAACCGCGCCCACCCTTTGCTGGCACCACTGATCCATGAAAATGATGTCCATACCGTCAGAGAAGACTGGGGAACAGACGATCGTGTGAATCACGGAACGGGGCTGGCAGGCATCACTTTGTTCGGGGATCTGTTTGATGCCATGTCCACTCAGGATAACCTGCCTGTCAGCCACCGGCTTGAATCCGTTAAGCTTTACAGCGGACAGAATGATACCGGTGCCGGGGATGCATATGAACATGCTTATCTCTTCAGTCAGGCGGTGACGCGTCCGGAAATCATGCACACCCGACGCCGTGTGTTCAGCTCCGCCGTGACGGCAACCGATTATCGCGATTTTGGCAGACCCTCGGCCTGGTCCTCAATGGTTGATGCCCTGGCCGCAGACTATGGATCCGAGCCTCTATACCCCCGACTTTTCGTGCTGTCCGCCGGTAATATCACAGACCGTTCACACTGGATGACCTATCCGGCCAGCCTTTCACTGAATCAGATCCACGATCCCGGCCAGGCCTGGAATGCACTGACAATCGGTGCATACACGACCAAAACGACTCTGGACGAACCCGAATTTCAGCCCGTGGCGGCGGAAGGCTCTCTTAGCCCTTTTACGTCAACCTCTACACTGTGGGAAAGTGTCTGGCCACTGAAGCCCGATGTGGTTTTTGAAGGCGGAAACGCAGGAGCAAACGGCGCATTTGCAGACTGTTTTGCCAGCCTTGAGCTCCTGACGACAGATGCCAGACACCACCGGCGGCTGCTGTCCACAACAAACGCGACCAGTGCGGCCTCGGCGCTCGCCGCAAGAATGGCCGCAACGCTTATGGCGACTTATCCAGAGCTACGGCCCGAGACGATTCGTGGGCTGATAACGCATTCAGCCCGCTGGACAGAGCAAATGCTGGAAATGTATCCCGCCCGAACGCAGGCAGAGTACGCAACGCTTATCCGCCACTGCGGCTGGGGTGTACCGGACCTGTCTCTCGCCGTCTGGAGCCGGGATAATAGTCTGGCTCTCATCGAGGAAAGCAGCCTGACCCCTTATCGCTCTACGCGTGAGGGAGTCAAAACGCGCGAGATGAATCTGCATGCCCTCCCCTGGCCAACTGAGGAACTTCTGGTTCTGCAGAATACCCCTGTGGAAATGCGCGTTACCCTGTCCTACTTTATTGAACCTAACCCGTCAGCCCGGGGAACGGGGTCTAAATTCAGCTATCCTTCACACCGTTTACGATTTGCCATGAAACGCCCCACAGAGCCGCTGGAAGCATTCCGGGCACGAATTAACGCTGCAGCAGAGACAAGTGAAGCTGTATCGTCGGTGTCAGGAAGCGACAGCAACTGGCTTCTGGGGTACCGACAGCGTCATAAAGGGTCTTTACATCAGGATATCTGGCGAGGCACTGCAGCGGAACTGGCTAACTGCGGATACCTCGCGGTTTTCCCGGGCCAGGGCTGGTGGAAAACACGACGCGCTCTGGAGCGCTATGATTCTGAAGCGCGCTACAGCCTCATCGTCTCCCTCCATGTACCGGAGACTAATGTAGATCTGCTCACGCCTGTACAAATTAAAGTTGATACGCTCATCGCCAGTCTGATCGAAATAACATCATGAAAAAGTGTTGCGTTTTAATCCGGCTCTAAACTCATTCCCCTCTCTCACCGAGAATGCATCGCCAAGGTTAATTCACCACTGCTCCCGTATCACCTTTTTCACCTGATAGAACACCCGCTGGCAGACTGACCAGAACGTTGATCCTACGGACGATGAGCGGGATACAGGGTTGTCCTTCAGGATTGGCCGCACATCGCCGGGAATGCTTTCTTACTCCCCGACGGCGGGCACTGCAGTGCTCTCCGTCGCGACAGGCTGAACCACAAGCTAAAGCGAAAGTTGATCCTCAGCAGGGATGTTGTCACCCTCGGCTGCTGTCTCATCCCAGGCGTTTAATCCCCTGCGTCCCGAGCCCCGAGATATCCAGCTGCCTGACATGACGAGAGCGTTCCCGCCACACGTCAAAGGGCTCATCCACATAGTCAAATTTTCCCGGCAGGGACCAGCCATTTATGTGAGTAAATACCCAAACGTCCCTTCTTGATGCCAGTCAACCCTGTCATGTATCCATTTGATAGGCCACCAGGAGCGAATTGCTGTCTTCGGCAGATGTCTCCACTCTATAACCCTGCTCTACTGAAAATGGGGGAATGGCGGACAACCTTGATCATGATATCCTTCTCAAGGAAGAACTATCGCGTGCAGTGTGCTCCCCCTACTCGCGGGACTCACAAAAGGCTGCGCTTATTTAGTCTGCCCTTTTATTTGTATCGTAACTCTGAAGAGGAATCTATGATCCAATATTTTTCTGAAAAAAGAACACTTGAGAATAGAGCATTACAAATATGGCAAATCCTTATCGGATTCGCTTATGAGCGTAAGATAACTACATATGGAGAAGTTGCTGATATTCTTGGCTATAAAGGCGCAGGTACGATGGATCGTCAACTAGGTCATATTCTTCACTTCTGTGCTCAAAACGAATTACCACCATTAAGTGTATTGGTTGTAAATTCTGAGACAGGATTACCTGGAGATGGATTTGATACGGCAGGTGATTTACATAAACAGAGAGAAAAAGTATTTAATTTTGACTGGTTCGATATTATCCCGCCAACGCCAGGTGAATTTGCTTCAGCGTGGGAAATAGCAGAACAAAACGGTTTTAGTGTTCACTCATAATAATCCGATGCAATTGATGAAACTACTCCAAACTTACTGAATGATTCACCACAGGTTTAACAGACACCTCCAAGTCATGTACGGATTGCCCCCGGTCGACGCTCCTGCCCTTTAGTTTGAGCACAGGAGGAGCGTATGGGCACACCACGATTTATACCCGACTTTAATGAAGAAGCTGTCCGTCAGATAACGGAACACGGTTATTCCGTTACCGAAGTATGTAACCGTCCGGGCGTTTCCGCGCACAGCCTCTACAGGTGGCTACGGACTATCAAGCCTGATAACGGCGAACAGCATGCCCGGAATTGACTGGAAACCAAGATTCTGACACTACAGGCGCAGGTAAAACGCACCGAAGAAGAACGCAATATCCTGAAAAAGGCCGCGCGGTACTTTGCTATAGCCCGACTGAACTACCGATTTATCATTGAAAACCGCACTGTACGGGGTGTGATGACGATGTGTCGGGTACTGAATGTCGCCCGGGCCGATATCGTCGATTACATTGAAGTGTTCTACAACCGGGTCCGGCGGCATCAGTCCGGAGGACTTCGAACAGGCCTCGTCGTGAGGACAGAATTTGTCTATAGGTGTGGGGTCAGTCCACTGACTTGTGAGCCCAGAACTTATGTCGGGATGAGCGGATAAAGCTGACCCAATAAGAACATCATACCCTAACATTTGTCATCCCAAGACTGACCGGGTTTAAAGAGACCTATTTAGTTTAACGCGGGGTGAATCTTTATGGTTATTTTTAAACCAGAGGATTTACATCTCTCCTCTGACAGATGCCATTACAGCGCCATGATAATACTGATCCATTTAGGCTCTTCAATCATCAGTGATTTGTCGCTTTCAATGTGATTGATGCGCTCATTATAGGTGCGAATCAGTTTCGCAATACTCTGCCTGATTTTATCCCCGTCATACACAGCTATCTCTTCAATGTTGGTACCGATAAAGTTCTCAGCTGACTGGACAGAGATCTGGTCAAGCATGTTCACGTTCTCGGCCATTTGTTTTGCTGCCTGAACTTTGCCCTCAAGGGTCAGTATGACCGGACGGTATCCTTCACTACGATTTTTAATGCAGCGATTAATCAGCTTCTCCATGGGGGCTGTAGTGACATGGAATGCAGTACTTCCAATTTGAAAATCCCCTTCCCTTTCAGTCTGGAGATCCGCGGTGTTCGCCCGATCACAACCAATGTCCTCATCCGGAAAACGAAGTTGTAGCTTCGCACCAACCAGATGCTGAAGTACAACGCCGGTTGGTTTGTCGGAACGCTCTGCCGCAGCCTTCACAATCTCGGCCACAATAGATGAAACAGGTTTGGACGGGTCAATGTCTAGGCTGATTCTCTGCTTATCGAAGTAATCCAGACGCACGCAGGATGTAAAGTAAGCCTCGAGGGCAGAGGCAAGACGTGGAATATCCTGGTGTGCAAAGCCAGACTCAGGCGTCAATTCGTTGAGCACATCCCTGAAGGAAGCCGCGAGATGCACCGTACCACGGGAAGTTCGCCCGCCTTCGCTGGTAAAGAAGCGCGTTTCACCATGCAGCTCCAGGATCCTTTCAATAGTGGAGCCACTCAGGCCTCTGACCTGGCTTTTTCCTTCGCTGTACAAACGCTCATCATCGATGGGCAATCCGTCACGGATCATATGCGACACAATGAGCCCCGCATTCATCACGTTTGTGTTGATTTTTCCCGTTTTGGCCCTTTGCTGTTCGTACCAGGCTTTTGCAGCCTCCAGATAAACGGCAATAGCATCCTTACTATTCATTCACAGTCCTTCCTTTCGTGTTTTCAGAAGCAAGCAGATTCGGCAGAATCATATGCTTCGCGACCCATGCGACCACGGGCACGGCTACAGCATCACCAAAGCCATAGTGTACCTGCGAGTCACGCAAATTCTCCAGTGAATACCAACCAGCTCCCATCAGACGGGCGTATTCCAGGCCTGTCATCCACCGGATACTCAGCTTTCCTTTGCCCATGATGACAACGGCTTGCTTTGAGGATCCGCCCCGGGCCGTTCGCAAACAACCAGAAATATCTTCTGCACGCATCTCCCAGACGGGAATACCGTTCCGGGTACGACGGTAAGCGGTACGGGCACTGATTTCATCTGATGCGATAAACGCATCCAGACGTTCACGCTGCACTGAAGCCATGGAGTCCACGAAAAGCTGTACCCGATCGCTGCTCCACCAACGAGAGTCATTTTCAGGGACCGCTTCTATCTCCTGCGTCAATCCCGAGGAGAGCAAGTCCGGAGCTTTAGGAAGTGGCATCATGAATGTTCTGATCTCTGGGTCTTTATGTAGCCAGGCCAGCCAGTCCGGTCTCAGACAGGTGTCGTGCTCCCCCCCTTCCACGGGCGTCAGCGCCCCGACAAGGAACAGGCGCGGTCGGGATTGCGGGATGAAACGGCGGGCATCCAGGGTGATCACATCTACGCTGTAACCCAGTGCGTTAAATTCTTTCGCGGCTGCACGCAAATCTTCACGATCGTGCGACGAGGCCAGCCCCACCACATTCTCAAGCACGAGTACACGGGGCTTACGCTCTTTCATCTCAGCAATCAGGCGGGTAAAACCAAAAAATGCCGAAGATTCACGGCCACCCCGCAGACCAGCTCGTTTTCCGGCCAGGCTAAGATCGGTGCAGGGTGAGGAGGACCAGGCAACATCTGCAGAAGGTAAGTCATCGCCGCTTAAGGAATGCACATCAGCCAGAACCAATTCGGCGCTTCCCCATTGACCTTCGTACATCGCCTTTTTGTTGGCATCATAGTCGTTCGCCCACAGCGTTTTGATCCCTGCAAGTTCTAACCCTGCTCTGGCAAGACCAATCCCGGCAAAGAATTCGAGTGCTGTCCAGTCATGGCTGGGACGAAGCGGTATTATGTTCACGGCAATCCTCCTGAATCTATGCCCGTATATTCGCATAAAGCAAACGCAGAGTCACACGATGCGCTATCGTTAACGCTGAATCACGCCGTCAATTCAGGGTTTACCGTTTTAATTTTTTACATCGCGAATGAAGCCGGACGCCCGGGCTGCAGATGCAACCGCATGACGTTGTTGGCCATGAAAGAGTGCTAATGAACTCCCCCTTCCTGAATAATCCCAAACGACCACATGCGTAAAGCAAGGCACCAGATATTTAGGTGTGCATCACGTACCCGATCTTCCCTGGCCGTGGATCTTCACTTTCATAGCAACCGCGCCCGTTCAACCCTCAGGACACGCCTGACCAGTCCCTTAGGGGACTGGTAGCTTTGCCGTATTAGCCGTTTACGTGCTGCCTTTCTAGTCGCGCTATATCTGGCTAACAAATCCTGTCATGTTTCCATTTGATATGGCCACTTTGAGCGAGAAGCTGACATAAGACTCCAAAATAGAAAAAAATCGCCAAATTCAGTATTAGAGGCTAAATTGAATTCAGACTACCACTGGTATGACCACTCAGGTGAGGCTCATAAAATGAATTCGATAATCATACCCGTCAATCAAGGCGGATTTCTGGCTACCACGGTTTGGGAGAGAAGCAATGCCAAAGCGTTGGTTATCCTTCACCCGGCAACGGCGGTTGTGCAGGCATTCTATAAGGGATTTGCAGAGTATCTTTTTAACCGAGGATTCAGCGTTCTCACTTATGATTACCGCGGCACGGGTCTTTCGAAGTCCGGGAGGGTTCGTCATTACAACGTCTCAATGTCGGACTGGATCGAGCAGGACGTCGGATGCATAACAGCATGGGCTAAAGAGCGTTTTCCAGGCGTTAGTCTGCTGGCGGTAGGGCACAGTGTGGGAGGTCATGCGGTTCTGCTTTCGTCTGCCACCCAAGCGTTGCAAGCAGCGGTCATTGTGGCCTCACATGCCGGTGTGACGAGCACGATAAAACGAACGGTAGAAAAAGTACGAGTCTGGTGCTTATTGCGTGTTCTGGCCCCGGTTCTTTGCCGTATCTTCGGCTACATGCCTGCCAGGCTCCTGGGGCTGGGCGAAGATTTACCGGCTCCGGTGATGCGTCAGTGGGGGCGCTGGAGCGCAATGCCGGGTTATTTCTACGACGATCCAGACTGGAATGCACGCCAGCGGGCAGGTGAGATAACGATACCCGTGCTGGTGATGGGTTTTGATGACGATCCGTGGGCTAACCCTGAAGCTATTGCACGGTTGTTGAAACCAGTGCAAAACGCAAAAATAGAACGCCGCGAGATACGGCGCGCAGATTTTGGACTTTCGTCCATTGGCCATATGGGCTTTTTTCGTGCGCGATGTGCGGAGAAATTATGGCCCGTCGTCGGACAATGGCTGGAGAGTCAATGCACGGATTGAACGAAGTGTGGGCATTAATCCCTGAGTCTTACCAGTTTAATGTCCGCTTCTGGCACAGGGCTGCTGTTGCAGCCCTGACAACCTTAGACTTCAATCGATTCAGAGATCTCTAACGCATCATCGACTTCGATGCCTAGATAACGGACAGT
>Ga0207713_1003237_pt1 | contig 11230 bp, 8 predicted proteins | sample KBSS64metaG_FD_184404 | JGI IMG/M metagenome (GOLD analysis project Ga0207713, IMG submission 184404) | Switchgrass rhizosphere microbial communities from Kellogg Biological Station, Michigan, USA - KBS S6-4 metaG (SPAdes) (version 2) | ecosystem: Host-associated > Plants > Roots > Rhizosphere >...
GAGCGTATCGAGCATCTGACCCAGCGCGTCACGGGCGGCGATACGGTGCGCATCGCGCATCCGGCGCTCGAACTCGCAGTCATCGACGTGCCGGGCCATACGGCCGGTCACATCGCTTACTTCCAGCCCGGCGACCAGAGCGGCACGCCGCACCTCTTTTGCGGCGACACCCTGTTCGCAAGCGGCTGCGGCCGTCTTTTCGAAGGCACGCCGCAACAGATGCTGAGCTCGCTCGACGCGCTCGCAGCGTTGCCGGAGCACACTCAGGTTCACTGCGCACATGAATACACGCTCTCGAACATCAGATTCGCGCGCGCATGCGAGCCGGACAACGCCGCGCTGCTGCGCTGGAGCGACGACGCACAGGCGCTGCGCGCCGCCGGCAAACCGACACTACCGACCACCATCGGCCACGAAAAAGCGGTGAATCCGTTCCTGCGCGCTGACGTTCCGGCGATCCGCGCGACACTTACTTTACAGTTCGGCACACCAGTTTCGGACCGGCTCGAAGCGTTCCGAATGATGCGCGGCTGGAAAGATAAGTTCCGCTAACCCGAAGCTTTTGGGGCTAACTTCAACCGAAACGTTGGAATCGCCGTTAGATGCAGGATTTTGCAGGGGTTTTGCGCGCATTCTTATTGACGTCTTAAGTGCTGTTCCGTACTATCGGCTCCAAATTTCCAAGCATCATTTTGTGGAAGCAGAGACGTTCCATGCGACTAACCCTTAGCGCGCTGTCCGTCCTGATGCTCGCCGCGTGCGCGAGCCAGGGACCTACAGCGTCAGATCCTTTATCACTTCCAGTCAACTCCACCGCTTCGCAGCAACAGCAGCAACAAGTCGCCGACGCCATTCGCCGCACTGCAGCAGCCAAAGAGACCATCAACGTCGACAAGACGCCCGTGACTTCGCTCGCGGGATCGTCCGATCTGTGGAACCGCATTCGCGGCGGCTTCCAGATTCCCGATCTGCAAAGCGATCTCGTCGACATGCAGGTCAACTGGTACGCGCAGCGCCCGGATTACGTCGAGCGCATGACGACGCGCTCGCAGAAGTACCTGTATCACATCGTCGAGGAACTGGAGCAGCGCCACATGCCGACGGAACTGGCGCTCCTGCCGTTCATCGAGTCGGCTTACAGCCCGCAGGCGCTGTCGGTGGCGAAGGCCGCGGGCATGTGGCAGTTCATGCCGGGCACCGGCCGCGACTACAACCTCAAGCAGAACATGTGGCAGGACGAGCGCCGCGACGTGCTCGCCTCGACGAGCGCCGCGCTCGACTATCTCTCGCGTCTGCATGACATGTTCGGCGACTGGCATCTTGCCCTCGCCGCGTACAACTGGGGTGAGGGCAACGTGCAGCGCGCGATCGCGCGCAACGAGGCGGCGGGCTTGCCGACCGACTACGAAAGCCTGCGCATGCCCAACGAGACGCGTAACTACGTGCCCAAGCTGCAGGCCGTGAAGAACATCGTGAGCAATCCGCAGACGTACGGTCTCACGCTGCCGGACATCCCGAATCACCCGTATTTCGTGACGGTCACGACCGCGCGCGACATCGACGTGACGATGGCCGCGAAGCTCGCCGGCATGAGCGTGGAAGAATTCCGTTCGCTGAATCCGTCGTTCTCGAAACCGGTGATACTTGGCGCGACCAATCCGCAGATTCTGCTGCCATTCGACAACGCGGCTTCGTTCCAGCGCAATCTGTCGTCGTATTCGGGCGCGCTGTCGTCATGGACCACCTATACGGTGACCGAGCGGTCGCGCCCGGCGGCGATCGCCGAGAAGATCGGTGTGGACGCGGACACGCTGATGTCCGTCAACCGCATTCCGGCGGGCATGCGTCTGAAGCCCGGCTCGACGATCGTCGTGCCACGCACGGACGACGACGACGAAGACATCAGCGCCGACGTCGCCGCGAACGCGATGCTCGCGATCGAGCGCGACGTCCCCGACACGCGCAGACTCGTGATCCGTGTGCGCCGCAAGCAGGCCGTCAACACGCTGGCGGACCGCTATGACGTGTCGCCGGCGCAGGTGCGCGCATGGAACCGCACGCACGGTGATGTGTTCATGCCGGGCCAGGTCGTCGTCCTGCACGTGCCGTACGGCCGTGCGGTGCCGGCCGAGCCGGGTCCGGCGCGCGTGGAGACGGTGGCGGCGTCTAGCCGTTCGTCGGGCGGCGTGTCGAAGATCGGCACGCGCGTGCCGGAAACGAAGTCTTCGCGCGGCGGGAAGTCAGCCGCGCATTCGGCGGGGAAGGTGACGAAAGTGTCGGCTTCGACGACATCGCACGCAGCAAAGCATGCCGCCACGGCCAAGGCCGTGAAGCCGGCCGCGCCGGCGAAGACCAGCAAAAAGAAATAAAGCCGGCGTTTCTACGAAGCGCTATCCCACGCCGTCACCAAGGTGACGGCGTTTTCGTTTGACGACCCCGTTAAACTGGCGATCCAAAAAGAATCAATGAAGCGCCCGTTTCACATGTCGCCCACCGCTCACCTTCGTGTTTTCTTCCTGTTCGCCGCCGGTTACTTCGTCTCGTACGTGTTCCGCGGCGTCAATCTCGGCTTCGCGCCGCTGATCACGCACGACCTCGGCCTGTCCGCGGCCGATCTGGGTCTGCTGACTTCGCTGTATTTCATCGGCTTCGCGCTGGCGCAGATTCCCGTCGGCGTGCTGCTCGATCATTTCGGACCGCGTCGCGTGACGGCCAGCATGCTGGTCTTCGCGGCGGCCGGCATCTGGGTGTTCGGCGCATCCCGGGGGCTTGCGGGGCTGATGATCGGCCGATTGCTGATCGGCATTGGCGTGTCGGTGTGCCTGAGCGCGGCCTTCAAGGCGTCGGCGCAGCATTTCGCGCTTGCGCGCCTGCCGCTCATCAACGGATTCACGATGGCCGTCGGCGGGCTGGGCGGTGTCGTCGTGGGATCGCCGCTCGCCGCGCTCTTGCAGGTCGCGAGCTGGCGGCAGGTGTGCGTGGGACTGGGCATGTTCACGCTCGTCGTCGCTGCCGCGATCGTCCTTTTCGCGCCACGCAAGGCGGAGGCCGATCCGCATCACCGGGCGGACGTCGTCACCCAGTTCAAGGGCACGTGGCTCATCCTGAAAAGCGGCGTGTTCTGGAAGATCGCGTCGTTTTCCGTTGTCACGCAGGGCGTTTTTTATGCGATGCAATCGCTATGGATTCGCCCCTATTTGCTCGATGTAATGGGCCTCGCCCCGGCACACGCGGCAGCGCTCGTTTCGATACTCGGCTTTGCGATGATGTTCGGCTGCGTCGGCTTCGGCGCGGCGGCGCGCGGGATGGAACGGCGCGGCGTGTCGGTGTATGCGTTCTGCGGCGCCGGCATGATGCTGTTCGTCGCCACGCAACTGCTGATGGTGCTGCGCGTGCCGGTACCGCCGTCCGTGCTGATTGCCGCATACGGGATTTTCGGCGGCACGGGCATTCTGAGCTACGCGGTCGCCGCGGAGTATTTCCCGTCGCACATGATCGGACGCGCGCACACGACGCTGACGCTCGTGATTTTTCTGTTGATCTTCGGTTTTCAGGTGGGCGTCGGCGCGATGCTTTCGTTCTGGCCCTCCGATGGAGGGCGCTATCCCGCGTCGGCGCACTTGACGGTCTGGATCGTGCTGATCGGGCTGCAGGTCGCGAGCGCGGTCTGGTACGTTTTCCCAAGCCGCACGGTGCAGAAGGCCGAACGCGCGGCGCGCTGATCGGCGCGCGAAGTAAGTAGCCGGCAAGCGGACATTTCTCAAATCTGGCGAATGTGACCTTTTCGCGCTATAATTCGAAGGTTTGAGCATATCAACCCGCACCCTAGCGCCTACCTCCCATTCACCGTCGTTCGCTGCGCACGAACTGCGCGCCGCACGCCGCCGATCGCCTGCTTGAATCCTTCGTTGCCACGCGCAAGCGTGCCGGTTCGAGTCACGATGCGCGCCCCGCGAGCCGCCGCTTTCACTGCGAAGGAAACCCCTCGTTCTTCGAGCGACGGGAGGCCAAGCCTGAATTTCGGACAGACAGGTCGGTAACAGGGTGTTCCCCAAGGAGCTTCCCGTGTTGCCGTCATTTTCCCCCGCACTCCTCGCACTTGCCGACGGCACGGTCTTTCGTGGTCAATCGATCGGCGCGCCCGGTTCGACGATCGGCGAAGTGGTGTTCAACACCGCCATCACCGGTTATCAGGAAATCCTGACCGATCCGAGCTATGCCCGCCAGATCGTCACGCTGACCTATCCGCACATCGGCAACTACGGCGTGAACGCCGAAGATGTCGAAGCCACCAAAGTCCATGCCGCCGGCCTCATCATTCGTGATCTGCCGGTGCTCGCATCGAACTTCCGTTCCGAGCAAAGTCTCTCCGACTATCTGAAGGCCCAGGGCGTCGTCGCGATCGCGGGCATCGACACGCGCAAGCTCACGCGCATCTTGCGCGAGAAGGGCGCGCAAAACGGCTGCATTCTCGCCGGCACCGATGACGAAGCGAAGGCGCTCGGCCTCGCGCGCTCGTTCCCGGGTCTTGCGGGCATGGACCTCGCGAAGGTCGTGTCGACGGAAAAGAACTACGAGTGGACGCAGACCGAATGGCGGCTCGGCAGCGGCTACGGCAAGCAGGAAGCGCCTAAATTCCGCGTTGTCGCATTCGACTACGGCGTGAAGTTCAATATCCTGCGCATGCTTGCCGAGCGCGGTTGCCACGTGACCGTGCTGCCGGCGCAATCGAGCGCCGCCGACGCGCTCGCGCTCAATCCGGACGGCATCTTCCTGTCGAACGGCCCGGGCGACCCGGAACCGTGCGACTACGCGATCCGCGCCACGCGCGAGTTCATCGAGCGCGGCATTCCGACCTTCGGCATCTGCCTCGGCCATCAGATCATGGGCCTCGCCGTCGGCGCGAAGACCATGAAGATGAAGACGGGCCATCACGGCGCGAACCATCCGGTGAAGGACATGGAAGACGGCCGCGTCGTCATCACGTCGCAGAACCACGGCTTCGCAGTCGATGCCTCGACGTTGCCCGCCAACGCGAAGGTCACGCACGTCTCGCTCTTCGACGGCACGCTGCAAGGTTTCGCGCTCACGGATAAGCCCGCGTTCTGTTTCCAGGGCCACCCGGAAGCGTCGCCCGGCCCGCACGACATCGCGTATCTGTTCGACCGCTTCATCAAGCTGATGGAGTCGGCGAAGGTCGCCGCTTAAAAGTACCGAACATATATATTCGAGAGCAGTTATGCCGAAGCGCACAGACATCAAGAGCATCCTCATCATCGGCGCGGGCCCGATCATCATCGGCCAGGCGTGCGAGTTCGATTATTCGGGCGCACAAGCCTGTAAAGCGCTGCGAGAAGAAGGCTATAAGGTCATCCTCGTCAACAGCAATCCGGCGACGATCATGACCGATCCGAACACGGCCGACGTGACCTACATCGAGCCGATTTCGTGGGAAGTGGTCGAGCGCATCATCGCGAAGGAGCGCCCGGACGCGATCCTGCCGACCATGGGTGGGCAAACCGCGCTCAATTGCGCGCTGGACCTGTTCCACCACGGTGTGCTGGAGAAGTACAACGTCGAACTGATCGGCGCATCGCCCGAAGCGATCGACAAGGCGGAAGACCGTCAGAAGTTCAAGGACGCGATGACGAAGATCGGCCTCGGTTCGGCCAAGTCGGGCATCGCGCATTCGATGGAAGAAGCGCTCGCGGTTCAGGCCCAGATCGCCGAGGCGACGGGCAGCGGCGGTTATCCGACCGTCATTCGTCCTTCGTTCACGCTGGGCGGCTCGGGCGGCGGCATCGCGTACAACAAGGAAGAGTTCGAGGAGATCTGCCGCCGCGGTCTCGATCTTTCGCCGACGCGCGAACTGCTGATCGAAGAATCGCTGCTTGGCTGGAAAGAGTACGAGATGGAAGTCGTCCGCGATAAAAAGGACAACTGCATCATCGTGTGCTCGATCGAAAACCTCGACCCGATGGGCGTGCACACGGGCGACTCGATCACCGTCGCGCCCGCGCAGACGCTGACCGACAAGGAATATCAGGTGCTGCGTAACGCGTCGCTCGCGGTGCTGCGCGAGATCGGCGTCGATACGGGCGGCTCGAACGTGCAGTTCGCGATCAATCCGAAGGACGGCCGCATGGTCGTCATCGAGATGAACCCGCGCGTGTCGCGCTCGTCGGCGCTGGCATCGAAGGCGACGGGCTTCCCGATCGCGAAGGTCGCCGCGAAGCTCGCGTGCGGCTACACGCTCGACGAACTCAAGAACGAAATCACGGGCGGCCAGACGCCGGCATCGTTCGAACCGACGATCGACTATGTCGTGACGAAGGTGCCGCGCTTCGCGTTCGAGAAATTCCGCGAGGCCGATTCGCGCCTGACGACGCAGATGAAGTCCGTGGGCGAAGTGATGGCAATGGGCCGCACGTTCCAGGAGTCGTTCCAGAAGGCGCTGCGCGGTCTGGAAGTGGGCGTCGACGGTCTCGATGAAAAGACCACGAGCCGCGACGAAGCGATCCGCGAAATCGGCGAGCCGGGCCCGGACCGCATCTGGTATCTCGGCGATGCATTCCGTCTCGGCCTCACGATGGACGAGATCTTCGAAGAGACGTCGATCGATCCGTGGTTCCTCGCGCAAATCGAACAGATCATCCTGAAGGAAAAGGCGCTCGAAGGCCGCACGCTCGCGAGCCTCACGAAGGACGAGCTGCTGTATCTGAAGAAGAGCGGCTTCTCGGACCGCCGTCTGGCGAAGCTGACTGGCTCGACGCAGGACGACGTGCGCAAGAAGCGCCATGAACTGAAAGTGCGCCCGGTCTACAAGCGCGTGGACACGTGCGCGGCCGAATTCGCGACGAAGACCGCCTACATGTACTCGACCTACGAGGACGAGTGCGAAGCGAATCCGACCGACAAGAAGAAGATCATGGTGCTGGGCGGCGGCCCGAACCGGATCGGGCAGGGCATCGAGTTCGACTATTGCTGCGTGCATGCCGCGCTCGCGATGCGCGAGGACGGCTATGAAACCATCATGGTCAACTGCAATCCGGAAACCGTGTCTACCGACTACGACACGTCCGATCGTCTGTACTTCGAATCGCTGACGCTCGAAGACGTACTCGAAATCGTCGATCTCGAAAAGCCGGTCGGCGTGATCGTGCAGTACGGCGGACAGACGCCGCTCAAGCTCGCGCTCGATCTCGAAGCGAATGGCGTACCGATCATCGGCACGTCGCCGGACATGATCGATGCCGCCGAAGACCGCGAACGCTTCCAGCAGCTTCTGAAGGATCTCGATCTGCGCCAGCCGCCGAACCGCACGGCGCGTGCGGAAGACGAAGCGTTGAAGCTCGCGGAAGAAATCGGCTATCCGCTCGTCGTGCGCCCGTCGTACGTGCTGGGCGGCCGCGCGATGGAAATCGTCCACGAGCCGCGCGACCTCGAACGCTATATGCGCGAGGCCGTGAAGGTATCGAACGACTCGCCGGTGCTGCTCGACCGCTTCCTCAACGACGCGATCGAATGCGACGTCGACTGCATCTCCGATGGCGACGACGTGTTCATCGGCGGCGTGATGGAGCACATCGAACAGGCGGGCGTGCACTCGGGCGACTCGGCTTGCTCGCTGCCGCCGTACTCGCTGTCGAAGGAAACCGTCGACGAACTGAAGCGGCAAACCGCCGCAATGGCGAAGGCGCTGAACGTCGTCGGCCTGATGAACGTGCAGTTTGCGATCCAGCAAGTGCCGCAGGACGATGGCTCGAAAAAGGACATCATCTACGTGCTGGAAGTGAATCCGCGCGCATCGCGCACGGTGCCGTACGTGTCGAAGGCAACGGGCCTGCCGCTTGCGAAGATCGCCGCGCGCGCGATGGTCGGTCAGAAGCTCAAGGCGCAAGGCGTCACGAAGGAAGTGATTCCGCCGTACTTCAGTGTGAAGGAAGCCGTGTTCCCGTTCGTCAAGTTCCCGGCGGTCGATCCGGTGCTCGGGCCGGAAATGCGTTCGACCGGCGAAGTGATGGGCGTGGGCCGCACCTTCGGCGAAGCGCTCTTCAAGTCGCAGCTTGCGGCCGGCTCGCGTCTGCCGGAATCGGGCACGGTGCTGCTTACGGTGATGGACGCAGACAAGCCGAAGGCCGTCGAAGTCGCGCAGATGCTGCATGAGCTCGGCTATCCGATCGTCGCGACCAAGGGCACCGCGGCTGCGATCGCGGCGGCGGGCGTGCCGGTGAAGGTCGTGAACAAGGTGAAGGACGGCCGTCCGCACATCGTCGACATGATCAAGAACGGCGAGATCGCGCTCGTGTTCACGACCGTCGACGAAACGCGCGCCGCAATCGCCGATTCGCGCTCGATTCGCATGAGCGCGCAGGCCAACAAGGTCACCTACTACACGACCATGTCGGGCGCGCGCGCGGCGGTCGAGGGCCTGCGTTATCTCCGCGATCTGGAAGTCTATGATTTACAAGGGCTGCATGCTCGCCTAAACTAAGGCTTCGATTACCAGTCTAAGCATCACGAGCCGCGGTTAAGCGGCGTCTCCTTTTATAGGGAGATGCGCTTAACCGCGGTAATTTTTTTGACGAAATTGTTTGTGAGTGGTCTATGAGCACGATTCCTTTGACGAAGCGCGGCGCGGAGTTGCTGCGCGACGAATTGCAGCGCCTGAAGGCCGTGGAGCGTCCGGCGGTCATCAACGCGATCGCGGAGGCCCGCGCGCAAGGCGACTTGTCGGAAAACGCGGAATACGATGCCGCGAAGGAAAAGCAGGGTTTCATCGAGGGCCGCATCGCTGAGATCGAGTCGAAGCTCGCTGCCGCGCAAGTGATCGACCCGACGCAGGTCGAGGCCGAAGGTCGCGTGGTGTTCGGCGCGACGGTCGAGCTGGAGGACCTGGAGTCGGGCGACATGGTGACGTATCAGATCGTCGGCGATGACGAAGCGAATATCGATCACGGTCTCATTTCGGTGAGTTCGCCGATCGCGCGCGCGCTCATCGCGAAATCGGAAGGCGACGTGGCGTCGGTGCAGGCTCCGAGCGGCGCGCGCGAGTATGAAATCATCGCAGTGCGTTACGTCTGATGGAGCACCGGCTCTTTCGCACCATCAGCATGGTCTGGGTCGGTAGCTTGCTGACCCTGGGCTTCGTCGCCGCGCCCGTCCTCTTTTCGATGCTCGACCGCACGTCGGCGGGCTCGGTAGCGGCGCAACTCTTCAGGATCGAGGCGATCATCGGCGTGGTCAGTGCGCTCGTGCTCATTCTGATCGGCAATCGCTTTGTGAAAAGCGGCATCGTCGACTACAAGCGCGTTCGGTGGATCGTCGCGGTGATGCTTCTCTGCGTGCTGGTCGGCTACTTCGCGCTGCAGCCGTTCATGAACTCGCTACGCATGGCAGCGCAGGAAGCGGGCACCGATCTCGCGAGTTCGCCGTATGCGAAGGAGTTCGGGATACTGCACGGCATATCGAGCGCGATCTATGTGATCGAATGCCTCTTCGGCATTGCGCTGGTGTGGCGCCTGCCGGGTGCGGCGCCGGCCAAGATCGTGCCGAAGAAAAATTCGGCCAAGGTGGCGGCGAAGCGGGCGCGAAGCTGAATCGCATTCGTTACAGGGCGGCGCGTGCGTTGAAGTGGAATCGCACGCGCCGGTTGATCACTTCACGTCCTGATGCTGGCGTTTCGAGCTGGTCTGACGCTTTTTCGCGCGCTTCACGTTGCCACCAGCGGTGACGCGTTCATTACCCAGCACCTTCAGCGTCTGCTTTTTCGGCTTCTTGAAGGCAGGCGCGTCACGCGTGATTTTCACTGCCTTGACGACGCGCGGCGCACGGCCCCTGGTCGGGCGGTCGGCGGCTTCGCCTGCGCTCGGCGGCATCGTGCTGCGCGTGCGGGTGGCGCGACTTTTGGGCGCGGCGCCTTCAGGTCTCCAGATCACGAGCAGCTTGCCGATATGCTGGATGGGCGCGGCGTTCAGGCGATCGCAGATTTCGTCGTAGATCCCGACACGCGTTTCGCGTTCGTCGCCGAACACGCGGACTTTGATGAGCTGGTGCGCTTCGAGGTGCACGTTGATCTCTTTCAGCACGGCATCGGTCAGACCCTCCGCGCCGACGAGCACGACGGGCTTGAGCGCATGGGCCTGGGAACGCAGATCGGCGCGCTCGGCGGGGGAGAGTTTAAGAGCTGGCATGTGAAATTTGGGACTCGACTAAAATGTGGGCGGCGTGAGGTACGCTCGCGAGGCGGTTTGAACACGCTGAAGCGAAAGCGCATGGCTTCGCGCCGGATCTGCGGCGCATCGATCGCGCCATCGCCCACCAGAAACAGAACAGGCCGGATGCCGGGTACGGCGCACGTAAGCGTCCGAGGGCCGGTCCGGCCGACAAGACGCGTATTATCCGCTAAAAGCATCGCGCGATGCAGCAAAATACGCACCGGGCGCGCTGTCAGCGCGCCACATGAGCTCAGTTTGAATGGCAAAGAACCGTTTTAATCAATCGTGGTTGCATGACCACATCAACGATCCCTACGTGAAGATGGCGCAGCGCGAAGGCTATCGCGCGCGCGCCGCGTACAAGCTTAAGGAGATCGACGAGCAGGACAAGCTCATCAAGCCGGGGCAGGTGATCGTCGATCTCGGCTCGACGCCCGGAAGCTGGAGCCAGTACGCGCGCAACAAGCTCGCGCAGGGCGCGAAGCGGGACGTCGAGCGCGAGGGCGGTATCGACGGGACGATCATCGCGCTCGATATCCTGCCGATGGAGCCGATTGCGGACGTCACGTTCATTCAGGGCGACTTCCGCGAGGACGAAGTGCTCGCCCAACTCGATGAAATCGTGGGGGAGCGGCAAGTGGACCTTGTAATCTCGGACATGGCCCCCAACCTCTCTGGCGTAGCGAGTGCGGATGCCGCGCGCATCGAGCATCTCTGCGATCTGGCGCTGGAGTTCGCGCAGAACCATCTGAAACCGGAAGGTGCGCTGCTGGTCAAATGTTTTCATGGCAGCGGTTACAGTCAGATCGTCGAAAAGTTCAAGCACCAGTTCAAAGTGGTGGCGCCGCGCAAGCCCAAGGCCTCCCGTGACAAATCGTCGGAGACTTTTATTCTCGGGCGGCGGCTCAAGCACCCGAACTGAAAGGCCCGCTCCGCTAATTTGGCGAATTTCTGCGATATTTGCGCGGATTATGCCGAAAATAACGGGTCAGCCGCTATTTGTGCGGTAAATA
>Ga0207713_1003253_pt1 | contig 11197 bp, 11 predicted proteins | sample KBSS64metaG_FD_184404 | JGI IMG/M metagenome (GOLD analysis project Ga0207713, IMG submission 184404) | Switchgrass rhizosphere microbial communities from Kellogg Biological Station, Michigan, USA - KBS S6-4 metaG (SPAdes) (version 2) | ecosystem: Host-associated > Plants > Roots > Rhizosphere >...
CTAAAGCGTCGGTGCTGCTTACCGGCATCGACGAACTGTCACCCAAACTCGGCGCCCTGCGAGTGAAGGTCGATGACTTCAAGAAAAACCTCGAACAGACCGGCCTCGGCAAACTGGACATCAGCGGTCTGTTCAAGGGCGGCAGCGTGATTACGCCGTTCGTGGACGGCATCAAGTCGGCTGCGGCGTTTCAGGGCAAATTGACCGAGGTCAGCGAGACGGCGAAAACCGTCGACCTGCCGGACACTCCCAAAGCCGCCGCGCAGAACATGAACGTGTTCAGCGCATCCATGGAGAAGGTATCCGCTGCGGTGGACGCCGCACTGGTGCCGGCGGTGGGCGCACTGGTGCCGGCGGTGGGCGCATTGGTCGTCGGGCTGGAGCCGATGCTGACCCAGGTCGGCAGCCTGCTGGCCGACAACCCGAAACTGGTCGAAGGCCTGGCAGCGGGGGCGATTGCGTTTTCCGCCATGCAAACCGCCGTGACCGGCATGACCCAGGTGATGGACGTCATGAGCATGGTGCTCAAGACCAACCCGATCATGCTGATCGCCATGGGCATTGCCGTGGCGGCCGGTCTGATCGTGGCCAACTGGACACCGATTTCCGCGTTCTTCACCGGATTGTGGGAGGGCGTGAAAAACGCCGGAGCCAGTGCAATGGCGACGTTGCGCTCGGTGCTCGACTGGCGGCCGCTGGATGCACTGGCGGCGTTGTGGGAACCGGTCACCGGTTTCTTCTCGGGAATCTGGGACAAGGTCAAGGCTGTGACCGCGCCGGTGATCGACTTCTTCAAGTCGGTTTTCTCGTGGTCGCCCGCAGGCTTGATCCTGGAAAACTGGGGACCGTTGACCGGTCTGTTTTCGGCAATCTGGGAACTGCTCAAGGCCTTGAGTGTGCCGGTGATGGCGTTCCTCAGAAACCTGTTTGACTTCTCGCCAATGCAGATGATCGACAGTGCATGGGGCGGTGTGGTCCGGTTCTTCGAACCGATGTTCAGCAGCCTGCGAAAAGCCGCGCAAACGGCCAAAGAATTCCTGGTGTCGTTGTTCGACTTCTCGCCGATGCAGATGATCAAAAGCGCTTGGGGCGGTGTTGTTGCGTACTTTCAGCCGGTGTGGACGACGCTGCAATCGGCCGTGCAAATCACCCGGGATACGCTGCGGGCACTGTTCGATTTTTTCCCGATGGAAATGATCACCAGCGCCTGGGGTGGTGTCGTCGGATTCTTCGAACCGATCTGGACGGCACTGCAAACGTCAGTGCAACAGGTCAAAGGCTTTTTCACCGGTCTGTTCGAGTGGTCGCCGCTGGAGCAGATTGCGCAGTACTGGCAGCCCATCGGTGAGGTTTTCTCGGCGCTGTGGGGTGTTGTGCTGGCGCTGTCCGCGCCGGTCGTGGATTTTTTGCACGGCCTGTTTGAATGGAAACCCCTGGATCAGATCATTGAGAGCTGGGGGCCGATTGTCGGGTGGTTCGGCGAGCTGTGGCAAAAGCTGCAAACCGTCATTGCACCGATCAAGGAACTGTTCGACGGTGGTTTCGCCGGGCTGATCGCCAAGGTCACCGGCAAGGTCGAAACCCTGACCGAAGCGCAACGCCAGACCAATGCCGAAGGCAAGGGCGAACTGGCGCCAGCGTTCTTCGGTGCCAGTGCGAAATCCGAGGGTGGCAGTGCGTTGCAGGGCGGTTCGTTGCCGCAATCCTCAGGCGCCCTGATCCAGCAAAGCGCCGCCAACAACCGCACGCAACTCGAAGGCGGCCTGACAGTACGCTTCGAAAACGCGCCGGCGGGGCTACGCACCGATCAACCGCAAACCAATCAACCGGGGCTGGCGCTCAGTTCGCGCATCGGCTATCGCTCGCTCTCCATGGGAGGTTCCAATGAACTGGCGTGACCGTTTGTTGCCGGCATCCTTTCGCGGTGTCGGTTTCTGGATCGACCAGGCGAAAACCCCGGTCGGTCGCAAGGGGCAGCTGCACGAATATCCGCAACGCGACCTGCCGTTTTTCGAGGACCTCGGCCAGCAGGCCAGGACCCACGATCTGACGGCGTTCATCATCGGTGCCGATTGCCTGGAGCAGCGCGACAAGCTGCTCCAGGCCCTGGAGCAGGGCAGCGGCGAACTGGTGCATCCGTGGCTGGGACGCTTGCAAGTCAAGGTCGGCGAGTGCGACATGACCCACACCCGCCAGGACGGCGGGATGGTGACGTTCAGCCTGAAGTTCTACCCCGACCGGCCGCTGCCGTTTCCGACGGCGACGGTCAGCACGCAAAAAGTCCTGCTGATCAAGGCCGAAGGTTTACTCGGCTCGGCGGTGGCGCGTTTCGAACAGGCGATGACCCTGATCAAGGCCGCGCGTATCGGCATCGCCAATCTGCGCAACAGCCTCACCGGCGTGTACGACGTGATCAAGGAGCAGCTCAAACCGCTGATCGCGCAGTACAAGCAGATCACCGAGCTGGTCAGGGCCGTGAAGGAGCTGCCCAAGGAAGTGGCGGCGGAGTTCAAGGGGTTGCTCGGCGATATCAAGGAGCTGAAAGCATTCGCGAAGGAGGGCTACCGTGGCGTGATTGCCGACGTGTCCCAACAGATCGAAGCCATCCGCAAGGCCGATGCGCCGAAAATCACCACCGGCAAGGACACCAACGCCGCCGCGCAAGCGATGGCCAATCTGGTGCAGGACACGCTGATCGTCAAAGTGGCGCAGTGGGTGGCCTCGATGCCGGTGGCGTCGACGCCGGTGAAACTCAACTCGACACCTTCGCTGGATCAGCAATCGAAGCAGCCGGTCAGCCGTCAGGAAGTTCCGGTCACCGACGATCTGCAAGCCCTGCAAAAAGAGTTGAGCGACGCGCTGCAAAAGGCCCAGGACAAGGCCGACCCCGCGCACTATCAAGCCATCGCCGATGTGAAGGAGGCGCTGATCGCGCACCTCAAGGCAGTGGCTTCGTCCGGTGTGCGACTGGTCAGCAAAACGTTCCAGGAAACCTTTCCGGCAGTGGTCGTGGCCTACAAACAGTTTGGCGACGCCACCCGGGTGACCGAGGTCATTCAGCGCAACGGTCTGTCTCATCCGGGGTACTCACCCAACGAAGTCAAGGTTTCCCGGGAGTGAGCCATGAACGAGACTGACAACCGCGTCACGCTGACCGTCAACAACATGGAGTACGGCGGCTGGAAAAGCGTGCAGATCACCGCGGACCTGGAGCGTCAGTTCCGCACCTTCAAACTCGACATCACCTGGCAATGGCCGGGGCAGACCGTGGATCAGCGGATCAAGGCCGGCGACCCGTGCGAAGTGCGGATCGGCCAGGATCTGGTGCTCACCGGTTATGTGTTCAAGGCCCCGATCAGCTATGACGGGCGGCAGATCAGCCTGAGCATCGAAGGCAGTTCCAAGACCCAGGATCTGGTCGATTGTGCGGCGCGAAACATCCCCGGCCAATGGCAGGAACAGCCGCTGTTGAACATCGTCCAGGCCCTGGCCGGGGAATACTCGCAGTTTGTGGTCAACGAAATTCCCGAGACCGCGCGCCTGAGCAAACACACCATCGTCCCGGGTGAAACCGTGTTTCAGTCGATCGACCGTTTGCTCTCGCTGTACCGGGTGTTTTCCACCGATGACGCCGAAGGTCGGCTGGTGCTGGCCAAACCGGGCAGCGGCGGCCGCGCGAGCGATGCGCTGGAGCTGGGCAAGAACATTCTCTCGGCCAATGCGCCGATGGATCACAGCCAGGTGTTCTCCGAATACCGGGTGATCGGCCAGCAGAAGGGCAACGACAAGAAGAGCGGGGCGGCGGTCAGCGAGGTTGAATCCAGCGCCACCGACCTGAGCTTCAAGCGTCGGCGCACCACGATCATCAACGAAGGTTCGCAACTGACGTTCGAACTGGCCCAGCAGCGGGCCCAGTGGGAAAGCGCCACGCGCATGGGCCGGGCGCTGACCACCACGTATCAGGTGCAGGGCTGGCGCCAGTCCAACGGCGATCTGTGGCGCCACAACACGCTGGTGAAGGTCAAGGATCCGGTACTCGGTTTCGATGGCGACATGCTGATCTCCAAGGTGACGTACTCGCTGTCGGCACAAGGCTCGGTGACCACGCTGCAAGTGGCGCCGCCGCATACCTTCGACGCCAATCCGACTCCACCGAAATAGCCACCAGCCTGACATTACCTTGTGGGAGCGAGCCTGCTCGCGATAGCGGTAGACCTGTCAGTGCAGAAGTGTCTGCCAGATCGCCATCGCGAGCAGGCTCGCTCCCACAGGTGGGCGGTGGGCTGACATTCCAAGGAAACCCTATGAGCCTACTGACACGCCTGCTGGCGCGCGGCACTGTCGTGCTCGCCAATTCGGCATCCAAGCTGCAATCGCTGCAAATGCGCCTCACCGCCGGTGAAGTGAACGACGACATGGAGCACTTCGAACCCTACGGCTTCACCAGCCATCCGCTGGCCGGTGCCGAAGGCGTCGTCACGTTTCTCGGCGGCGACCGTTCCCACGCCATCGCCCTGGTGGTCGCCGACCGCCGTTACCGCCTGCAATCGCTGGCGGCCGGCGAGGTGGCGATCTACACCGACGAGGGCGACAAAATTCACTTCAAGCGGGGGCGGATCATCGACATCGAAACCGCCACGCTCAACATCCGCGCGAGCACCGCCGTGAACTTCGAGACGCCGGTGATCAACCAGACCGGCAAGATCGTTTCCACCGGCGATCAGCTGGCCGGCGGCATCAGCCAGATCAAACACGTGCACGTTGGCGTGCAGGCGGGCAGTGGCCAGACCGGCGCGCCGGCGGGAGGTCAGTGATGCTGTTCAGTCAGAACCTCCACGCCGCGCTCACCCGTGCGGTGCTGATCAGCCTGTTCACCTGGCGCCGTGCCGCCGACGACGATGCCCTCGATGACGAGGAGCGTTTCGGCTGGTGGGGCGACACCTTTCCCACCGTGGCCGACGATCGCATCGGCTCGCGGCTGTGGCTGTTGCGCCGGGTCAAGCTGACCCGCCAGACCCAGATGGACGCCGAGTTCTATGCCCGCGAAGCCTTGCAATGGCTGATCGATGACGGCCATTGCAGCGCCATCGACATCATCAGCGAACGCCTCGACGCCCAGCGCCTGAACCTGCGCACGGTCCTGACCCTGGCCGACGGCGAACGCCTGGACATCAACCCCGATAACAGTTGGCAGGTGATCTATGCCGTTTGAAACCCCTTCGCTGCCGGTGCTGATCAAGCGCACCCAAAGCGACCTGGCCGGCGATTCGCTGCGCCAGTCCGATGCGCAAGTCCTGGCCCGCACACTCGGCGGCGCCGCTTATGGCCTGTACGGCTACCTCGACTGGATTGCCGAGCAGATCCTGCCCGACACCGCCGATGAATCGACCCTGGAACGCATCGCCGCGCTGCGCCTGAACCAGCCGCGCAAACCGGCGCAGGTCGCCACCGGCACGGTCAGCTTCAACGCGACGGCGGGTGCGGTGCTGGACGCCGATACGTTGCTGCAATCGAGTGACGGTCGCACCTTCAAAGTCACCGCCACCCGCACCACCGTCAATGGCGTCAACAGCACCAGCATCGCCGCGCTGGAGGCCGGCAGTCTGGGCAATGCCGAGGCCGGGCTGGCGTTGACGCCGGTGCAGCCGATCACCGGCGTAGTCGGCAACAGTTTTGTGGTGCTGGCGCCGGGGCTCAATGGTGGCGTGGCGCGGGAAAGCCTGGAGTCATTGCGCTCTCGGGTGATCCGTTCCTATCGCGTGATCCCTCACGGCGGTTCTGCCAGCGACTACGAGACCTGGGCGCTGGAAGTGCCGGGTGTGACTCGTGCCTGGTGCCGAGGCGGCTTCCTCGGGCCGGGCACCGTCGGCGTGTACATCATGCGCGACGACGATCCGCAACCGGTGCCGAATGCCGATCAACTGGCCGAAGTGCAGGCCTACATCGAACCGTTGCGCCCGGTGACCGCCGAAGTCCATGTGCGTCCGCCGGTGCAAAAACCGGTGACCTATGAACTGAAGCTGACCCCAGACACCACCGCCGTGCGCGCCGCCGTCGAAACCCAGTTGCGCGACCTGCATAACCGTGAAGCCGACCTGGGCGAGGATCTGTTGATCAGCCATATCCGCGAAGCGATCAGCAGCGCGGCGGGTGAAACCGATCACGTGCTCTCGGCCCCGGTGGCGAACGTGGCCGCGGGTGACAGCGAACTGCTCACCTTCGGGGGTTGCGTATGGCTGCCATAAGAACCGCCGCGCAATACCAGGCGCAACTGCGCGCCTTGCTGCCGAGCGGTCCGGCGTGGGATCCGGAGCGCGTGCCGGAACTCGAGGAAGTGCTGCAAGGCGTCGCCGTCGAACTGGCGCGCCTCGACGCCCGCGCCGCCGACCTGCTCAACGAGATGGACCCGGCCGGTGTCAGCGAACTGGTGCCGGACTGGGAACAGGTGATGAACCTGCCCGATCCGTGCCTGGGCGCCACACCACTGTTCGACGACCGCCGCCTCGCTGTGCGCCGCCGCTTGCTGGCGGTCGGCAGCCAGGCCGTCGGCTACTACCTGGAAATCGCCAAAAGCCAGGGTTACCCCAACGCCACCATCACCGAACTCGAAGCCCCGCGCATGGGCCGTTCGCGTTTTGGCGCAGCGCATTGGGGCACCTGGGAAGCGCAGTTCATGTGGACGCTCAACACTGGCGGCCGCTTGCTGCTCGGCCGGCGTTATGGCGCGAGTTACTGGGGCGAGCGCTTCGGCGTGAATCCGGGCTCGGCGCTGGAGTGCCTGATTCATCGGGCGGCACCGGCGCACACCAAGGTGCACATCAATTATGACTAGGGAGTAGCGGGATGGATTATCCGAAAAGCATGCCCGGTGTAGGTCTGGTCAACAGCCGATTCGTCGATGAAAACCCGATCACGGGAACGCCGGGATCGTTGATTCCTGCCGAATGGGGCAATGCGCTGACCGAGGAAGTGTTGACGGTCATCAAGGCGGCGGGCATCGAGCCCACCGAGGGGTTGAACACGCAATTGCTGGAGGCGTTGCGCGGCAAGCGACTTTTTGAAACGCCTGCACAGTTCGACTCCAGCCAGAAGGTTGCGACGACGGAGTTTGTCCAGCGCGCACTGGGCAGTCTGGCGGGGCAAACCAACTACGTCGGTGAAGTGACGTTGACGGCCGCGGACGTTGGCAAACTCTCTATCTTCACTGGACCGAGCACGGCCACCTTGCCTGACTGGTCAAGCGTTCCTGCGGGCGGACTGGTATCTCTCGTCGCCAGCTCCGGTGGTTTGACGGTGAAAGCCAGAACTGGCGAAACCCTGAGTACCACCAATGGGGTCTCGGGTACCTCCCTTTCATTTGTCGGCGGCAGCTACGTGACCTTCAGGCGCCTTCTATTGGGCGGCGGGTGGGGGTTGGACACGGGGGACGGAGCACTCAAATACTCTCCGGCGTTCGGCGCTTCGTTGGGAACTGCCGGTGGCTATCAGCGTCTTCCCAGCGGCCTGATTCTGCAATGGGGCCTGGCCACGGGCGGCGGCCTCAGCGAAACCATCACCTATCCGATTGCCTTTCCCAACGCCGTGCTTTTCCTGTCCGGTAGCGATATTTCCCCGGGTTTCGCGGACCTGCGTTTTTCCTTTTACAGACTCTCGTTAAGCCAGTTTCAACGATTTTCAAACTCCGATCCCGGTGGCTGGAACTGGTTTGCCATGGGCTTCTGAAATCAAAGGTAAAGACGATGAAATTTATTGATTTTGACGCCCAGGGTGAACTCCTTGGGCGCTATGACCCGATGATTCACACGCAGATTCCGGCCAGCGCGGTGGAAATTTCCGACGAGCTATTCCTGCGCACGATCGATGAACGTGACGGCATCTGGCGATACACCGAAGGCAAGGTCACCAAGCACGCCTTGCCGAACACCTCGCAGCAAGTCGATGCCGAGCGGCGAGCAGCTGCGCTGGCGCGACGTGATGAGCTGCTGGCAGAGGCCGATCAGCAGACTGTCGGCATGGCCGATGCCTACATCGCAGGATTGCTGGATGCCGATGACATGCAGCGGTTCAAGGCTTACGCCACGTACAAGCTGGCACTGAACAAGATCGAAAAACAGCCGGATTACCCGCAACACGTAGTCTGGCCCGAACTGCCTGCCTGAGGCCGCCACTGGCCTGATCCCTGAAAACCAACCCTGAAAATCATCCCTCTGAATAACGGGAGGTCCGCACGTGGACTATCCAAAAAGTGTTCCCAGCGCCGGTCTGGTGAACGGGAAATTTATCGATGAAAACCCGCTGACCGGGACGCCGGGATCGCTGATCCCCGCTGACTGGGGCAACGGTGTTACGCAAGAAATCATCAATGTGATCAAGGCCGGGGATCTGACCCCGGACGAGAAGAAATACGATCAGTTGCTCCAGGCGATTCAGAGCGTTTCGGCCAAGGGCTGGAATCAGGATCTGGCGTTGCCTTTGGCAGCGTTGCCGTTGCCAACGGTTGCCACGACGGATGCGCGGATGCCGATCACACCGGCCGCCGCATCGACCAGTGGCGGGCGAGTGTCGGTGCCGGCGGGTGTTTACGTCAGCATCGGTCAGGAAGTGGTGGCGGGGCAGTTGGGACGTTCGCGTACGTTCACCACTCAGGCCTGGAGCAGCGCCGATCTGTTACCGAGCTCGAGTTACTTTCTGCGAGCGCAGGTGGTGGGTGGTGCACTGACGTTTTACATGCAGCGCGGGACGATTTATGACGCCAGCCCTGATGGCTTGAAGGGGACGGTCAATGGTGCTGCGGGGGGTGGGTTCCAGTCGACACCGCTGGATATCTGTCTCGCGTGGGTAGTCACGGCGGGTCCGGGATCTGTGCCGATTGTCCGGCAGATCTACAACCGTAACCGGTTGTCCTGGACTCAAGTGGTCAATGGCAATGGCGTGGTCTATCTGCCGCTTGACCCTCATGCGCGAACAGCGCGTCTGGTGGTCGGGAATCCGACCCCACACCCGACGGCTATCACTGGTGTGTCGTTTGCACCGGGCGGCTGGCTGGGAGGGAATTACTGTTTCCTCAATCCGACTATCAGTACGTCCAATAATTGGGACGGTTGGGGAACGGCAGGCGCATCGGTGGGAATCTTCACCAGTAACGTCGTCAACGACACCACGCTTTCAACGTTGACGGCCGGTTTCGATCACTCGGAACTGCGTTCGCTGTGGCAGGTGTACCAAGCCGAGCACACCTGGAACGCAGGGAATGCCGTCAGTGACGAATTGCTATTCGGGATGGGGATCAAAAGCTTTTCTCAAACCGATTATTCGAACGGCATCGCAGTCAATTTCACGGCGGCCGTGAATGTGCATTTGTCTTGGGAGTTGATCCGATGAACATCATTCAGGAACTGCATCAATTCGAAGACGGCTTGCGTCCGGTACCACCTTCTGCCGCCCATGAGTGGGACGGTGAGCAATGGCTTGCCAGCGCTGACAAAGCCGCGTTACTGGAGCAGCAGGAAACCGAACGCCTGTGCGCCGGGGTCGATGCCGTCGCCGACAGTGCGCGCACGACTTTGGCCGGTGATCCGCTCAAAGCCTTGGAATACGCCCAGGCTGCCGTCGACGCTCAGGCCTTTCAGGACGCCGGTTACCCGAAAAAGGAAGTGCCGCTGTCCGTCGCCGCCTGGGTTGCCAAGGGCCGTTCGGCGAAACAGTCGGCCGAGCAGATTCTCGACAAGGCCGCCCAGCTCAGCGACAGCCTGCTGACCCTGCGCACCTTGCGCCTGAAGGCCAAGACCCAGATTCGTGCCTGCGCAGGCAAAGGTCAGATGGATCAGGCCCGAGCTGCCGCCGATGAGGCGCTGCAGGCCATTCGTGAACTGACCGCCAACCCGGCCTCGTAACCGCAATCGCATCACCCAAGCCCACTTGATTGTGGGCTTTTTATTTTCAGGAACAGAGACGTCTGCGTCGCGGCGAAAGCTTGCGCGCGGCCACGTTTCATTTGTCATTACAGAGGAACGAACACCCATGGATTACCCAAAAAGTGTCCCCAGCGTCGGCCTGGTCGATGGCCGCTTCGTCGATGAAAACCCGGTGGCGGGAACGCCCGGTTCGTTGATTCCGGCGGTGTGGGGCAACAGCGTTACGCAAGAAATTCTCAACGTGATTACCGGTGCCGGGCTGACAGCCGCCGAGGCCGATACCGGTCAGCTGCTCAGAGCCATTCAATCGATTGTCGGCAATGCCAGTCCTATGCGTTCAGTGGTGACACGGCTGACGGCTTCCAAGGCGCTGACCGACCCGGAGCTGGGCCTGGTGCTGATCGATGGCGGATCCAGTGCCGTGACGGTGACGTTGCCGCCGGCAAACGCGGCGCTGGGTGTGCGTGATGTGATTGTTCGGCGCATGGATAACAGCGGCAACCGGCTGATCGTTCAGGCGTCAGGTTCCGACCGCATTCGTTTTCACACGCACCTGTCACCCAGCGGTTATCCGTTTCTGGTGTTGATGGGCGGCGGGGACTGGTGGCAGTTGCGCAGCGATGCCGCCGGTAGCTGGTGGCCGGTCGGCCGGTTTGACAACACTCCACTTGGCCGGCCGTTTTTCGAGACAACCACCTTGCTCAGTCCCGGTGGTTACGGTGCGCTCAATGGCACGGTCATGAAACGTGCCGAGTGGCCCTGGTTGTGGGACCACGCCCAGCTTTCCGGAATGTTGGGCACCGAGGCCGCGCGCGCGGGCAACGAAGGTAAATGGACGTCGGGTGATGGTGCCGCAACCTTCCGTGGCCCTGAAGGGCGCGGTGAGTTTCTGCGAGTGCTGGACGAGGGCAGGGGCGTGGATGTCGGTCGTGCCATGGGTTCCTTTCAGGCCGGATCGATTCACTCGTATGCCATGGGTGCCAATGGTGCCGGTGCGGTGGGGGCGTGGTGGTCGGATAGCCTGACCGGCTTCGGTGCCGAGTCTCGTGAAGAGCCGCAATACGTGTCCGGACTGGTCAACGGCGGCCCTGTCTTCCCTGCCAATACGACCTACCAACGAGATGCTGCCAACACCTTGCTGCTGGCATTCAAGTCCCGCCCTCGCAACATCGCCTATCCCGGCCGTATCAAGCTCATCTGAGGTGCCTATGTTCAATTATCTGTTTGACGGCTCGGGCGCCTTGTCCGGGCCTGTCGAGTTTTTTGTGACCCCGGGCATCGGT
>Ga0207713_1003256_pt1 | contig 11190 bp, 11 predicted proteins | sample KBSS64metaG_FD_184404 | JGI IMG/M metagenome (GOLD analysis project Ga0207713, IMG submission 184404) | Switchgrass rhizosphere microbial communities from Kellogg Biological Station, Michigan, USA - KBS S6-4 metaG (SPAdes) (version 2) | ecosystem: Host-associated > Plants > Roots > Rhizosphere >...
AAGTGAAACGATGCATCGCCGATGGTAGTGTGGGGTTTCCCCATGTGAGAGTAGGTCATCGTCAAGATTAAATTCCGAAACCCCAATTGCGAAAGCAGTTGGGGTTTTGTTTTGCCCGCAGGAAAGTTTTTGCTCGCGTCAGCGAGCCCGTTGATGGTTACCATGAGCGTCCGTTCGGCAGGAGGCAGGTAATGCAACTCAAGTTCAGTCACGTCGATGTACTCGTCAATAACCTCGAAGAAGCCTGTGCGTATTACGGGCGGATTTTAAAGGCGAGAATCTCCAGGACGCTGGTGTGGGAGCGGGGCGGCCTGCATGTGCGTTATGCGATTGCGTTGATCGGGCAGGAGCGTTTCATGCTGGTTCAGCCATTGGCCGGGAATCTGCGGGAGCTCCTGGATAGCGCAGGCGAGGGCATGATCTACCGTCACTGCTATTCGACCCCCGACATCGAAAAAGCCTACGACGAACTGGTCGCCGAGGGCGTGCTGCCAGAAGATGAAAACGGTAAACCGCTGGCCCGCGAACACCTGCAATCGCCGGCAGGGACACGCATCATCTGGCTGCCTAAACGCTTTGGCCACTTCTCGATTGAAATCCTCGAAGAAAAAACGCTGGAGGCGTTTATGGAGGAGGCGTTTGCCTGACGTTTTTCCTCTTGTGATACGTCACGACTACCCCGTATAAGAGCGACTTTCACTTCCGATATAAGAAAAGGGTGCACGCATGAGCAATGCCTGGAACGAGGGATATTTCACGGACGAAGGTTACACCTACGGGTACAGCCGGGAAATCAATCCGGTTTTCCAGCGTTATTGTCTGCTGTTGCGCGGTTTCGCCACGCTGGAGAGTACCGACGGTTACCACTGTGAACTGGGTTTCGGTCAGGGCGTCTCGATCAATATCCATGCCGCGGGCAATCCGGGCACCTATGTCGGTACCGACTTTCACCCGGGTCAGGCGTCCCATGCCATCGCTCTCGCACGCGACTGGGGCAGCGATGCGCGACTGTATGACGACAGCTTCGAGCAGTTGCTGGCCCGTCATGACTTGCCCCAGTTCGACAGCATCAGCCTGCATGGCATCTGGACCTGGGTCAGCCGTGATAACCACAAGCTGATCGTGGAATTCGTCCGTCGCCATCTCAAACCAGGTGGTCTGCTCTACGTCAGTTACAACTGCTTCCCGGGCTGGTCGCCTCAGGCACCCTTGCGCCAACTGTTCAGCCTGCACGACCGGTTCGCCAGCCAGGCCGGTGCGCGCCCGGATCAGCGTATCGATGCAGCGCTGCAGTTTTCCGAAGCGCTATTGGCGGCCAACCCCAAATATGCCAACTCCGCACCGGGTCTGGACGCCAAGCTCCAGAGCATCAAGGGCCAGGACCGCCAGTACGTCGCCCATGAGTATTTCAACCGCGACTGGAACTGCATGTATTTCACCGACGTGGTTGATGCCCTGGCACCCGCCAAGCTCGATTACGCCACGACAGCCGTGCCGCTGGACTCCGTCGACCCGCTCAACCTGAGCGCTGAAGGCATGGACTTTCTGGAAGGTATCGAGCATCCCGTCATGCACGAGCAGGCGCGTGACTACTTTGTGAACCAGAGTTTCCGCCGGGATCTTTATGTGCGTGGCGCCAACAGGCTGTCCGCCTCCGAGCACCGTGAGCGGATGCTCAGCACGCGCTTCGTCCTGTTGCAGGCAGCCGACAGCGTGCCGGCCAACGTCACCGGTCCGGCGGGCGCAGCGACACTGCAGGCAGAGATCTATGGCCCGGTACTCGCAGCGCTGGCGGATGACGCTTATGTGCCGAAAACCTTGCGGCATTTGCTGGATCTCGTCTCCCCGTTGGCCTACGGCGACGTGGAACAGGCCCTCAACGTGCTGATCGGCATGAGCGTCGTGGCGCCCTGTCAGAGCGAGGCGGCCGAAAAGCTGGTGCAGGCCCGCTGCAATACCCTAAACCTGCAGCTGTGCAAGCGTTCGTTGTATGGCAACAAGATTCAGACCCTGGCGAGTCCGGTGACCGGTGGTGGCGTGACGGTCAGCCGCTTCCAGCAGTTGTTCCTGATATCGATCAAGCAAGGCAAAAAACACCCGGATGAATGGGCGCAACTGGCGTGGGGCATCATCGGCGGCCAGGGCGAAGGTCTCCTCAAGGACGGCAGGGCCCTGACCACCGCGGAAGAAAACCTTGCCGAACTGACCGTGCAGGCCCAAGCGTTTGCCGAGAGTACGCTGGTGATTCTCAAGGCTTTGAAAATCGTCTAGTCGAGACGAGGGACGGCAGGACGTTCTCGCGTCGCCTGTCGTCGTCCGGGGTATTTCGGATTCTTGCGCAAAACCAGAATGACAGCACCGCGGCTGACGTGCTGACAAGGACGCGCGGTCGATGTAATGCCCCGGTCAAATAACAGTGTCAACGGAAACCGGACTCTGCATAAGGTACTGATGTGAAGCGTGATACTCACCTTGTAATGCTTTTGCTGTTGGTTATCGGCTGCTCACTGGCATCGCTCACGATCTGGAAGGTGCTGGGTTCCTGAGATTGAGCACTTGACGAGGTGAACGTCCATGGGTTGAACCTGACGCAGGCACTTGCGACGTATTCCGAAGGCATTGTCCGGCAGAGCTCGCTACTTCTGCTCGGACTCGTCGAGCGCCTGGAAACCGAGGGCAGTGGTCCGGCGCAGATCGAACGGCTCAATACTTTGATCAACGGGCAGCGACCGCTGATGCCGCAGCAGAGTGGCATCACTCTCTACGACAACAAAGGTCATTGGTTGATGTCATCCAACCGGCCGATTCCTGTCGGTGCCAACAGCAGCGACCGAATCTATTTCACTCACACCGCGATGATCCATCCCGCGAGCCCTTCATCGGCCCGCCCATCCGTAGTCGCTCGAATCAGGAATGGGTGATCACCATCAGCCGGCGTTTCAATGACGCTCGCGGTGAGTTTGCCGGTGTGGTGGCGGTCACCTAGGGAGTGGAAAACTTTCTGCGTCTGTTCGGCCAGCTCGATGTAGGACAGGAGGGCGCCATCGGCTTGTCCTACACCGACGGCACGCTGCCGGTCCGTTACGCTTTCCGCGAATAGGACATGGGACGCAACTTGGTTGGCATTGTGAGTGTGAGCATCGGCATTGCGGCCGCCACAGGGTCGCAACTGGACAGGGTACAAGGCCTGATCGCTGCGGCAGATCAGGCGCTGTATCAAGCCAAAGGGGCGGGCCGCAATCAGCTCGCCAAAAGTGTCGCCAGTGAAAGCTACTCTCCGTACACCGGGTAATCCACATAGCCTTCGGCATCACCGCCATACACCGTAGCCGGGTTCAGCGAATTCAGCGGCCAGTCATTGGCGATGCGCGCGGGCAGGTCCGGATTGGCCATGAACGGACGACCGAAAGCCACGAGATCCGCCAGTCCTGATTCCAGCAAGCGTGCACCGCTTTCGGCGTTGTAGCGACCCGCGTAAATGATCGCGCCGCCGAAGGTGTCGCGCACCGCTCGACGGAAGGTTTGCGGCATCACTGGCGCGTCGTCCCAGTCGGCTTCTGCAATAGACAGGTAAGCAATGCCGACGTCTTGCAGCACCTTGATCGCTTCGATGTAAGTGGTGTGCGGATCTTCCTCGACCATGCCCAGGTAAGTCCGCGCTTCATCGGTGGTGGTGAACAGCGGCGCGAAGCGCACACCGACTTTTTCCTTGCCGATGCACTTGGCGACCCCGGCGACTACTTCGCGCAGAAAACGCAGGCGATTGTGCAACGAACCGCCGTACTGATCGGTGCGCAGGTTGCTGTGGGCGGAGATGAACTGGTTTACCAGATAACCATTGGCGCAGTGCAGTTCGATACCGTCAAAACCGGCGTCCATGGCATTGCGCGCCGCCTGGATGTATAGCTGAACCAGTTCCTGGACTTCATCGGTGGTCAGCGCTCGAGGCGCGGACGGCGGAACCAGAGCGCCCACACCGGGCGCGGTTTCGATGAACACACTGACCCGGTCGGTGGCGATGGCGGAGGCCGACACCGGTGCGTCGCCATTGGGTTGCAGGGCAGTATGGGATACGCGACCGACATGCCATAGCTGCGCGAAAATCACGCCGTCACTGGCGTGGACAGCCTCGGTGACCTTGCGCCACCCGACGATTTGTTCGGGTGTATGAATGCCTGGAGTCCAGGCGTATCCCTGCCCACGAGGCTCGATCTGGGTGCCTTCAGTCACCAGCAAACCGGCACCGGCACGTTGCTGGTAATACTCGGCCATCAATTCATTGGCGACATTGCCCGGTTGGGTGCTGCGCTGGCGGGTGAGGGGCGGCAGGACTATGCGGTTTTTCAGGATGTGGCGGCCCAGGGTGACGGGTGTAAAGAAACTGCTGTGGTTCATGGAAATACCTTGTTCATGGTCTTATTAGACCAGTCGACTATTCAAGTGGCGAAAAAAGAACACCGTGCAACGCGCACACGGTGTCCGGATCAGTCGTTCGAGGATGTAGCGGAAAGCTTCAGCCCAGCAGCTTCAGCAGTTTTTCGGCGACAGCTGCCGAACTGGCGGGATTCTGGCCGGTGACCAGTTTTCCATCCGTCACGACATGAACCTGCCAATCCGCAACTTTGGAATAGCGACCGCCAAGACGCTGGAACTCGTCTTCGATCAGGAAAGGTACGACATCTGTCAAACCGACGGCCGCCTCTTCGGAATTGGTGAAACCGGTCACTTCGCGATGCTGGATCAGCGGTTTATCGTCCGTATCGACCACATGACGCAGTACCCCCGGTGCGTGGCAGACAAAACCATGGGGCTTGTTGCTGCGCGCGAAGGCTTCGATCAGGGCAATCGAATGCTTGTCTTCGGCCAGGTCCCAGAGCGGGCCATGGCCACCTGGATAAAACACCGCATCGAAATCTTCGGCGCGGACGTCGGCCAGGCGGCCGGTGTTCGCCAGTGCCTGCTGCGCGGTGGGGTCCTGGCGGAAACGGTCGGTTTCAGCCGTCTGAGCGTCGGGCTCGTCGCTCTTCGGATCCAGCGGCGGCTGGCCGCCAGCAGGAGAAACCAGGGTGACGTCGGCGCCGGCGTCCTTGAAGGCGTAGTAGGGGGCGGCGAACTCTTCGAGCCAGAAGCCGGTTTTCTTGCCGGTGTTGCCGAGTTGATCGTGGGAAGTCAAAACCATCAAGATTTTCATAGAGCACCCTGGGTTGGTCTGGCAGCGTTCATGAGCAAGGGATTCGCACAGGATCGACACCGGGAAAAAGTTTGTCGAGGCGCAGCATAGTTTCCAATTAGACCAGTCGTCTAGTAATTTTTTCTTCGAAGGTTTTTCATGGACAGGTGTGGCAAACTCGCGTTCCTTTGAGATAAACGACTGGTCTATTGCCTGGTAATTCGTGCCCCATGAAACCGACCTACGACGACACCCGCCAACATTTGCTCGACACCGGCCACCGGATGATGGCCGAGAAAGGCTTCACCAGTGTCGGCCTGAACGAGATCCTGCAGACCGCCGGCGTGCCCAAGGGCTCGTTCTATCACTACTTCAAATCCAAGGAACTGTACGGCCAGGCCCTGCTCGAGGATTACTTCGTCGACTATCTGGCCGACATGGAGCGACGCCTGACGCTGCCCGGCCTGAGCGCCCATGAGCGGCTGATGGATTACTGGCAGGGCTGGCAGGATCGCTGCACTCTGGAAGGCCATGGCGACGAATGCCTGGTGGTGAAACTCAGTGCTGAGGTGGCTGACCTTTCCGAAACCATGCGCCTGACCTTGCGTGATGGTGCAGAGCGAGTGGTGGCGCGCATCAGCGAGTGCATCGAGCAGGGCCAGGTCGAAAAAAGCTTGCCTGAGGGCGATGCTCGGCAACTGGCTGAAACCCTGTATCAACTGTGGCTGGGGGCCAGTCTGCTGAACAAACTGCAACGCACAGGGCAATCGTTGAGTACGTCGATGGCGACCACGAAGCGCCTGTTGAGCGTGTGAGAAAGAAATAGACGCAAGAGGTTGAGAGTCAGCTGCACAAACGAATGGGAATGCCTATCAATTGCGCGGCTGGTGGTATACCATCCGCCGCGTTTCGCTGGCAGTTATCCCCTTTGTTCTGGCTTATCCGTAAGGTTCTCCCCTCATGCGTCGAACTCTGCTGTCCATCTGCGTGTTGCAAACGTTGTCTCCCTTGGCGTGGGCCGAGCCATCCGATTCAACGGTGTCAGCGCTGGAGCTGGAGGCAACCGATGTGGTCGGTACCGCGGATTACGAAAGAGCGGAAGGCCCGGTACACGGATATCGCGCGACCCGTTCGGCCAGCGCCACCCGAACCGATACCTCGATCCATGAAACCCCGCAGTCGATCAGTGTCGTCACCAAAGATGCGGTCGAAGACATCGGTGCTACCCGGCTGCAGGACGCACTGGATTACGCGGGCGGAGTAGGGCGAGCCAACAATTTCGGCGGCCAGGGACTGACCACGTTCACCGTGCGCGGATTTACCACCGGCGAGTTCTACCGTAATGGTTTCCCGATCAACCGCGGTTATCCGAACATGCCGGATGCCAACACCATCGAGCGTCTGGAAGTCCTGCGCGGGCCGGCGACCATGCTCTACGGCCGTGGTGATCCGGGCGGCACCTTCAATGTCGTTTCCAAACAACCGTTGCCCGAGCGTACGGTCACACTCGGCAGCCAGCTGAATGACCAAGGCATGCGCCGCGGCACCCTGGATGCTTCCGGTCCGCTCGATGAAGAGGGGCGCCTGGCCTATCGCCTGAACGTGGTGGGCGAGGGCGGCGATACCTTCCGCGATCACGTCGAAACCGAACGCTACGGCGTGACCCCCGTGCTGACCTGGCAAGCCAGCGATGACACCCGAGTGATCTTCGAGGGTGACTTCATGCGCAACAACCATCCGCTGGACCGGGGCGCGACGCGTTATCCCCGGCAGATCGGCACCGCCTCCCGCGACACCTTCTTCGGTGAACCGGACGCCGGCAAGTTGCACAACGACAACAACATGGCGCAATTGCGCTTCGAGCATGTGCTCAATGAGGACTGGACGCTCGGCGGTGGCTTCCAGTGGCTCGACGGTACCTTGCAGGGCAATGCCATTGAAGCCAACGGCATTGCCGCCGACGGCCGGACTCTGGGACGAAATTTCAACTACCGCAAGCTGGAGTGGACGGACAAGGACACCCAACTCAACCTGACCGGTCACTTCTCCACCGGCGGCCTGCAGCACACATTGCTGACCGGTATCGAATACGAAGATTACGACTACCAGTCGATCATCCAGCGCTCCAGCGGCGCGGTGAGTGCCTATCCGATCGATATCTTCAATCCGGTCTATGGGCAGCCCCGTCCGGCACTGACACGCACCCCGACCCACGACAAGGAAAACCTCAAGACCTAAGCCGCGTTCGTACAGGACCAGGTGGCCCTGACCGATCGGCTGAAAGTCCTGGCCGGGGCACGTTTTGAACGCTTTGAACACGACTACGAAACCTACGTGCCCGGCGGCAAGAACTGGCAGGCCAGTGACAATGCCGTCACGCCCCGCGTCGGTGTGACCTACGACCTGACTGACACCCTCGCGATTTACGCGGACACCGCGCGCTCCTTCAAGCCCAATACCGGCGCGAGTCGGCAGGGTGGCGGCTTTGAACCAGAGAAAGGCAAGTCCTGGGAGATGGGCATCAAATGGGAAGCGCTGGATCATCAGCTGAGTGTTGACGCGGCGATCTATCAGATTGAAAAGCGTAATGTCCTGACCACTGACCCGGTGGACTCGACGTTCAGCGTGGCTGCCGGGGAAGTGCGCAGTCGAGGGTTTGACCTCAATGTTGCCGGCAATCTGACCCCCGAGTGGCGTGTCATCGGGGGGTACGCCTACGTCGATGCCGAGGTGACCAAGGACAACGTGATCCGCTCCGGCACGCGACTGATGAACATCCCGAAAAACAGCTTCAGCCTGCTCAACGTCTATGAGTTCCAGGACGGTGCCCTCAGTGGTCTGGGTCTGGGGACAGGCGTCAAATATGTCGATGAGCGCGCGGGTCAAACGGCCAACACTGCATTTTCGATGGGGAGCTACACCGTTGTCGACCTGCTCAGCTACTACAAGGTCAATGACAAGTTACGTCTCAATCTCGACCTGAAGAACCTGTTTGACCGGGACTACGACGAGGGCGCATTCGGTAACGTCTACGCCTATCCAGGGGCACCGAGAACGGTGCAGGTCGGCATTTCCTACACGTTGTAGTCCGATCGGGTCTGAAATCCATCATCGGGGGCAGCGGCCCCCGATGACTGTGAGGCTCAGCCGGTCACACATCCTTGCGGAGTCTTTCCGGCAAAACTGTCCACCAGGCTCGCCACAACCATCTCGCCCATGCGGGTGCGGGTCTGCAGGGTCGCGCTGGCGCGATGTGGTTGCAGCACCACTTGTTCCTGGGCAAACAAGGCTTCAGGCACGTTAGGCTCGTCGACGAAAACATCCAGCGCCGCACCCGCGATCTCGCCAGCCGTCAGGGCCGCCACCAGATCGGTTTCGTTGACCAGTTTTCCTCGGGCGACGTTGATCAGGTAGCCGCCCTTGCCCAGAGCCTGCAGCACGGAGGCATCGATGATGGCCTCGGCCTTGTCGGCGGCTGCCGCGAGAATCAGGGCATCACTGTCGCGGGCCAATTGCTTGAGGTCGGCGATGAAGGTGTGGCTGACATCGCTCATCGGTTGCAGGTCGGTGTAACTGATCGGACAGCCAAACGCGGCAGCGCGAGTGGCGACCGCTCGGCCAACCCGGCCCATGCCGACGATGCCGATACGCATGCCGGACACTTGCCGCGCCAAAGGCAGCGGTGCCAATGGGGTCGGGCTTTGCGGCCACTGGCCCGAGCGCACGTAACGGTCACTGGTACACAGCCCACGACACACGGCGATCAGCAAACCGATGGCCAGGTCGGCCACGTCTTCGGTCAGTGCGCCGATGGTCGCGGTCACGCGGATTCCGCGATCCCTGGCGTAGGCCAGGTCTACTGCATCGGTGCCGACACCGTTGACCGCCACCACTTCCAGTTTGGGCAGTTGCGCCATCAACGCCTGACTGATGCCCGTGTGACCACCGGTGATCACGCCGCGAATGTTGGCGCCGTGTTCCTGCAAATACGCCGCTTTGTCGGCCTGCTCGAAATAACGCCTGATCGTGAACAGTTCGCCGAGACGGGCATTGATTTGCGGAATCAGGATCGGGCTGAGCTGCAAGACTTCTGGCTTCATGTAAACCTCACTTACGCAATAAAAAAGCCGGCTCAACCACGGCCGGCAAACGGCATGGCAGTCGCCATGACGGTCATGTTCAGGACGTTGGCCGACAGGGGCAGGCCGGCGATGTAACGCACGGCGTCGGCGACATGCTTGACGTCGACCATCGGCTCCACGGCGATGCTGCCGTTGGCCTGGCGCACGCCTTTGGTCATGCGTACCGACATTTCGGTCAAGGCATTGCCGATATCGATCTGGCTGCAGGCGATATTGAAGTCCCGACCATCCAGCGCCAGCGATTTGGTCAATCCCAGTACCGCGTGTTTGCTGGCGGTGTACGCGCTGCTGAAAGGACGCGGGGTGTGAGCCGAAATCGAACCGTTGTTGATGATGCGGCCACCCTGTGGCTGTTGCCGGCGCATGAGCCCGAACGCGCCACGGGCACAGAGGAAAACGCCATTGAGGTTGGTGTCGATCACGTTTCGCCACTGCTCGAAGGTCAGTTCGTCCAGCGGCACGGCAGGGGCATTGACCCCGGCGTTGTTGAAGACCACGTCCAGGCGTCCGTAGACCTCGGCAATGGTTGCAAACAGCTGGTCGACACTGGCGGGGTCGCGTACATCGGTGGGCACCGCCAAGGCTTCGCGTCCTTCGCCGGCCGCCAGATCGACCAAGGCCTGCAAGGGTTCGGGCCGGCGCCCGGCCAGCACCAGGGTGTAACCGTCGGCCAGCAGGCCCAGGGCTACGGAACGGCCGATCCCGCTGCCGGCGCCGGTCACCAGGGCCACTTTCAAGGATTGAGTGTCAGACATTTTGTTGTTCTCCTTTTTTCAATCACTTAAGGACAGATTCAAGGCCGGGGGCCGACGCGCATTTCGAGTTGGCCAATGCCGTCGATCCCGGCGCTGATGACGTCGCCGGGTTGCAAGACATCGACGCCGGCGGGGCTGCCGGTCATGATCAGATCGCCGGCCTTGAGTGTGACGGATTGCGAGATGCGGCTGATGACTTCACTCACCGACCAGATCTGGCTGTCGAGTCGATCGCGCTGGCGTTCCTCACCGTTCACGCTCAACCATAATTCCCCTTCGAGCCGACCGGTCCGAGTGACCGGCACAATGGCGGTCATCGGTGCGGCACCGTCAAACACCTTGGCACCTTCCCATGGCAAACCGTCGCGCTTGGCCAGTCGCTGTACGTCACGGCGGGTCAGGTCCAGTCCGGCGGCGTACCCCCAGACATAGGCCAGCGCCTGGCTTTCGGGGATCTGCGCGCCGCCTTCGCCGATGGCCACGACCAGCTCGATTTCATGGGCAAACTCTTCGGTCAGTGACGGGAAGGTCACTTCACCGACGGCGTCCACCACAGTGCTTGCCGGTTTCATGAAGAACACCGGCGGCTGGCGCGGCTGGCCCAGGGTGTCCGGCCACGGGTAGTTGCGGCCGACGCAGAACACGCGTCCGACGGGAAAGCGTTGCTCGCTGCCGACAACCGGCAAGGTCACTGGCAGATCCGGGGTAAAGACGTATTCGGTCATGTTCATCCTGCTGCAAGTCCTGTGTGAAAGGTAAGCGTACGGCGGCAAACGCTGGCGAAGTTGGACGAAAGCCGCCTCAAATTGGAGAAACCGGTTGTTCTGGCTTCAGCGCGTTTTCAACTCGATGCGGTACAGGCGACCGAGCAGCAAGGAATAGGAGAGGGTGCCGATCAGCGCCACGGCACCAATGAACCAGAACGCCCAGGCGAACGAGCCGGTGGCGTGGACGATGGCGCCGATCACGATCGGAGTGACGATGCCGCCGATGTTCGCGGCCAGGCTGGTGATCCCGCCGGTCAGCCCGATCAGTTCCTTGGGCGCCACCTCCGACACCGCCGCCCACGAGGACGACGCGATGCCCTGAGCGAAAAAGGCAATGGTCAGCACGGCGATGCAGA
>Ga0207713_1003259_pt1 | contig 11183 bp, 7 predicted proteins | sample KBSS64metaG_FD_184404 | JGI IMG/M metagenome (GOLD analysis project Ga0207713, IMG submission 184404) | Switchgrass rhizosphere microbial communities from Kellogg Biological Station, Michigan, USA - KBS S6-4 metaG (SPAdes) (version 2) | ecosystem: Host-associated > Plants > Roots > Rhizosphere >...
TGCCGGGCAACGACACCGTCAGCGGTGGCGACGGCAACGACATCCTGTTCGGCGACCTGGTGAGCTTCAACGGCATTGCCGGCGAGGGTTACCAGGCGATGCAGGCGTTCGTCGCGCAGCAGACCGGCACCGATGTCAGCAAGGTCACCACCAGCAATGTGCACCAGTACATCACCGAGCACTATCAGGCGTTCGATGTGTCCGGTGCGCATGACGGCAACGACACGCTGCTCGGCGGCGCGGGCAATGACATCCTCTTCGGCTCGGGCGGCAACGACCTGCTCGATGGCGGCAAAGGCAATGACATCCTGCTCGGCGGCACCGGCAACGACACGCTGATCGGCGGCCAGGGCAATGACATCCTGATCGGTGGTTCCGGCGCCGACACCTTCGTCTGGAAGGCGGGCGACACCGGCAACGACGTGATCAAGGACTTCAACGCCAGCGAAGGCGACCGCATCGACCTGCGTGACCTGTTGCAGGGCGAGACCGGTAGCACCATCGACAACTTCCTGAAGATCTCCACGGTCGACGGCGTGTCGTCGCTGCAGGTCAGCTCGGCCGGCAAGTTCAACTCCGGCGATGCCGCCGCGGCGACGCCAGACGTGACGATCAAACTGGAAGGCAACAACTGGTCGACGGCCAACATTCACAACCTGATTGCCGGCAGCGATCCGACCATCAAGGTCGACCACAACAACAGCTGATGCGTGAACCACGGCCGCCCCAATGGGGCGGCCGTCACGTTTGCCTGCACGCTGGCGGTGACGATTTCGTCGGCGCACCGCATACTCGCGCACAGTTGGCTATGCTGCTGACAGCATGACGCTGGTCCATTTCCGAGGGATGCTCAATGTTTTACGTGCAACGCGATGCGCAGGGTCAGTTGATTCGCGTGGAAGCCGCGGCCTATGCCGAGGCCACGGAAACGCTGCCCGCCGACCACCATGAAATCCAGGCCTGGTACGCCAACGAAGCCGTGGAGAACAGCCTCAAGCAGCTCAAGCAGAGCGACTTCGAGATGATCCGGGTACTCGACGACCTGATTCAGGTGCTGACCCAGAAAGGCGTGATCCGCGTCACCGACCTGCCGCCGGCAGCCCAGGCCAAGCTGATGGACCGGACCCAGGCGCGGGAAGCGCTGGGCGGATTGAGCCAGTTGATCGACGAGGATGAAGGCGGGTTGATCTGATCGGCCTGTAAGTCGATCGAGTTGATCGTTGCCACGTCGAACCGTCCGCGTGGGAATGCCGCCGGTGACGCTGCGCGTCATAACACTCCGATGGTGTGACTGGAACGCAGAGCATCCCTTTATGCCTTCCCACGCAGACGGTTCAACGCCTCGACGTGGGAACGATAATCTGGCACTGCATTATTTCCAGGGCTTGGGCTCGCCAAACAGCTGCCCCTGAACCCCATACAAGCCCATCTCGCGAATCACCGACAACTCCCCTTGCGTCTCGACCCGCTCGGCAATCAGCGGCAGGTCGATGCTGTGCGCCGCGCGCTGGATCGCCTCGATGAACAGGCGCTTGTCGCTTTCCTGATCGATCGCGCGAATGTAGCTGCCGTCGATCTTCAGGTACGCCAGGCCCAGGCGCGCCAGGTTGCCGATCATGCTGAAACGCCCGCCGAAGCGTTGCAGGCTCAGCGAGAAGCCCAGCTCGCGCAGGCGCCGGGTCAACTGCTCCAGCACCGCTTGCTCCGGCAGTTGCTCCTCACCGATTTCCAGGGTCAGGCGCGGACCGAGGTTGGAATGGGCCCGCAGAATCTCGAAGACTTTGTTCAGCGCCTGCGGATCGGCCAGGGTCGCCGAGGACAGGTTCAGCGCCAGCGATTCTTCGTGACCGGCCATTTGCGCCAGTACCCGCTCGAGCATCAGCCGATCCAGGCGCGCGGTCCAGCCAAAACGCTCCAGCCACGGCAGGAAGCGCCCGGCAGGAATGGTCTGGCCCTGCTCGTCGAGCAAACGCGACAGCACTTTGTAATGCAGCACCAGTTGCGTGTCCTGGGCAGCCACCACCGGCTGGAAGAACAGCTCGAAGCGCTGCTGCGTCAACGCCTGATCGAGCAGGCGATGCCAGGCGTGGTGATCGTCGCCGACCTCCGCCACCAGACTCTGATCGAGGCAGGCCCAGTTCTGCTCGCCCTGCCCTTCGGCCTGGGCCAGGGCCTGGTCGCCGAGGCTGAGCACGGCTTGCGGCGAATCGCCATGCGCGAACGGCGCCAGGCCGATCGAGGCAACGGCGGCCACGTCGGTGGCGCCCGTGGCGTGCAGGCTGCTCAGGGCGCTGTCGAGGTTCTGCGCCAGTTGCAGGGCTTCCTCGCGCACCAGCCCCGGCGCCAGCACGGCAAATTCGCCGCCGCGGATGCGCGTCACCAGATTTTGCGTTTCCGGGTACTTGGCGCACTCGCGGGACAGTTGTTCGCCCACGGCTTTGAGCAATTCATCGGTGCGCTGGCCGCCCAAGCGCTGGTTGAGCCCGGCCAGGTCCTTGACCCGCAACAGCAGCAGGTAACCGGAGCTGGCCTGCTCCGGGTTGCTCACCCGGGCGTTGAGTTGCATCTCGAAATAGCGGCGGTTGGCCAACCCGGTGAGGTTGTCCTGATAGGACTCTGCACGCAGTTTTTCACTGCGCTCGGCCTGCTCCTGGAACAGCGCCTTGAGCTTCTCCACCATCTGGTTCATGGCCAGCACTACGCGGCGCAATTCCGGGGTGCGCGGCAGCTCCGGCAGGCTGAGGAATTCGCGGCGGGCAATCGCATGGGACTGCTTGACCATGTAATCCAGCGGTTTCAACTGCCGGCGCAGCAACAGCGCACCGAGCACCGCACTCACCGCGCCGCAGAGCAGCAGCCAGCCGAGGCTGCCCAGCGCGCTCTGCCAGAGCTTGGCGAGGGCGAACATCGGGTGGCTGACCACCTCGACCCGCGCCGCCTGCTCCCAGCCACGACTGACCAGTGCGTCGCCACCGGCCGGTTCCAGGCCGATCAGTTTGACGAACCAATCCGGCACGTTGCTGACTGCCGGAATGCCGTTGCGCTCGACGATGGTCTGGTCGGTCTTGAGGTCCACCACACGGATGCTCGCGTAGTAGCCACTGTCGAAAATCGAGCTGACCAGCAGCTCGACCATCGCCGGGTCGTCGATGTTCGGGGTCAGCGACAGCGCCAGCGCCGTGGCGGCGTCCTGGGCGTGGGAGCGCAACTGGTTGACGTACTGGGTGCGCGAACTCTCCAGACTGACCATGAAGCTGCCGGTGAAGGCGACCACCAGGAACAGACAGATTGCGATCAACAGCTGTTTGAACAAAGACATCTGAGCGCGTGCTCCTAGTTAGTCGTCTCGACCGGGAAACCTTCGGCCTGCATTTTCTTCAGCACATCCTGCCAGCGTGACAGGCGTTTGGTGTCACCGACCTTCTTGTTGCCCTTGGCCCCCGGCAGGTACAGACCTTCGGCATTGAAAGAGTAGACCGGCAGCAAATCGGTTCGCTGGGACGCAGGCTGAATCGGATCGATCAGGCTGTCGAGCACCAGCGGCATGGCATCGGGGCTGGAATAGTAAGTCAGGACCATGTGCGCGCGGTTCTGGCGCAGGGCCTTGACGTAGGTGATGCGTAACTTGTCACTGGCCACGCCGAGGTGGCGCAGGCTGAAATACTTGGCGATGGCGTAGTCTTCGCAGTCGCCGGCGCCCTTCCACAGCGCCTCGATCGGGGTTTCCCAGTAATCGACTTCGTGCCACAGGTCGATGTCTTCGACGTAGCGCATCTGTTTATTGAAGAACAGGTTCACCACCTTGAGCTTGTCCATCTCGCTGACCTGCTTCTGCGTGGCCAGCAGATTCTGCCAGGCATCGATCCGTTGCTGCCCGGCGCCCAGCGGCCCGTACAGCGCCGTGGCCTTGCGGCTGATCGCGGAAAAATCCCAATCGGCATGCAGGCCGCCCAGCATGACGCCGGCCAGCAGCAGTGCGCAGCCGAGCCAGCGCACAGTCCGTGGGATCGCGAATCGTACCGCCAATGCAAGGCATCCAGGGGCAGGGAAGGAAAGCGTTTGATGGTGAAGGTTAGCCCAGCAAAAAACAATGGCACCATGAGATCATCGGCCGCGCGCTAAACTGCGAGGTGACGCATTCCTCTACACGGTTTGACAACCTGTAGAGCAATCACTAGTGTCCTTTGGATCCAAATTCCGTAGTCAACAGGGTGTGCAGTTGTGACCCAGAAGCCCAAGCCACTCCACAGCATCAAAGTCGACGGCCCGATCCCCGCGCACCTGGCGCGCTCGGTCATCGAAGAAACCCTGCGCTCGGCGATCCTCGACGGGCGCCTGCCCTGCGGCACCGCCGTGCGTCAGCAAGACCTCGCGGACCTGTTCGGTGTCAGCCGCATGCCGGTCCGCGAAGCCTTGCGCCAACTGGAGGCACAGGGCCTGCTGAACGTGGTGGCGCACAAGGGCGCAGTGGTCGCGCCACTGATCCAGGGCGATGCTGCGGAAACCTACGAGCTGCGCATCCTGCTCGAATCCGAGGCGCTGCGCCAGTCGATCCCGTTGCTCACCAGTGCCGATCACGAACGCGCGGCCGGCTACATCGAGGAACTCGAAGCCGAGCACAACTACACCGAGATCGGCCGGCTCAACCGGCTGTTCCACATGGCTCTCTATGCCAAGGCCAGCAACGGCCGCCTGCTGCGGCTGGTGGAAGACGGCCTGAACGAGGAAGAACGTTTTCTGCGTTTCAACCTGGAAGCCATGGGCCTGGGCAAACTGTCCCAGGACGATCACCGGGCGCTGTTGCAGGCTGTCCGCGAGCGTGATGTCGCCCACGCGGTACAGCTGCTCGAAAATCACCTCAACCGCGGCGTCGAAGTCATCACCCGGTACCTCGCCAGCGCCAGCGGGCAAAGTCGCAAAAACGCGCATTGAGTCGCCTGCCGGGCAACGCTCCTGCCGTGCCCGGCGAATAACCCTCTTACAAATCCTCCCCCCGGCCCCGGCGATTTGCCGTGGCACATCCACACCAGCGCTCTAACCTCCCTGTGCCCCGAACAGCCGGCCATTGGCAGCCCGCGCAGGCGTTTCGACCATAGCCGCGGCGCCGATTTACGCGCACCCTTGGACGGCCAACCCCATTAAGAACGGGTGACGCACCGCTCCGGCGGAGCAGTCCCCGCACCAGGAACCTACGGAAGGAGTCTTGTCACGGGAAAAGGAAGGAACGCCGCCGTTCCAGGCCAACTTCATCCCCGCAAATCATTTCAATTACTTAATTAGAAAGTTGCTTCGAGTGAGGCATTCACTCTTATTATCCAATTTTGGTGATTAATTACCGAAAGGAGCAACTACGCCCAAATAAAACTTGCTCGACAAGTTTTATCAGCCCAACTCATCCGCGAAAAACAAACAACTTAAAATAATTAAAAATTACACTTGTTAAGTTGTTTTGCGATGTATTAGTTTTTCTTCGCCGAGTTTGGATCCGCACTGCCAGGCCGGCGCAACCAGACAGACTGGCCCCGAGCGCGATGTTTCAGCTGTGCGCTGCCGTCCGGGCCATTCAATCCATTGCCAACTTTCATCGCAATCGAATGAGGCTATCGCTCGCCTGAAGAAAGTTATCCAGCGTTGTTAGCCGATGTTAACGAATCCCGATATCCCTATAAGCCAGAGGCTCGCCAATATGCCAACCAAACAACAACTTGCCTTGAAGAAAGCCGAACTCAGCGTTCATCCGATCTTTGCCGAAATCGACTCGCTGTCGGTACTGCGCCGGTTCATGGAGTCGCATGTCTTCGCCGTGTGGGACTTCATGTCGCTGACCAAACGTCTGCAACAGGAACTGACCTGCACCCGGCTGCCGTGGTTGCCGCCGCGAGATCCGCACGCCGCGCGCCTGATCAATGAAATCGTCCTCGGCGAGGAGTCGGATGATCGACTGTCTCATGGGCATTACAGCCACTTCGAGCTGTACCTGGATGCGATGCGTGAAATCGGTGCGAGCACAGCGGCGGTGGAGCGCTTCGTCGCGCTGCAACAGGAAGGCGTGAGTTACGACGTGGCCCTGCAGAGCGTCGACGTTGACCCGGCCGCCGCGCGCTTCGTCCGCGACACATTGCACACGGCGCTGAATGCGCCGGGCCACTGCGTCGCGGCGGCATTCCTGCATGGCCGCGAGAGCGTCATTCCGGACATGTTCCAGCGCATGCTCGATGCCTGGGGCATCGGCGTCGAACAGGCGCCCACCTTCCGTTACTACCTGCAGCGCCACATCGAAGTCGACTCCGAAGACCATGGCCCGGCCGCGGAAAATCTCCTTGAGCGCCTGGTCGGTGGCGACCCGCAACGCGAGGCCGAAGTCTACGCCAGTGCCGTCGCCGCCGTGGAAAGCCGCATCGCCCTGTGGGACGGCCTGCGCCTGAGCATGCGTGAAGCACTGGTGGAGGTGGCCGAATGAACGCCGCCGATTACCAGTCCTTCGCTGACGCCTGGGAAAGCCGCGCAACCATCCGCACTCGCCCGCGCCGGGTGCTGGAGGACGACGCCCGGCTGATCTATCCGCTGAGCCGGCAACCGCTGGTGCTCAGCGAAACCTTCCTGCGCGAATGCCCGCAACAACGCGACTTCGCCCTGGTGCAGACGCTGTACAAGTTCATCAACGACGTGGTGATTTTCGAGACCGAAATCGTCGACAAGACCGCCCGCAGCATCGCCAAGAACCGCTTCGCGGTGAGCTTCCCGTTCGCCTGCCGCTACGATGCCATGACCGTGGTGGTGGACGAGGATTACCACGCGCTGGTGGCGATGGATTTCATGCAACAGACCGTGGCCATGACCGGCATCGCGCCGATCGAACTGCCCGCTGAAATCGAGCTGAGCCGGGCGATTCCGGCGGCTGTCGGCCTGGCGCCGGAGCACCTGCGCAGCGCCGTCGAACTGATCTGCGTGGCCATCGCCGAGAACACCGTGACCGGCGATGTCGCGGCGTTCGCCCGGGACGACACGGTCAAGCCATCGATCAAGGGCCTGATGGCCGATCACTTGCTCGACGAGGGCCGGCATTCGAGCTTCTGGGCGCGGATGGTGCGCATCTACTGGCACACCGCCAGCGATGCCGATCGCCAGTGCATCGCCGACATCCTCCCGGTGTTCATCGGCCATTACCTGACCAATGACATCCAGAAAGCCTTCGACCTGCGCCTGATCGACGCCCTGCCGGTCAACGACGCCACGCGCCGTGCGCTCAAGGACGAGATGGCCGGGCTGGCCTTCCCGATCAATCGCCACCACCCGCTGGTGGCCAACATCGTGCGTTTTTTCCACAACAGTTCGCTGCTCGACACGCCCTGCGTGCAGCACGCGCTGCGCGACTACCTGGTTTGATGAGGAGGCTGACATGAGACGGCTCGACATTTTGCTGATCGGCGCCAGCCAGGCCCTGACCGACCTGGCGCAGGAACTCGAACAACACGGTCACGCCTTGATGCGCAGCGGCGCCGCGCAATCGAGCGTGGATCTGATCATCGACGATGGCTTCATCGGCGCCGGCGATTTCTGCGCCATCCCCCACCTGCATCTGCGCCTGGGTATCGGAGCACCGAGCAGTGCCGGTCTGCCGACCCTCGACCTGCTGTGTTTTCTCGGCTCGTCACTGATCAGCCGCGTGCCGATTGGCGATGAGCCGTCCGGCAACGGCCAGGCGCTGCGTCAGCGGGTGCTGACGCACGTGGTTGACGAAGTCGCGTTGCTGGTCAGCCGCTTCTCCCGCGATGGCGAGTATTTCCAGCAAGCAACGCCGGTCACTGCACCGGACTTCGAACAGGTGGAAGACCTGGGCTTTCTCGACAGCCTGGCCTACGTCCATCGTCTCAACGCCACGGCGCATCCGGCGTTGCTGCAACAGGCGCAGACCCCGCTGATCGAACGCCTGCAACGCAGCCTGATCGAGCACGCCGAGCGGCCGGCGCTGCACCTGGCCGAGCAATCGATCAGCTATCGCCAGTTGCACGCGCACAGCCGGGCGATCCAGCAACGTCTGCAGCCACTGCTCGAGCAGCATCCGCAGCCGTGGGTGGTCGGCATTTGCCAAGGGAAAAGCCCGGCGCTGTTCGCCTCGATTCTGGCGGTGCTCGGCAGCGGCGCGGTGTATCTGCCGCTGGAACCGAGCCATCCGCTGCAGCGCCAGCAATACATCCTGCACAACGCCGGCGCGGTGTTGTTGCTGCACGACGGCGAGCACCCGCTCGGCGAATCGATGGCCGGGCTGGATGTCAGTCGCATCGACAGTGCCGACGTCGATCTCGGCCAACCGCTGATGCAACGGCGCCCACGGCTCGACGCTCCCTGCATGGCGCTCTACACCTCGGGCACCACGGGTCATCCGAAGGGTGTCCTGCTGAGTCAGGCAAACCTCGCGCACTTCACCGCGTGGTACGCCGATTACGTGCAGTTGCGCGCTGCAAGTCGGGTCTTGCAGTTCTCTTCGTTGAGCTTCGATTCCTCGCTGATCGATATCTTCCCGACCCTGCTCGAAGGCGCCGAGCTGGTCGTGCCCGACGACACTCAGCGCCGTGACCCGCTGCAACTGGTGGCGTTGATCCGTCGTCGGCAACTGAGCCACGCGTTCCTGCCGCCGGCACTGCTGAGCATCCTGCCCCTGGAGCAACTGCACGGCGTCGAGGTGATGACCGGCGGCGATGTCTGCGAGCCCTACGTCATCGAGCAACTGACCCGCCAGGGCAAGCTGCACAACCTCTACGGCCCGACCGAGGCCACCGTGCTGATCACCGCCCGGCAACTCAAGCCAGGCGACAGCAACCGCACCCTCGGCGCACCGATTGCCAACAGTCAGGTGCTGATTCTCGACGACGATCTGCAACCGGTGCCGCAGCACACCATCGGCGAACTGTTCATCGTCGGCCCCGGCGTGTGCCTGGGCTATCTGAACAATCCGCAGCAGACCGCCGAACGCTACCTGACCCTGCAACTGCCGCACGGCCAATCGCTGCGCGCCTACCGCAGCGGCGACATGGCCAAGTGGGGCGAGCACGGTATCGAGCTGTGCGGGCGGCGCGACAATCAGGTCAAGATCCGGGGTTTCCGCGTCGAGCCGGAAGAGATCGAGCGTTGCCTGCGCGAGAGCCAGTTGTACCGTCAGGTGGCGGTGGTGATCGACAGCCAGCGGCGGATCCTGGCGTTTCTCGCCCAGCCGCAAACAGACACCGCGCGCGACGGGCTCAAGGCCCACGCCCGGCAATTCCTGCCGGACTACATGCAGCCGGTGGCCTGGACCGAATTGCCCAGCATGCCCTTCGCCAGCAACGGCAAGGTCGACCGCAAGGCCTTGCTCGAACTGCCGGTCAGCGTGCAGGACAGCGGCCCCAAATGCCTGCCGGCGAATGCCGACGAAGCGCTGCTGCTGGAGATCTGGGCGGAACTGCTGGAGCTGCCGGGCAGTGACATTTCCACCGACGAAAGCTTCTTCAACCTCGGCGGGCATTCGATCCTGCTGTCGCGGATGCTGCTGCGCCTGCGCGAAGAATTCGGCCGCAGCATTTCGATCAACCGCTTCATCGAACTGCCGACCATCAGCAAACTCGCCACCCTGGTGCGCGGCACCGATGACAGCGCCGTGCTCAGCGCCCAGGCCCTGGCCGACGCCGAGCGGCCACTGACCATCGAGGCGTTGCCAATCAGCCGCATGGGCGATGTGCACAAGGTCATCGTCACCGGCGCCAACAGCTTCGTCGGCGTGCACATCGTCGAGGCGCTGCTCGGTTGGGGCGCCAGTGAAGTGGCGTGTCTGGTGCGCGACGGCGGCACGCAGACAGCCGCACAACGCTTCGCCCAGGCGTTGCGTGACAACCGCCTCGAGCACCTGGACCTGAGCCGGGTGCGGGTCTACGCCGCCGACATCAGCCGCCCGCAACTGGGGCTCGCCGACGCCGATTACCAGCGTCTCGATCAACAGTTCGGAGCGCTGGTGCACAACGCCGCCAACGTCAATCACGTGCTCGATTACGAGTCACTGGCGGCGGATAACGTCGAGCCGATTTTCGAGCTGCTGCGTCTGTGCGAAGGGCGCAGCAAGAAGATCTTCAACTTCGTCTCGACGCTGTCGGCTTCCAGCACCGTGGACGATCAAGGCCGCGTGCTGGAATTGCCCGCCGCGCCGACTCCGCCGATCTACATCCGCAATGGCTACAACCTGTCGAAATGGGTCGGCGAACGTCTCCTCGAGCGGGCGCGGGCAAACGGCGTGCGGGTCAATCTGTATCGGCCCGGCAACATCAGCTTCAACAGCCTCAGCGGGGTCTGCCAGCCGCACAAGAACCGCTTGATGCTGATGCTCAAGGGCTCGATCCAGCTCGGACAGGTGCCGGCCTTCGCGCTGAATTTCGACCTGATGCCGGTGGACTTCCTCGCCCGCTTCATCGCTTTCCACGCCAGCCGTTACGCGCCGGAACAAGCGGTGTTCAACCTGCACAACCCCGAACCCCTGAGCTGGGACGCCTACGTCGCCTCGTTCCGCGAAACCGGCCGCGAGTTCTCCCTGGTCAGCGTCGCCGACTGGCAGCAGCAACTGGGCCGGGTCGATGCCGACAACGCGCTGTTCGGCGTGCTCGGGTTCTACCTCAACGGCTTTGAGGAAGACATCGGCGACATCTCCCTGATCGGTCACGCCAATGCCCAGGCCGGCGTCCGGCAAATGGGCGCGCATTACCCGGAAAAATCCGCGGCGCTGCTGCGTCGCGGCTGCGACTACCTGAAAGAAATCAACTTCATCTGAACCAGGCAAACCCAACCAAGGAGCAACACCATGAGCAATCTGCAACCCGACACCCTGATCAAAAACCCGCAAGGCTGCCACGTCGTGTCGTCGGTGGAAGTGCCCGCGCCAGCCGCGCAGGTCTGGGCGGTGGTCGGCAACTTTGGCGGCTTCGAGCGCTTCATTCCGGCGCTGTCGCACATCGAAATGACCGGCGAAGGCGTGTCTTCGCTGCGCAAGAAATTCTTCAAGGACGGCAACGTGGTGGTCGAGCAACTCAACTCCCGCGACGACCAGGCACTGAGCATGACCTGGACCACGATCTACAACACCCTGGGCGTGGCCAATCTGTGGGCGGCGATGCATGTGCAATCGCTGGGGACGGGGAAGGCGCGGGCGACCTGGACGTCGC
>Ga0207713_1003263_pt1 | contig 11174 bp, 9 predicted proteins | sample KBSS64metaG_FD_184404 | JGI IMG/M metagenome (GOLD analysis project Ga0207713, IMG submission 184404) | Switchgrass rhizosphere microbial communities from Kellogg Biological Station, Michigan, USA - KBS S6-4 metaG (SPAdes) (version 2) | ecosystem: Host-associated > Plants > Roots > Rhizosphere >...
GGTCTACACCGACAGCGAGACGCACGAGTGGGTGCAGAAGGGCTGCCGCACGGCGGGCATTGGGTGCCTGGAGTGCAAGCAGCCGGTGATCGAAGGCATTCTGCGCGAGCAGCAGCCGATGCTCGAGCGCGCGCAAAAGTACATGGACGACCCGTCGCTGTTGCGCGCGATCGTCGCGGACGGCTGCGACAAGGCGCGCAAGTTCGCCACGGAGACGATGCGCGACGTGCGCGAGGCGATGGGCCTGTCCTACAGCTGATGGAAGGCGTGCCGAGTCCGTGGGTCGTGCGCTGGGCGCATCTCGTCGCGCCCGCCGGCGTTGTGCTCGACGTCGCTGCGGGCAGTGGCCGACACACGCGCTGGTTCGCGGCGCGCGGCTTTTCGGTTCTGGCCATCGACCGCGATGCCGACGCGCTCGTTTCGATGTCCGCCATACCGCGCATCGAGACGCTTACGGCCGACATCGAAAATGCGCGCTGGCCGCTGCCGGACGACCGAACGTTCGACGCAATCGTGGTCACGAATTACCTGCATCGCCCGCTGTTCGGGCACTTCATCGATGCGCTCGCACCCGGCGGCGTGCTGATCTACGAGACCTTCGCGGCCGGCAATGGCAGTATCGGCAAGCCGTCGAATCCCGCGTTTCTGCTCGAACCCGGCGAATTGCTCGAAGTAGTGAGAGGGCGTCTGCGCGTGATCGCCTACGAGGACGGATTCACCGACGTCCCGCGTCCTGCCTATGTGCAGCGAATTTGCGCGGTTCGTGAAGCGCAGTCAGCGAAAGGGTGGGCGGAAAACGCGCTCACGATTGGTAACACACCCTCGGGTCCGCCGCGTTACGCGCTCGGCGGCTAATCCGCTACAATCGCGTAATATCGCTTTTTGCGATTAAATTCACGATTAAATTCATAGAGTTTCATGACAAACGGAACACACGGCGGCATCCAGATCCGCGGCAGCATCCCTGCCATCGTCACACCGATGCACGAGGACGGTAGTCTTGATCTGCCGGCGTTTCGAAAACTGATCGACTGGCACGTCGAGCAAGGCTCGAACGGTCTCGTCGTGGTCGGCACCAGCGGCGAATCGGCCACCTTGTCGGTCGAAGAGCACATTCTGATGATCCAGACGGCCGTCGAGCACACGGCGAAGCGTTTCCCGATCATCGCGGGCGCGGGCGGCAATTCGACGGCCGAGGCCATCGAACTCTCGAAGCACGCGAAGAAAGTCGGCGCCGACGCCACGCTGCAAGTCGTGCCGTATTACAACAAGCCGACGCAGGAAGGCATGTACCGCCATTTCCGCACCATCGCGGAAGCGGTCGATCTGCCGGTGCTCCTCTACAACGTGCCGGGCCGCACCGTTGCCGACATGAGCAACGAGACGATCCTGCGCCTCGCCGAAGTGCCGGGCATCATCGGCGTGAAGGAAGCGACGGGCAATATCGATCGCGCGGCGCATCTGATCAAGCACGCGCCGGCGAACTTCTCGATTTTCAGCGGCGACGATCCCACGGCCATCGCGCTGATGCTTCTGGGCGGCCACGGCAATATCTCGGTGACGGCCAATGTCGCGCCGAAGGAAATGAGCCAGCTCTGCCGCGCCGCGATCGAAGGCGATGCGATCACCGCGCGCCGCATCCATCTGAAGCTGCTGTCGCTGCACAAGCAACTCTTCTGCGAATCGAATCCGATTCCGGCCAAGTGGGCGCTGCAAGCGCTCGGCCGCATGGAAGGCGGCATCCGTCTGCCGCTCACGCCGCTCGACGCGCGTTATCACGACGTGGTGCGTGACGCGTTGCGCGACGCCGGGCTTCTTGCCTGATCACACGTGGCGGCGCGCCAAGTCACAAAGAATCGAAAGGCCGCGCCGCCGCAGGTGATCGAAATGAACCACACCTTCAGTCATCAACCGCCGCTCATTGGCCTCGACATTGGCTTCGCTGAGCCGCTCGGCTAGACCGGGTTCGGCGCGAGGCAATGCGTCATCAGCAGCAAAGAAGGACCTCATGAAATTTTCCGCTCTTCTTACTCATGCCAAACGTGTGAGCGTGCTGTCGCTCGGCGCCGGCGCGCTCTTCTCGCTTGCGGGTTGCGACACGCTCAACGACTGGCTCGCGCCGGATCGCGTCAACTACAAGGCTGCCGAAACCGCGCCGTCGCTCACGGTTCCGTCCGACCTGACCACGGCCGACATCAGCCAGCGCTATGCCGCGCCGCCGAAGATCAACTCGCTCGGCGGCGCCGCCGAGCGTTCGGTCACGCCGGCCGGCAACCCGACGCTCGGCGTGCCGAACGCGCAGGATCCGTTCGGCATGCACATCGAGAGCGACGGCGATCGCCGCTGGCTCGTCGTCGATGGCCGCTCGCCCGATCAGATCTGGGGACCGCTGAAGGAGTTCTGGGAAGAGAACGGCTTCACGCTCAAGACCGATGCGCCGCAGACCGGCATCATGGCGACCGACTGGGCGGAGAACCGCGCGAACATTCCGAACGACTGGTTCAGAAACAGCGTGGGCAAGCTGCTCGATTTCGCGTACTCGTCCGGGACGCGCGACATGTTCCGCACACAAGTCGACCGCGCGTCCGACGGCTCGACGGATATCTCCATCACGCACAGCGCGATGGAAGAAGTGCTGACGGGCCAGGACAAGACCTCATCGCGCTGGGAGGCGCGTCCGCGCAATCCGGCGCTCGAAGCCGCGGTGCTCACGAAGCTGATGCAGAAATTCGGCCTGACCGAAGCGCAGTCGCAAAAGCTGATGGCACAGGCGCGTCCGTCGGGGGCGAAGGTGGCCGTGGATCAAAGCGCGGGCGGTTCCACGCTCGACCTCGCCGAGCCGTTCGATCGCGCATGGCTGCGCGTGGGCCTCGCGCTCGATCGCACGAACTTCACGGTCGACAATCGCGATCGCGACAAGGGCATCTACTACGTCCATTTTTCGGACTCCATGGCGGAGCTGAAGAAGGACGGTCTCTTCGGCAAGTTCTTTTCGGGCAACACGCCAAAGCCGACGCGACAGTTCCTCGTCAACGTGAGGCCGAAGGCAGAGTCGGTCACGCAAGTCGGTGTCGTCGATGCGAATGGCCAGCCGGACACCTCGTCCGATGCGCAGCGTATCGTGTCGTTGCTGCATGCTCAGTTGAACTAGACGAACGCGTTAGTCAGTCGATGATGAGTTCATTGTGAGATTCGCCAGTCTCGGCAGCGGCAGCGAGGGCAATGCATTGCTCGTCGAGGCGTCGAGCGGCGCGACCACGACGCGCGTGCTGCTCGATTGCGGATTCTCCGGCAAGGAAGTCGAGCGCCGCCTCGCGCGCCTGAACTGCCGCGCCGAGGATCTGGACGCCATCGTCATCACGCACGAGCACACGGATCATATCGGCAGCGCGTTGACGCTCGCGCGCCGGTGGTCCATTCCGCTGCACATGAGCTGGGGCACGGCGCGCGCGATCGGCGCCGACGAAGCCAACGTCGAATTGAACGTGCTCTGGGGCGATGAAAGCGTCGCGATCGGCGATCTGAACGTGATGCCGTACACCGTGCCTCACGATGCCCGCGAGCCGCTGCAATATGTCTTCTCCGACGGCGCTTGCCGTCTCGGCGTGCTGACGGATGTCGGCGTCTCCACGCCGCATATCACGAACGTGCTGAGCGGCTGTGACGCGCTCGTGCTCGAATCGAATCACGATGTCGAGATGCTCGCCGCGAGCCGCTATCCGCCTTCGCTGAAGGCGCGCATCGGCGGGACGCACGGGCACCTGAACAATGAAGCGGCGGCGGCCATTCTCGCATCGCTCGACCGTTCAAGGCTGCGTCATCTCGTGGCCGCTCACCTTAGCCAGCAAAATAATCTGCCGCATCTTGCGCAAGCTGCGCTTGCGGCCGTGCTGGGCGCGTCTGCGGTCGATATCGTCGTCGCGACCCAGGCGGAAGGTTTCGACTGGCTCACGCTCTAGATAAATAACGCGACGCGCTGCGCGCGCATCGGCGCAGAATGCAGATACAAAAAAACCGGCCCAAGAGCCGGTTTTTTTGTTTGCAGGACCGCATCGAGCGGCCTGCGGCGTGCGCCAACCGCCTTACTGGCTTGCGCCCGATGCCGGAGCGGCAGCCGAAGCGGCAGCGTCCGAAGCTGCGCCAGCAGCCGAAGCTGCGTCGCTTGCAGCGGCCGAAGCGCTCGATGCAGCAGCGTTTGCGTCCGAAGCAGCAGCAGCCGGAGCCGAAGCAGCCGACGTATCGCTTGCAGCGCTCGGAGCAGCCGTTTCGCTAGACTTGTTGCATGCAGCCAGAGCAACAGCAGCCAACAGGGATGCTACGAGGAGGGATTTCTTCATGATCACGTCCTTTTATGGTTAAAGGTAAGCAACAGCGCAAAGTACCGGTAATGTGTGCTCCAACACCGACCTGGGCCGCTGTGGAGACTCACAATTCTTTTTTGTGTGAGACTTCCTACGGCTTGGCCGGAAATTATAGGCACTTTCGTAACGACCGTCGATAAATCAGGGGACGATACGTTGTCTTTCTCATACAAACTTTCATATTGCGGAACAGCAAAATTCTAGCATCCGCAGCGTATCAGGAAGTCTCGTGAAGGCAAGCCTGTCAAGGCAAAGCACCCATCCGGAGCCAGCCCGCACAATACCATTCGTGCAGCAGCGCTGTCATTGACGATTCGTCTGTAAGTGTTACAAAGCGTTTCGCTTCCAGACAGCGAGCATCGGCCAATTCGGGGAGCCACTTTTTAAGCCTGGACGACAACATTGCGGCTTCACCATTTACGAAAAATGACCGCGCGTCATAGAGCAAAATAGTCTTTCTATCCAGCCTGACGCCCGTCTTTTTGGCTCTCTCTACAAATTTTTGCTCATTCAACGCGCGCTCGGGCGGGTCGAATACGACATTCGCTTTCGGCTCGCTCAAATACGTGCCTAAAAACGCCGCGATGTCCTTTTCGTTCCAGTTGACGTTCGCAAGGATCGCGCCAACACGGTCGACGAGCAGGGCGGGCAGCGCCGCCGGACTCGACACGGGCTCCTGCGCCGGATCGCGATAGCGCGCGTTCCCTTTAGGGCCATCCGAGGCGTCGCCCATGCGCTCGGCGAGGTGATAGAGAAACTGCGCCGTGAGTTCGTGCGTGGAGGGCGCGCGAAAGCCGATCGACGCCGTCATGCATTCGCCTTCCGCGATGCCGTCGTGTGCGATATGCGGCGGCAGATAGAGCATGTCGCCGGGCTCCAGCACCCATTCCTCCTCGGGCTCGAAGTGCTGTAAAACTTTCAACGGCAGTCCGGGTTTTAGCGAAAGGTCGCGCTGCGCCCCGATGCGCCAGCGCCGCTTGCCATGCACCTGGAGCAGAAAGACATCATAGGAGTCGAAGTGCGGTCCGACACCGCCGCCATCGGTCGCATACGAGATCATCATGTCGTCGAGACGCGCGTCCGGAATGAAACGGAACCGGTTCATCAACGCGTGCGCGCGATCGTCGTGCAGATTCACGCCCTGCACGAGCAGCGTCCACTCGCGTTTCTTCACCGGGGGCAATTCGTCAGGCGCGAACGGGCCGTGCTCCAGATTCCAGGTGTTGCGAAAATGTGTGATGAGACGCGACTCGACGTCGTCGAGATCGGCGAGCTCGAACAGTTCGTCGCGTGCCAGCGGCGCCGTAATATCGGGAATGGCCTGCCGGATCAGAAGGGGCTTTTTCTGCCAGTAACGCCGCATGAACTGTCGCGGCGTACGGTTGCCCAACAGGGGTGTGAGTTCGTCTGGCAAAGGCGCGCGAGCATGCGCGGGAAGGCCGGAAACCGGGGATGGTGTTGCGTCTTGGGGCCGCTTGGGCATCGTATAATCGAGGCTTGTATCTTGGAGGATCCAATGAAAATTGCGAAAGACACTGTCGTTTCGGTCGCTTACAAGCTATCGGATGCGCAAGGCAATCTGATCGAGGAGAGCGACGAGCCGATGGTCTATCTGCACGGCGGCTATGATGGCACGTTCCCCAAGATCGAGGAAGCGCTCGACGGTCACGAGGCGGGCTATGAAACGCTCATTCAGCTCGAACCGCAGGATGCGTTCGGCGAGTACGATCCGGAACTCGTGAAGGTCGAAGAGCGCAGCCGTTTTCCCGAGCCGCTGGAAGTGGGCATGCAGTTCGAGGGCACGCCCGAAGACGGCGATGACGACGTCGACTCGCTGATCTACACCGTGACCGACGTCGCCGAAGACAAAGTCGTGCTCGACGGCAATCATCCGCTCGCGGGCATGGCGCTGCGTTTCTCGTTGTCGGTGCAGGAAGTACGCACGGCGACGGATGACGAGATTCAGCATCAGCACGCGCATGGCGCGGACGGCCTGCACGTCATCGACGAAGATGAAGACGATGATGACGGCGAGCCGCGCAAGGATGCAGGTCCGACGCTGCATTGAGCGCGTCGACCGCTCAGGAAAGCGCAGCTTCGGCTGCGCTTTTTTTATTGTCCGCTCGCGCCGTTTTGCACGCCCGATGCAGGTACCGGATAGATCGGCGGCAAGGACTGCGGCGGCGTCAGGATCGGCGGCAGACCGGACGCAGGTAGCGGCATCGAAGGCGGCGGGGGCAGCGACTCCGGCAGGTCGTTGCGCGGCAGCGCAGGCGGCGCCGATTCCGGCAACGCGGGTTGCGGTGCGGGATAGGGCGCCGGATAAGGTGCATAAGGCTCGCTCGGCTGCGCGGGCGCTCCGGGCGGCGGCGCGTTCGATTCTCGCGTACGGGTCTCCTTCACATCGCGCACGCGCAGTCGAAACGGCGGATGCCATTGCGCATCGCTTTGCACTTCGAGCCATTGCGATTGCGGCTTTCTGAACGCGAGCGCGACGCGCGTGAGATTCGTGACGATCAAGCCCTTGTCGTTGCGCAATGGCTGGTCGATATGAAAGCCGTTCGGCTCCGGCGCATCGGTGCCGTGGATCACGATGACCGGTCCGCGAAAACTTTCCGCCGCCTTCACGAGACTGCGCTTCAGTTCGAGGAAGCCATCGCGCGGCTGGTTCGAGCGCGAGAAGTGCAGCCATGCAAAGCGTTCGCGCCGCTCGTAGCGAGAGAAGTCAGGATCGGCCTGAAGCACGATCACGAGCGCGCGCATCTCGGAGCGTCGCGCCGATTCCGCCGCATGTTCCAGCCAGAAGCTCGTCGCGACGGCGCGGTCTTCGAACTCGCCGTTGCGTCCCCCCGCGGTCAGATAGTGATTGTTCGGGCTCGGCACATTCAGCCCGATGAACGCGATGCCTTGCGCCTGCCAGCGCACGATTTCGCGGAACGTGCGAAAGCGCGCGAGGTCGCTCTCGCGCGACAGTGTGAGCGGACTTTGTCCAAGCGAACTGGCATCCGTGAAGAAGAGCTGACGCACGAAATCGAGCCGTTCGACCGGGTCGTAAGCGCCCGCATGCGCGAGGCCGCAATCGGCCCAGTCGTGCTGGCCGAGCAACAGCACGACTGGCGTGCGCGACGCGTCCAGCAGGTCGTGCCGCGACTGATAGATGCTGTCGCGACACGGCTCGGTGCTGCCCTTGAAGTTGCCGTCGTAGACGATGAACGCGATGCTGCCGTCGCGCCCGATCGCATCGAGCATGCGGCGCACGGGTGCTTCGTCGGCGGGGCGGGTGAGGGCGTCGGAAATCACGGCGAAGCCGAGCGGCGCGTTCCCCTCGGCGTGCGCATGCGCGATCGCGCCGCATGCGAGCGCGACCGCGATCGTCACGGCGCTTGTCAGGCGCGCCGCGGCGTTGCGCTCGACGCGCGGAGCGCCACGCTCAACGCGATGCATCCGGCGGACGATTCGCCAGTTCATGCAGTTCGTAGAGCAGATCGAGCGCTTCGCGCGGGCGCAGATCGTTCGGATCGAGCGCGCGCAGCTTGTCCATCACCGGATGTTCCGGCGCTTCGGTCTTCTCCAGCTCTTCGTGGGGCGGATCGTCGTCTCCATACGGCGTATACGGCTGGCTCGCGAACAGATCGAACTGTGCAGCGGGCTGGCTGGCCGATTGCTGTTCCAGATGCACGAGATGCTTGCGCGCCGCGCGAATCACCGCCGCCGGCACGCCCGCGAGTTGCGCGACCTGCAGACCGTAGCTCTGATTGGCCGGACCTTCGCTCACCGCGTGCAGGAACACGATGCCATGATCGTGCTCGACCGCCGACAGATGCACGTTCGCCGCCTGGGCGAACTCCGCGGGCAGTTGCGTAAGCTCGAAGTAGTGCGTCGCGAAGAGCGTGTAACAGCCGTTGTGCGTGAGCAGATGCCGCGCGATCGCCCACGCGAGCGCGAGGCCGTCGAAGGTCGAGGTGCCGCGCCCGATCTCGTCCATCAGCACGAGGCTCGATGCGCTCGAGTCGTTGAGGATCGCCGCCGCTTCGGTCATCTCGACCATGAAAGTCGAGCGGCCGCCCGCGAGATCGTCGGCCGCGCCGATGCGGGTGAAGATGCGGTCGAGGGCGCCGAAACGCGCGCGTTTCGCGGGCACGTAACTGCCGACGTAAGCCATCAGCGCGATCAGCGCGGTCTGACGCATGAAGGTCGATTTGCCGCCCATGTTCGGGCCTGTGATGAGCAGGAGCTTCCGGTCCTGACTCAGGCAACAATCGTTGGCGATGAACTGCTCGACCTGCGCCTCGACGACCGGATGCCGGCCCTGTTCGATATCGATGCCCGCATCGGCGGTGAATTCCGGCGCGACCCAGTCGAGCGCGCGGGCGCGTTCGGCAAACGCGCACAGGAGATCGAGTTCCGCGAGCGCGCTTGCGACGCGCTGGCAATCCCCGATGAATGGCAGCAGAGTCTGCAGCAGCGCGTCGTACAGCGCGCGTTCTCGGGCGAGGGCGCGCTCTTGAGCGGACAGCGCTTTGTCCTCGAAAGCCTTCAATTCTGGCGTGATGTAGCGCTCGGCGTTCTTGAGCGTCTGACGGCGGCGGTAGTCGTCGGGAACCTTGTCGGTCTGCCCGCGCGTGACTTCGATGTAGAAGCCATGCACCTTGTTGTATTCGACGCGCAGATTCGCAATGCCCGTGCGCGTGCGCTCGCGCGCTTCGAGGTCGATCAGGAACTGATCGCAGTTCTCCGAAATATCGCGCAGTTCATCGAGATCCGGATCGTAACCGCGCGCGATCACGCCGCCGTCGCGAATCAATGCGGCGGGCTCGGTCGCGATGGCGTTGGTCAGAAGATCGAGACACTCGTGCGGCGGCTCCAGCTCGGCGGCGATGCGCTCCAGCGCCGGCGTGTGCGCGGCGAGGCTCGCGACGAGCGCGCGCAGGTCTGGCAGCGCGGCGAAGGTATCGCGCAGGCTCGACAGATCGCGTGGCCGCGCCGACAGCAACGCGAGACGGCCCGTGATGCGCTCGATGTCCGAGATCTTGCGCAGCGCGCCGCGCAGGGTGTCGAGACCGCCGGTCGTGGGCGCGTCGAGCAATGCGCCGATCGCTTGCTGGCGCGCCTGCGCGATCGATGCATCGCGCGGCGGATGATGCAGCCAGTGGCGCAGCAGACGGCTGCCCATCGTCGTGCAGCAGGTGTCGAGCAGCGAGAAGAGGGTGGGCGACTCGGTGCCCCGCAGCGTCTCCGTGAGTTCCAGATTGCGCCGCGTGGCGGGATCGAGCCCGATGTATTCCGATTCGTATTCGACCTTCAGGCTGCGCACGTGACGCAACTGCTGACCTTGAGTCGCCGCAGCGTAGAGCAGCAGCGCGCCAGCCGCGCCGCACGCGCAGGTGAGGGTTTGCGCGCCGAAGCCGTCGAGGCTCGCGACGTCGAGCTGCTCGCGCAAGCGCTGCGTGCCCGACCCGACATCGAAGTGCCATGCCGGAACGCGCGTGGTCGCACCGGGATTCGTCACGCCGAGCGATGCCGGGACGTCGGTGATCGAATCCGCGATGAGCGTTTCGGCCGGACGAATGCGCTCGAGCGCCGTGCTGACTTGTCCCGGCGCGACTTCCGCGAGGCGCAATGCGCCGCTCGCGAGATTGAGCCACGCGAGACCGACGCTCGTGACGACGCCGCGACGATTGTGCGCAGGGCAGAGCGCCAACAGATAGACGTCGCTCTTGTCCGAGAGCAGGGCCGCGTCGGTCAGCGTGCCCGGCGTGACGACGCGCACGACCTTGCGCTCGACCGGCCCCTTCGAGGTCGCCGGATCGCCGATCTGTTCGCAAATCGCAACCGACTCGCCGAGCTTCACGAGCTTCGCGAGATATTGCTCGCATGCGTGATGCGGAACGCCCGCCATTTTGATCGGATTGCCGCCCGACGCGCCGCGCTGCGTGAGCGTGAGATCGAGCAGGCGCGCGGCCTTTTCGGCGTCATCGAAGAAAAGCTCGTAGAAATCGCCCATCCGGTAGAAAACGAGCGTGCCGGGATGCTCCGCCTTGATGCGCAGATACTGCTGCATCATCGGCGTGTGCTGGGACAGATCCGCGAGCGGCGCGGTGTCGGTGGAGGTGTCGGGGGATGCCGTGTGATTGCCCATCTTGCGTGCTGTGAAAGCCGGAACGACCAAACGGCCGGACGCGACGTGCACCGGCCGCCAATCAGCCGATAGGGCAAGAGTTTAACCTGTCGCGGGAAGACGGCGATTCGGCCAGATGGCCAATGGACTGTTGCTGCGGGCAATTACATCGCGCCCTCACGCCTATCGCGAGAACAGCGCATGCCGCCGGAACAATCGCGAGACCGTTCCGGCGGCAGATTCAGACGAAGCCGCAGCGCTTCACGCGCGCCCGGCGAGATAACCGATGAGCAACGCGAGGCCGGCCACCGCGCCGAGCGTGTGCCACGGCTTGTCATGGACGAATTCGTCGGCGTAACCGGCGGCATCGTTCAGCTTGCCGGTGATGGCGCCGCCCGCGCCGTTCATCTGCGAACGCGCGATTTTGAGCTTCGATTGCAACTCCTTGCGCAGCTTGTCCGCGTCGATGTCCTTGGCGTTCTGGATCGAGCTTTCCAGATCGTCGAGCAGACTGCGCAACTGGCCGCTGGCCGAATCGACCGCGTCACTCGCACCGCGCACCGCGCGCTGGCCGAGATCGGCTGCGCCATTGATCTTGCTGTCGAGCGTCGAACGTGTGAACAATCCCATTTTCATGCTCCTTTATTGACGTTGCCGAATGAATGTCGCCGGGTCCGCCTTCCTGTCGTCACGTC
>Ga0207713_1003265_pt1 | contig 11173 bp, 9 predicted proteins | sample KBSS64metaG_FD_184404 | JGI IMG/M metagenome (GOLD analysis project Ga0207713, IMG submission 184404) | Switchgrass rhizosphere microbial communities from Kellogg Biological Station, Michigan, USA - KBS S6-4 metaG (SPAdes) (version 2) | ecosystem: Host-associated > Plants > Roots > Rhizosphere >...
AAGTCATCGATCTGGCACCGAGGGGCTGATGCTCAACCGATTTCAAGGCTGGCGCGAACGTGGCTGGTCGCCCGTCGACGCCTCGACCTATGCCCAGGCCTGGCAGCGTTTTGGCGGCAGCGTGGCGACGCACCCCCTGGTGGTCGAGCGCCTGGCGAATCTGGCCGGCATCCCGGTGCGGTACCTGGCCTGGGAACAGCAGGGCGAAGTCAACGCCGCCATCGCGACCTGGGGCCGCGACCTGGCCTTGTCCAAGGACGTGCTCAAGCGCAGTGGCAAAAAAGGCCTGTTCGACCTCGGCAATGCCGAGCTGATCCTGCCGGCCGCCGCTGACACCCAGGCGCCGTTGCGCCATCGCGCACGCTATCTGTCGGCGCTCAACGAAAACCGCTTCAGCGGCCTCAAGTTGCAGACCGAGCAACTGGCCATGGCCCGCACCCCGGAAGAACTGTCGAAGAAGTTTCGCTACAACCAGCGCCGCGAACTGCGCCTGCTGGAAGAGGCGGGCGGTGTGGTGCGTCCGGTCGCCGAGTTCAGCAGCGGCGAATTGGCGGCGATCTACTGCGACCTGTTCCAGCGCCGCTGGGGCTTCCCCGCCACGGGCGCGGCGCGCATGGCCGAGGTCATCGAGCTGTTGCGCGAACTGCTGATCGGCTCGGTGATCTTCCTCAACGATGCGCCGATCGCCATTCAACTGGTGTACCGCGTCGAAGCGCCGCAGTGGATCAGCGTCGAGTACATCAACGGTGGCGTCGATCCCGAGACCCGCGAATTCAGTCCCGGCAGCGTCCTGAGCTTCCTCAATACGCAAAGTGCCTGGGAGCATGCCCGGGCGCTGAACAAGCCGCTGCGCTTTTCCTTCGGTCGCGCCGACCGTGAATACAAGGATCGCTGGTGCAATCCTGTGCCGGTGTTCACCGTATGAGTCCGCCCATGAGCCGCAAACAGCAATTGCTCAAGCGTCACCGGCGCAACAAGCGCATTGGCCTGCTGATCGCGCTGATCGTCCTGATCGCCCTCGGCGTGCTAGTGGCCTGGTGGCTGCCGCTGGTCCTCGCGCTGGTTGGCTGGATCGCCCACGAGGCCTGGTTCGCCGACCACCTGTTCTACTCGCCGAAAGACGATTACCAATACAGTTTTCCGCCCTTCACGCCGCAGCCCAAAGTGCATTTGAGCGGTGAGCAGTTGCGTCTGGACGAGGGTGTGATGCTGGTCGACGACGCCACGCTGATTCTCGCGGTGCGGGTCAAAAGCACCTGGCTGGGGCGGTTCCTCGACCCGCGCGTCGAGCTGATCGGCGGCAGCGACCCTGACACGCAGACCTTCGAGCGCGGCGTCAACGGCCTGCGCTACCTCAACCTCAGCGGTCAGGCGCAAACCCTGGCGCAGGGCCAGCTGCGCTTGCGCGGGCGCTTCTGCCGGGTCTCCGGCGAGCCGCTGTTGTGGGCGCTGGAGCAGCCGGATTATCGCCGTCAGCGGGTGATGGTCATCGCCCCCCACGCCGACGATGCCGAATTGGCTGCCTACGGTTTGTACAGTCAGGCTGACGAAGCCTGGATCGTCACCCTGACGGCCGGCGAGATCGAAGCCGAGCATTACCAGCAGATGGGCATGAGCCGGGTCGACGCGGCGCGTCTGAAGGGCCGCCTGCGTGCCTGGGACAGCCTCGCCGTACCGCGCTGGGCCGGGGTGGCGCAGGAGCGTTGCGTGCAGCTCGGTTACTTCTGTCTGCAACTGGCCGCGATGCAGGCCGCGCCGAATCAGGCGGTGGGCTCGCGCGAAGCTGACCTCAGCGACACCCGCCTGTTTCGCCAGTTGAACCCGTTCACCCTGCCCGGCGATGCCGACGGCGCGCCGACCTGGAACAACCTGCTGGCCGATCTGCGCGAGATCCTGCTGCGCGCACGTCCGGACGTCATCGTGCTGCCGCATCCGAGCCTCGACCCGCATCCCGACCATATCTGTGCCCAGCAGGCCGTGCTGGAGGCCCTGAGCGGCCTCGACTTACAGCCGACGATGCTTGGCTACGCCAACCATCTGCATGACAACGATCGCTGGCCGATGGGCGACACCGGCGCCGGTATCGCGCTGCCGCCGGCATTTGATGCATCCGTGCCGATGCAGCCACTGTGCCTGCCGCTGTCCATCGCGCAGCAACGCGACAAGGCCATGGCGCTGGGCATGATGCATGACCTGCAGCCGCCCGCGCCGTTCAAGCGGCGGCTGCGTCGGCTGATCCAGCGCCTGCTGGCAGGTCGGACTGCCTCGGTCTACGGGGAAAACGAGTTTTTTCGAAAAGCGGTCAGGCGCCAGGAATTGCTCTGGCTGTTGAAGCAGGGTGAGTCAGGCGCGCACCGGGGAGAGTTATGAGTCAACGGTCAAAGGTTCTGCAGCTGCAACCGGACTACAACGTCAAAGCCCATGACTTTGCCGACCTTGCCGAGCAGATCGTCAAGGCGCTGCCATCCGATCGCTATGAAGTGACTGCCGCGTTCCTGCGCGGCAAGCCCGGGCCTGGCGAACCGGTGAGCCGGGCTGACCGCTCGGTGTACTTCGAGTTTTCCGACAAGTCCCTCAAGGGCATGCGTCTGCGCGCCATGTGGCAGCTGTACAAGTTCTGCCGCCGGGAAAAGTTCGACGTGGTGATCTGCAACCGCTTCAAACCGGTGAATATGATGCTCACCCTCAATCGCTGGTTGAAGGTGCCGCTGTGCATCGGCATTTCCCACGGTTTCGGCGAGTACGACCGCTTCTACCGGCGCCGCCAGACCCAGCGCCTGATCGATCGGCACTGGCGTTTCGTCGGGGTGTCGCCGGCGGTCAAGCAATACCTGCTCGATTGCAACTGCGGCTTTACCGATGCCAACACCTGGGCGATCACCAACGCCATCGACATCGAGCAGGCCGAGGGCTTGCAGCACAGTCGCGAGCGCGCGCGGGAACTGCTCGGGATCGATCCGAACGTGCGCCTGATCGGTGCGCTGGGCCGGCTCGTCTCGGTCAAGGGCCACACCTATCTGTTGCAGGCCTTCGCCGCGTTGAAGGACAAGTACCCGCACACGCAACTGGCAATCATCGGCGCCGGTCGTTTGCAGGCGCCGCTGGCGGCCGAGATCGAGCAACTGGGCCTCACCGGCCGCGCGCACCTGCTGGGCTTCAAGGAAAACGCCCTGCAATATGTCCGCGCGTTCGATATCTGGACCATGCCGTCGCTGGCCGAGGGCCTGGGCCTGGCGCTGCTCGAGGGCATGAGCGGCCATCTGCCGGTGATCGCCTCGAACGTGCCGGCCATGCTGCCGCTGATCGAAGGTGCCGGTGGCTTGAGCGTCATCCCCAAGGATGTGCCGAGCCTGGTCGCGGCACTGGACACCTACCTCGCGCTGTCGGATGACGAGCTCAAGGCCAAGGGCGAGCAGGCCTACCGCTATCTGCAGCAGCAACACGACATCGAGGTGTTCCGCCAGGAATACCTGAACCTGATCGAATCCGGCCTGGAACAGGCTCGCAAGGAACAGCCATGAGCGACGCGCAACCCATCGTCACGGTCATCATCGCGTCGTACAACCACGGCCCGTACATTGAAGAAAGCATTCTCAGCGTCCTCAACCAGACCTACAAAAACATTGAGTTGCTGGTGGTCGACGACGGCTCCAAGGACGACAGCGTCGCGCGCATCAATGCCTTGCAGGCGCAGTACGGCTTCGATTTCCGGGTGCAGCAGAACCAGGGCCTGACCCATACGCTCAACGGCGCGATCGCCCGTGCCAAAGGCAGCCTGATCGTACCGTTCGGTTCCGACGACATCATGCTGCCCGAGCGTATCGCCACCCAGGTTGCCTACATGGAAGGCAAGCCCGAGGTCGGCATCTGTGCCGGCAACATCGAGCTGATCGATGCCGAGGGCAATCTCTATCCGGAAAAGCGCCAGCGCCGCGATGTACCGTTCCGCCGCATCGATTTCGATGACATGTTCCTCGAGCGCAAGCCTTATCCGCCGGCGCCGACCCTGATGATCCGCCGCGAAGCGCTGGAAAAGGTCGGTGGCTTCGATCCGCAGATTCGTCTCGAGGACCTGGCCATCGAGCTGAAGGTGACGCACGCCGGTTACTTCATCGATGGCCTGAGCGTGGTGATGGCGCGCTATCGCAAGCACGCCACCAACTCCTACAAGAACCACCGCTTCATGATCGACAACATCCTGCGCACCTACGCGCTGTTCAGCGATCATCCGCTGTACGACGAGGTGCGCTACAAGGCGCTCAATTCGATGTTCCTCAAGACCGCCAACCGCGACCGCAAGCTGGCCCGCGAGCTGCTGGCGCAGATTCCGTTCAAGGCGTGGAACAAGAAGACCTGGCGTGGTCTGGGGCGCCTGTTGTTCTCACCCTTGGAAAAAGACTGAGACTGGCGTCGCTCGCCTTCAGCGAGCGACTTTTTCGGCCAGGGGCTTGTTGCCTTTGTGCCGCTGCCGCAGCCATTGCGTGACCTTTCGGCCGGCGTTCATGCCCGGTTGCTCGATGTAGAGGAACGTCAGGCTGCTGATCAGGATCAGCAGGCAGGTGCACACGGCCACCAGTGGCAGATAGACCCATTCATCCCGCGCATCCAGATGCAGTACCAGCGGCAGGCGCTGCACCAGCAGCCAGAGCACGAATCCGTGCAACAGGTAGGTGCTGTAACTGATTTCGCCGAGCCAGCGGATGCTGCGTGGCTTCAGGGCGCCGAACAGCGGGTTGCCGGATGCCACGATGATGAAGAACAGCGACAGCAGCACCAGCGGTGCCGTCTTGAACGCCCGGTCGAAGGCCGTGAAGGCGATCGCCAGCGCGGCAAGGGCAATCGCCCCGGCCAGTGGTTTACGACTCCAGGCCACCAGTTGTGGTCGACGAACCCAGTACGCCGCAGCGATCCCACCGAGAAAACTCGCCAGGAAGTGCTTCTTCAGCGAGTGTTCCCAGCCGACCAGCTGGTACAGCGCGTAGATCCCGATCAGGCACAGCACCACCTGACGCCAGTTGCCACGGAAGATGAACACGGTCGCGGCCAGTGGCAACGCCAGGTAGAAAAACACTTCGTAGGCCAGCGTCCAGGTGACGTTGGAGATCAGCATGCCGGTCTGTGGATATTGATTGATGTCGGGGCGGTCGAAGGTCAGCCAGGCCAGAATCTGCTTGAACAGCTCGATGCCGGGCTCCTTCAGTTGCCAGTCCTGCAGGTAGAACACCGTGACGAAGACCGTCAGCATCAGCGGCAGGTACAACGGATACAGGCGGAACACCCGCGAAACGCCAAAGGCCAGCCAGTCGTGCTGGCGACCCTGGGTCAATACCCGGTTCCAGAACAGGAACCCGGTAATCATGAAGAACAGTGCCACGCTGCCCTGGCCGAGCATCGAATAGAAATTGCTCGGCGGGAATGCGATCACGCCCGTGCGCAGGAAGATCCAGGTGATGACCGAGTGGTGCACGAAAACACCGAACGCCAGATAGCCCCGCAGGCCATCGATACTGGCATAGCGGCTTTCGCCGGAATGTTGCAGGTGCCTGGCGATCTTCGGCACCGCGCGCAGCAACAGCGCGGCGGTGACGATGGCCAGTACGTACGCGATCAGCGCGAGAATGGGATGGGTAGCGTTCATCAGTGAACCTGGGCCGCAGTGTTGCCGGCCAGCACTTGCCTGTGCAGATTATCCACGGCGGATTTCGACGCCGTTACGGCGTACCCCTGGAGCAACGCGTCGAGGTGCTCTTCGAACAACCAGCGCTTGTCGACAGTGTAGCGTTGCATGTGGCGCAGATTACGCTGGCGCAATGACAGATTGAGTGCCGACGGGTAGATCCGCAGGTCGGCCAGGTCGATCAGGCCGAATTCGCCATCCTCCAGCACCAGCACGTTGCCCAGGTGCAGCGAACGGAAATACACCCCTTGTTCATGCAACTGGGCCATGAATTTGCCAAAGCGCTCCACCAGCGCCTGGCGTACCGCCGGTGCGGTGATGCCCTGCAAGACCTGGCGCAGGGTGTGCCCCGCCAGCGGCGCGTAATGCACGGCGCTGCTGCCGTCGCTGAGACGATACAGATTCAGTACTTGCGGGGTCGGGATGCCCATCTGGCGCAGCTGTTCGCTATTGACCGCAAAACGCTCGGAGTACGGATTGAAGCTGCCCGAGGTGTACCAGCGGCGGCGGCGAAACAGCTTGAGGAATGTGCCATCCGTCAGGCGCAGCACCTTGGGCCCGAGACCGTCCTCTTCTATGACCTGGGCATCGCTGCCGAGTCGTTGCAGATCCGCCGTCGTCAAGGTCTGCACTGGCTGCGACAACAGGCGCCGGGCACGCTGGTTGATGCTCAGGGCGGCGATCAGGGCCAGCGGAATCCACAGCAGGAACCAGTGTTCCTTCGGCCGCGAGATGATGCCGCCGCCTTCGGTCAGGCCGGCACCGATGCCGAATACCAGCCAGGTCGAGGCAATGATCAGCAGCGGCTGCACGCGCTGGCGCCAGCTGCTCAACAAGCCCCAGGCGAGAAAGAACAGCCACGGCAGCAGGCCGAAGATGCCCACGTAATACAGCACGCCGAGGACAAAGCTGTGGGGTTCCTGGAAGTTGTAGCCAACCCCCGGATCGATCGCCAGGCTGGCGTTGTAGCCATGCCCCAGCCATGGGTGGTCGGCGATCTTGTGCAGGGCCAGTTGCCAGATTTCCAGGCGATAGGAATCGCCGCGCTCGATGATCATCTGCGAAAACACGGTGATGACCGCGATGCCGCTCAGTGCCAGCGCCGCCAGCAGCCCCAGCGAACGCCGGTTCCAGCAGATGAAACTCAGCCACAGGGCCGCCATGGTGAGTGCCACCAGCGGGGTCCGCGAGCCGGTGCCGATCACCGCGGTGAACATGATTGCCATCGCCGGCACGCTCAGCCACATCATCTGCCGGCGCTTGCAGGTCATGGTCACGCTCAGCCAGTAGGCGCAGAAGAAGCCGAACAGGTGCGAACTGAGCAATGGGTTGTCGAAGGCGCCGCCGCCGATCAGGCGCGCGCCGGGTTCATAGGTGCGGGCGAACTTGAACAGAAAACAGCTGGTGGCCACCAGCGCGACCAGGGCGGCGCCGAACAGCAAGGGTTGCAGGATGTCACTGCGATAACGCACCAGCAGATAACATCCGGCAAACAGCAGCAGGGTATGCAGCGGCGGCTTGAACATGCCGCCGATCGGCTCGTCGCCAGGGCCCCAGCAGAGACTCAGCAAGGCCCAGGCAACAAACAGCAGCACGCCGACGAAGATCGGTTCGCGTATCAGTTCCTTGAGCTCGCGCGGACGCAGGCACAGGGCGATCAGTGTCGGGATGCTGAACAGACCGTAGAACAGCTTGTGATGGAGGCTGCGGCCCGGCAGAAAGAACAGCGCGCACAAGAGCAGGAAATAGCCGGCGGGAAGAATCCACAGGCTGATGAAATCGAAAACTCGATTGGACGTATTGCTGAAGCCGCGAAATTGCATGCTGTGAGATTCAATCCTGAAGTTGATCGACCATTCGGATGATGGCTATTTGATGCTGAAAAAGATCACTAACAATAACAGCCTTTCGCCGATTGCCAGAACCCCGAACAAGCTGTGCTAAAGTCAGCGTCCTTTTTATCGACTTCCGCGTGATATGACCGACTCCAGTCCCGCCGCAAGCCCTTCGAGCTTGAAAATCTACTTCCGCCTGCTCGGCTACGTCCGGCCGTATATCAGTCTGTTCCTGATCAGCATCGTCGGTTTCCTGATTTTTGCCTCGACCCAGCCGATGCTCGGTTACATCCTCAAGTACTTCGTCGACGGCCTGTCCAATCCGGAAGCGGTGCTGTTCCCGAGCGTACCCTACCTGCGCGACCTGCAACTGCTGCAGGCGGTGCCGCTGCTGATTATCCTGATCGCCGCCTGGCAGGGCCTGGGCTCTTACCTGGGCAACTACTTCCTGGCCAAGGTTTCCCTGGGCCTGGTGCACGACCTGCGGGTGCAGTTGTTCAACAACCTGCTGGTGCTGCCGAACCGCTACTTCGACAAGCATAACTCCGGTCACCTGATTTCGCGTATCACCTTCAACGTGACCATGGTCACGGGGGCGGCAACAGATGCGATCAAGGTCGTAATCCGTGAAGGCATGACGGTGATCTTCCTGTTTGCCTCGTTGCTGTTCATGAACTGGAAGCTGACCCTGGTGATGGTGGCGATCCTGCCGCTGATCGCCGTGATGGTGCGCACCGCGAGCAAGAAATTCCGCAAGCAGAGCAAGAAGATCCAATTGGCCATGGGCGATGTCACCCACGTCGCCTCGGAAACCATCCAGGGCTATCGCGTGGTGCGCAGCTTCGGCGGCGAGGCCTACGAACAGCGACGCTTCCTCGAGGCCAGCCAGGGCAATACCGACAAGCAACTGCGCATGACCCGCACCGGTGCGATCTACACACCGCTGCTGCAGCTGGTGATCTACAGCGCCATGGCGGTGCTGATGTTCCTCGTGCTGTTCCTGCGCGGCGATGCTTCGGCGGGCGACATGGTTGCCTACATCACCCTGGCCGGCCTGTTGCCCAAGCCGATTCGCCAGTTGTCCGAAGTCAGTTCGACCATCCAGAAAGGCGTGGCCGGTGCCGAAAGCATTTTCGAGCAGCTGGACGTCGAGCCGGAAGTCGACAGCGGCACCGTCGAGCGCGATTCGGTCAGCGGACGTCTCGACGTGCGCAACCTGAGCTTCACCTACCCGGGCACTGAACGTCAGGTTCTCGATGACATCAGCTTCTGCGTCGAACCGGGGCAGATGGTCGCGCTGGTGGGCCGCTCGGGCAGCGGCAAGTCGACCCTGGCCAACCTGATCCCGCGCTTCTATCACCACGACAAGGGCGAAATCCTCATCGATGGCGTGGAAGTCGAGCAATACAGGCTGCTCAACCTGCGCCGGCACATTGCCCAGGTGACCCAGCACGTCACCCTGTTCAGCGACACCGTGGCCAACAACATCGCCTATGGCGACCTGGCTGGCGCGCCGCGTGAAGACATCGAGAAAGCGGCGCGTGACGCCTACGCGATGGACTTCATTGCGCAACTGCCCCAGGGCCTCGACACCCAGGTCGGCGAAAACGGCGTGCTGCTCTCCGGCGGCCAGCGCCAGCGCCTGGCGATCGCCCGTGCACTGCTGAAGAACGCGCCGCTGCTGATTCTCGACGAGGCCACCTCGGCCCTCGACACCGAATCCGAGCGTCACATCCAGGCTGCGCTGGATCAAGTGATGAAGGGCCGCACCACGCTGGTGATCGCCCACCGCCTGTCGACCATCGAGAAAGCCGACCTGATTCTGGTCATGGATCAGGGCCGCATCGTCGAACGCGGCACCCACGACGAGCTGCTGGCGCAGAACGGCTACTACGCCCGTCTCAACGCCATGGGTCTGGACGCGCCGGCCGAAGACATCGCCTGATCCCAGGCCTTGCCCTGTGGGGGCGAGCCTGCTCGCGAAAGCGTTGCAACAGACGACATCCGTGTCGCATGTGCAGCCGCCATCGCGAGCAGGCTCGCCCCCACCGGCATTTGTATCCAGACGTTTACGCTTCTTGACCAAACCGGCATAAAACCCGGCACCGCGCTTGTTAAGGTTCCTGAACGAACTCTGACTTCCATCGAGGGGGCCATCCCCGTCGCGCGGGTACTTTCATGTTGCAACGCTATCTGTGGAAACTGCTGCCCAAGCCGCAGCGCGCTTTTCTGCTCGGGCGCCTGTCGGTGGTCGATCGCCAGGTGGTCAACAAGTCGCTGTCGGCCAACCGCACCTACCCCGAGGCTTTCGCGCAGCGCTCCTGCCTATTCATCCATGTGCCCAAGTGTGCGGGCAGCAGTGTCTGCACGGCGATGTTCAACGGCTGGCGACCAGGCCATCTGCCGTTGTACTGGTACGAAGAGCAGTTTCCCCAGCAGTTCGCCGCCGCCTATAAATTCGCCTTCGTACGTGATCCGCTGGAGCGGGCTTACTCGGCCTATGCGTTCCTGCGCGGCAACGCGTTGAGCGCGCGTGATCATGCCGCGCAGCAACTGGTCAGGCATTACCGCGACTTCGACGATTTTGTCGGCCGTTGGCTGCACAGCGAAACCATCGCGCGGCAATTGCACTTCGCCGCGCAAACCGACTTTCTCACCGATTCGCTGGGACGTCTGGCGCTGGATTTCATCGGCTATCAGGAGCACCTGGAGCGTGACTTCCAGTTGGTCTGCGAGCACCTCGGCGTGCTGGCGCCGCTGCCTCACGTCAACGGCTCCCGCCAGCGGCGGCCGTCACCGGCGCGGGAGTTCTGTTCGGTGCGCACCCGGCGTCTGGTGCGCCGGGTCTATCAACGTGACTACGAGCTGCTGGGTTATGAATGAAGCGCTGTCCCTGGCGCCGCAGGCATCGGCGATCCGCCCCTATGCCTTGGCGCTCTCTGGTGAGGCCCGCGCCACGCTCAAGGCACAGCATCCGCGCTGCCTGTGGCTGACCGGCCTGTCCGGAGCGGGCAAGTCGACCCTGGCCAATGCGCTGGAGCTGCATCTGCATCAATTCGGCCGGCACACCTTCCTGCTCGATGGCGACAACGTGCGCAACGGCTTGTGCCGCGACCTGGGCATGGGCGACGGTTGCCGGCGCGAGAACATTCGGCGCATGGCCGAAGTGGCGCGGCTGATGGTCGACGCCGGGTTGATCGTGATCGTCGCGGCGATTTCACCGTTTCGCGCGGAACGCGAGGCGGCCCGCCAGCTGTTCGCCGCGGGTGACTTCCTTGAAGTACACGTCAGCACGACGCTGCAGGTGTGTGCCCGACGCGATCCCAAAGGGTTGTATCGCGCCGCGCGAGAAGGGCGGATCAAGGATTTCACTGGCATCGACAGTCCATACGAAGCGCCGCTGGCCGCCGAGTGCCGGATTGATACCGACGAGGTGGATCTGGCGCAGGCCTGTCATCGGCTGGCGGCGTTGCTGCTCAAAAAATGAGCAAAAAAACCTGCTGTTTCATCCTGTTGCAGCCGCTGCGCTAGCCGGCGCCAACCCTGTGTTAATATCGCGCCCCTGTTCATTTTGTATGTGGGTTGCTCCATGAAGTTGTCCATGCCGCGATTCGATCAAGCCCCTGTCTTGGTGGTCGGCGATGTCATGCTCGACCGTTAC
>Ga0207713_1003268_pt1 | contig 11168 bp, 10 predicted proteins | sample KBSS64metaG_FD_184404 | JGI IMG/M metagenome (GOLD analysis project Ga0207713, IMG submission 184404) | Switchgrass rhizosphere microbial communities from Kellogg Biological Station, Michigan, USA - KBS S6-4 metaG (SPAdes) (version 2) | ecosystem: Host-associated > Plants > Roots > Rhizosphere >...
ACCTCCTCGCTCGACATCGATGCGATCGCTGCGGCAACCAAGCGGCCGGGCAAGGTAGTGGGTGTGCACTTTTTCTCGCCAGCCAACATCATGAAGCTGCAAGAGAATATTCGCGGAAAGGAAACTTCGGAAGAGACGATTGCAACGGTCATGGCGCTGGGCAAGGTCCTGGGCAAGAACGTTGTGCTGGCTGGCAACTGCGACGGCTTCATCGGCAACCGTATGCTGCAATACTACACGGGCGAGGCGGAATTCCTGCTCGAGCAGGGCGCCCTGCCCGAACAGATCGATCGGGTTGCAGAAAAATTCGGCATGCCGATGGGGCCGATTTCGATGCGCGACATGAGCGGGCTGGACGTTGGCGTTCTGGTGCGCGAGGCGCGCAAGGCCACGCTGCCGGCAGGCGAAAGGTTCTCCCCGATCCTTGAGCGGCTGGTCGCGTGCGGACGCCACGGCATGAAGACCGGCAAGGGCTTCTATCGATACGAAGGCCGCGACAAGCACGCGGACCCAGAAGCGATCCAGATCATCGAGGATGTTTCCCGCGAACTGGGAATCGAACGGCGCAGCTTTACCGACGAAGAGATCGAATTTCGCCTGTTCGCCCCGCTCGTGAACGAAGGCGCAAAGGAACTGGATGACGGCACGGCCATCCGGGCAAGCGACATCGATGTCGCCTGGGTCAACGGCTATGGCTTCCCCGCCCACAAGGGGGGGCCCATGTACTGGGGCGAAAAGGTCGGCCTTGGCCGCATTTTCGAAGCAGCACGCGAAGCCGCGCAACGCAATGGACCGCGCTGGGCACCGGGCAAGCTTCTCGAGCGGCTGGCCGCTGAAGGGAAGGGATGGAAGGATGCCTGAGACGCGCGGGCTCGAGGCACTGCTGCGACCGCGCTCAGTCGCGATACTGGGGGCCTCTGCCGACGTCACCCGGATCGGCGGGCGGGCGCTCCGCCATCTCAGGGAAGTGGGATTCAGCGGTGATATTTACCCGGTCAATCCTGGACGAAGTGACGTGCAGGGCATGCGGGCATGGTCGACCGTTGACGATCTTCCGGCACCTGCAGATTGCGCGGTGGTTGCGCTGCCATCGGCGGCTGTGCTGCCGGCGATCGAGGCCTGCGCGCGCAAGGGCGTGAAGGCAGCCGCGATCTTCAGCGCGGGCTTTGCCGAAATGGGGGAGGAAGGCGCGCGCGCGCAGAACGCGATTCTGGACGTTGCGCGAAAGGCCGGGATGCGATTGCTCGGTCCCAATTGCCTAGGCCTGTACAACCTCCACGATCGCAACTTTCTGTCCTTTTCCGGTGTTTTCGACGACGTGCGCGGAACGGCCGGACGGCTGGGCCTGGTCAGCCAGAGCGGCGGCTATGCCGGGGAAGTCGTCAAGTCGGCGCGCGAAGTCGGGCTCGATTTCGGAACCTGGATCACCACCGGCAACGAAGCCGATGTCGGGCTGGGCGAAGCGATGCGGTTCCTGGCGGGAAGCGATGACGTCGACGTCGTGGTGGGCTACATCGAAGGCGTACGCGACAAGGCTTCGTTCTTTGCTGCATTGGAAGCCGCGCATGCCCGGCGCAAGCCGGTCGTTCTGCTCAAGGTTGGTCGCACCGAACAAGGTGCCCTTGCCGCCGCCTCGCACACGGCGTCGCTGGCTGGTTCCGATGGTGTCTATGATGCCGTGTTCAAACGGTTCGGTGCCTATCGCGCGCGCACAACAGAAGAGATGCTCGATGTGGCCTATGCCGCAAGTTGTGGACGCTTTCCACGCGGCAGGCGGATTGCGATCGTCACCAATTCGGGCGGCATAGGCGTTCAGGCGGCCGATTTCGCTGCCGATGAACAACTGGATATCCCCACCGCCTCGCCCGAATTGCAAGAGCGGTTGATCGCGCTGTCTCCCAACGGCGCTGTCGCCAATCCCATCGATCTGACCGGCCAGGTCGCCAATGATCCGCCGATGTTCGCCAAGGCGCTCGATGCTATCCTGGAATCGGGCGAGTTCGATATGGCCTATTGCAATGTCGGCCTGATCGCCGGACTGCCGTTCATCCGCGATCCCCTGCTGGACAGTCTTGGCACGGCCGCCCGTCGCCACGGCGATGCGGCGTTGGCCCTGTCGGTTACCGCGCCTCAAGACACTGTCGATGCCTATGGCGAGGCAGGGTTCATCTGCATCCGCGAGCCGGCCCGGGCAATCCGCGCCTTGGCCGCGCTGGCGCAATTTGCCCATGTCTGGGACCGCCCCTTGCCATCGGGTGCCGAACCGCAGGGGTTCCCGCAGATCGCGGCGGGCCAGAAGTTTAGCGAAAAAGCCGCCAAGGCGCTGTTGGCCGGCATCGGCATTCCTGCTCCCGCCGAATTCCTGGTGACGGACGCGGCTTCGGCCGAAGATGCGGCCGCCAGCATTGCTGCCCCCATGGCGGTAAAGATCGTCTCCCCGGACATCCTGCACAAGTCGGACGTGGGCGGTGTTGCCCTGGGCGTGGCGCCTGCGGCGTTGGAAGGGGAGGTGGCAAGGATGCTGGCGCAGGTTTCAGCCGCCGTACCCCACGCGCAGATCGATGGTTGCCTGGTGTCGCCGATGATCACCGGCGGTGTCGAATGCATCGTGGGAATTCATCGCGATCCCATACTGGGCCCCGTCGTGATGTTCGGGCTGGGCGGGGTGACGGTGGAACTGCTCGGCGACGTCGCAACCCGCCTGGCGCCGGTGACCATGGCAGAAGCGCACGAGATGATACGCTCCATCCGCAGTTTTCCGCTGCTGGATGGCTATCGCGGCAGGCCCAAGACCGATCTGGACGCGCTGGGCCGGGCGATCGTGGCGCTGTCTCACCTTGCCATTGCCAATGCCGACACGATCACCACGCTGGAAATCAATCCACTCGTGGTGATGGGGGAGGGCAAGGGCATCCTTGCGCTCGATGCCGTGATCGAAACCCGTGCCATCACATAAGCAATTGCTTCGCTGGGGCGAGCCCGTGGCGCTGGTGGGAGACCCGCCGTTCCCATGCGCACCGATTAAAGCAGGAGAGGATCCTATGCCATGAGCGAGATGAGGTGTTGGTTCATCAAGAATTTTGCTGAGTGCGAGCGCGTCACGCTCAGCACCGGCTTTCCGCAAGCATAGATCTCCTCATTCATCCAGGTGAGCATGATGCAATCCATCCCATCCGATATCGTCACCAGCAGCGTGCAGGAAGATGTCTGCATGCTGACTCTCAACGATGCCGAACGGCTCAACCCGCTTTCGGACGCGATGCGCGGGGCGTTGCTTGTCGCGCTGGAGGCAGCAATGGCTGATCCGGGCATTCGCGCGATCATCCTGACCGGGGCCGGCGGCAATTTCACCGCCGGGGCCGATATCCGGCAATTGATGCGTGCCACAGGCCCCGATCCGGCGCGCTCGCGCCGCCGCCTTGTTCCGCTGCACCGTGCGATCGAGATCATTGCGGGCGGTCCCAAGCCGGTCATTGCCGCAGTCGAGGGCGCCGCATTCGGAGCGGGCCTGTCGATTGCCGCAGCGTGCGACTTCGTCATCGCCGGAGAAGGTGCGCGCTTTGGCGCAGCCTTCGGCAAGATCGGCCTCACTGCCGATTGCGGGCTGATCTGGTCGCTGCCGCAGCGGGTCGGTCAAACGCTGGCTCGGGAGATCATGTTCACCGGGCGGCCAGTCAAGGCAGAGGAAGCCCACCGCATCGGGATCGCCGACAGGCTGGTACCCGCTGGCGACGCGCTTTCCGCCGCCATCGCCAAGGCTGCAGATTATCGCGGCGTGGCGCCCCTCGCCATCGCGGCGATGAAGTCTGCCTTCGCATGCGGCCCCGGTTCGTTGCGCGATGTTCTCGCCCTCGAAACGCAGCAGCAGCCGATGCTCAGCATGACGCGCGACCACCTCGAGGGCCTCGCCGCATTCCAAGAGAAGCGTCCCGCCGTGTTCACCGGGTATTGAGGCGGGCAGCGCACGAGGCAGGTATCCATGCGTATCTTCGCCGCAACGCCGCTCTATGTCCAAGGGCCGGGTGTCATGGACCAGGTTGGCAAGATTGCTGCCCGCATCGGGCAAGCGCCAGGCATCGTCATCGATGCGCAGGTCCGCCACCTGGTGGGGCCCGGTCTCCAACGCGGCTTCGCCGCGTGCGTGCCGATCGCGTCGTTCTCGGAAGAGGTGACGGATATGGCCGTAGCCTCGCTCGCTGTCGCGCTGTCCGGTTGCGATGTGATCGTAGCCGTAGGCGGCGGCAAGGCGATCGATGCGGGCAAGGCGGTGGCTCTGCGCATGGGTGCCCGTGTCATCTCTGTACCCACCATCGCATCGACCGATGGCCCGGCCAGTCGGGGCATTGCCATGTACGACGATGCCCATCGCCTGGTGCGGGTCGATCAGATGCCGGGCAATCCGGCTGCGGTGGTAGTCGACACCCAGGTCATCGCCCAGGCGCCGGCTCGCTTTCTGCGCGCCGGGATCGGCGATGCCATTGCCAAGACCTTCGAGGCCGAAGCCTGCTGGGCCGGCAAGGGGCTGACCAAACATGGCACGCGGGCCACGCATTCAGGGCGCGCGGTGGCGCATGCCGCCTACCGGATGCTGCGCGAGCATGCGATCGCGGGACTGGCCGACGCGGAGCGGCAGCAGGTCAGCGAAGACCTGGAGGCGACAATCGAGGCATGCGTCCTGCTCAGCGCGATGGGATTCGAAAACGGTGGATTGTCGATCGCTCACTCCGTCACGCGCGGGCTGATGACGCTGCGGGGCGCTAGAGAGCGCCTCCATGGCGAACATGTGGCCTACGGTGCGCTGGTCCAATTGGCCACGGAGGGGCGCGAAGCGATGCTGGCCGATCTGGCCGCTTTTCTGGAAGCCGTCGGCCTGCCCACCTCGCTGGTTGCGATGGGCGTAGACGATCCGACAGATGAGGAGATCAGGCATGTGGCTGCTGCGACCATGACCAGCCCGCATATGCGGGCGTTTGCCCGCCCCGTCGCCATCGCAGACATCGCCGTTGCGGTCAGGCAGGTTGAGGCGTTGGGCGCCCGCGCCGCGTCTCCGCAAACACATACGTAATTTCCGGACCACCAGTTGCTCTATCGTTGGATCGTGCCGTAGTCGATAGTCAGGAGAGTGAAATGGCGATTGAGTATAATCGATTGATGGCGCACGAATTCGCCGACAAGGTACACCGCTATTCATGGCGTGATACGGTGCTTTACGCCTTGGGCGTGGGTTTGGGATCGAATCCCTTGGATCTCGACGAATTGAAGTACGTATATGAAAACGGTCTGGAAGCGCTGCCCACCATGGCCGTGGTGCTGGGGCACCCCGGTTTCTGGGTGAGCGATCCAGACACCGGAATCGATTTTCGCAAGGTCGTCCACGGTGAGCAATCGCTGATCATCCATGCGCCGCTGCCGCCCGAAGGTGTGCTGATTGCGCGCAACAGCGTCGACGAGATCATCGACAAGGGTGAGGGGCGCGGGGCGATCCTGCGCGTTCGCCGAGACCTGATCGACCAGCAGACGGGCGTTTTGCAGTCCACGCAGGTCATGTCGATGTTCTGCCGTGGCGACGGCGGCTTTGGCGGACCGGCAACGGGCAAGCCACAGCCAGAGGGCATTATTCCCGATCGCGCGCCCGATATTTCGGTAACGCGCGCCATTCCGGAACAGGCTGCGCTGATCTATCGCCTTTCCGCCGATCTCAACCCATTGCACGCCGATCCGCGGGTTGCCCAGGCAGCAGGCTTCCCGCGCCCGATCCTGCACGGCCTGGCCACGTTGGGGGTTGCCGGATACGCCGTTCTGGCCGGTGCCGGCCACCGCGCGGCATCGTCCCTGCATGCCCTGTCCTGCCGTTTTTCCGCACCGGTGTTTCCCGGTGAGACCTTGCGGACTGACATGTGGGGCGATCGCCAGGAAATTCTCTTCAGATGCACCGTGGTGGAGCGTGACAAGATCGTGCTCGATCGCGGCCGCGCCAGTTTTCATTGATGGCGCGGCATGACAACCAAGGAGACCAGGTTTGACCCAGGCCCCCCCCACAAAGACCTATTTCGATTGTCTGGCCGAGGGCAGGTTCGTGATCCAGCGATCTGCTAGCACGGGGGAATGGGTGTTCTATCCGCGCATGATCGCCCCGCGAACGGGCGCGACCGACCTGGAATGGGTGGAGCCGACCGGATTGGGCACTGTCTACGCGACGACCGTCCAGCGGATGAAGCCGCCGGCGGCGGACGTCAGCATCGCGATTGTCGAACTGGACGAGGGGCCGCGCCTGATGACGCACGTACAAGCCATGCCGCCTGAAGACGTTTTTATCGGCATGCGCGTGCGCGCCAAGATCGCCGACGGCCCCGATGGCAAGATCGTTGTCTTCGAAGCGGATAGCGCAGAATGATGCGCGGTTTGCAACTGCGCGGCAAGACCGCGTTCGTCGGGGCGGCAACCTTTGGTTGTGGCGAGGCACCCGGTTACACCTCGATCGAACTGGCCGCCGAGGCAGCACGACTGGCCATTGCCGACGCCGGGCTAACGCCATCGCAGATCGACGGGCTGTTCATTGCCCTGCCAACCGATTTCCTTTCGGGTCTCACGATTGCCGAATACCTGGGCATCCGTCCGGCGATGACCAACAACAGCCGTACCGGCGGATCGGCCTTTCTTACCCATGCGGAATGGGCGATGCTGGCACTGGACGCAGGGCTGATCGACCACGCCCTGATCTGCTACGGCGCCAACCAGCGCACGGGTGCTGGCAAGCTGGTTTCCGCCCAGATGCCATCGGCGTTCGAACAGCCATACCGTCCCAACAATCCGGTGGCGTCATACGCTTTGGCGGCATCGCGCCATATGTATCAATATGGCACCACGTCCGAGCAACTGGCGTCGGTGGCAGTAGCGGCGCGGCAATGGGCCAATCTCAACCCCGAAGCGTTCCGCAAGGGGCCGCTGTCGATCGACGACGTGCTGTCGACGCGCCTTGTGGCCGATCCGCTGCACGTTGCCGATTGCTGCCTCGTGACCGATGGCGCGGCAGCCGTTGTCATGACCCGCATCGATCGCGCCAGGGACCTGCATAAGACGCCCGTCGCGCTGCTGGGCGCCGCATCGGCCACCTGGCACCACGAAATTGCGCAACTGGCCGACCTGACCGTGTCGGCAGCCCGGGAATCGGGGGAGCGCGCGTTTGCACAGGCTGGCTTTTCCCCCGCCGACATGGACGTGGTGAACCTTTACGACGCCTTCACCATCAACACGATCATGTTCCTGGAGGATCTGGGCTTTTGCGCCAAGGGTGAGGGCGGCCCCTTTGTGGCCAGTGGCGCCATCGCTCCGGGGGGTGCCTTGCCGGTGAACACGAATGGCGGTGGGCTCTCGTTCTGCCATCCCGGCATGTACGGCCTTTTCACGATGGTCGAAACAATCCGGCAGCTTCGCGGTGAGGCGGGCGAACGGCAGATCGACGGTGCCAAGCTTGCCCTTGCTCATGGCAACGGCGGCACGCTTTCGAGCCAGGCGACCTGCATCATCGGACTGCTGGAAACGGTTTGAGGACATCGAAATGACAGTCACATGCGAATGCAATGGTCCGGTTGCCACCATCACGCTGGATCGACCCGACAAGAAAAATGCCTTGAACCTGGTCATGCGCGAGCAGTTGCCCAAGCTGTTCCAGCAAGTGCAGGACGATGTCTCGATCCGGGCCATCGTGCTGGCAGGGAGCGGCGGCGATTTCTGTGCCGGCGCCGATGTTCGGGAAATGGGTGGCGGTGGAATTGCCGAGTCCATGAACCGGGTCGAGATTCTGCATCGCATGGTGCGTGGGCTCGTCCGCACCGACATCCCGGTGATTGCCGCCGTGCGCGGGGTGTGCGTGGGGGTGGGCTGGTCGATGGCTCTTGCGTGTGACTATATCGTCGCTGCGCCCGATGCCCGCTTCCAGTTTGCGTTCCGACACATCGGCCTGGCGCCTGATGGAGGCGCCGTTCACCTGCTTTCGCAAAACCTCGGTGCAATCCGCGCCAAGGGGCTGGTCTATTCCGGCAGGTTCGTTTCCGGGCAGGAGGCGCACGATCTTGGCCTGGTGAGCGAACTGGTGGCAGCCGACCAGGTGGTCGAACGCGCGCAATTGGTGGCCAGCGACCTGGCGCAGAGCCCGACGCTATCGCTCAAGATGATCAAGCGGCAGTTCGCGGCGGCCGAGACGCAGACGTTCGAGGAAGCCCTTGCCGGCGAGATGATCATGCAGCCATTGCTGGTGCGCTCTGAAGATTTCCGCGAAGGCGCAAATGCTTTCAAAGAAAAAAGGAAAGCGAATTTCATCGGGCAATGAAATTTTAGGTTGCGGATGAATTAAGTTTGATCTTGTTCTGCGAATATTTCCAGACAATAAGCGTTAAATAGGGAAAGGTTTCATTATGGATTTCTCAGTCTATCCCGAGCAATTCAAGTTCGATCTCACCGATGGGGTGCTGACGGTCACGCTCAACAATCCCGAGCAGCTCAATGCCATTGCCACCCACATGGACGACCTGCTGCCGCGCATCTTCTTCGAAGCCGATCGGGACAGCCGCGTCGAGATCATCGTGATCACCGGCGAGGGTCGCGCATTTTCTGCCGGTGGCGATCTGGAAGGCATGAAGCGCAATCTGGATGGCATCGACAACTTCCTGGCTGGCTATCGCAACGGCAAGCGCTTCATGCAATTGATGCTCGACACTGAAAAGCCGATCATCGCCAAGGTCAACGGCGATGCGGTGGGGATGGGCTGCACCATTGCGCTGTGCTGCGATATTGTCGTTGCCAGCGAAACTGCCCGGTTTGCTGATCCACACGTGCGCGTGGGCCTTGCGGCTGGCGATGGTGGCGCCGTGTTCTGGTCCAAGAACGTGGGTTCGGCCTTGGCCAAGTATTACTTGCTCACCGGTGACCTCGTCAGCGCGCAGGACGCCAAGGATATGGGCCTGATTGCCAAGGTGGTCCCTGCCGACCAGCTCGACGCTGAAGTCGATCGCATCGTGGGCAAGCTGCGCAACAACTCGATGGCCGCAGTGCGCTTCTCGAAGTCCATCCTCAATATCCCGCTGCGTCAGGATCTTGCCACCATGGTCGATGCCGGCTTCGCGCTCGAAAGCATTTCGAGCCAGCTGGCCGATCACAAGGAAGCCGTCCACGCGTTCGTAGAAAAGCGCAAGCCGCAGTTCCGGAAGCCCTGATCGTGATGACGGCCGGCCAATGCAAAGGAAAAGCCGCCGTTGTCACGGGGGCTGCCAACGGCATTGGCCGCGCCATTGCCCTGCGCTTGGCGGGCGAGGGCGCGCGCGTTGGCCTGCTGGATATCGATGGCGCAGGACTCGCGTCGCTGATGGCCGAGATTAAGACGCTGGGCGGCATGGCACTTGCCATCGAGACAGACATGCTCGACCGTGCAGCGATCGCAGACAGCTTCGCCACAACCGCGCAGACGCTTGGCCCCGTTGACATCCTGGTCAACAATGTCGGGCAAAGCGCGCGTGACAAGGCAGCCCCTTTCTGGGAGGCCAGCCCAGACCTGGCTGATTTTCTCGTTCGCATCTGCCTGAACACGACGATGGACGCCTGCCGCGAGGTTGTGCCCCTCATGCGGGAGCGGCGGTGGGGCAGGATCGTGAACATCGCGTCGGATTCAGCATTCATCGGCAGCAAGTCTGCGGCCGCCTATGCTGCGGCAAAGGCCGGCGTTCTTGGGTTTACCCGTTCCCTTGCGCGCGAGTTGGCTGAATTCGGCATTACGGCCAATGCCGTGGCGCCGGGCTATATCCGGACACGGGCGATGGATCAGCTACCCCAAACGTTCGTCGACAAGGCTATCGCCGAAACGCCGTTGCGCCGCCTGGGCAGTCCTGAAGACATCGCCCACGCCGTGGCGTTTTTCGCCAGCGACCAGGCCGGTTTCGTGACAGGCCAGACATTGATCGTCAATGGCGGACGCTGGATGAACTGAAGGGCCGTGCGCTTGCAATCGGTCCGAACCGATCGGCACTTGCGGGGCGGCCATGTTGCTGTGGCGTTGATCACCATGTCCCAATGGTGTGTCGCAACCAGACACCACATCCAGCCGTTTCGCTTGTTGCCTGCCGGATGTCTTCCAGCGCTATCGCGTAGATGGTGGCCTGTGCCTGTTGCAGCCACATGGTGGTCTGGCATAACCGGGCCACCAACCAGAGGGGACTGCTTGTGAAGAAATTGGCGATCGGCTGCGCGTTCTTGGTGGCGACGGCTTCACCGGTCTGGTCTGCGCCGCCGCTCAATCTGCCGGGGCCGCAGGCGATTTCGCAGGAGGACCGCGCCACCGGTGCCAAGGCCCATCCAGACATGGTGTCCGAATATGGCGGTGTCTATGCCGGGCCGCAGACGGCGCTGGTGCGTCGGGTGGGGCTGCGCGTGGCGGCGCAATCGGGCATTGCCGATGTGGACCGGAGCTTCACGTTTACCTTGCTCAATTCCCCGGTGGAGAACGCTTTCGCGATTCCGGGCGGATACGTCTACACCACGCGCGCGCTTCTCGCGCTGATGAACAACGAGGATGAACTCGGTTTCGTGCTGGGGCACGAGACCGGCCATATCGCCGCGCGCCATTCGGCCAAGCGGCAGCAGGTGGCGCAGCGCAGCACGATGCTGGGCGCCCTGGGCCAGGCGGTATTGGGCGGCGTGCTCGGCAATGGCACCTTGGGCCGGATCGGCAACCAGATCGGCCAGGCCGGGATCAATCGCCTGGTGGTGGGCCATGTCATGGCTTATTCGCGGGGGGAGGAATTCGAGGCCGACGACCTGGGCGGTGTCTATATGCAAAAGGCGGGGTACAATCCGGCCTATGCCTCGTCCATGCTGTCCTCGCTTGCCGCGCAGACCGGGCTGGAAAGCCGCCTGCAGGGCAATGCGCGCACCACGCCGGGCTGGGCATTGTCGCACCCCAATCCCGAAGCGCGCGTGACGCGCGCGCTCGACCGGGCGCGGCAACTGGGCGTGGGCGCGCCGCCGGGTGCCAAGGCCAATGAAACGTTCCTGCTCTCGCTCAAGGGCATGATCTATGATGATGATCCGCAGCAGGGCGTGATCGAGGGCCAGACATTTACCTATCCGCCCGATCGCCTGCGCTTTGCCGTGCCGGCTGGCTATGGCCTGTCCAACGG
>Ga0207713_1003270_pt1 | contig 11160 bp, 10 predicted proteins | sample KBSS64metaG_FD_184404 | JGI IMG/M metagenome (GOLD analysis project Ga0207713, IMG submission 184404) | Switchgrass rhizosphere microbial communities from Kellogg Biological Station, Michigan, USA - KBS S6-4 metaG (SPAdes) (version 2) | ecosystem: Host-associated > Plants > Roots > Rhizosphere >...
GAGCAGCGTCTTCTTGCCGCCCTTGTAGTTGTAAAGCGAGATCACGCCGTGCTTCAGGTCGCCCTTCGAATCGAAGGTCGTCTGGCCGATCACGCCCTTGTAGTCCGTGTTCGGCATCGCGGCAACGATCTTGGCCGGATCGGTCGAGTTGGCGCGCTTCATCGCGTCGACGATGATGTACACCGCGTCATACGTGAACGGCGCGTAGATCTGGATCGGCTGGCCGAAGCGCTTCTGGAACTTGTCCGCGAACTGCTTGCCGCCGTCCATCTTCTCGAGCGCCATGCCCGCTTCCGAGCACACGACGTTGTCGGTCGCGTCGCCGGCCAGATCCGACAGCTTTTCGGTACAGACGCCGTCGCCCGCGAGGACCTTCGCGCGCAGGCCGAGCTGCTTGGCTTGCTTGGCGAACGGGCCGCCGGTCGCGTCCATGCCGCCGTACATCACGGCGTCGGGGTTTTCGCCCTTGATCTTGGTCAGAATGGCGCGGAAGTCGACAGCCTTGTCGTTGGTCGCGTCATGCGAGATCACCTTGAGGCCGAGCGACTTGGCGGTCTTCTCGAATTCGTTCGCGAGACCCTGGCCGTAAGCGGTCGAATCGTCGACCACGGCAACCGTCTTCACCTTCAGGCTCTTCGCCGCGTAGTTGGCGAGCGCCGGGCCTTGCTGCGCATCGGTCGCGACGACGCGATACGTCGTCTTGAAGCCTTGCTGCGTGTAGGTCGGGTTCGTCGCCGACGGGGAGATCTGGACGATGCCCGCGTCGCTGTAAATCTTCGAAGCCGGAATAGACGTACCGGAGTTCAAGTGACCGACGACGCCGACGACCTTGTCATCGACCAGCTTCTGCGCCACCTGCGTGGCGGTGCGCGGGTCGGCTGCGTCGTCCTGCGCGTCGAGTTCCAGCGTGATCTTCTGGCCGCCGATCGTGAGACCCTTGGCGTTGATCTCTTCGACTGCGAGCCGCGCGCCGTTTTCGTTATCCTTGCCCAGGTGAGCAATGCCGCCGGTCAGCGGAGCGACGTGACCGATCTTGACGACCTGGTCGGCTGCTGCGGACGTTGCCAACGTAGCGAACAGCACGGCTGCAGCGCTGATCGGCAACAGTTTGTGAAGCTTGGTGTTCATGTAAGTCTCCAGTTTCGGTCCCAAAAACAACGTAATCGCCCTGTGCCCCGTCTTTCATCACGATCGCTCAGTCCCGTGGACGACCACGCCGGATGCATCGTCATGCACTTGGCAAGTCCTTCCGGCAGGCCGTTCGTGGCAGCCGCCATCCGCACTGCGCGCAAGTGTAGGGTTGTCAAATTAATTTAGGGAAGTTTTTTAAGATAGTGGTGTCACTACCAATTAACGGCCAGTTGTGATGCGCCGCCGTTTGTGGTGGTGTTCGCGCGAAGACGCCCTGTGCATGCGGGTTTGCGCGACATCGGCGCGCAAAGGTTTGACTGTCATTCAAGTTCGACTGGCACGCACCGATAATCCCTGCCGGCCGTCATCATTAGCCTGTTCTTTTAAAGCTTCTTTTTAGCTTGCGTTTAGATCGGAGGCTCTAAAAACCGGCTGCGCGTCAAACGGCGTGCCAAGCGCAGGGCGGACGGTCAGGGCGACTGAAAGGGAAAGCTGGCAAACTCACCCGGCCAACCTTTTCACATACGCAAGGAGTATCGACGTGACCGTACCCGTGACTTCCCGCTGGATCGACATCCCGGCCGATGGCGACAGCTTCCAGGGCTATCTCGCGCTACCCAGGACAGGCACCGGGCCTGCCGTGATCATCCTGCAGGAGATCTTCGGCGTGAACGGCCACATACGCAGCGTCGCCGATCAATACGCCGCCGATGGCTATGTCGCGCTCGCGCCCGACGTCTTCTGGCGCACGCAGCCGCGCGTCGAGCTGGGCTACGAAGGCGCGGATCGCGAAAAGGCGATGGAACTGCTGCAAAAGACCAAGCTCGACGCCGCTGTCGCCGATGTCGGCGCGGCTGCGGATGCGCTGCGCGCGCTGCCCGAGGTGACGGGCAAGATCGCCGCGATCGGCTATTGCTTCGGCGGCCGGCTCGCGTATCTCGCGGCGGCGCAGGGTTCGGTCGATCTGGCGGTGGCCTACTACGGCGGCGGCATTCAGAATGCGCTCGATAAAGCCGATCAGGTCAAAGTGCCGATGCAGTTCCACTACGGCGAACTCGACGCGCACATTCCGCCCGATGCGGTGGATGCCGTGCGCCAGAAGTTCGCCGGCCGCAAGGATTCGGCGCTGTACGTCTACCCGCAAGCCGACCACGGTTTCAACTGCGGCGATCGCGCGTCGTACAACGCCCGGGCGTCAGCGCTCGCGCACGGGCGCACGCTGACCTTCCTCGGCGAGCATCTGTAAAAGCAAACTGCATGAGCGAGCGCGCCCGCACGGGGCGCTCGTTATATCAGCGCGGGCAAGCCTTCGACGAGAAGAAAGGCGGCGAGCACACCGAGCAGCGCACCGAATACACGCAGGACGTTGTTCTTGAAATGCGTCGCGCAGGGAATGGCCCCAAGGAACAGCGCGCCAGCGAGCGCCATCGGGATGATCAGGATGAAGTCGCCGATCGTGAAGTACGTCATAGTGCGTCTCCCTTCGTCTTGCTTCTGGCTTTGATCGTCGCGCGGTGAGAAGCTGCATCGACGATTCGAGTATAGGCCGCTCAAGTCAAAGGCGTCGGTGATCTTCGTGCGATGGGAAACCCGAGCGATGCACGAAAGCCTTGCCTGACAAGGCTTGACGCGCGCCCGTTTTTAAGCAAACACGGAAAACCCTTAGCTTCGCTTCTTTTCAACCGGCTTTCGACTCACGCGACCGACGCGCGCTCGCGCCGGTTCAGATACGTCGCGCCCGCCAGTCCGACGAGCAGCAATCCGCCGATCAGCCCGGCCACGCCCGTCCATCCGAACTCGGTCCAGAAGTGGCCGCCGTACGATCCGATCAGGCTCGATCCGATGTAATACGCGAGCAGATAGAGCGCCGCCGCCTGTCCTTTGGCCTGCGCTGCGAGCCGCCCGACCCAGCCGCTCGCGACCGCGTGGCCGGCGAAGAAGCCGAACGTCAGGCACGCGATACCGGCGATGATTACCGGCAGCGCGTTCGACAGCGTCAGCGCAATGCCGAGCATCATCAGGAAGAGACTCGCGATCAGCACGCGGCCGCGTCCGAAGACATCGGCCATCTTGCCGGACCACGGCGACGCGACGACGCCCGTGAGATACACGGTGAAGATCGCGCCGATCTGCGTCTGATTCAGTTGAAACGGCGCGCCGAGCAGCCGGTAACCGACGTAGTTGTAGAGCGTGACGAAACTGCCCATCAGCACGAAGCCGATGAGGAACAGAAACGGCAAGCCGCCGTGCCTCAAATGGCCGGCAAGCGAGCGCCGATGATGCGCGAACCCGACGCCGCGCCGAGGCTTGAACCGCCGCGACGGCGGCAGGAGCGAACGGAATGCGAGCGTGGCGAGCACACCCAGCAGCCCGATGCCGCCGATCGCGACGCGCCAGCCGAACAGGTCCGCGAGGATGCCGCTGATCACACGCCCCGCCATCCCGCCGATTGCAGTCCCGCCGACATACAAACCCATCGCGAGACCGAGGCCTTCCGGATGCACTTCCTCCGCGAGATACGCCATCGCGACGGCGGGCACGCCGCCGAGCGCGAAGCCTTCGAGTGCGCGCACCGCGAGTAGCGCGTGCCAATCGGGCAGCACCGCGGCGATGACCGTCAACACCGACGATGCAAGCAGCGAAAGCGTCATCAAACGGTGGCGGCTCCAGCTTTCCGAGACGAATCCCGCGATGAAGATGGCAATCGCGAGCGCCGCCGTGCTCACCGACACCGCAAGCGCGCTGACAGCCGGACTGACGCCGAATGCCTTCGTGAACTCGGGAAGCAACGGCTGCACGCAATACAGCAGCGAGAAAGTCGCGTAGCCGGCGAACAGCAGCGCAAGCGATGCACGCCAGTAGGCGCGCGAGCCGCGTTCGAGATACGGCGCGGCGTCGGCGGCGCGGTTGGCATTATCGTCGGCGTTCGGGCGCTCGGGCGCCGGTGCAGCATTCACGAATGAAGTCTCCGCTGAAAAACTCTCGACGATACGCCGATCCCTAGGGTTTTGCCTAATACGACACACGCTCTTCGGCGACGATCACCGAGTAATTACTGCGAGTCGTCTGCGATCGGCAACATAACGAGCCAAATGGCGTCGCGCCGACGCATCGCGATGCGCTAAAGTAAGAGCACAATCGTTCATGAAAGCCGCGCATGTCGCGCTTCCCGCAACAAAGACGCGGCGATTGTCTGGTGCACGAGCCGTGAAAAGCCTGTGCTTGGTGAAATATATGACCGGCGTTTCATCCTCAGCCGGCGTTGAAACGGGGATTCATCATGCAAATCGGTTCGATTGTCCGCTCCGTGCATATTGCCGTGCCTCAGGGTGCGCGCGGCATCGTCATGCGCATTCTCGGTGACATGGCGATGGTCGCCTGGTACGCGGGCGAGCCCGGCGTGACCAAGCTGCTCAATACGGAGCCGTTCTTCCTCGAAGACCTGATCGATACGGGCGATGTCGTGCGCCCGTCGAACACGGTCGTTCATTGAACGGCGCCGCATCGTTGATGTAATGATGCCGCCCGCGCGAAGGCGCGGCACAATGCCGGGATGAACCCAATCGATCCCGATTCCCAAGGCGCGCCTGCCGATGACGCGCCGCCCTTCGCCGGCCTCACGCCCGAGCGCGTGCTCGATGCGCTGGACAGCGTGCTGATCCCCGTGGGCACACGCACCGACGGCCGCCTGCTGCCGCTCAACAGCTACGAGAACCGCGTCTATCAGGTGGGCGTCGAAGACGGCGCGCCGGTCGTCGCGAAGTTTTATCGTCCGGAACGCTGGTCGAATACGGCGATCCTCGAAGAACATGCATTCGTCGCCAGTCTCGTCGAACGCGAGATTCCGGCGGTGCCGGCGCGCGTGCTCGAAGGCGCGACGCTGCACGAATTCGACGGTTTCCGCTTCTCGGTTTTCGAGCGCCGCGGCGGACGCGCGCCCGATCTCGACCACACCGATACGCTCGAATGGCTCGGGCGCTTCATCGGGCGCATTCACGCGGTGGGCGGACTCGAGTCTTATCGCGAGCGGCCCACGCTCGATATCGAGACGTTCGGCTACGAACCGCGCGATTTTCTGCTGACGCATGGCTTCATCCCCGCCGATGTGCGCGAAGCCTGGGAAACCGTCGTATCGATGGCGCTCGAAGGCGTCGCGCAATGCTTCGACCGCGCGGGCGACGTGCGGCATCTGCGTCTGCACGGCGACTGTCATCCGAGCAACGTGCTCTGGACCGACGCGGGCCCCCATTTCGTCGATTTCGACGATAGCCGAATGGGTCCGGCGATTCAGGATTTATGGCTGCTGTTGCCCGCCGGACGCGCGGACGCATCGCGCGCGCTCACGGATCTGCTCGCCGGCTACGAAGATTTCTGCGAGTTCGATCAGCGTGAGCTGCATCTGGTGGAAGCCTTGCGCACGCTCCGGCTGATCCACTACTCCGCGTGGCTCGCGCGCCGCTGGAACGATCCCGCGTTTCCGGCCGCCTTTCCCTGGTTCAACACGCAACGCTATTGGGAAGACCGCATCCTCGAATTGCGCGAGCAAGTCGGCGCGATGCAGGAAGGGCCGCTCTGGCCCGTCTGAAATTTTTCGTGACATTCGCGCACTGTCAGGCAATCGCAAAGCATTGAAAAGCGCTTTGCTGCGTGTAATGATAACAATTCTCATTTGCCCGCCTTTCGTCGATCGCCGCGCGTTCGTTCGCGTATAGCCGATCGGGGCGCGGCTTTGCCTGCTAACGCCCGATCTGGAGAGACGCGTGAACGCGCCTGACACCCTCAATCCGCAGCCGCCCGCGACGAGCGGCCCGACGCACTATCGCCCGCATGGACGCCTCATCGACGATGCCGAGCAATTCGCGCGCAAGAACCGCTCGCGCCGCTCGACGTTTCTGAAGTGGCTGCGCAAGGTGCACGGCTGGATCGGCTTGTGGGGCGCGCTGCTCGGCCTGCTGTTCGGCATGACGGGCTTTCTGCTGAATCACCGCGCGCCGCCGCTGCGCATTTCCACGGGCGAGCCGCAGGTTTCGCAGATGCAGATGCCGCTGCCCGCCGAAGGCTTCAAGACGCCGCGCGACATGGGCGCGTGGCTGAAGAAGGAATTGAAGCTCGATGGCAACCTCGGGCGCACGCGCCGCGAGCCGGCGCATCCGGTCGGCTGGGGCGACAGGAGCACCATGCAGCCGGAGCAATGGTCGGTGATGGTGGCATCCCCCGGCGGCAGCGTGATGGCCGAGTACTGGGTGGGCAACAACTTCGTGTCGGTGAAACGCACGGAAAACACCGTCCTCGCGATGATGACCAACCTGCACAAGGGCGTGGGCCTGAGCGTGGGCTGGGTGCTGCTCATCGACACGTTTGCGGGCAGCATCGTTCTTCTTTCGCTGACCGGCGTGTTGCTGTGGACCGAGTTGAACAAGAAGCGAACGGCGGGCGTGGTGATCGTCGCGGCATCGTTGATCGCGGCGATTGTTTGCGGGTTGATGTGACTTCCGGCTACGCGGCGCGCTTTCCCTTCCCCGGGTTATGCCGCGTGAGCCACAGATAAAGGCCGCTCCCCAGCACCGCGATCGTCAGCACATCGGACGCCGCTCAGAAAATCTTGAGCGGCATTCCGCCCGGCAGCACATCGCCGATCAAAACCTCCCCGGGCATTCGATGCAGACTTCGAGCCAAGGAGGGAAAGGCTTCGCGTCAGCCTATCCGGCCACGCAAACGAGAGATGCGGACCAAGGACGCATCGTCAGGATTTCGTAGTCATTGCGGCGCGCTCAGACGCCGCACACTTCGCCTCTCCCCGCTACCTCGCGCGCCGCCTTCGCGCCTTCGACCTGCAACAGCTCCGGCAACGACACGCCGTTCTTCGCCGCCGTGACCTCCGCGAGAATCGACACGGCAATCTCCGGCGGCGTCCTGCTGCCAATGTAGATGCCCACCGGTCCATGCAGCCGCGCGAGTTCGGCCTCGCTGAGATCGAACTCCTTGAGGCGCTCGCGACGTGCCGCGTTATTGCGCCGCGAACCGAGCGCGCCGACATAGAACGCGGGTGTCTTCAAGGCTTCCATCAACGCGAGATCGTCGAGCTTGGGATCGTGCGTGAGCGCGATCACCGCGCAGCGCTCGTCGAGCTTCATGTCCATGACGGTGTCGTCGGGCATGGTGCGCACGATCGTCGTACCCGGCACGTTCCACTCTTCCGTATATTCCTCGCGCGGATCGCAGACGGTGACCTGATAGTCCAGCCCGACCGCGATGCTGCACAGATACTGCGACAACTGCCCCGCGCCGATCACCAGCATCCGGTAGCGCGGGCCGTGAATCGTCAGAAGCCGCGCGTCGTCGAAAAGCACGCCGTCGGTGGCTTGCGCGGGTTCGAGGTGCACATCGCCCGTCGCCATGTCGAGCGTGCGCGCGACGAGCCTGCCGCTTCCCACCGCCGCGCACAGTTCGGCAATGCCGCTCGACATCGTCAAAGGTTCCAGCACGAGCTGGATCGTGCCGCCGCACGGCAAGCCGAACCGGTGCGCCTCTTCCGCGCTGATGCCGTACTTCACCGCCTCCGGCTTCGTCTGCTCGATGCCCCGTTGCCGCACGCGGTCGATGAGATCGTCCTCGATGCATCCGCCCGACACCGAGCCGACGACGTGACCATCGCCGCGCACGGCGAGCATCGCGCCCTCGGGCCTCGGCGACGAACCCCACGTCTTCACCACCGTCACGAGCAACACGCGATGCCCCTCTTCGAGCCATCGCGCGCTGCTCTTCAGGACTTCGAGATCCACGCTGTCCATGATTTCTTTCCTTTCTCCTGCCCTTCCTGCACTTCTCCGCCGTTTTCGTCGGCGGCGCCTGCACCCTGCGATTCCTGCCCGCCCTGCAACTGCGCGCTGAACCGCTTGAAGAATTCACCCGCAATCTTACGCGCCGCGCCGTCGACAAGCCGCGAGCCGATTTGCGCGAGCTTGCCGCCGACCTGCGCGTGCGCACTGTAGCTGAGCTTCGTCGTGTCGGCTTCGTCGCCGGGTTCGAGGTTCACGGTCGCGCTGCCCTTGCTGAAGCCGGCCGCGCCGCCCTGCCCTTCGAACACGATCGTGTAAGTATGCGGGGCGTCGATATTCGTGAGCTCCATTCTGCCCTTGAAGCGCGCCTTAACCGGCCCGACCGACGCGGTCATCGCGACGTTGTAGGCGTTCTCGCCGTCGGCGTCGATGCTGTCGCAGCCGGGAATGCAGACCTTCAGCATCGACGTGTCGTTGAGCGCTTCCCACGCGCGCGCCTGAGGCACGGGTAACGTGTGTGTTTCGGTCAGTTCCATCGCGGGCCTCCCAAGGGCTTGTGTTGCGACAGGACGGCGAGTTCGCGGCCCACAGCGCCGAGGCTGTCGAGGTTATGGGCCGCGAGCATCGCATCGACGTGCGGCAGGATCGCGCGCACGCCTCGCGCGCGCGGCGTGAAATCGGCGAAGCGCAACAGCGGATTGAGCCACACGAGCCGATGCGCGAAGCGTCTGAGCCGTTGCATCTCGGCATCGAGCACGTCGATGGCTTCGTGATCGAGGCCATCGGTGACGAGCAGCACCGTCGCCCGACCGGCCAGCACACGGCGGGCCCAGCGTCGATTGAACTCCGCGAGCGCCGCGCCGATGCGCGTGCCGCCCGACCAGTCCGCCACCTGTGCCCCGAGCGTCGCGATGGCGACATCGGGATCGCGTTCGCGCAATGCGCGCGTCGCATTGGTCAGGCGCGTGCCAAACAAGAATACCTGGAGACGTTCGCGCGACTGCAATAGCGCGTGACAGAAATAGAGCACGGCACGCGAGTACGCGCTCATCGATCCGGAAATGTCGAGCAGCAAGACGAGCGGCGGCCTGCGCTCGACCGCCGCGCGATACTTCCACACGGTCCAGTCGCCGCCCGAGCGGACGGCATGGCGCGCGCTCGCCTTGAGGTCGGCGTGCGTGCCGCGCGACGCCGCCTTCAGCCTGCGCGTCGGCTCGGTCGCGAGCGGCATCCGGTGCGCGCGGATCTGATGCCGCAGCGTGCGCCATTCGTCGGCGCTGAGCGTATCGAAGTCGCGATGACTCAGGCGTTCCTGCGAGCTGAACGTGATGCGCGCGTGCGCCTCTTCGGGTTTCGATTCCGACGCCTGCGCTTTCGATGCCGCGGCGCGCGTCGCCAATGCATCGGCTAGACGGTTGTTGCGCTTCGGCGGCGGCAGGCCGCCCTTCACCTTCGGCAGCAATAGTGCGCGCAGCTTGCCTTCCCAGTCGGGATCGCGCCAAAAGAGATCGAATGCGGCGTCGAAGATGTCGCGCTCGTCACTCGCGTGAACGAGAAGGCACGCGAGCGTCGCGCGCACGTCGTCGCGGCGATTCAGATCGACGAGACGCAGCGCGTCGAGCGCATCCACCGCGTGCGCGGGCGACATGCCGAGACCCGCGGCCCGCAGGAGCCTCACGAAATGCACGACATTGCGGGCGAAGGGTTCCATCGTCATGGCGTGGCGGAGAGGCATTGCGCGAGCGTGTCGGCGTCCATGCGCGCGAGATCGTCCTGATACTTGAGCAGCACGCCGAGCGTGTCCTGAACCGATTGCGGATCGAGTTCCGACACCGACAACGCCGCGAGCGCGCGGCACCAGTCGATCGTTTCCGCGACGCCCGGCGCCTTGAACAGATCCAGCGTGCGCAGCGCGTGCACGAACGCGACGGCGCGCTTCTGCAAATCCTGCCCCGCTTCCGGCGCGCGCGCCGCGACGATCGCGAGTTCGACGTCGCGCTCCGGATAACCGATCCATTGATAGAGACAGCGGCGCTTCAGCGCATCGTGGACTTCGCGCGTGCGGTTCGATGTCATTACGACGAGCGGCGGCCGCGCCGCCCGCACGGTGCCGTATTCCGGAATCGATACCTGAAAATCCGACAGCAATTCGAGCAGAAACGCTTCGAACGGCTCGTCGGCGCGGTCGATCTCGTCGATCAGCAAAACGCGGCGCGCATCGGGGTTCGCGGGATCGGGCAGCAGCGCCTGAAGCAACGGACGCTTCAGCAAGAACTCGCCGCGATACAGCGAATCGTTCGAAGGCGTCTCACCCGAGGCCTCCGCGAGCCGCAGCGCCATGATCTGCCGCGGATAGTCCCATTCGTAGAGCGCGCTGGCAGTATCGAGTCCTTCGTAGCATTGCAGACGCAACAGCGTAGTGCCGCACACGCCCGCCGCCGCTTTCGCGAGCTCGGTCTTGCCGACGCCCGGCTCGCCTTCGAGAAACAGCGGCCGCTGCATCCTGAGCGCGAGAAAGAGCGCCGTCGCGAGCTCGCGGTTCGCGAAGTACCGATGCTCGCGCAACCGCGCGAGCGTGTCGTCGATGGAGCCGGGCTCGCCCTGCATCGCGATCAGAAGGACATCGCGCGCTCGATCGCGCGGCCCGCGAGCACCGGAATCAGATGCGCGCGATATTCGGCGCTCGCGTGCATGTCCGAGTTCAGCTCGTCGGGCAGGATCCTGACGCCCCGCGCCGATGCGACCGAAAAGTCCTTCGACAACGCCGCTTCGAGCTCGGCCGGGCGAAACACGGAAGACGCCGCGCCCGTCACGCCGACGCGCACGCCGTCTCCGAACTTCGCGACGAACACGCCGACGAGCGCGAAGTGCGACGCCGGATTGCGAAACTTCTCGTAGCCCGCACGCTCGGCGAGCGGGAACTCGACGGCCGTGATCAGCTCGTCGGGTTCGAGCGCGGTCGTGTACATGTCGATGAAGAAATCGTCCGCGCCGATGCGCCTTCTGTCCGTCACGACGGTCGCGTTCAGCGCGAGCACGGCGGACGGATAGCACGCCGCCGGATCGTCGTTCGCGAGCGAGCCGCCGATCGTGCCGCGCTCGCGCACCTGCCGGTCGCCGATGCGCCCCGCAAGGTCCGCCAGGCCAGGCAGCGCCTTCTTCACGTCGGCGTTCGATGCGACCTCCGCATGGCAGACCGCGCCGCCGATAGTGAGCGTGCTGCCATCGAGCGTCACGCCTTTCATCGACG
>Ga0207713_1003272_pt1 | contig 11150 bp, 14 predicted proteins | sample KBSS64metaG_FD_184404 | JGI IMG/M metagenome (GOLD analysis project Ga0207713, IMG submission 184404) | Switchgrass rhizosphere microbial communities from Kellogg Biological Station, Michigan, USA - KBS S6-4 metaG (SPAdes) (version 2) | ecosystem: Host-associated > Plants > Roots > Rhizosphere >...
GATGGTGCTCGCCCACCTGCGTTTTGTCGTACATATCGCCCGTAGCTATAGCGGCTACGGCCTGGCTCAGGCTGACCTGATCCAGGAAGGCAACGTCGGCCTGATGAAGGCTGTAAAGCGCTTCAACCCCGAGATGGGTGTGCGCCTGGTATCGTTTGCCGTGCACTGGATCAAGGCGGAAATCCACGAGTTCATCCTGCGCAACTGGCGCATCGTGAAAGTCGCGACCACCAAGGCCCAGCGCAAACTGTTCTTCAACCTGCGCAGCCAGAAAAAACGCCTGGCATGGCTGAACAACGAGGAAGTCCACCGCGTGGCCGAAAGCCTTGGTGTGGAACCGCGTGAAGTGCGCGAGATGGAAAGCCGCCTGACCGGCCACGACATGGCCTTCGACCCCGCTGCTGAAGCGGACGACGACAGTGCCTTCCAATCGCCGGCCAACTACCTGGAAGACCACCGTTACGACCCGGCGCGTCAGCTGGAGGATGCGGATTGGAGCGACAACTCCAACCACAACCTGCACGAAGCGCTGGAAGTGCTGGACGACCGCAGCCGTGACATCCTCTACCAGCGCTGGCTGGCAGAAGAAAAAGCCACGCTGCACGACCTGGCGCAGAAGTACAACGTGTCGGCCGAGCGGATTCGTCAGCTTGAGAAAAGCGCGATGAACAAGCTGAAACTGTCCATCGCAGCCTAAAAATATGGGAGGGGGCTTGCCCCCGATAGCAGAGTGTCAGTCAACATCAAGGTGACTGGTCCATCGCTATCGGGGGCAAGCCCCCTCCCACATTTGTTTTTGTTGTGTCAGTCGGACCAGGGCGCCTTGCGGGAGTTGTTCAGTTCGACCAGGTAACCGTCTCCACCCAACTGACTCATCTGCTGACGAATCCAAGCCGCGCGCCTTGCCACATACGCCGTCGGATGGCTGGCACTCCACACCCGTGGATTGGGCAAAACAGCCGCCAGATAGCTGGCCTGCTGCCGCGATAACCCCTTGGCACTCACCCCAAAGTGATGCCGCGCCGCCGCTTCCGCGCCAAACACGCCTTCGTCCCACTCCACGCTATTGAGGTACACCTCAAGAATTCGCTGCTTGGGCCACAACACCTCGATCAACCCGGTAAACCAGGCTTCCAGGCCTTTGCGCAAATAGCTGCGGCCGGCCCACAGGAACAGGTTCTTCGACACCTGCTGGCTCAACGTACTGGCACCGCGAATCGAGCCGCCGCGCTCGTTGTGCAGGATCGCCGCCTGGATCGCACCGAAATCAAAGCCCCAATGCTGCGGGAAGCGCTGGTCTTCACCGGCCATCACCGCCACTTTGAGGTCATCGGAGATCTCGTCCCACGGTACCCAGGTGCGCTGCAGGTCAATGGGTTCGCCGTCGAACCAGGATTCGACCTTGCGCTCCACCATCAGCGCGGTGAAGGGCGGCGGGACGACACGAAACAGCAGCACCAGCAGCACACTGCCGATGGCAAACCATTTGACGACGTTGAGAAAGCGTTTGAAGAGGAGACGCAGCATAGAGATGGCTTGGCCGAACCCGTTGAGCGGGCCATTATACAGACCCGGCCCTTTGAGTCTGACTGGAGTTCCTCATGCTGCGTGGCTTTCTGATGTTGGCTGCCTTTTTCGGCTTCACCGGTGTCGCCCTTGGGGCCTTCGCCGCCCACGGCCTGAAAAACCGCCTGAGCGCCGAGTACCTCGCAATTTTCCACACCGGCGTGACCTACCAACTGGTGCACACCCTGGCGCTGTTCGGCGTGGCGCTGCTGGCGGCGCATATCCCTGGCCGGTTGGTCAGCTGGGCGGGCATCTCGTTTACCGTTGGCATCCTGCTGTTCTCCGGCAGCCTGTATGTGCTGACCCTGACCGGCATCAGCAAGCTTGGGATCATCACGCCGTTTGGCGGCCTGGCCTTCCTGCTTGGCTGGTTCTTCCTGGGCCTGGCGGCGTGGCGCTTGCAGGCAGCCTGACCAAGGGACTTGGGCCGGCAACCTCAATCGGGCTAGAATGCCGACCCCTAAAAACGATGGCGGCCCGTGGCATGCGCATTCAGTTGAACGGCGAATCCTTTGAACTGCCCGACGGTGAAACCGTTGCGGCCCTGCTGACCCGACTGGACCTGACCGGGCGGCGCATCGCAGTGGAACTCAACCTGGATATCGTCCCGCGTAGCCTGCACGCCGAGACCGCACTCGCCGAAGGCGACCAGGTCGAAGTGGTCCACGCCATCGGCGGCGGCTGATCGCGCAGTTTCCTGAATTCTGCAGAACCTCACCCCATTCCGAGGATTTCCCATGAGCATCGTTCGTAGCGACAAGCCTTTCGTCCTGGCCGGGCGTACCTACCAGTCCCGCCTGCTGGTCGGCACCGGCAAGTACCGCGACATGGAAGAAACCCGCCTGGCCATCGAAGCCTCGGGCGCCGAGATCGTCACCTTCGCCGTGCGCCGCACCAACCTCGGCCAGATCGAAGGCGAGCCGAACCTGCTTGAAGTGCTGTCGCCGGACCGCTACACCTTCCTGCCGAACACCGCCGGTTGCTACGATGCCATCGAGGCCGTGCGCACCTGCCGCCTGGCCCGTGAACTGCTCGACGGCCACAACCTGGTGAAGCTGGAAGTGCTGGCCGACCAGAAAACCCTGTTCCCCAACGTGATCGAAACCCTCAAGGCCGCCGAAACCCTGGTCAAGGAAGGCTTCGACGTGATGGTTTACACCAGTGATGACCCGATCATCGCCCGCCAACTGGCCGAAATCGGCTGCATCGCCGTGATGCCGCTGGCCGGTCTGATCGGTTCCGGTTTGGGTATCTGCAATCCGTACAACCTGCAGATCATCCTCGAAGAAGCCAAGATCCCGGTACTGGTGGATGCGGGCGTGGGCACTGCCTCCGACGCCACCATCGCCATGGAACTGGGTTGCGATGCGGTGCTGATGAACTCGGCCATCGCCCATGCCCAGCAGCCGATCATGATGGCCGAAGCCATGCAACACGCAATCGTCGCCGGCCGCCTGGCGTACCTCGCCGGGCGCATGCCGAAAAAACTTTACGCCAGCGCCTCCTCGCCGCTGGATGGTCTGATCAAGTAAGAGCCATTGATGACAGAATCAAACGAAACGCCGAACACCCTGGAAGAAGGCGACGAGTCCAAGCACCGCCGCATCAAGAGTTTTGTGATGCGCGCCGGTCGCATGACCGAAGGCCAGCAAAAGGGCCTGGAGCAGGGCACGCCGCTGTTCGTCCTGCCGCTGGTAGATACACCGGTGGATTACGACCAGGTGTTCGGCCGCTCGGCGCCACGCTCCCTGGAAATCGGCTTCGGCATGGGCCATTCCCTGCTGGAAATGGCTGCGGCGTCGCCGGAGCAGGATTTTATCGGGGTTGAAGTCCACCGTCCGGGTGTTGGCGCGCTGCTGAACGGCGTGCTGACTCAGGGCCTGACCAACCTGCGGGTCTACGACTGCGACGCGATCGAAGTGCTCAACCGCTGCATTGCCGACAACAGCCTCGACCGCCTGATGCTGTTCTTCCCCGACCCATGGCACAAGAGCCGTCACCACAAGCGCCGCATCGTCCAGGCTTCCTTCGCGGAGCTGGTGCGCAGCAAGCTGAAAGTGGGCGGCATCCTGCACATGGCCACCGACTGGGAGCCGTACGCCGAATACATGCTGGAAGTGATGAACGTCGCCCCCGGCTACCGCAACCTGGCGGAAGACGGCAAATGCGTCCCGCGCCCGGCTGAACGGCCGATCACCAAGTTCGAACGTCGCGGCGAGCGACTCGGGCATGGGGTTTGGGATTTGAAGTTCGAGAAAGTGGACTGATAAGTCCCAGGCTTGAAATGCAGTAAAAAATGTGGGAGCGGGCTTGCTCGCGAATGCGGTAGATCAGTCGACATTTACGCTGACTGACACACCGCATTCGCGAGCAAGCCCGCTCCCACATTTATTTGTGTGCTACTGGAGGTATAGGCAGATAACCTGTCTTTAGAGGGTTTCGAGGAATTGAGCAGGAACCTGCTCCGTCAGCCAAACTCCATTCTCTGCCTGATAAAACTTGAAGCCCTCCGCCAGCATCTTCGGCGTATCAACTTTCAGGATCACCACCTTTCCGTAACGTTGCCCCACCTCAGTGGCTGTCTCGACGCGCTCGGACAAATGGACATGATGGCGCGAGCCAGGGATCAATCCTTTGTCGTTAATCGACTCCAAAAAACGGGTCGCGGTACCGTGATAAAGAATGGCCGGTGGTTGTTTCTCATCCAGTTGCAGTTGCACTCCTGTGTTGGAGTGGCCTTGTACTGCACGGATACGTTGGCCGTCCTCGGACAGTGCAAAGCGTTTCTTCTCGTTGCTACCCACCACCTGCCCGATCAGTTCGTGAGTGAGGCTGCGTCCGTCTCGGGCGGCGCCTGCGATCAGTTCGGCGATGCTTGCCCAGCCCTGTGTGTCGAGCGTCAGGCCAATAGCCTGAGGCTCGTGGCGTAATACATAGCTTAGGAATTTGCTGGTGTCGTCCAGTAGCTTTTTGCTCATGAGCGTCCCTGTCTTGGCTTGGTTGGAATCAGCGGCGATCCGCCACCACCCCAATTAACACCAGCACCACCAACAACACCGGTGCCAGGCTGTAGTTGTTGAACTGGCTCAACCCGCGAACGATCCACGGTGTAGCGTAGATCAGTGCCGCACCGCTGCCGATCATGCACACCAGCGCCATCAGCGGTACGCGTAGCGCGCCCGCGATGCTGCCCAGTCGTGCTTCGACCCAGCCCTTGATGTCGGCGCCAAACAGCACCAGCAGGCAGCCTACTAACGCCAGGGAGATTTCCGACAGGTTGCTACGGCTCCAGCGGGATACGGTGGCGAGCAGGTCGAGTACCAGATCCATTCGATTTCCTTAAGAGCAATCAGCTCAAAAACTTCTGCAGCAGGTCATTGAGAAAGAGTTGCCCGCGGTCGGTGGCCGCCAGGCGTGACGGTTCGACCTGCATTAAGCCACTTTGTTCTGCCTCGCGACGGGCCTCATCGAGACTCGCCAGCTCAAGGCCGGTGCGCTCGGCATAAAGCCTGGCTTCGACGCCGTCGGTGAGGCGCAGGGCGTTCATCAGGAACTCGAACGGCAACTCTTCGTTGGTCAGTTCTTTTGCGCCGGCCTGGTAGTTTTTCGCCGGGTTGAGGTAGTCCTTCGGCGCCCGGGTTTTCCAGGTGCGCACGATGCGCCCATCCGGATGGCTGAGCTTGCCGTGTGCTCCGGCGCCGATGCCGATAAAGTCACCAAAGCTCCAGTAGTTCAGGTTATGCCGCGCCGGCCGGCCCGGTTGGGCGTAGGCCGAGACTTCGTACTGGGCGTAACCGTGTTCGGCGAGCAACGCCTGGCCGGCTTCCTGAATGTCCCACAGGGTGTCGTCTTCCGGCAGCACGGGCGGCTGGTTCCAGAACACGGTGTTGGGTTCCAGGGTCAGTTGATACCAGGACAGATGCGTGGGCTTGAGGGCAATGGCCTGGCGCAGGTCGCCCAGGGCGTCGTCCAGAGACTGATCGGGCAAACCGTGCATCAAGTCCAGGTTGAAGTTGTCGAACCCGGCCTGGCGCGCCATGCCGGCGGCACGCACGGCTTCGTCACCGTTGTGGATGCGGCCCAGGGCTTCGAGTTTTTCCTGCTGGAAACTCTGGATACCAATCGACAGCCGATTGATCCCCAGCTTGCGGTACGCCACGAACTTCTCTTGCTCGAAGGTACCGGGGTTGGCTTCCAGGGTGATCTCGATGTCGCTGGCAAACGGGATGCGCGCTTCCACGCCCTTGAGCAGCCGGCCCAGGGCAGTGGCGCTGAACAGGCTCGGGGTTCCGCCGCCGAAAAAGATCGAACTCAGCTCACGGCCATACACCGCGTGCAGGTCCTGATCGAGGTCGGCCAGCAATGCGTCGACGTACTCTTCTTCCGGCAGCACCTTGCTGGCGGTGTGGGAGTTGAAGTCGCAATAAGGGCATTTGCGCACGCACCACGGGATGTGGATGTACAGCGCCAGGGGCGGCAGGTGAGGCAAGGCCGCCCGAGGTGTTTGCGCGCCACCGAGGATCAGTGGCTGCGCGGAGGTGTTCTGGGTCATTTCAGGCCCAGACGCTGGCGCAGCAAATCCATTGCGCGGGCGCGGTGGCTGATCTGGTTCTTGTCGGCCGGGCTCAGTTCGGCGCTGGAGACATTGCGCTCCGGCACCCAGAACAGCGGGTCGTAGCCAAAGCCGTGCTCGCCGCTGGCCGCGTGCAGGATGCGCCCGTGCCACAGGCCTTCACAGAGGATCGGTAATGGATCATCGGCGTGACGCACCAGGGCCAGCACGCAGACGAACTGTGCGCCGCGCATCGCGTCGGGCACGTCCTTGAGGGCGTCGAGCAGCTTGGCGTTGTTGGCCGCGTCGCCTTTGCCATCGGCATAACGCGCCGAGTAGATACCAGGGGCGCCGCCGAGGAAGTCCACCGCCAGGCCCGAATCATCGGCCAGCGCCGGAAGGCCCGAGATGCGTGCGGCATTGCGTGCCTTGAGGATGGCGTTCTCGACGAACGACAGGCCGGTCTCTTCCGGCTCTACCTGGCTGAACTCGCCAATCGAGCGCAATTGCACCGAGTCGCCGAGCATGGCCTGGAGTTCTTTGAGCTTGCCGGCGTTATGGCTGGCCAGTACGAGTTGTGTGAGGTTCATCATTCGGCCGGAAACAGTTCCTGGTTGAAACTGAAACCGTGGGCTTTGCCACCGGTTTCAACGTTGATGGTGAAAATCTTGGTTTCCTGCTGCGGCACCGGGTACTGGGCGACGTAAAGCGTAGAACCATTCTGGATGATTTTCTTGAACGTCAACATCTCGCTCTTGCCGCTCAGGTCTTTGATCGTGCCGGTGACGGTGGCGTCTATCGATTCGACGCCCTTGTTCACGAACACATTGATCATGCCCAGCTCTTTGCTGCGTACGATCCCGGCTTCCTGGGCCATTTCCGGTGTCAGGAAACTGGTGGTCAGGGTGTTGTAGTGCACCGTGATATCGCCGAACTCTTTCTGGCGATTACCATCGATAACATCCGCCGCCATAGCGCTGACGCTCAGGCACGCGGTGAGTAAAAAAGTAGCCAAACGACTCATGTTCGTCCTCCTTGAAAATGGTTAGACGGCAATCTGGTGGTCCGTCAGGCCCGGGCTGCTGACCCGGTAGATCCCGATCTCACCCAGCAGGTTGGGCCATAGCTTACTCGCCCAGCCGTGACGGTGCTGTTGATCGACCGCAAGACGGTTGATGACTTTGGCTTCGCGCTCGCTGCACAGGGCTTCGAAGTCTTCGAAGGTGCAGAAGTGGATGTTGGGCGTGTTGTACCAGGTGTAGGGCAGGAAATCCGACACTGGCATGCGGCCCTTGGTGGCCAGGTACCAGCGGCAGCGCCAGTGGCCGAAATTGGGGAAAGTAATGATGCACTGGCGGCCGACCCGCAACATTTCGTCGAGGATCCGGTCCGGGTAGTGCACGGCTTGCAGCGCCTGGGTCATGACCACGATGTCGAAGCTGTTGCTGGCAAAGTTGCCGAGGCCCTTGTCCAGGTCCTGCTCGATCACGTTGATGCCCTTGGCCACGCACTGGGCGATGTTGTCCGGGTCGTTTTCCAGGCCGTAGCCGGTGACTTGCTTGTTGTCGCGCAGCCAGCTCAGCAGTTCGCCATCGCCGCAACCGAGGTCGAGCACGCGGCTGCCGGCGGGGATCCAGTCTTGGATGATTTCCAGGTCGGCTCTCATGGCGTTCTCACAGTGCTATTCGGTTCATGTAATTGCTAAAGGCCTGCAGGTAGCGCGGGATCGGGATCAGGAAGGCGTCGTGGCCTTGCGGTGCGTCGATCTCCAGGTAGCAGACGTCTTTCTTCGCGGCCATCAGCGCATCCACCAACTCCCGCGAGCGGGCCGGGGAGAAGCGCCAGTCGGTGGTGAACGACATCACGCAGAACTTGGCGGTGGCCGCCTCGAAGGTGCGCGCCAGGTCGTCGTCGAAGTTCGCCGCCGGGTCGAAGTAGTCCAGGGCCTTGGTCATCAGCAGGTAGGTGTTGGCGTCGAAACGCCCGGAGAACTCCTCGCCTTGATAACGCAGGTAGCTCTCGACCTGGAACTCGACGCTGTGGAAGTCGTAGTTGAGCTTCTCGCTCTTGAGGCCACGGCCGAATTTCTCGCCCATGGAGTCATCCGACAGGTAGGTGATGTGCCCGACCATGCGCGCGAGCATCAGCCCGCGCTTGGGAATCACGCCCGCTTCCTGGAACGAACCGCCGTGGAACTCCGGGTCGGTGAGAATCGCCTGGCGCGCCACTTCGTTGAAGGCGATGTTCTGCGCCGACAGCTTGGGGGCCGAGGCGATGGCCAGGCAATGGCGCACGCGGTCCGGGTAGGTGATGGTCCATTGCAGGGCCTGCATGCCGCCCAGGCTGCCGCCGATCACGGCGGCCCATTGGGCGATGCCCAGTACGTCGGCCAGGCGCGCCTGGCTGTGCACCCAGTCTTCCACGGTCAGTACCGGGAAATCGGCGCCAAACGGTTTGCCGGTTTCCGGGTTGAGGCTGCTGGGGCCAGTGGAGCCGTTGCAGCCGCCGAGGTTGTTCAGGCTGACGACGAAGAACTTGTTGGTGTCGATCGGTTTGCCCGGGCCGATGCAGCTGTCCCACCAGCCGGGCTTGCGCTCGTCCATGCTGTGGAACCCAGCAGCGTGGTGATGGCCGGACAAGGCGTGGCAGATCAGCACGGCATTGCTGCCCGTGGCGTTCAGTTGGCCGTAGGTTTCATAGATCAGGTCGTAGGCGGGCAGCGAACGGCCGCAGGCCAGGGCCAGCGGTTCGCTGAAGTGCGCCACTTGGGGCACGACCAGTCCAACAGAATCGGGGGGGAAGGCAGCTGGCATCGACCCTGCTCTCGTTTAAATGAGGCGTAAGTCTAAAGACCGCTGCACCCAGCGGCAAGCAAAGGCCGGCTGCTGGTGTTTTTAAGGCTTTTGTGGCGAGGGAGCTTGCTCCCGCTGGAGCGCGAAGCGGTCCCAGTCCTGCTGCCGCGATTTTGCAGATGCAACGCGGTCGGCCTTTTTGGGGCTGCTGCGCAGCCCAGCGGGAGCAAGCTCCCTTGCCACATTGTCGTCAGATCAGACCGAACAGTTCTTTGGGCATGAATGCGTAGAAAGCCAGGCGCGGAATCACCCAGCTTTGCAGCAGCTGAATCGCAATAAACGCGAAGATCGGCGAGATATCCAGGCCACCCAGGTTCGGTATCAGGCGACGGAACGGTGCCAGCACCGGTTCAGTGATCTGCCCCACCAACTCTGCGCCAGGGCTGCGGCTACCGGGAGCGACCCAGGAGAGGATCACGCTGATGATCATCGACCAGAAAATGATCTTCAAAAACAGCGAGAAAATCCCGATCAAGGCCCACGGCAGCAACAGCAGCGTGGTGGCCTGGTAGCCGTTGAGCAACAGGATGACCGCGAACAGCAGGATCTGCAGCAGCAGCGCCAACACCAGCGAGGACATGTCCAGGCCGAACATGCTCGGGATCACTCGGCGCAGTGGCTTGAGCAGCGGTTGCGTGGCCTTCACCACGAACTGGCACAGCGGGTTGTAGAAGTTCGCCCGCACCAGTTGCAGGATAAAACGCATCAGCACGATCAGCAGGTACAGGCTGCCCAGGGTCTGGATGATGAAAATGGCAGCGTCATTGATTCCGAGCATGTTTGATTCCTATGTGGGGGACGACTATTTGCCCAGCTGCTCGGCCATTTCGGCCGAACGATGTGCTGCGGCACCCAGTGCTTTTTCCACCAGGGCTTCAAAGCCCCCGGCCTGGAACGATTCGATTGCCGCTTGGGTAGTACCGCCCGGCGAGGTCACGCGACGGCGCAGTTCGGCGGCGTCGACATCACTGGACACGGCCATCTGCGCGGCACCCAGTGCGGTTTGCTCGGCCAATTGCTCGGCGACTTCCTGTGGCAGGCCGAGTTTCACGCCAGCGGCGGTCATGGCCTCGATCAGCAGGAAGAAATACGCCGGGCCGCTGCCGGACACGGCGGTGACAGCGTCCAGTTGCTGCTCGTGTTCCAGCCACACGGCGATACCCACGGCGGACAGCAGCTCTTGTGCCTGATCACGCTGTTGGGCAGTGACTTCGGACGTGGCGTACAAGCCGCTCACGCCCTTGCGCAGCAGCGCCGGGGTGTTGGGCATGCAACGCACAATCGGCTGGGCGCCGAGCCAGTGGGTCATGCTGGCACAAGTGATGCCGGCGGCGATGGACACCACCAGTTGATGGGGCTTGAGGCTGGGGCGCAGGCTTTCGCACACGGCTTTCATGGCTTGTGGCTTGACCGCCAGCACCACCACGTCCACGCCTTCAATCGCTTCTGCGTTGTCGGCGAAGGTGTCGATGCCGTGCTCGGCGCTGACGCGGGAGCGCGTGTCGGCGCCCGGGTCACTGGCGCGAATCTGTTGTGCTTCCAGGCCCTTGGCCCGCAGGCCACCGATCAGGCTGGCCGCCATGTTACCGGCGCCGATAAAGGCAATACGCGTGTTGCTCATGACAGGTCCTTATTCAGATGGAAGTCAGCCATTTCACGGCTGGCCGTAGTCGCGGGCACCAAACAGCGCGGTACCGATCCGCACCCAGGTGGCCCCTTGGGCGATGGCCGACTCAAGGTCATGGCTCATGCCCATGGAAAGTGTGTCGAGCCCCAGGTTCAGGCTCGCTTGCAGGTCGCGTACGGTCGCGAAGGCTGCGTCCTGTTCTGCGCGGTCGTCGGTTGGCTCGGGGATCGCCATCAAACCGCGCAGCTTCAGGCGCGGCAGGGCGCTGATGGCTTCGGCCAGGGCGGGCAGGTCGGCGGGTGTACAGCCGGACTTGCTGGCTTCGCCACTGACGTTGACCTGAATGCAGATATTCAGCGGCGGCAGGTCAGCCGGGCGTTGCTCGGACAGGCGTTGTGCGATTTTCAGGCGGTCCACGGAATGCACCCAAGCGAAGTTCTCGGCGATCGCGCGAGTCTTGTTCGATTGAATGGGGCCGATGAAGTGCCAACTCAAGGGCAGGTCGGTTAATTCGGCCTGTTTGCCCAGGGCTTCCTGCAGATAGTTCTCGCCA
>Ga0207713_1003277_pt1 | contig 11135 bp, 11 predicted proteins | sample KBSS64metaG_FD_184404 | JGI IMG/M metagenome (GOLD analysis project Ga0207713, IMG submission 184404) | Switchgrass rhizosphere microbial communities from Kellogg Biological Station, Michigan, USA - KBS S6-4 metaG (SPAdes) (version 2) | ecosystem: Host-associated > Plants > Roots > Rhizosphere >...
ACTGTAGATTTCAGGAAACTTTAGTAGATGCCGGAATACTAAAAGGGGCTGTAAAGCTCAATGTATAAGGGGTTTCAGTTAACTTTAGTAAACCTTGGGAGACGTTAGAATGGTGCCGATAATAGGAGTCGAACCTACGACCTTCGCATTACCGAAACTCGCGTAACCACATGAGTTTGTGGGGTTCGATTGTAGGACGCATTTGTAGTAGATGCTACATGATGAAGTAGTCTTACTCCGAAAGACCTTAAACTCTTTTACAGCTCTCTCCTAATGACATTTAGATTTTACTTTACACGAGAACAGAACTCTTCCCAGCGAGCGACCAAGGCAATTTTATCAAGTGACAGCACTGTTTGAATTACGTGTCCTTCAAAATCGAGGTAGCTATCAATTGCTCGCTCACTAAAATGAATCGTGAGGGTTTCCGGGTTGACTGCCATATCACCGCGATCAAAAACAGCATGAAGGTCTTTTCGAAGAGCAATCCCATTCGCTACCTTCATCGCACCTCCATTACTATGCGGGTGTATATGCGCAGCATCCAATGCGGCACGATACTCAACACCAGTTACAGCACACACATTCAAGGAATTCAGCAATACTGCATTACGGAAGCGAGCCTGACCGAAGCGACTATATGTGTTATAGGTCTTAATCATTGAGCTATTCACCATATCCCGTATCTGATCGGGATGTAGCTCGAAATCAGCTTGATCAACCTGACTCGGTTTTAAGTGAGGGTGGCTGCGTGCTGATCCTCTAACCTCGTTGTAAGTCGAGTAAAGCTCTCCTCTCGTCATTGCTTCGATTCGTGCGGGCTGATAGCCCTCTTTAATCAAGCGACGATAAGCACTTCGGTAGTCTTGTTGGGACTTTTCAGAAAGTAAAACACCGCCTTTTCCATCAAATGAAATTAACCAGAAATCTTCTTGGTTACTGACCTTATTCTTACATGCCTTCAAGTGCCAGCCACCATCTCTCGCCCAATCAGCCCGCTGATTACTATGATTGGTCGTGTCATACCCTAAGCTATTGAGCCAGCTATAAAATGAAGTAAAACCCAAATTCTGAACTTCTGAAGAAGGAATACGCACAACTTGTAGTGTGTGGCGCGGTTTTAAGAGTGGAGCGGATTCGTTCAATGATTTTTCCTAAGGTTAAATACTGCCGTTACTCACTCAAACCGGAAATGCAACTGCGTTCAAATTCCGAAAGGACAAATGAATATCAGTCACTTTCAAGGCTACCCCATCAACCTTATGTTATATATGACTTTTATTACACTTACTTTGACTTAGCCTTGAAAAAAACGCCACCGTAACGCCTACGTAATGCACCTGAATTTTGGTGTTTCATTCACTCTTATAGAAACAAAAGGCTGATGAAACGGTAAAATATTAGCACCCAATAAACACTGTTCATCCATACAGCATCGGAATTCTTAAACTTATACTTGCTCTACTTTCTCAGTTTGTCCCATCGCACCGCTGACACTATGCCCCAATTGCCACTGGCATTAGGCCTACGCCACTTTGCGGTCTCCATGCTACGTAGATACTCAAGTGCTTCGGAAAACGTGCCAAAACGCTTCTGAGCTGCTTTATCACCTACGCCAAACGAACCATCGCGACTACTCGCAAGTCCAGGATTAAAGCACGAGCCATCGGCCGCGTATGGAACCAACAGTTCCGGGTCGTCATCTTTAGATGAGTCAGACGCTAATAACTGCCATGGCTCAACACTCAGAGCGTTAGCCAGCACCTCAATCGCATCAAGAGACGCGTTGGAGCCACCACGTTCAATACGACTCATATAACTACGAGCAAACCCACACCGATCAGCAAAGGCTTCCTGGCTCATTCCGGTGGCAATGCGCAGTTCTTTTACCCGCTCGCCAAACTGTATTCTCAAGGTCTTTTTCATGCACTGAATGTGCAGTTTTGACCACTGCAAGGCCACGCTCTATATGAGACATTTTGAATCTAAAAGTTCTATTTGTGAGCACAATCTCCCTCGCAAGAAGCCTGTATCACTACACCAAACAGATTCAAAATGAACACCAATGGTGACAATAAAATCAAAACCGTATGATGGTCATCACTGGTTAAGTGTCTCCAGCACTCACTACAAGCTGTGATGTTGTTTGGCAAATGAGGGAATCATGACGGAATCAGGCTTTATATTACCGATGGCAGCGGGAGCCGTGCTTAGCTGGGCCAGTTACAGCATAGTTGCTCACGTTTCAATAAAACGGCAGATCAGCAGCCTACGAGCAATATCATGGGGCATTTTGGGAACTCTCGCTTTGGTGCTGGGAGTGTGTGCGTTTTCTGCTGTGAGTGCAGAACACACAACAGAAAAGCAAGGCGCTGCTTGCTCAGATAACACACCGGAATGCTATGCAAAAGCGCACCACAACCCCGTCAGACAGTGCAAGCAGGTAATGGACAATAAAGCGACGTTTCGCCATGTGTGGCAGGAAACTGAAGCTCAACCGGTTTTCGGAACTTACTTATGGCACGACGAGAAAAAGAAAACGATTCAAGCATTTGGACAACAGGCTAAGGCCATTAACAGTCTTGGGATACAAACACCGCTTCAGTATTTTTGTGTTTTCAACGCCAATACCGGGGAAGTAATCGCAGCTTCATTTGAATGAATTAAGCAACCTGCTCATAATATTTCGAACCACTTTTCCGGAAAAACAATATCATTTAAGGGGTTGATAGTCTCTATTGATGCCGAAGGCCAAAGACATTTGGCCTCATCAACTTTTGGATAGGGATCTATCAAAATTACCTTTTTCAAATTTGAGCCACTTTCCCTCAATAGATTCAGCAAAGCATTATCATACGCATTAAAAGAAAAGCCAAAAACAATTAAGATTTTGCTATTGACTAAGGCATTCCTAGCAAATGTCCAAACATCTAGTAATTCAAGCGGAGGTTCTTTTTCAGGAGCAGGGGGAACAATTAAAGCTTTCCCTGTCCTGCCAGGTTTGCCGCTGGTGTATTTATTATATTTGTCCCACGATAAAGAGCCATGTAATTTAGCCAGTAGGATCTCACCAGTAACTCTCACATCTGCATTTTGCCAAGGAAATTGTGGATTTCTTCCTCTTCCCACTAAAATTTCATTTTTTATACCATAATTAAACCCAGAGCAACCTAGGGTATACTCGACAATATTATCATAATTACAAGTAATGATATTTTTTAAACCAGCCCCCTCTAGCTCATTAAATAAATTACGTAAATAAACTATTCTTTCATTTTGTTTCACAATTTTTTCATCGAACATAGCAGCAGAATATCCACCACGAATCCTAGTAATGAATGGTTCAGTTAACCTTCTATTAACATACCAAACAACTCTGCTCCTACGGTGAGAGGATTTATTAATACACCAATAAACAAAATTTTCGTATGTTGCTTCCGGATTTTTTTGTATCCAGACAGACCAATCCTCCTTAATTAGATCGAGCTTTTTCTCTTCTGAGGCAGTAAGGTAAGAAATATTAAAATCAAAAAGCTGACTTACCAGTGGCAAATCGAAAGCCCATTTAGAAAAACCGGCCCCCAAAAATATAGAAATCATGTTACAACAACCTTTTATTACTAATCATGTCCCATAAATCTTGACGTTCATATTCTGATAAAGATTCAATCAATTGAATAGCAACAGCATTCACATCATTACTCAAATTATTGTTGAAGATAATACTTTCCAACCTTAAACATATATCTGGAATGTATCTCATTATATTACATATATGCTCCGCCACATGCTCACAACAATCATCCAATGCAACCTTCACTGAAAATATCATTTTGATTAACTGGACATCATTAAGCAAAGACAATCTTTTTATTATATATTTGTAGCGAAAATCACTTTTTTCCTTCGGGAAATATAAACTTAATCTATAACCAGCATCAGCAACAATTCTGTCATCATAAAGAAGGGAAAGAAAAGTATCTAATAGTTCATCCCATGCAGTATGAGATGAGATGGTGCTTAAATTTTGAAATGAATCTTTCTCTTTCTTTTGATTCGATTGAGGCATGGTTAAGTAAGAAAACTTAATAAAATCTTTCTTAATCCTTGTTAATTCAGCGCTATCAATAAGGTTTTGCAAGCTGTCAGAGTCTAATAAGTGTTCTTGAACAGAAAGATTAATTACCCATGGCCCTTTATTGGTAAGCCTGTCCTTAGCTATATCGCTCAAATTAACCCAAACACCTTTTTCATCCTCAGGATCATAGACGACACCTATTATAGGTAAAGTGCATCTAGACCAATATTCAAAATGAGCTTTATCACTTTTGAAAGAATAACGACCTGAACTAGTTTTAAAGCTTTTCCCTGTTTTTATTTGAACTCCTATCATTGCTCCTGTAGCAATATTTCCCACTTGAGGCTCAATAAACGCATCTATACCAACATCAAAAATCCTAACTGGACGGTAAATTACTTCTTGTTTGCTACATAGATATTGTAAAAAAGCTGAACCTAGCTCGCCAATGTGGGATTCAGAAGTTACTCTTGTCATAAAAACCACCTAGCAACATTTAATTTTTTAATAATTACCTCTACAAACCTCACATTCACTTTGGTCTCTTTTCTCATTAGTCGTTCTATATGAAGCTCCATAATGATAAAAGTTCTTGGCCTGACCACATTTTGGACATAGCTTAAGAAATTCTCCATTTAGAATCCCACATAGATTGGTTACCCTCAGTCCTCTACCTTCATTTTCGTTTGAAGAGTCATAACCATTCACCTTTGTTGGCATCCCAGACAAATCAAAAAAACTATAATCACCAGTTAGATAAAAATCTGTTAATTGAGTTATCGAAAAAGAATCATTTCCGTTCGAAATTAATATTTCGCTATCTAATCTCACAGGAAGAACAAGCGACATTTACACCCCCTATAATGATTACTACGCTCTTATCTCATTATGACGATCATGAGCTACTCAGAAAATCTACAACACCTTATAAATGACATCAATCTCATCCTTCTCATTCTGTGACACTCTGCTCTCGTTTAAAGGCATGATAGACGCTATAGTCGCTCTAGAAACGCCATATTCTCGTGCTAACGCACTGACACTGGTTCCGCTATACTTTTTCTCTAAAATTTCGCGACGGGCTTCTGGCGCGATTTTAGACGGTCTTCCCAACTTCTTGCCTTCGGATTTTGCTCGTGACAGCCCCGCCTGAGTGCGTTCAATTAGCAAGTCACGCTCCATCTCCGCAACAGCTGCCAGCATCGACAACAGAAGCTTACCGGCAGCAGAGGTGAGATCAGTTGTGACAAGCTGGTGGACATCCTCCCTTTACCAATCGAGGTGTGAAATTAACGGCATCATGTCAGCGTGCTCCGTCTGCCATCTCGTCTCTACTCCTGTTTTACTTTCGGCATTTGATGCAAAAGCTTGAATCAAAGATTCGAAATGTTATCATTAGTATACATTTCGAGGTTTTGGTATACAGACGCTTACTCGAAATGGCGCATCAACAAGGCTCTGCCGCTAGCGTAGCAGAGCCGGGGTGAAAAGAGGGGTCGCACTATTACCCACTGGTCTAGTTCCGAAAGGCGGCGTATGCCAGAGTGCGTGAGGTTATGCAGGGTGCTGAGTCTTGGACTTGTATAGCCAATACCTAATAGTGAGTTATCATGTTTTGCAAAGGGTTTATGTCGTGAGCCTTTTTTAAAGCAGAGTAGCTTACATCGCCGATCCAAGCAGGGACCCAGAGAAGAGGTTACAACTCCGGAAGCCTGATTAGCCAAGGATCTCACTGCAAAGCATCGCACTGATCCCTTGGGCTAGTTTTGCTCCCCAGAGAAGAGGTTTAATAAAACATTTAAAACAAAACAAGAAGTTAAGAAGGAAAAAAATCTAAGAACCAAGTTCTTATTGTTTTGAAAATTTCAGCTTAGAACCCACCAGCCCCCCACACGACAAAAGTTACCGGAAAAATTTGTCGGGCCGAAAAGTGGATGTCCTAGGTTTGCCAACCCCCCCTTTCAAGCATTGCGTTCAAAAACTTCGGCGGTGACAGGCTTTTCCTTATAGAGGCTAATAACTTCAGAAGTTAGGCGGCGTGCTGAAACGCGCCCAAATTTCTCAGTGATTGCTCGATCTTTGGTATCTGCTATCACTCTTGATACCCATAAATTCTGGTAGTGCGGTAATTTTTTATTTCTCAAGGCATTGATCTTTAAAATTGGCATCCCCAACTACATTTTGCAGTCGATAACTTTGGGATTCGGACTATTGAAGGGGTGATAAATGTTTGACCGTGATGCAGATGGTGCCCGCGAAGCTACTGAACGTGGCAAAAGGGATATGCGTTTTAAAGACCTAATGGATTCAATCTTTTATGAATTAAATGATTGCCAACGATTTGGGCAATCTAGCGCAAGCTACAGACTAAGCGAAGAGGATATCAATGAATTTCTCTATGATGTTACCGAGTCATTGCAAGCGCGTGACTACGAAGTCACCTTCGAGCATCCATCATTAAAAATCTCCTGGGAGTTACCAGAGGAATAATCAAAAGTTGCTGAGTTTCAGGCTCATTACTAGCTGTCACTCAGCTCTTTTTCTCCCCATTATATTGATGATGGATACATAAAAGCCCAAATGACTGGGATAACCATTTGAAAATATTAGAGATACTGCAATACACCTTACGCAAAGGCAGCGGTGCCACTTTTCACGCCATCATGCAGGAAATCAGCGTTCCCCTTCACCAACGCCACGGGATCGATGTTGTTTCGTTTGGCAACTCGCTTCATGACCCGGATTACTACTACCTCATTCGCACCTTTGACAGCGCTGAAAAAATGGCTGCGGTGCTCAATGCTTTTTATGCAAGTGATGACTGGCGCAGCGGCCCACGCGAAGACATTATTCGCAGCATCGAAACCAGCATTAAAACAGTGATGAATCTACCATCAGAAAGCGTGGAAGGTCTGCGGTTGCAATCATAGGTTACATAGCTTCACCAGACGCGTTTTGAGTGTCTCCAAATTTGGCACTATGTAAATACACTACTTTTAAAGAAAAACCGCGCAGAGAGCATCCTAGTGCTCTTGAAACAATACTTCAGTTAGTGACCGCCTCTATGACTCAGTGGGTCAGCATAGTCACCAGTAGGCGGTATGTTTGACCTATATCACGATTAGTATGAGTAAAAATGTAAACTTTTCTCAAATACAAGTAACTTCATAACTGCTTACCTCTCAAAGGGCTGAAATGATATGAAAACAAGGTCTTTTTCTATTTTTTTGCTTAAAGCAGGCTACAACGCACAGAACTCCCTCAAGCCAGATCATCAACTTCTCGATGACTTTCAGGCTCAAAACCTCCCACAGGGTGCAAGTTTATTTATTTCTGACAGATTTAAAACAACTCCTTGGTGGGTGAATTACTTCTCAATTGGCGGGAATTTAGAACAAGAAAGTAAGGGAGCGTTAATTTTTCTTCCAGTAAGAGATCGATGTTTCGCACTAACTTTTGGGCACATTTATCACAATCTACGCGATGTTTCCTATGAGTATGACTTTGGTCTTAAAGTAACATTAAATAGCCTTGAACCTAAAGAGTTAAAAAGTGCTGACATAGTGGATCCTGGTGCATCAAGAAGAAAAAGAATGCAAGTTCCTGTCATGTCTGACTTAACCTATTTGGATTTTGATAGTAATAGCGAGATTTTAAAAAGCTTAACAGGAAAAGTTAAGCCACAGTATATAGAGTTATTTAAAAATGCCACTGGCTCTACAAATTTAAAAGTAGGTCTAAAATTAGAACCGGATGAGCTTATAGTTTTATGTGAACAGCTACTGGATTTATATGCAAGCAATGAATATTTAGAGTCTTTCCCTAACATACAAAAAATAGTCCCGGAAAAAGACCCTCTGAAAATAGAAAAGTTAGACACTTCACTTTTAGAGGCATTTATAAATAAAAGTGATGAATTATCCTTATCAATTCCGGACATTGTTGATTATAGTGACAATATATATTGTGTTTTCAAAGGAAGAAAAGGAATCTCCCCAATATATACTGATATTAGTCTTGATGAATTTTATGACTATCTAGGAGAGATTAATTTAAATACATTTGATATAGAAAAAATAAAAAGCTTTTCATTAAACCTCTGTAATGAAGAAGGGATTACAACTAAAGCATATAATATTTACAGAAGCTTTATTTATGACATTCCCTTTGATGATGAGGGAGTTGTTTATCATCTTTGCGAAGGAGAATGGTATAAAGTTGATCAAGATTATTTAGCAATTTTGAAAGATTATATCGATCAAAGATGCGAGAACACCTCACTTCCACCATACAATCACGATAACATAGCAGCAAACAAAAGAAGTTATAGTGAAGAAAACTACAATGAAGATGTTGCCCGTAACTCACTTACACATATCTGTCTTGATCAAACAGATATAAGCCCTGATGGATATACGCAAATAGAGCCTTGTGACATAATTAGTTATAATGGAAATACGTGCATTTTCCACCATATAAAAATATCCTCACGCTCATCTCAGCTTAGTCATCTTTTTAATCAGGGTGTCAACTCTATGGAGTTGTTAATTCTGGAAGGACACAGTAGAGATAAATTAAAAAATCTCATTGAAGAAAAAATACAACATCGTGATTTAGATAGTTTCAAGCGAGTAATCGATGGAAATGACTATAAAGTTGAGTTCGGCATAATTACAAAAAAACCTGCAATGTCTAAATCTGATAACCTTCCACTTTTTTCAAAAATAAGCTTAATGAGAAGTTTAAGAGCACTTTCTCTTTGCCGCACGGAAGGTGTGGTAAGTTTTATACAAGATATAAGTCCTCCTAAAGAAAGCTATAGTAAATATCCTCGTATTACAGTAGTCGTATCTCTTGATGCAAATGGTAAGAATGAGGTTGTTGTAGATAAAAACCAATTTTTCCCACAAGGGAAAAAAGTAATGAGATGCTCTCAAGAAATAACCAATAGCGCTATCGGTTCAAAATATATGATTTATGTCAAAGCAAGCGAAAATGGGGATCTTAGCACCAGTCACGCTTGGGAAAGTGAACGGATTTAGATAACTCTATTTATCTAAAAAGAAACACACACCATAGCCCCATAAATTCGACGGAGCTATGGTGTATTTTAAAATGAATAACTAAATGTTACCTTTATCTACGTTGTTTATTAATTTGTTTGATTCTAAGAGCATCAGCTACCGCATCTACACCATCTTCGCAAACAAATGGAGCTACTTCCGGTAGCCCTAACGTAACGCTCTCAAGCACAGCATAAAGGGCTGCTGGTGGATGATCTTTGCTATACCGATTCTCTGTCTCGCCAGAACCGCGGATATGTCCAACAAACTGCGCACGCGTCTCGCTGTCGATTCCAGCTTGTTTGAGCCTGGTAGAAAACGTGTGGCGGAATGAATGAAAAGATTTTTTGCTGTCTTTTTCAAAGCCTAACCGTTCTTTGAGCAACGAACGGTTAAACCAGTCAGAAGCCTTATCGCCGTATCCTTTTACAGAGTGGTAAGGAAGCTCTGGAAATAAACGCTCATGACCTGCTTTCTTCAATGCTTCACAATAGTGGATTAATCCAAGCTTGATCAATGTCGGATGCAACGGTATTTTTCTTCGTGAATTAATCGTTTTCAGTGACTGATCGTCCCGTTCGTTGCTGATTTCAAAGAAATAAAATCCGGTAGCATCCTGCTTAATATCATCTAGATAAAGTTGACATAACTCATTTATCCTCGCGCCGGTAAAAAAGCCAATTAGCGGTAGCCAGTAATGAAATGCACGATAATGATGGAATTGCCCCTGACTGTTTTTATCGACAGTCCCACGCTTATACCAAGGCATACCAAAAATAGCGTTTAAATCCTCATCAGTGAAATCAGATTTGAAATCCTGATCCATCTTTTCATTTTCAACAGGTGCAAAGAATTTATTCGCAGGAGACTTAATAAAAATGCCTTCTCCATCAGCCCACTGGAAAGCCTCGAAGAGAATTCGCATATATTTACGAACGGCATTATCGCTCATTAGAGGGTCGCCATTCTCTTTTGCCTTGCCAATCAATTCATGAGCATCATTGATTTTATATCTTATTTTCGCCAGATCGCGTCTTGCAGGTATCGACCTTAGTAAGCTCTCATACTTACGGAGGAAGTCACGGTCAACCTTTTCAAGCGTTGAATCACCCATGACTTCAAGGAGTAAGCCAAAACCTTCCCGGACTCGATTCTCTGCCTTTTCCGTGAATTTCCCCCCGCGCTTGTAGCGAATATATTTTTCACATAACTCGCTCATTTTCACTGAGTAGTATTTACGATTTACATATTCATTATCCGGTATTGATGAGGACAATAATACAGGGGGAATTGTTTTTGGTTTCTCTGGCATGACTGGAGAAACTGCGGTGCTATGTGACAGCCAAAATAATCGTAAGCGCTCGGCTTGAACACGATGAATCATCAATGAATTAGGCGAGATTTCGACACCGGGAAAGTCAACGAACCAAGCGGCTTTGGATGAAGCCTCTGAGGATTTAAATGCGGTTTCTGCATCCAGCGGCTCGCCAGCGATCATCTGACGTAATATACGTGATGAAACCAAGGGCTGAACATAACCGCTCAGAGAACCTCTGATACCGATGTTAATGGCACTATCGATGATAAATCCAGAAACCTCAGGATCGTCTTTATCACCGAGTGAAAGGTCTTCCACATAGTAAGCAGGACGCCCATCAGCAAGCCAAAACAGCGGGATATTCGTATCAAGCAAGCGCTGAGCAACTTGTTGCAGGGAAGCACTCGTTAAACCGCAAAATTCAGCAAGGCTGATCATTCCTTCGCCCGCCAAAGCAGGCGCACTGCTCACCAACTTTTCTCTATCCAATTTTTGATACTCACCCAAACATCGCTGCCAGACAGCCAATAGGAGTGCGGCAATCGCTCGTGCTTTTCTGATGTCGTTTGTTTCTGTTGAAGCGTGAATCTCACGCTGTCCCGTGTAGAGACGGTATCGGGCGGGAACTGCAATACGGACAACATAAATACCGCTGCTACGGCGATACAGATTATCA
>Ga0207713_1003282_pt1 | contig 11129 bp, 8 predicted proteins | sample KBSS64metaG_FD_184404 | JGI IMG/M metagenome (GOLD analysis project Ga0207713, IMG submission 184404) | Switchgrass rhizosphere microbial communities from Kellogg Biological Station, Michigan, USA - KBS S6-4 metaG (SPAdes) (version 2) | ecosystem: Host-associated > Plants > Roots > Rhizosphere >...
AACGTCCTCCAACGCTTCGCCGGCCCCGAGTGGGAAACCATCGAACAGGAATGGCTGGATGGGCATATCGGTTCACGCGAATGCCTGAGCCGCCAACTGGCGCTGATCAAGGCCACACCTTCCGAGCTGCTGGCGTACTTCGACAGCGTCGAGATCGACCCGGACTTCCCCGACTTCGTCGACCACGTCATGGGACTGGGTGCGACCATCGAAGTGGTCAGCGACGGCATCGAGCAGGGCATCGCCCGCATCCTGTCGCGCAACTACGTGACCTTGCTGCCGATCCTTGCCAACCGCCTGCGCCAGGTCGACCAGAACAGCTGGCGCATCGACTTCCCGTATGCCAGCGACGCCTGCCGTGCCGCTTCCGGCAACTGCAAGTGCAAGTCCACCCCACGCAACAAGCGCGTGCTGGTGATCGGCGACGGCAAGTCCGATATGTGCGTGGCCTCCACCGCCGACTTCGTGTTCGCCAAGGGCAGCCTCGCCAAGTACTGCGAAGCCAACGACATTCCTCACGCACGCTTCGACACCTTTGCCGAACTGCCTGCATTGCTGGCCCTGCTGCCTCAGGGCATCGCCGCCAACGCCACCACCTTTACTGCTGACAACCAGGAACTCTTCCATCATGTCTGATATCCGTATCGCTACCGCCGAAGACCAGATCCTTCTGGACAAAGAAGCCAAGTATTGCTCCTACGGCGATACCGTTCACTACATCGAGCCGCCGCGTATTTTCAGCCGTTGCGAAGGCTCCTACGTGTGGGACACCGAAGACCAGGCCTATCTCGACCTGCAAATGTGGTACTCGGCGGTCAACTTCGGCTACGCCAACCCACGCCTGAACAACGCGTTGAAACAGCAGATCGACACGCTGCCGCAAATTGCCAGCCAGTACCTGCACAAGGGCAAGATCGAGCTGTCGGAAATGATCGCGGTCGACGCCAAGAAGAAATTCGGCCTCGACGGTCGCGTGCACTTCAACGTCGGCGGTTCGCAGTCCATCGAAGACTCCCTGAAAGTGGTGCGTAACGCCACCAACGGCAAGAGCCTGATGTTCGCCTTCGAGGGCGGCTACCACGGGCGCACCCTGGGTGCTTCGTCGATCACCTCCAGCTACCGCTACCGTCGTCGCTACGGCCACTTCGGCGAGCGCGCGCAGTTCATCCCGTTCCCGTACCACTTCCGTGGCCCCAAAGGCATGACCAAGGAAGAATACGGCAGCCACTGCGTGCAGCAATTCGCCCGCCTGTTCGAGACTGAATACAACGGGGTGTGGGACCCGAAAGTCGGCTCCAGCGAATACGCCGCGTTCTACGTCGAGCCGATCCAGGGCACCGGCGGCTACGTGATCCCGCCGATGAACTTCTACCGCGAGTTGAAGCACGTGCTGGATCAACACGGCATCCTGATGGTCTCCGACGAGATCCAGATGGGCTTCTACCGCACCGGCAAACTGTGGTCGATCGAACACTTTGACGTGCAGCCGGATGTGATCGTGTTCGGCAAGGCGCTGACCAACGGCCTCAACCCACTGGGCGGCATCTGGGCCCGTGAAGAGTTGATCAACCCGAAGATCTTCCCGCCAGGTTCGACCCACTCCACCTTCGCCTCCAACCCGTTGGGCACGGCGGTAGGCCTGGAAATGTTCAAGATGACCAACGAGATCGACTACGGCGCGATGGTCATGGCCAAGGGCAAGTTCTTCCTCGAAGGCCTGCAGGACCTGCAGAAACGTTTCCCGATCATTGGCGATGTCGACGGCCTGGGCCTGGCGCTGCGCTGCGAAATCTGCGCCCCGGATGGTTTCACCCCGGACAAGGCGACCCTGGACTACATGGTCGAAGAAGGCATGAAAGGCGACATGGTGGTGGACGGCCAGAAACTCGGGCTGATCCTCGACGTGGGCGGCTACTACAAGAACGTGATCACCCTGGCACCGTCCCTGGAAATCAGCTACCCGGAAATCGAGCTGGGCCTGAAGCTGCTCGAGCAACTGCTGGTGCGGGCGACCAACCGGTGAACAGCGTCGGGATCGACCTCGGTGAAGGTGATGCCGGTTTCGTTCTCGGTGACGGTCCGGTCGGGATCCTGTTGATCCACGGCCTGACCGGCACCCCGACGGAGTTGCGCCAGGTCGCCAAGGGCCTGGCCAAGGTGGGCAATTGCACGGTGTACGTGCCCACCCTGGCCGGGCACTGCGGTGACAACAGCGACCTGCAGGCCACGGGCTGGCGGGACTGGTACGAAGGCGTGCGCAAGACCTTCGTGGGCGTGAAGCAACGCCACGCGCAGGTGTTTGTCGGCGGCTTGTCGATGGGCGCGGTGATGTCGATGTATCTGGCGTCGGAGCATCCGGGCCAGGTGGCCGGTTTGCTGATGTATTCCACCACGCTCAAGTACGACGGGTGGAGCATCAACAAAATGGCGTTTATCACGCCGTTGCTCATCCGTATCCCGTTCGGCGTGCGCCTGTTCCGCTTTACCGAGAAGCCGCCCTACGGCATCAAGAACGAACGCCTGCGCGCCATCGTTGAACGGCAGATGAAGGAAGGCGAAAGCAGCGAGGCGGGCCTGTTGACGATGGAGGGCGTGACGGTGCGTGAATTGCACTGGATGAACGCCGTGGTCAAGAAACGCATGCCGTCGATCAACGTACCGGCGCTGGTATTGCACTCCATCGAGGACGACATCACCAGCCGCTGGAACGCCGATTACGTGGAACGCCACCTCGGCGGGCCGGTGACCAAGATCCTGCTGGACAACTGCTACCACATGATCACCGTCGACCTGCAATACCGCCGGGTGATCGAATTGAGCGCCGATTTCGTCGAACAACACACCTCCGCCATGGGCGCCAGTTCACTTTGTGGCGAGCCCGCTCGCCACAACAAGCCCGCTCTCCGCCATAGACTCTGACAAAGGACACGATGTGATCACCGCCCAAGCCTTCCCGACCATCCGGGCTATCCAGCGCAGTGCCTGGAACGACTGTTTCCCGGGTGCCCTGGAGGACTGGGACTATTACGTAGCCGTGGAAAACGCGGCCATTGATGATTTCCAGTGGCGTTATCTCGCGGTTTATCAGGATGGAACGCTGGTGGCCGTGGCTGCCGCGTTCATCACGCATTATCGCCTCGACACCACGGTGTCGGGCGCCGGCAAGCGCTTGACCGAACGTGTCGAACGATTGTGGCCGGGGCTTTTGCAACTGGGGCTGTATGCCCTCGGATCGCCGGTGGCCGAACGCTGCGACGTGGGTTTCGCCAGCAGCGTGGCGGATGCGCAGCGTCCGCTGTTGCTCAAGCACCTGCTGGGCGCCGCCCGCCAGGATGCCGATGACTTCGGCATCGGCCTGGTGGCGGTCAAGGATGCGCCGAGCAAGGATCCGCATTGGCTCCAGAGCTGCCGCGCGGCAGGCTTCCAGAGCATGCCGAGCTTGCCCACCGGCGTGTTGCCGCTGCCGTACGGCTCGGTGGATGCCTACCTGGGTTCGCTGGGCAAATCCACGCGCAAGGACCTGCGCCGCAAGCTGCGTGCGCCGGGGCCGCGGGTGGAGTGGCGGCGCAATATCGACGACGTGCTGCCCGAGGTGATGCGCTTGTACGAGGCCACGCTCACGCGTGCCGAGTTGCAGTTCGAACGGCTGCCCGCCGGTTACTTCACCGGTGTGCTCGAACGCCTGGATGAGCGCGCGGTCTGTGTTCTTTACTGGGTGGACGAGCAACTGGTGGCGTTCAACCTGGTGCTGGTCGACCAACACCGGCTGGTGGACAAGTTTTTCGGGCATGACGTGGCGTTCACCCGCGACTACAACCTGTACTTCCGCAGCTGGCTGACCAATGTCGACTACTGTATTCAACACAATATTGCCGTGTATGAGTGCGGCCAGGCCGGGTATGCCAGTAAGCTGCGCCTGGGTTGCGAGTTCCAGGGCAACAGTGTGTTTTTTCGTCACCGCAATCGGCTGGTCAACGGCCTGCTCAAGCTTGTAAAACTGTTTATTCGACCGGACCGTTCCGACCCTGCCATGGCTGCTGCGATAAGCGAAACCTGATGATCACCAAGACCCGCCAGAAAGCCCGCCCCTTTGCCATTTCGCGCTGGAGCGTCCAGCGCAAGCTGGTGCTGGCGTTCTGGTTGGTCAGCGTGATTCCTACCATGATCGCGGCCGAGCTGGCCGCGACCACGCTGTCGCAGATCTTCGACAGCAACGTGCGCATCTGGCTGCAGGAGTCGACCAAGATCGTCAAGGACGAAATCGGTGACATCCTTCACGACAACGCGCGCATGGCCAAGTTGTTCCTGCGCTACACCAGCCCGCCGTCAAGCCGGCAAGCCGCCAAGCACGACCGCCTGACCGCCGACATTGCCGACGCTACCGACATCGACGTGGTGGCGCTGATTCGCGCCAGCGACCACAAGGTCGAATTCAGCACCGCCTCCGATGACATCGTCAAACAGATCAACCTGACCAGCAACGCGGTGTTGCAGACCGTGCAGGTGGCCGGGGTGAATACCGGCCTGGTGGTGTCGACCTTTGAAACCAGCCGTGACGGTGTCGACTACCTGTTGCTGGTCGCCACCTACCTGGACAGCAGTTTCCTCACCAGCGTGGCCGATGTGCATTCCCTCGACCTGCGCCTGTACCTGGCCAACCCCGACGGTTTTTCCGAGATCTTCTCGACCCAGCGCTTCGTGGATCACCCCTCGCGCATCCCCAAGAGCGTCGAAGCGGCGATGCGCAGCACCCGCCAGCCCAGCGAGCAGTTCACCAACAACTACAGCGGGCTGTACTGGCCGATCTTCAATGATGCGGGGGATTTGCAGGGCGTGATTTTCAGCGGTCTGCTGCGCCACACCAGCCTGGTCGGGCTGGTCAACCAGAGCAACCTGTTCGTGCTGATCTTCCTGCTTAGCTCGGCCTTGTCGCTGGCGGCCGGGGTGTTGGTGTCGCGGCGCCTGACCAAACCGCTGCGCGACCTGTCCCAAGGTGTGGACGCGGTGATTTCGGGTCACTACGAACACCGTGTGCCGGTCAGCGGCGGCGATGAGCTGGCGCAGTTGAGCAGCACCTTCAACCATATGACCGAGCGCCTGGGCGAGTTGCATTACCTTGAGGCCCAGTTGCGCCGACGCGATCGCCTGCACGCCCTGGGCGAAGTCGCCATGGGCCTGGCCCACGAGATCCGCAACCCGCTGGGCATCATCAAGACAGCCACGCAACTGTTGCATCGGCGTGCCGATCTGCCGGAAACCGACAAGCGTCACCTGGAATACGTGGTCAGTGAGGTCAGCCGCATCAACGACCTGATCACCGAGTTCCTCGACTTCGCCAAGCCCAACCCGCCGCTGCGCGTGTTGCAGCCGGCGCGCGCGCTGGTGGACGAGATCCTCGGCTTTTGCGCGCCGGAACTGGCCACCCATGCGATCGATGCGCATGTCGATGACCAGGCGCCGGGAGCGACCATCTATGCCGACGCCAAGCAGCTCAAGCAGGCGTGTCTCAACCTGATTCTCAACGCCGTCGACGCGATGCCCGAAGGCGGGCGGCTGACGTTGGGCATTCGCTCGGTGGACGACAACACAGTGATCAGCATCGCCGACACCGGCCAGGGCATTCCGGCGGACATGATCGAACGTATCTTTACCCCGTTCGTCACCACCAAGGCCTCGGGCACCGGGCTGGGCCTGGCCAAAGTCTATTCGATCATGGAAAGTCACGACGGCAGCATCGAATGCGCCAGTGAAAAAGATGCCGGCGCCACGTTCAGCCTGTACATTCCGGCGATGGGCGAAGACGACGAGGACAGTCATGACGCATAACATTCTGGTAGTCGACGACGAACCCAAGCTCTGCGACCTGCTGGCGTCGGCCCTGGGCCAGAACAACGTGCAGGTGTTCATCGCCGGCAACGGCCTGCACGCGCTCAAGGTGCTGGAGCAGGAAGACATCGACCTGGTGATCAGCGACTGGCGCATGCCAGGCATGGACGGGCCGGCGCTGCTGGCCGAGATCAAGGTGCGTTACCCCCACGTGCCGGTGATCGTGATGACTGCCTACAGCACCGTGAAAAACGCCGTGCAGTCGATGCGCAATGGCGCCTACGACTACATCGCCAAGCCGTTCGATATCGACGAGCTGGACATCACCGTGGCCAAGGCCCTGCAGTTTCGCGACATCATGCGCGACAACGCGCGCCTGCGCGCCGAACTGGACGAGCACGCACAGTTCGACAGCCTGGTGGGTGACAGCCCGGCGTTTCGCAAAGTGCTGCAGGCGGTGGACTCGGTGCGCGACAGCAGCGCCACCATCCTGCTCACCGGCGAAAGCGGCACCGGCAAGGAAATGGTCGCCCGCGCCATCCACAAACACGGCAGCCGTGCCGACCAGCCGTTCGTGGCGGTCAACTGTGCGGCGATCCCGGAAGGGCTGCTGGAAAGCGAAATGTTCGGCCATCGCAAAGGCGCGTTTACCGGTGCCGTGGCCGACCGGGTAGGGCGCTTCCAGCAGGCCGACAAGGGCACGTTGTTTCTCGACGAAGTGGGCGACATGCCGTTGGCGTTGCAGGCGAAGATCCTGCGTGCATTGCAGGAGCGGGTGATCGAACCGGTGGGCGACCCGCGCGAGCGCAAGGTGGACGTGCGGGTGATTGCCGCCACCAACAAGAATTTGCTGGACGCGGTGGCCAACAAAGAGTTTCGCGAAGACCTGTATTACCGCCTCAACGTGTTCCCGATCCCGTTGCCGGCCTTGCGCGAGCGGGTGGAAGACATCGCGCCGTTGGCCCGCCACTTCGCCCACACCCTGAGTGCCACCGCCGGCAAACGCATCACTGGCTTCAGCCCGGAAGCCTTGCAGGCCATGGCGGCGTATCACTGGCCGGGCAATATCCGTGAACTGCAGAACTGCGTGGAGCGCGCGACCATCGTGGCGGCGTCACCGGTAATCGAGGATATCGACCTGCCGGGTTATCTGTTTGCATCCAAACCGAGCGAGGGCGGTGTGACGGCGATCCTCAGCGATGGGCCGGGCATTCCCCAGGACCTGGATGCGGCGCTGGCAGAGGTGGAGAAGGCCTATATTCTGGCAGCGTTGCAGGAGAGCAATGGCGTGCAGGCCGCAGCGGCGGCGAAGATCGGGATTTCCGAGCGCAGTTTCTGGTATCGCCTGAAGAAGCTGGGCATTCAGGTCGACAAGATCGTCCGCTGACTCAACCGGGATAAAAATGTGGGAGGGGGCTTGCCCCCGATTGCAGTGGGTCAGACAGCTTTTCTGTCTCTGATACACCGCCATCGGGGGCAAGCCCCCTCCCACAGTTTTGACCGTGCTGGGTCAGGTGTGGACGCGTACCCATATGCTCACCAGCACCGTCGCGGCCATCAACCACGCCACGGCGGCCACGGCCAGTGACGCTTCCAACCGCATCCGATCGACCATCACATACAAGGTTGCCAGGTACACAAAATACGGAATGATCGACCACATCCCGAACAGGATCGTGGTCTTCAAGTCGTCTATCGAGCGCCCTTTGCCGACGATGTAGTGGGCGATCAACGCAAAGGTCGGAAACAGCGGCACCAGCCCTGCGATGTAATAGTTTTTGGTCTTGGCCAGCGCCGCCAGAATCAGCACCACTGCCGCGCCGAGGGCGGCCTTCAATAGCAAGTCCATCAGTGACTCAACCCGTACTTCTTGACCTTGTCGAACAGCGTGGTCTTGGCCATCCCCAGTTCCTGGCTGGCCTGGGTCAGGTTGCCGCCGCTGCGTTGCAGCGCATCGTTGAGCAGGTTGCGTTCGAAGGCCTCCACTGCCTCGGTAAAGGCCAGCCCCTGGCCGCCGCTGCTGGCGCCGCTTTTCTTGAAGGCGGGCAGGCCGAGGGCGAAGCGTTCGGCGACGTTGCGCAATTCGCGCACGTTGCCCGGCCAGTCGTGGCTCATCAGGCTCGACAGGGTCTGGTTGTCCAGCTCCGGCGCAGTGCGGTCGAAACGCAGGGATGACTGCTGCAGGAAGTGTTCGAACAGTTGCAGGATGTCTTCGCGACGCTCGCGCAGGGGCGGCAGTTCCAGGGTTACCACGTTGAGGCGGTAGTACAGGTCGCTGCGGAACTGGTTGGCGCGGCTCAGTTCGTCGAGGTCGGACTTGGTGGCGGCGATCACCCGGCAATCCACTGCGACACTCTGGTTCGACCCCAGGCGTTCCAGAGTGCGTTCCTGCAATACCCGCAGCAACTTGATCTGCAGGTTGATCGGCATGCTTTCCACTTCATCGAGGAACAGCGTGCCTTCGTGGGCGTGTTCGATCTTGCCGATGCGGCGCTTGCCGGCACCGGTGAAGGCGTTGGCTTCGTGGCCGAAAATCTCGCTTTCGAAGAGGTTCTCCGGCAGGCCGCCGCAATTCAGGGCGACAAACTGGTGGGCGTGACGCCGGCTGAAATCATGCAGGCAGCGCGCGACCAGTTCCTTGCCGGTGCCGGTCTCGCCTTCGATCAGCACGTTGGCCGAGGTGTCGGCGACGTTGGCGATCAGTTCGCGCAGGTTCTGCATGGCCGGCGAACGGCCGATGATGCGGCCTTCCAACGAATCGCGCTCGGCCAATTGGCGGCGCAGCGACCAGACTTCCCGCGCCAGCCCGCGCTGCTCCAGGGCGCGCCGGGCGACGTCGACCAGGCGTTCGGGGGAGAAGGGTTTCTCCATGAAGTCATAGGCGCCGTTGCGCATCGCGCCGACCGCCATGGAAATATCGCCGTGCCCGGTAATCAGCACCACCGGCAGGCTTTTATCCAGGGCCTTGAGGCGGGTGAGCAGCTCCAGGCCGTCGATGCCCGGCAAACGGATATCGCTGATCACGATGCCGGCGAAGTTTTCGCCGATGCGCTGCAAGGCTTCTTCGGCACTGCCCACGCCGACGCTGGGAATATCTTCCAGGGCCAGGGCTTGCTGGCAGCCGAGCAACACGTGGGGGTCGTCTTCGACGATCAGCACGGTGAGGTCTTCTTTAACGGCGGTAGCGTTTGTATTCATGTCGACTCAGCTTGTTGAGTGCCCGCCAGCGGCAGGCACAAGACAAAGGCCGTTCCACCACTGGCCGGGTGTTCCACGGCGAGGTTGCCGCCGGTGGCCGCCGCGAGGCTGGCGGACAGCGTCAGGCCCAGGCCCAGGCCTTGCTCGCCGGGCTTGGTGGTGAAGAACGGTTCGAACAAATGCTTGCGCGCCTCGGGATCGATGCCGTGGCCATTGTCGCGCACTTGCAGGCGGTATTTGCCCTCGCTGCTGCTGCCCTCCAGCCACAATTGCGGCGCCGGTTGGGCTTGCATGGCGTCGAGGGCATTGCCGATCAGGTTGACCAGGATCTGTTCCAGGCGCGTCTGGTCGATTTGCAATTGGGCGTGGGAAAAGTCGCGGTGCAGGGTCAGTGGCAGGCTGTCCAGGCGTGCGCCGAGCACCTGGAACGCGGCGTCTACCGCTTTGGCCAGGCTGGCTTCGCCCTGGTCGTCTCCGCGCCGGGCGAAGGAGCGCAGGCTGGCGGTGATACGGCCCATGCGGTCGATCAGTTCATTGATGGTCTTGAGGTTGGCGCTGGCGGTATCCAGGGCGCCGCGCTCCAGGAAACGCACGGTGTTGCCGGACAGGGTACGCAGCGCGGCCAGTGGCTGATTCAATTCGTGGGCGATGCTGGTGGACATCTGGCCGATGGCCGCCAGTTTGCCGGCCTGCACCAGTTCATCCTGGGCACGGCGCAGGGTTTCTTCGGCCTGGCGCCGTTCGCGGATCTGGCCCTTGAGCCGTTCGTTGCTGGCGCGCAGGTCGGCGGTGCGCTCGGCAATCCGTCGTTCCAACTGGCTGTTGGCTTCCTGCAAGGCTTCCCGTGCGGCGAGGCGGGTGGCGATGACTTTGCGTCGCTCGTTCCAGGCAATCAGCAAAAACGCCACCAGGCCAAACGCAACGGCCACCAGGATGCCCTGGTTGATTGCGGCGCGGCGCAGGTCGTTGAGCGGGGTGAGCAGGGTGAAATTCCACGGCGTGTCGTTGAGCGGACGGGTCTGCGCCAGGTAGCTGACTTCGTGGGCGTCGTTGACCACTTCGCTGTTGGCCGGGAAGGTCAGCTTCTCGGTGCCTTCGTTGAGGCGCTCGCGGGCCAGGGGCTCCAGCTCGTTCAGCGTCGCCCAGTAATATTGCAGGCTGTGGGCCAGGCGGTCCTTGGTGTCATCGCTCAGCGGGCGCACGGCCTTGAGGCGCCGGGCCGGGTCACTGGAGAGGATGATGATGCCGTTTTCGTCGCTCACGAACGCTTCGAGGCGTGCGCGTTGCCAGCGCTCCTCGAGGGCTTCGAGGCGTACCTTGACCACCGCGACGCCGATGATCTTGCCATGCTCTTCCAGGCCGTGGGCCAGGTAGTAGCCGGGTTCGCCGTTGGTGCTGCCGATGCCGTAGAAGCGACCTGGCTGGCCCCGCACGGCGTTCTGGAAATAGGCGCGGAAGGACAGGTCTTCACCCTGGTAACTGTCGGCATCGCGCCAGTTACTGGTGGCCAGCACGCGGCCGGTGGTGTCCATCACGTAGATGGCCCGACTGCGACTGCGTCGGTTCAGGCCTTCGAGGTAATCGTTGACGGTCTTGCGGGTTTCCTGGTTCGGGTCGGCCAGCAGCGTGGAGACGCTGGACTCCAGTTCCAGCAGGCTGGGCAGGTAGGTGTATTTGCTCAGCTCGCTTTCGACGGTGCGGGCATGCAACTCCAACTGGCGTTCGCCGGTGTCGCTGAGGGTGCGGATGCCGTAGTACTCACTGACCCAGAAGCCGATGAAACCCAGGCCGATCATCAGGGCGATGATCAGGGGCGGCAGGAACAGTTGGCGGATCAGACGTGGTTTCACGGCAAGTGATGGCGGTGCGGCGCGAAATTGGTTGGGGTCGCATTTCATCACAGATGCCTTGGGTCAACCAGTTGTGCTGATGGTGCTTATTCTGTGGCGAGCGGGCTTGCCCCGCGTCGGGCTGCGCAGCAGCCCCAAAATCAGGTACTGAGAGATGCCTGATACACGGCATTTTTCAGTACCGGGGCTGCTGCGCAGCCCCACGCGGGGCAAGCCCGCTCGCCACAACAAGCCCGTCTTCACAGACAGAGCAGC
>Ga0207713_1003291_pt1 | contig 11109 bp, 13 predicted proteins | sample KBSS64metaG_FD_184404 | JGI IMG/M metagenome (GOLD analysis project Ga0207713, IMG submission 184404) | Switchgrass rhizosphere microbial communities from Kellogg Biological Station, Michigan, USA - KBS S6-4 metaG (SPAdes) (version 2) | ecosystem: Host-associated > Plants > Roots > Rhizosphere >...
ATCAACGGCGGCGAGCCGGTAGAAATAGATTTTGGCGAGGTGGGGGTCAACAAGGTTGATGGCCAAAACTACGCGCAAACTTTCACGGTGCTGTACGAATGTGAAGGAACCGCCACCGATATGCTCCTGCGCTATCTGGGGGCAGCGACGACGTTCGACACCGCGGCGGTGCAGAGCAATATTCCGGATTTTGGCATCCGGCTCCAGCACCAAAAGAACGGCGTCATCGCCCCGTTCGAGCTTGGCAGCACGCTGGCGATACCCTCCTATCAGGGGGCATCGCAGTTTATCGCCACGCCGGTGAAAAATGCCGGCGCCGGGCTGCAGGAAGGGGCCTTTACGGCGGCGGCGACCCTGCAGCTTGAATATCCGTAGGAGAAAGGGATGAGCATGAAAAAAACGATGTGCACCCTGTTAATCGGCCTTGGCGTGGGCGGCTGGCTGAATGCGGCGCTGGCCGCCACCACCCCGGAGGTCAGCGTGCAGTACCGCGGCAGCCTGGTGGCGGAGCCCTGCACCCTGTTGCCGGAGGATGAAAACGTCCTGCTGGACTTTGGCACGGTGATAGACAAGTACCTGTACCTGAATGGCAGGACCCACAGCCAGCCGTTCCAGCTGCACCTGATGGACTGCGATACCTCGCTGGGCAACACGCTGAAGATGACCTTCAGCGGCACGGAGAGCGTGGCACTGCCGGGGCTGCTGGCGCTAGACGGCGGTAGCGAGGCCAACGGCGTCGCCATCGGCCTGGAAACGGAAGACGGCCAGGCGCTGGCGTTAAACCAGCCAAGTCGCAGCCATAAAATTGCCGATGGCAACAACGTCATCACGCTGCAGGCCTACGTCAGGGGCGAACCGGAGGCCATAAAGAACGAGGCTATCGAAAGAGGCATGTTTACTGCGGTGGCGACCTTTAGCCTGGAATATGAGTGAGGCGGGGAAATCGTTAAGGCCAACGGTGAAATAATCGGTGGCAGCCCGCTGCGGTATATTGACGGGTATTTTGCTACGCGAGAGGAGATATTTTATGCCCGGTATAGGGACGACTTTATTTTCTTCACCGAAACGCGCCGGCATTGACGCCAGGCGATTAAATCGCTGCATGAATTTTTTGACCTGGGTGGATTTGAAACACACCTGGATAAAACGCAACTCGGGAAGCGTGAAAAGGGCTTTGACTGGCTGGGTGTCTGGTATTCCCCGCTGGGGCCCCGAATAGCCCCGAGAGCATTAGAGAACCATCGGGAACATTGCGCGCGGCTTTATGAGCAAGCTCTAAGTCGGAAACTGTCGAAGACGGAGGCCGAACGCCGGGTGCGTGCCTATGAGGCCCGATGGATAAACTGGGCAAACCACCATTTGAAGGCGGCGGAGTGACTGCGCCAGAAATAGAGGGCTTGCCGGATTAATAAGGGTATATTATGCGGTACTATGCGTCGTTGTTCTTTTTTTTGCTCGTGGTTACTCCTGATTCGTATGCCTTCGTCTGGCCGGTCGTCACCAAACACGTGTCTGAAGGGAATTCAATATATCCTCCCTATCATCCCCTGTATTCTGGGTCCACATCGATGCTAAATCTTAGCGAGCCAACCATACCCAAGTACAACACGCAAATAACCGGGCCCGTTGCTATGAGTGCGTGGTGCGGCTACAACAGTTGCTTTTACTCGTCCGGTATGATCCCCATGACCCTCTCTAACTGCGACTTCGCGGACCCAAAAAGCCAATCATGGGAATTAAAGGCGGGCTCTACCTGTACTCTGTCTGGGATCTGGGCTGACATGGGTAAACAGAAAATCGGATCATGTGTGGTCATCGGGACGCCCCAAGGTTACGGTTTGTACACCCCCTGGGGTTTTGTGAACGCTGATGTGGCGGTATTTGGCCGAGGTCACTGCGTAGTTCTTCCCCCTCCGAATGAGGCTTGTACCCTCGACATTGCGCCGTCTATTCATCATGGGAATCTGCCCGTTGGGACTTCTGACACCAAATATGTTGAAGGGGTAGTGGACTGCGGTACGTCTCCTGTCGTCAGCGTCTTTGGGCCATCGGTCATCACCCTGGCGCCAGGGGTATCGACCCGGATCTCGGCATCCATGAGTAATTCCACTGCCATACGGGTACGGTCCGACATGACGATCGATGTATCTGCAACGCCGGGGGGGTATTCCGCCGGATTCGTGCTGGTCGTGGCTCCGTACTGAATGGATATGACGTTAGCCAGGCATGGTTCCGTCTGGGCAAGGAGATGATCCAGCTCGATTTCGGCAGCGTGGTGGATAAGTACCTTTATCTCAACCAAAGAACGCATGGCATACCGCTGATTATTGAACTGGCTGAATGCGATCTCAGCGTGGGCAAGACGGTGACGTTGACCTTTACCGGCACCGAAAACCCTAACTTGCCTGGGTTGTTGTTGCCGCAAGCGGGCAGCCAGGCCGCCGGCGTCGCTATCGGCCTGGAAACGCCGGAAGGGCAGCCGTTGCCGCTGAACCAGAGCAGCGCTAAATACCCGCTGCGTGCCGGGAACAACGGTATTCAACTGCGCGCTTATGTGCGGGGAGAGCCGCAGGCGATAGCGCAAAAAAATATTACTCATGGCGCCTTTAATGCGACGGCAACCTTTATTCTGGGGTATGAGTGATAATTGTTTTTAAAGTTACTGATTGCCATGGTGATACTTGAGCCTCATCGGCGTCGGCTATATTTATGGTTTTCATTTCCGTTGATATCAGAGAAGGGCTCTCACGGGAAATATTCCTGTGGCGGTCGGCTGGTAGCAGTAAAATATAATCTGGCATGGTTTAAATATGCATTTTTCCGTGCGGGAAGAGAAAACTCTGTTCTGTACAATAGGAGAAATAATAATGAAAAAGATTAATGTCGTCATCGACGATGAGAATCGCTATTTCGCCGCGGGCCTGCGGGTCAGCATTGCCGAATATGCACATCTAAACAATAAGGGCATTTGTTTTTTAACCGCCGACGATACGGAGCGGCCCGATATGATCTTCGCCTCCTCACGTCGGCGCGCTCAGCGTTGGCGCAGAGCGAGCTCTTGCGGCGAAGCACCCGTCGTTACTATCAGGGATGGCGCCGCAAACGACACCCCGCGCGTGCTGCAGCGTAAAGACGATCTGAATACATTGTTTGAGCTGTTGAGCGAGATGCTGTCCGGCATCGGGCGCCCCGTAGCACGTAAATCTCAGCCCCTGACCCAACGCGAACGGCAGGTGGTGAGCTATCTCCGCTGCGGGCTCGATCAATCGCAAACCGCCAGAATATTAGGGCTCAGCGTAAAAACCGTGCACAGCCATAAAAGATCGATAATGAGTAAGCTGATGTTGCAGCGGCATCATGAATTTATTTATTGGCTATTGTCGCAAGAGGGAGAATATTCTTAACCGTTAAGAGTGATATTGGATTTTAATTTTTTTGGTATTCTAGAATGACGTCGAAAATAGGTAATAATCACGACGGTGATTTTTTCATCAATAAACAATGCACGGTGCTGTTTTTGACATGGGCTGGATTGGTCTATTTGTTTAAAAATATAATTATTATGAATGTATTTATAGGCGTTGCCGTGCAGCGATAAATCAAAGGATTGTAAAGTGAATTTGTTTTTTTTGGCAGTATTTTTTCTTTTCTTGAGTGCGTATTCGTTTTTTAAACACGGGCAGCGCATGAGGAAAAAACGGTTAACCAAAGTGGAAACCAAAGGTTGGTGGCTACAACAACGTTGACCGAAAATTCAGGGAAATACCCCTTTACGGGTTATTCAACAAAGTAACAGGAGAAAGTTATTATGAAAAAAAACCTCATGCTGTTCGGCTGCGCGCTGCTTATGAGCACCCAGCTTGCTTATGCCGGTTTGGTGATTGAAGGCGGGATTAATGGCAATACCAATGGCGGCGGTACAACGAGCGTCGACATTGGCGTTGGCGGCAACGGCAGCAATGGCAATAACGGCGCAGCCGGCGTCACTATCAACATCAAGGGAGATAACGGCGGTTCCGCCAGCCAGCTGCAAAAAGACATTTATGCCTCGATTTGCGCCAGCCCCTTTATGAAGAAATACGCCTCGATTTGCCAGTAATGGCGTAGGTGCAAGTCAAGCAAACCCGCCGCAGAGGCGGGCTTTTGTGCCGCATATCATCGCTGCCGCTCGCTCGGGCATCTCACCCCACCGGCCCCGATTTTATATAGGCGATGCCCTGCTCGTCGTACAGGGCGTAGATCATCTGCAGCAGCGTGGCGATATCTTCAGACTCGTCCAACTGCCGGGTACTCATGATGATGGGGGAGACCAGATGCTGCTCGTCCAAGGCGTTGTAGACCACGTCCGGGCGCTTCAGGCTATGCAGGCAGTGGGGGACCAGCGCGATGCCAACGCCGGCGGCGACCAGGCCCAATGCAACCTGAAGCTCGCGCACTTCCATGATCCTTTGCGGCACCAGCGCGCGATCGCGAAATGTCGCCAGCACCTGATCGGCAAAGCTTGGCCGGGGCGCCTGCGGATAAACAATCAGCGTTTCCGCCTGCAGCGCGCGCAGCGTTAATCCCGCTGAACGCGCCAGCGGGTGATCGGCCGCCAGAGCCGCCATCAGGGGTTCTTCACGCAGGATAATGCGGCGTATATGAATGTCTTCATGCCGGATCCGGCCAAATCCCACATCGATTTTCCCCTCCTTGAGCGCCCCGATCTGTTCCAGAGTGGTCATTTCATGCAGGGCCAGCTCCACCTCCGGGCAGCTCGTGCGGAAACGGCGAATCAGCCGCGGCAAGATGTCGTAGAGCGTTGAGGCGACAAAACCGAGCGACAGCGGGCGTTCCACCAGCCCCACGCGTTGGGTCATGCTCTTCAATTCGAGACTTTGCGCCAGGAATTGCAGCGCGTGCCCGTAGAGAAAGCGGCCGGCCTCGGTCAGCGCCAGCGGGCGGGAGCCTCGTTCAAACAGCCTCACCCCCAGGTTGGTTTCCAGCTGCTGAATTTGCCGGCTGAGCGGCGGCTGGCTGATATGCAGCCGTTCAGCAGCGCGGCTGAAATTTCGCTCTTCCGCGACGGCGATAAAATAGCGTAAATGACGCAGTTCCACGATTATGCCTTTAAGGTATCAATACGATGCTAAATGAGTGTTAGACGCGTGGCGCCCGTGGGCGATATCGTCGCGAATGCGCTGGTTTAATACTGAAAATAGGCATTGATGGCTCATCATAGGTGTTTTTTTTCGTTTTCTACAGAACAAATTTTCAGCCGGTATTAATCCGCAGATATATAAATGGAATGTATAAGTTCAACCCGTTATTGGCTATTCCTCTGATGTTAACGGTCGGGTAATAATTTTATGCTCAGGAGGCCGCATGTCTCAAAATGGTATTTTTACCGTAGATATAAAACCAATAATAGATAATGCAAAAATTAATAACACTCACCGGCTGACGGTATTCTGGTGCGCTTTTATTATTGTTTTCGACGGTTTCGATCTGGCCGTGCTGGGGGTTGTGCTGCCCAGATTAATGGCCGACTGGGGCATCACCGCCGCTCAGGCGGGCCTGTTAGGCAGCTATACTTTAGTTGGCATGATGCTCGGCGCGCTTTTCTTAGGCCCGTTCTCAGATAAAATAGGCAGAAAGAAGACCATCAGCCTGTGCATTATCATCTTCAGCGTGTTTACTTTTCTTTGCGGCTTTAGCGTTAATGCCGGCCAATTCGGCTGGTGTCGTTTTATCGCCGGCATCGGGTTAGGGGGCGTGATGCCCAGCGTCACCGCCCTCACCAGTGAATATTCGCCTAAAAATAAGCGGAGTTTGATGGTCGGGCTGATGTTCAGCGGCTATTCCATCGGCGGGATGCTCGCCGCCCTGTCGGGCATCTATTTGATCCCGCTCGCGGGATGGCAATCTATATTTTATATTGCCGTTTTTCCTCTTGTTTTCCTGCCCTGGATGTTAAGCCATCTGCCTGAATCTGCCGCATTTCTGGTAAAAACCAGGCAGCATGACCGCTTGAGGCGCCTGCTTAAAAAGATCGCCCCTGGCTATACCCATCAGCCGGGCACGGAGTTCATCAACCCGTCGTCTGCGGGGATAAAACCGGGCAAGGCAACCCTGAAGAGTCTGTTTGCGCAGGGCAGAGGCTTAAGCACCCTGATGTTCTGGCTGGTTTTTTTCATGTCGCTGTTTGTCATTTACGGCATGACCTCCTGGCTGCCCAAGCTGATGCTGCAGGCGGGTTACCCTCTGGGCTCCAGCCTGTCGTTCCTGTTTGCCCTGCATCTGGGAACCATCGCCGGGGCGCTGAGCAGCTGCTGGCTGATGGATAAAATGAGCGGCAGGCGCATCCTCATCGGCTATTTTTTGCTGGGCGCCGCCACGCTGTTTCTGCTGGGCATACAGACGCCGATCCACATTCTGTATGCGCTGCTGATTATTGCCGGTGCCAGCACCATCGGCACGCAAATAGCAATGAGTTCCTATGTCGCCCGTTTTTACCCTGGAACCATGACCTCTACGGGCCTTGGATGGGGGCTGGGCATCGGCCGCATTGGTGCGATCCTGGGGCCGTTTATTGGCGGTTTGTTGATTGATATGAATTTGACGCTGCAGCAAAACTTTATCGCTTTCGCCCTGCCGTCGCTGTTGGCGGCCGTGTGCCTGTTTTTCGTCAATCCGCGTCTGGCGGCATCCTGAGCCTCAATCTTCTTTGGCGTAGAGGTAAACTGAGGCGCGGGAAACGCCGAGGTGCTGCGCCACGGTCTCCATGGCTTTCTTTACCTCGAGCAGGCCCTGCTCCCTCAGCTCTTGAATCAGCTGTTTTCTTTCCGGCGTTTTAAGGGCGCGCGGGGTGGTGGCATGGCGGGCGGCGAAGCGATCGATGCGGTTACGAATAGCCTCCGCGCCGCTGGGCTCCAGATGTTCCGTCACTGCGCCGGCCGCCGTTTGCGTGAACTGCGCCAGCGCGCTCTGCATACCGCGGAACAGCGTCATATCGACGTTCAAACAGAGTGCGGCGACGTAGTCGCCCTGCGCATTCTTGATGCCGATCGAGGTGCTTTTCGCCGGCCGCCCATCGGCGAACTGGTTGCCGTAGTTGGCGATGACGCTGGGAAATTCCGCCGAGGCGATGCGGGCCAGGCCGAGCTCCGTGGCCGATTGCCCGACTTCGCGCCCGGACAGGTTGTTATGGATCGCCAGAATGGCGTGATCCGGGTTTTGCAGATCGTGGACCACCACCTCGCAAAACGGCGAGAAGGTGGCGCTCAGCCCTTCGGCAATCACGTTAAGCTGGGACAACAGCAGATTTTCCGGCACTTCTGACATACGCACTCCCGATGGGTATCTTTTACTCCACAGGCCCACGTGGGGCCAGATGACGACCATATCATAAGCGCAAGGCGGGGCGGTTTGTATCTGCTTCCAGGCGGCGCCAAAAATGATCTCGCTCTCAATCCTGTATGAATTTCGTACTTTCTTATTGGCTTTTAGCCGTTGAGCGGATATATATCATCTTTAATTGGATTTAATGTCTAATATTAGACGTTTTGCTTTATCTATGACACCGTTCGTGCGACAGCAGCCGTATCGCACACACCAGGGTTTTTCAGCGATAGATTCAGGCACCCGTCAGGGTATGGAGAACAACAATGTCTGCAACTTCAGTCGTCGGTTCTGCACGAAAACCTTTTTATAATACGTTGACCTTTCAACTGGTGTTGGGGCTGGCGGCCGGTGGCGCAGTGGGCCTGCTGTGGCCGCAGATTGGCGCCCAACTTAATCCGCTGGCGGCGGCCTTTGTCAAATTGATCAAGATGGTGGCCGGCCTGATTGTATTTCTCACCGTAGTGGCCGGTTTTGCGCAGATTAAACGGGGTGCCGGCGTTGGCCGCCTGAGCCTGATCTCGGTGTGTTACTTTGAAGTGGTCAGCACGCTGGCTTTGTTGATTGGGTTGACGATCGGCAATCTGTTTGAACCGGGCAAGGGCCTGGCCCTGCACGCCGATGCCGCCACGGCGTTCAAACCGGTAGCGCCCGTGCAGGGCGTGGACTTCGTGATGAGCATTATCCCGAAAACCGTGGTGGATGCGCTGGCCGGCGGCATCATGCTGCAAATCCTGCTGGTGGCGCTGCTGTTTGGCTATGCGCTGTACGCCATGGGCGAGAAAAGCAAACCCGTGGTTGATTTGGTCAATCTGCTCACCGACGCCACCTTCAAGGTGGTCAACATCATCCTCAAGCTGGCGCCCATCGGAGTGTTCGGCGCGGCGGCGTTCATGCTTGGCAAATACGGCATTGGCGCATTGATGCCGTTGATGAAGCTGGTAGGGCTGGTCTATCTGGGCTGTCTGTTTCTCATTGTGGTGGTGTTTTCCATCGTGGCCTGGCTTACCCGCTTCAGCCTGTTCGGTTTCTTCAGGCTCATCAGGGAAGAGCTGATCATCGCCTTTACCACCACCTCATCGGAGGCCGCGTTACCCGGGCTGATGAAAAAGCTTGAACAGGCCGGCTGCAGCAAAGCCACCGTCGGTTTTGTCGTGCCGACCGGCTACTCGTTGAATCTTGATGGGTCGTCTATCTACATCACGCTGGCGGCGCTCTTCATTGCCCAGGCCGCCGGCCTGGATCTGACTTTCGTGCAGCAGGCCGGGTTGTTGCTGGTTTTTCTGCTGACCTCGAAAGGCGTAGCGGGCGTCACGGGCGGCGCCTTCGTTACGCTGTCCGCCTCGCTGCTGATGTTTCCAGAGATACCGGCGGAAGGATTGGCGTTGATTCTTGGGGTGGATCGTTTGATGGATACCATGCGCACCTTGACCAACGTCGCCGGCAACGGCGTGGCGACCATGGCGGTCTCTTACTGGCAGAAAGAGCGTGTGGGTTTCCTGGCGTTGCCCCCGGAGCAGGTGGTGCGGGAGTGAGCCAGATCGTCACCCCGCGAGGTTGGTGCGGGGTTTTTTTAACCTTAGCAAGGATTGAACATGAAGCATGAGGTGCTCTACAACGCGTCCGGCGGTTTTCCTCCCGCCGGCCATTATTCTTCCAGCTGCACGGCCAATGGGATGGTCTACATCTCCGGCCAACTGCCGATAACCTTTTCCGGCGAAAATCTCGCCGGCGGCTCTTTTGCGCTGCAGGTCAGCCAGGTGCTCGCCAATCTGGATGCTTGTCTGGATGGGGCCGGCGTCGGCCGCGCGCAGTTGGTTCAGGTGCGTGTTTACCTGACGAATATCGATTGGTGGCCGACATTCAACGCGCTGTATGCCGAATGGATCGGCGAGTTTCGCCCGGCACGCGCCGTTGCCGGCGTGTCGCAGCTTCATTATGGCGCTGCGGTGGAAGTGGAGGCGGTCGCGTTGGCCGCCCTTTAACCCTTATTGACAGGTAACGCGATGAACGATTTGATTTTACCCGTTTACGAAGACGTGGCGGCCGCTGCCGAGCGTATCAAGGGATATGCCCATCGTACGCCGGTGCAGACTTCGCGCACCGCCGATGAGTCTCTCGACGCCAGCGTATTTTTCAAATGTGAGAATCTGCAACGCATGGGAGCTTTCAAGTTTCGCGGTGCGATGAATGCCTTGCTGCAATTCTCCGCAGAGCAGCGTAAGGCCGGGGTGGTGGCCTTTTCTTCCGGCAACCATGCGCAGGCGATCGCGCTGGCCGCCAGGCTGCTCGATATTCCCGCCACTATCGTGATGCCGCACGACGCGCCGGCGGCCAAGGTGGCGGCGACGCGCGGCTACGGCGGCAAGGTGGTGGAATACAACCGCTATCATGAGGATCGCGAACAGATCGGCCGGGATCTGGCGCAGCGATATGGTTTAACGCTGATCCCCCCTTACGATCATCCGCAGGTCATCGCCGGGCAAGGTACCGCTGCCAACGAGCTGTTCGGCGAGGTCGGTGAGCTCGACGCGTTGTTCGTCTGCCTGGGCGGTGGCGGCCTGCTGGCCGGTTCCGCGCTCGCCGCGCGCCGCTTGTCGCCAGGCTGCCGGGTATATGGCGTAGAGCCTTTGGCCGGCAATGACGGGCAGCAATCGTTCCGCACGGGCAGCATCGTTCACATAGAGACGCCACAGACCCTGGCCGACGGCGCGCAGACCCAGCATCTTGGCCAATATACCTTTCCGATAATCCGCCGGGAGGTTGACGATATTCTGACGGTTACCGATGATGAGTTGGTCGCCGCGATGCGCTTCTTTGCCGAGCGGATGAAGATGGTGGTGGAACCGACGGGGTGCCTCGGCTTTGCCGCCGCCTGCGGGCATAAATCGATGCTGCGGGGAAAACGCGTCGGCGTGATCATCAGCGGGGGTAACGTCGATATTCGCCGCTATGGCGAGCTGTTGGCGGGTTAACAGACACAGGCAGGTGACGAGAGAGAAGCATGGTGACAGACAAGACGGTATTCGAGCGGGTCGTGGCGCTGCTGAGCGCCGGAGAAGCCAGGTTCCGGGTGATGGAGCATCCGGCGGAGGGGCGCTGCGAGGCGGTGGCGGCGTTGCGCGGCACCGAGCAGGGGCAGGGTGCCAAGGCATTGGTATGTCAAACGCGTATCGACGGAATCAAACAGTACATTTTGGCGGTGCTGGCGGCGGATCGGCAGGCGGATTTGCAGCGGCTGGCGGCCGAACTGGGCGGTAAGAAGGCTTCGCTGGTCAGCCCGGCGGAGATCGCGACGCTGACGGCCTGCGTACCGGGGGCGATCCCGCCGTTCAGCTTCCATTCGCAACTGAAGCTGGTGGCCGATCCGGAGCTGTTCGACCGCTACGATGAAATCGCGTTTAACGCCGGCGATCTGACTCGTTCGGTGGTGCTCGACGCGCAGGATTACCTGCGCATCGCGACGCCCGCGTTTATTCGTTTTGCGCGCACGGCAAGCATGGCGGATTGAAGCGATGAAGAGTCCATACGCCAGAAAGCAAAAAACCCGCCATAGGCGGGTTCTTCTAAATAGGGCGACTGGACTCGGACAACCGGCGCTGGCGCCGTGTTGAACAGCGCTTCAGCGCTGGCCCGCAGGGTGAGGCCTTTGGGCCGAATAATCGAACGGAGTTCGATGGAGAGTCCGTACCTCAGAAAGCAAAAACCCAGCCATAGGCTGGGTTCTCT
>Ga0207713_1003294_pt1 | contig 11106 bp, 10 predicted proteins | sample KBSS64metaG_FD_184404 | JGI IMG/M metagenome (GOLD analysis project Ga0207713, IMG submission 184404) | Switchgrass rhizosphere microbial communities from Kellogg Biological Station, Michigan, USA - KBS S6-4 metaG (SPAdes) (version 2) | ecosystem: Host-associated > Plants > Roots > Rhizosphere >...
TGGCTCTCTAATGGCTGTAGTAGCGATTATCACATGTTTGATCTGCCGAACCGGTGAGTACAGTCATGTGCTCTCTGATGCTGAAAAGCGGATAGCGGAGGTGATGGCATGCGCATGCTGAAATGCGATTTGGCAAATAAACGTGATGGTCACTTTGTGACGGCTGACGAAGTCATGAGCGCATCTGGGAAGGTATGGAACTGCGGTACTACATACATGCTCTTCCGGTGACCCGGCTTGGTTTGAACACGACAAGCGATCAACGGCGCGACATGTGCTTATGAGCTGTGCCCATCTGTACCTGGGAGTCAACGTGGAGAGCCGCTACCGAAAGTTACGTGGCATTATCGACGGTTTGGATGTAGCGGTGATAATACGCTCCAGATACTCCGTCTGGTGCTGTGATCATTACAGCGGGAATAAATACGGGACGGGCATTTACAGTACTGAAGAAACCGCTGGCAACTGAATTACTGCTGTGATGTTGGCCATAGATAATAACGGTCAAACTGGAAGACCGCATCATTCGTAATGCATTAATGCCGCTGGCTTTACGCGCGGCAAGTGTTTGCCGGATTTCTGTGTACCCGTTAGATACTCGCGGTGTTTAGCGACCGCATCTTAAGAACTCCCCTGGTGCTGGCACTCTCCATTTCGAATGGTGATGAGCAGATTACCTGCGTAACAATTCATAACTCCCGACTATTCCGCAAAAGAACAGAGAAAACCCGTTATGAATCATGACCCAGCCAACCTGAGTAATCGTTTTCCCATCTTTTGGTTGTGCGGCCAGTAGCTTCTCCAGGGAAGATTGTGCCAGGTACAGTTGCGTAAAACCACTGAGATCGCTATTGCTTCTCCGCGTTCATATCGCGCCAGTGCATTCTTAATTTCATTATTCCAGCGATAATTCAATACATTAAGGTCGTTAGTGACCAACAGCAGAATGATATGGCTTCGGCGAAATAACGTTCTATTTAATGCTTGAAATCCTGCCTCTGAGCACTACGTCGGTCATGCTAAGCACTTTCATGGTGAGATCCCGTCGAGTAAGCAGGGAGAAAAAGCAAAAGTGTGGATCCCGGTGAGCCGATTTAATTTGCCTAAGTACAGCCTATTTTTGTGGTTTAAAATATCGCATTTATTGATTTTTTAGGTGCAAATGTCGTCTTTATGGTGGGTTGTCATGAAAATATCGTGTTTTTTGGTCTGAATTTTTGTTGAAGCTATGTTTGGATTTCTAGTCGTAAAGTCTTCCGTATTGATTGCCACTGTTCGGCAATGAGTAATGGATGTCAGAACATAATTTTATGGCTGTTATTTGGCAAAAATAAGGGTTCCAGGATGTACGAGAAAAGTTTTGCATTACTTGGTTTATATGCACTAGGGCAAGTGATTGTTGTTTTGTTTTTCTTCATGTTGTGTTTTCTCATAATCTATCTGACTAAATCGCGATGATTTTTCCAATTGTCATCTAATCTTTTTAATAGCTGAGTTATTTATACTGTAGAGCTAACAATGATAATGTTTAAGTATTTTACTAATTTTTCTAGGGATGTAGGTTTATGGCTTTAATAACTCTTATTTAAGAATGGAAATTAAGGATTTGATGCGGAACAGTAATTTAGTGGATGATTTAATTGTACTGGATTTTGACTCATTCAATTCTTTATATGAATTAATAGGTGAACTTGAGGGGTTGAGGTTCCCCCAAAAAAACGGCTAACCTATGTAGGTAGCAAAAGCATTATTTTCAGGCTTATGGACAAACTGAGCCCCATTCCAGTCAGTGAATTGTTATTGCGGATCAAAAGCGATATTAGCGCTATCAAATTATCAACCTTCAAGCAACTGAAAGAGATGGTTAATCAGTATCACCAGCTTTCTCTACTTACGGTGAGGGAGCGTCAATGATTACACGCTTTATGCCAGGAGGAGAATATTTTGCGTTCCGCAAAGCTCACCAACATGACCGAGAAAACTTTCTAAACCATGGTCAGAAATGTAACAAGTAAGCTGAATTTGCAGGGGCTTTTGCAGTTGAGGGTCTTTTTATCAAAGGAATTTTAACGTTTAAAGATTGAATTTTACTAAAATTAATGTCCTTCCTGCCGTGATCGTCTCCCCCCAGTTTCATCATCACATCGTCTGACTACGTTGGGTGAAAACCATCATATACATACTCTCCTGTAACCGCCTACTCCGCTCTCATTTGTGGCGGAATAAAAGCTTAGTGTTTTAAAGTATTTTATTCTGCCATCATAATGACTCTGTACACTCTATCTTGAACCCTCTTCCCTATTTTACCTTTATTTACTTTGCTAATCTTATATTTGCGTTATTCAGGCATAAAAGATTAATTTGATGATTTTCATTAAATTTAAAACTATTTTAAGTATTAAATGTGTGTTTTTTGTTGGTTTTTGTGATTTTTATTTTAACTTACGGTAACATATCTGGCACAATTTAATTTACCTGGATTATAGGTCTGTTAAAATGGCGTTAACTGGATTTTTAATCTCGTCTTTTATGTGATGGCAGAATATTATATCGAGATTTCAATTGGTGATCATTTTTGCAGTGATTATATTTTTTATGGCTTTTTGTGTTTTCAATATTTTCTTTGTATTCAATTGGTTGGCTTATTTTTATGGGGGTTTGACTGCGCGATATATGCTGTTTAATAATAACCGCGTATTCGGGAATGCGTATTTTCGAACTACATTTCATTTTAAATAGACAGGAATGTCTCTAAATTCAGGAAAAGTACTTATTATGAAAAAAATTCTTCTCGCGGTAGCTATGTCCTCTGTAATGATTACTGGTGCACACGCCGCTGAGGATCAGGGTCACGGTAAAATTACCTTTAAAGGTTCTGTTATCGATGCTCCATGTTCAATTGATGCAGACAGCCTTGATCAGACTGTTCAATTGGGTGCTATTGCCAAAGGTGCTTTAGAGGGTGGCAACCGTTCTACTCCTGTAGATTTCAGCATCCAGCTGCACGACTGTGCCTTCGAAAACAGCAATGAAGTTGAAGTTGCTTTTAACGGTTATGAAGGCGATAAAGCTGCGGGTCTGGAAAGTTCCTTTGCTGTTACCGGCCAGGCCCAAGGTGTGGGCGTGACTATTACCGATATGGGTAGCAATGTTATTGCTCCAAATACAAGTGCAAAAGCGATCGTACTTAATGATGGCGATAACGAACTGCAGTTCCAGGCTTATGTTCAGGGGGCAACTACTTCCGGCGCTGTTGTGCCTGGTACGTTTACCTCTACTGCTAACTTCGTAATGTCTTACGAGTAAGTTTTAGCTGTTGTTCTGAGATTTAGAATAACAATTCAGGCGCTGACAAATGTTTGCGCCTGAATTTAAATAGCCAATGACGGCAGGCAGGAATGAAAAGTAGCTATGCATTATTTTAAAAAAATAAAATCTACAATCCTAACTTGCTTCTTGCTTGCAATATTTTCAGGCTATGTTAGCGCTTCTGAACAGAGTCGTGGTCGAGTCAACATGCAGGGGAGTATCATTGATACTGCCTGTAGTATTACTATGGATGACCGCTACCAGACCGTACAAATAACAACCCAACCTGTTGCGATGGTTATTCAGCCCGCCGAAGAAGTAAGCGTTTCGTTTCATATTAATCTCGAAAATTGCTCGTTACAGTCTGATGGTCCTCCCCCAAAGCAGTGGAGCCACTTTCAGGTTACTTTCGATGGTTCATCTGATGACGGGAAGTTATTTAATGTTATGGGTGAAGCCAAAGGCATTGCATTTGAAATTAGCGATCATAATGGGAATATAGCCTTTCCTGGAAAGGCATTACCCGCGGGAATGCTTTCACCGGGATTAATGGCACTGAATTACCAACTCCATTTGAAAGGTAATGGCCAGGAAATCATACCTGGTGATTATTATAGTATTATTCGCTTTAAGGTGGATTATTTTTAATGAAATTTAATCCAGGATACTTAGGTAAAATTCGTCCGCTTGCGCTCGAAATATTCTTGGTACTTTGCAGCTGTCAAACTGCGGTGGCTGCGGATGATGTTGAGTTCAACACGGATGTGCTTGACCTTAAAGACCGCTCTCAAATTGATTTGAGCCAGTTTTCACAGGCCGGGTATGTGATGCCCGGGAGCTATACCCTGGCGATTCAGATCAATGATAATTCGTTGCCGGAACGAGAGGTTGATTTCTTTGCTCCGGATGATGATGAAAATAAAAGCTATGCATGCCTGACTCATGAGATTGTTGAACAGCTAGGGCTGACGGAAGCTTCCGCCAAAAAAATCACCTGGTGGCACGATAACGAGTGTCTGGATCCCGCATCGCTTCCCGGTATGTCCGTAGCTGGAGACCTCGGTACTAGCGCGGTGAAAGTTAATTTACCCCAGGCTTATCTGGAGTACACCGCCAATAACTGGGATCCTCCGTCTCGCTGGGATGAAGGGATCCCCGGCGTGCTGTTTGACTACAGTGTGAATGGTCAGACAACTCACCAGCAACAGGGCAGCGATGCTAAAACGCTCAGCGGCAATGGGGTTGCCGGGATGAACGTTGGTGCATGGCGTTTTCGAGCGGACTGGCAGGGAAACTACAGTCATCGAACGGATAATAGTGGTGGTAATCAGCAAAACTGGAGTTGGAACCGTTACTATTTATACCGGTCGATAGCGGCTGCCCGGGCAAAACTAACTCTCGGGGAAGATTATTTATCCTCCGACATGTTTGACAGTTTCCGCTACACCGGGGCCAGTCTGATTTCGGATGACAGCATGCTGCCACCTAACCTGCGTGGTTATGCGCCTGAGGTTGTCGGGATTGCGAAGACCAACGCTAAAGTCACGATCAGCCAGCAGGGACGAGTGATTTATGAAACTACCGTGGCTGCGGGTCCATTCCGTATTCAGGATTTGAGTAATGCCATCAGCGGTAAACTTGATGTGAAAGTTGCGGAGGAGGATGGCAGTAGTAGCCAGTATCAGATCGATACTGCGACCATCCCTTATCTGTCCAGGCCAGGACGTGTGCGCTATAAATTTTCGACCGGTAAACCGTCGAATTACGATCATCACAGCCAGGGGCCGGTGTTTGGCACTGGAGAGTTTTCCTGGGGTGTCACTAACGGCTGGTCGCTATTTGGTGGGGGCCTGGCAGTCGGGGATTACACATCACTCGCACTGGGGGCGGGGCGTGATTTGATGGCCTTCGGTGCATTATCATTTGATATTACGCAGTCTCGGGCGGTAGTACCGGAAGTGGGAACAAAACAAGGTGGTTCATATCGTCTCAGTTATTCCAAGCGTTTTGATGAGACTGACAGCAAGGTGACGTTTGCAGGTTATCGTTTTTCGGAACGTGATTTTATGAACGTAAACCAATACCTGAACGCGAAGCATCAGGGATTTAAGCATGTTAGTAGCAGTAAGCAGCTTTATACCATCAGTTTTAGCCAACAATTGCGAGACTGGCATACATCGCTTTATTTAAATTACAGCCATCAGACCTATTGGGATCATCCGACAAATAATACGTATAACATCTCGATGTCGCGCTATTTTGATTTCATGATGTTTAAAAATATGAGCGCAAATATTTCTGCGTTTCGTAGTGATTATAATGGTATGAAAGATGATGGAGCCTTTGTCAGTCTTTCCGTTCCATGGGGCGGCGGTGGGACATTAAGTTACGATGCGTCCTATAGCGGTGGGACGAATTCTCAAAGGGCGACTTACTCGAATAGCATGGGTGACCACGACAACTATAGCGTGGGGGCGGGGATAACGCGAGATAACAGGGTAAGCGGCAGCGGCTATCTCTCCCATCAGGGGGATTTCAGCGAAATGAACTTTAACGGTAGCGTTGAGGGAAACCGTTATCGCGCTGCAGGAGCCTCTATGAGAGGTGGGATCACTGCGACGGCAAAGGGTGCGGCATTGCATCGCATTGGGGCTACAGGCGGCACGCGTATGATGGTGGACACTGGCGGCGTGTCGAATGTCCCGGTCAGAAATTCGGGAGCACCCTCTTACTCGAATATGTTTGGTAAGACCGTTGTTGGTGATGTAGCGAGCTACTACCGTAATAGCATTAATATTGATCTAAATAAGTTAGGTGAGGATGTTGAGGCCACGCGTTCTGTTGTACAAGGGACGCTAACTCAGGGCGCTATTGGTTATCGTCGTTTCGGTATTATCGCGGGACATAAAGCGATGGCCGTTATCAAATTAGTGGATGGTAGTACGCCGCCTTTTGGTGCAACGATACTGAATAATAATAAAGATCAGACTGGGATTATCAGTGAAGACGGTATGGTCTGGCTATCAGGGATTAAACCGGAAGAAAAAATGGAAGTGAATTGGGAGGGGGAGACTAAGTGTATTATTACTCTGCCTGCCACAATACCGGAAGGAAATTTGTTATTACCGTGTGTTGCCGAGACAAAATAATTAATCGGCGAATCGAACATATGATTATCAGAAATATAGACAGATAAGCGAAATATGAAAATGACTATTCAATCCCGTTTGGCCATTACCTCCAGGGCGTGTGCTATGACTCTGGTCTTAATGGGGCTTTCACAATCTGCGAATGCTGCCCTTGCTCTGGATCGCACTCGCGTGGTGCTGGATGGAGGAGACAACTCTGTCTCTATGGGGGTGACGAATCAGAATAAAGAACTGCCTTATCTGGCGCAGGTCTGGATTGAGGATGCGCAAGGCAACAAGATTACCAGCCCTCTTGCTGCTCTTCCACCCGTGCAGCGTATTGAACCCGGCGCCAAAACCCAGGTGAAAGTGCAGGCTACGCCCGGAATGAACCTGTTGGCGCAGGACCGGGAGAGCCTTTACTACTTTAACCTGCGTGAGATCCCGCCGAAGAGTAGTAAACCCAATACGTTGCAGATTGCATTACAGACGCGCATCAAACTGTTTTATCGCCCGGCTGCGTTGAAGGTTGAATCCAACAGCAAGCCTTGGCAGGAGCAGGTGACATTGACTAAAGAGGGAGGCAAATACGTGGTGCATAACCCAACGCCTTATTTTGTCACTTTAACCGGTGTGTCACCGGCATTAGGCGGCGAAAGCCTCAAAGATTTCAAACCGTTGATGCTGGAACCTCTGGGCCAGGCACCTTTAGGTGTGCCAGCTTCTGCGGTGGGCAACAGCCCTGTTCTGACCTATGTCAATGATTACGGTGGTCGCCCAAAACTGATTTTTAGCTGCACGGGAAATAGCTGCACGCTTAAAAGCACCAAGGTCGGTTAAGACCTGCTCTACTGGACGTTTTTGCGAAGGACGTCTGGTGGAAAATGGAGGGGTAAATGATGCGGACCAGACTGAAATTGCTGACATCGTTTTTATCGATTGTTATGGCAGCCCTGCCTGGCACCACTTTCGCTGTGGATCACTGGAATGTGGAAGGTGAGCACGGGGAAATACAGGTGCGTGGTGCATTGACCGAAGGCGTATGCAGCCTCGATATGCTCTCCCGCTGGCAGGATGTTGAACTGGGAGCGACGTCTACTGCTGAGTTGCAGCATCCGGGCGATCGCAGCGTACCCGTTACATTTTTGCTGCGCCTGAAAGATTGCACCCGTAAAGGCGGCAGTCTGGTGGATAAACGAACCGGCAGTGTCGCATGGGACAGCATTCAGCCCATTCTTTCCGTTCGTTTTCAGGCACAGGCTGACGCTGATAATCCTGAACTGATTGGTGCCATTGGTGTAGAGGGAATAGGCCTTCGTTTGACCGATTACCGGGGGCAGGATGTTCGCCTGGGTGAGCAGGGACCGGCTCAGTTTATCGCACCAGCACAGGATGAGCTGGTTTACAACGTTAGCGTAGAGAGAACATCTGCTCCACTTACGGCTGGTGAGTACTACGCTACGGTGAATTTTGCACTGGAGTATGATTAATGAACGCCCGGATAATTTTGGCCGTGTTATTGGGTTATATGTCTGTTATGCCTGTTCACTCAGTGGAAAATAATATTCAAATCACCGGTAATTTAGTCACCGAACCCTGCACACTGGCCCCGGAATCAGCGGATATCCCACTTGATTTTGGCACGATTGTCAGCAAGTACTTTCAAACGGCCAAACGTACTCCGGGTATTCGTTTTTCTATCAAACTCACTGATTGCGATACCAGTATGGGCAACAGTGCGACGGTTACCTTCCTTGGGGCGGAAAGCGGATCCTTGCCGGGGCTTCTGACCACCAGTGACGGTGAGGAAAATGGCCTGGCTTTCGGCATTGAAACCTTACCAGATGCCGATTCGGAAGTGTCACCACAGCTGATCCCCATTAACAAGCCAAGTCCGCTTTTTCTTCTTAGCAACAACGAGTCGGTGATTACCTTGCAGGGTTATATCGAGGCGGAGCCAGAGGCTATAGAAACTAACACGGTCAAGCCTGGCCCCTTTGCTGTGACGGCGACTTTTAAGGTGGATTATCCGTGAAGAAAAGAAATTGGGGCTCACTTGCCCGAACGGTAGTGTGTCATCCCTTGTCGTTGGTGTTGTGGATTTATCGTTTCGGATTGGTTTTTCTTATCCTTTTGCTATGCGCTGCAGGCATGGCGCATGCCACTCACCGCGATGCAGGGGATCAGGTTAAAATGAAAATAAATATTTCAGGCTCGATTGTCGTGACAGGCAAATGTACGTTCAATCGGGGAGGCGAGCTACTCGTCGATTTTGGTGATATCCGTTTTAGCTCCACGAGTAATGAATTAGGAAGAGCCTATGTTGAACCGCTGGTCAGTGATATGACTTGTTCAGGTGATACGGTGGGAACGGCGACGATGATGCTCTCGTCAAAAGACGGTAGTGCACAAGATTACAATGGTAATAAATTGCTGCACGTTGGCATTGAAGGTGGGGTGGCCACCACAGGGCTTGGGATCGCACTCAAAGTGAATGGCCAGATTCAGGATGTGAATACGCCGTTTGCCGTTGAGGTTGGGCAATTCCCCACCCTTGAGGCTCAACTGGTACAAACAGACGTCAGTAATAAACTGATCAGCGGTAATCGTATTACCTCCTCCGCCACGTTATTAATGGCATTTGATTAAGAGGGGGAGATGAAGATGAAAAAAAACATTCTGATGCTGATTTGTATTCTTTTGGGGACAGCATCGTGCAGCGCACTGGCTATTTCGCAGCAAACCGGTGACAGCGTGGGTTTTACCTTCACCGGGCTGCTTCAGGCTATGACGCCATGTTCCATTAACAATGACCGGACAATTGAAATCGCTTTTGGCAATGTTGGGATCAATAAAATAGAAAGCGAAAATTATACGCGTACCATTGACTACGAACTTGACTGTGGCAGCGTCGGCGCAGCGAATAGCGTGTTGATGACATTAAAAGCGACCCCTGTACCGTCTGATAGCAGTATTGTTAATTCAGGGCGGAAAGGACTATGGATACAGTTTTATAAGGACAATAGTCCGTTAGTGCTGAATGAAGAGTTTAAGATTGAAAACGTTACTACGCCACCTAAGTTAATGGTGAAACTAATTACTAATCCCGCAGAGGATCTTGAAGAAGGCTCGTTTTCGTTCACTGCAACCCTTATAGCAGAGTATATATAATCATGAATTTCATAAAAAAATATATTGCTTTTATTTTCATTGGCTGTTTCATATTGCATTGTAATCTTGCGTTTTCTGCTGGGGTGAGTGGGGTTGGAACTGCAGGGTGGGATAACCCCTGTGTAGAAGGAACTTTAGGTATATTAGAAAATGACAGTTCTAGAGCATGTAGCTGGAGAGAAGGCACCTCTGGTGCTAACCGAGCCCTTGTGGTATGGGGGGCCGGACAGAAATTTAGTAGTAAGGGGGGGGGCGCCTATGGATATGCACTGGGCTTCGAAAAAGGATATGTGCCTTTTGCTAGCGAATATAACCTGAGAATGTATTTTTGCCCAAGTTTAGTTTTGGCTCGGTGTACAATTTCTTCTTCTGTCCAATATTTCGATAGTGTAAATACAGTATATCTAAATTCTACGCAATTGGTTAAAGATCAAGGTCCTGCTTTTGGTGGCTATGTCGGAGTTCTTGGTCAAACCTCGAATGCATGTTACGCCTTTATAGACTACTCCGGTAAAGAATGGAAAAGTGATGGTGAATTTTTTTGCGAAGATGCTACGACATTACCATTAGAACCTGCAGAATGTTATTTAAATTATGGTGAAGATTTGACCGTTAATATGGGGGTGTTAGAAAGAAGTGAGATTAGTACCAATATTGACTCTTCCAGCCAGAATGTGAAAAAGAATTTGAGTGTTTTGTGCACTCGCGATTCGACTATATCTGCTAATGTTACGTTTAGCTATACTCCCCTGTCTATTGGAAGTGATGACATCATTCAAACTTCGGCAAATGGGGTTGGCATAGCATTGTTTTATAATGGTAAATTAGTAAGCCCTACCAGTGTTTTTAATGATTCATTCATTACGGGTTATTCTGATGTTGATTTGGAATTTAGAGTTGTAAGAAATGCCTCTCAATCTATAAATGATATTCCTGCTGGTGACTTTACAGCAAGTGCAGTAATGATAATGACTCTTCAATAATCATTTATTCTCATTAAAGCTCTTAGTAAGAGGTTGTGTATGTCCGACGCTCTTTTATGCGATATTTGTGAGCTAAAGCGACTTCAGATTCTGGAGAATGCGGTTATTAATTACAGCGGTGGTGTTTTCACTCTTGAAAGAAAAGCATTGGCCGGAATTGTCCATCTGGAGAACAATAATCCTGAAGTGTCGGAAATTCTGGCGGAGATTGCACACTATCTTCACGGACTTATTGAAGCGGGAAGGCTGAGGGATAGTCCTCTTTATTGTGGTGATCATTACCGAAAATCACTTGGGGCGTTAATCGGGGGGTGAGTATTTTTTTTATTTTACCAAAGGGGCGAGGCGTTTTTCTTTGTATCGCGCTAGCTTTTTTTATTGTCATTAATCTTCCTGCAGACAATGTTACTTCTTCAGGCCTTAATTCAGCGTGCAGTATTGTTACCTGGGGGGGGATTATTTTGCAGTCTATGATTATGATTGCCCGTCAATGGGGTATCTCTACTTTTCGCGGG